>FTHA01001430.1_pt1 | contig 20828 bp, 19 predicted proteins | sample 1640771 | NCBI WGS metagenome assembly FTHA01 (sample SAMEA3914789, study PRJEB12502) | metagenome | biome: forest; material: soil | place: Canada | collected 2011-07-03 | depth 0.3 m | reverse complement strand
ACGCCCAGACGTTCGATCAATACGGAGAAGGGGCGCCGTCCTCCTTGAAGTGGATGTGGCCGAACCAGTCCTTCGCATACGCCACTGCGCGCGCGCGCACCTCCGCCTGACGCGCTTGCGGCTCCACCCGCACGTCGCCCAGGGCTCTGACGAGTTCGTCGCGCGCATCTGACAGGAACCGGTCGGAATCCGGCCGGGCGTTGGCGACCTCGCCCAGGGTCAGAAGCAGCAGGGCCCGAAGCGTCAAGAGTTCGGCGCGCAGGTCGGCGTCCATCGGCGAAATCCTCTCATTGGTTCGGCCGCGGGATCCTCGGCCGCGGCGCTTGCAAATGCCCGTCCGCCCCCGCCGCCGCATCGGCGACGTGGCGCGGGCCGCAGGGCGTGATAGCAGAGACATGGGCGGCGGTGCGCGCCCGCGGGCGCTGGCCCGCCGGATTGGACAATTGAAGGTGTTGCTCGTGGACGTGAACGAGAAGGTCGAAAAGGACGGGGTCAGCCACCCCATCGCCGGCGTCTGCGAAGAGGCGTTCCGGCCGGTTCTGGAGGCGTTCAAGGAGAACCATCGCATCGAGGACGAAGTCGGCTCCAGCGTCAGCGTGGTCGTGGACGGCCGCACGGTCGTCGACATCTGGGGCGGATTCCGCGACGGCGCCCGCACCCAGGCGTGGGACCGCGGGACCACCGTCTGCATGATGAGCGTGGCCAAGGGCGTGACCGGCATCTGCTTCAACATGCTGGTGGACCGGGGCCTCGTCGACATCGACGAGCCCGTCGCGACCTACTGGCCGGAGTTCGCGCAGAACGGAAAGTCCAAGATCAAGGTGCGCTGGATCCTGGATCACCGCGCCGCCATCCCGGTCCTGACCACCAACAAGCTCTGGCCCGGCGCCATGTTCGACCGCGAGGCCTATGTGAAGGCGCTGGAGGAGCAGGAGCCCTTGTGGGAGCCGGGTACCAAGGCCGCCTACCACGTCCATAACCAGGGCTATCTGCTGGGCGAGATCATGCGCCGGGTGACCGGCAAGACCATCGGCCCGTTCCTGCGCAGCGAGGTCGCCGGTCCCCTGAAGGCGGAATACTACATCGGCGGCATGAGCGCCGAGGAGCAGTCCCACGTCGCCGAGGTGATGCCGAACATGGGCGCGCGCCTGTTTGCGGCCAAGGATTCCGAGGCGCCTGAGACCTTGCGCGGCCTGGCCTTCCGTCAGAACCCGGACGAGCCCTGGTACGACACCCTGAACTCCCCGGTCTGGCGCACGGCCGAGATCGCCAGCGGCAACGGCCATGGCAATGGCCGCGGCGTGGCGCGGATCTACGCGGCGGTGGCGCGCGGCGGTGAACTGGACGGCGTGCGCCTGATGTCGAAGGACAGCATCGAGGCCATGATCGTCGAGCAGCACAACCAGGTCGAACAGCTGCAGGACCGCCCCTATCATCAGGCGCTGGGCGTGCTCTTGAACACGGCCGAGGCGGTCTACATGGGCCCGAACCCGCGCGCGTTCGGCCACCATGGCATCGGTGGCTCGATCGGCTTCGGCGACCCTGACCGCAAGATCGGCTTCTCCTACGCCTGCAACAAGATGCACGCCGTCGGCGACAACGGCCCCCGCGCCCGTCGCCTGATCGAGGCGCTGTATTCGGTGGTCGGCTAAGGCTGCCCCCAAGAGTTTGAGCGCGTTCCTACCGCAAGACCGGGTTCCACTTTTGCGGAACGCGCTCTTGCCGACCCGACCGTCTATTTGGGGGGCTGCATCGTCGCGTTGAGTTCGGCGGCGTTGAGCACGCCGTCGCCATTCTTGTCGGCGGCTTTGAAGCGCGCGGGGACCGCGGCCATGTAGGCGACCTTGGTGATTTCGCCGTTCGCGTCCGGGGTGATCCCGATGAAGAAGCCCTTGGCCATGTCGTCGAGGTCGGCCACCTTCACCTTGTCTGCGCCCTGGCTGACGAAGCTCCACCCCTGATCGGAGAACTGGGTGTACTCGGCCAGGGTGACTTTCCCGTCCATGTCCGCATCCGCGTACTGCATCAGGTCAACATCCTGGGCCTGCACAGCGCCGACGAAACCCGCCGAGGCGACGACCAGGGCCGCAACCGCAAACATAGAACGCATTGGAATCCTCCCGAATTGTTGGCGACAACCTTAGGCGCCGCCTTGAGGAGGTCCAGCGGAATCGAAGGGAGTCGAACACCCTAGGGAGTTGGCAGGTCCAGCGCCGGCAGGGGCGGGCGGCCCAGGATCATGTCGGCGGCCTTTTCGGCGACCATGACCACGGGGGCGTTGGTGTTGCCGCCCACCAGGATGGGGAAGATCGAGGCGTCGGCGACCCTCAGGCCCTCCACGCCCCTGACCTTCAGCTCCGGATCGAGGACCGAGGCGGCGTCCGCGCCCATGCGGCAGGTCCCGGCCGGGTGGTGGACCGTCACGGAGCTGCGCCGGACGTAGGCCTTCAGGGCCTCCTCGTCCTTGACCTCGGGCCCCGGCTGGAATTCCGCGGCGCCATAGCGTCGGAAGGCCGGCGCCGCGAACACCCGGCGGCTGAACGCCAGGGCCCGCAGCAGCGGCGCGAAATCCTCGTCGGCGCTCAGGAGGTTGGGGTCGATGACCGGCGCGGTCGCCGGATCGGGGCTGGCCAGGGCGATCCGGCCCCGGCTTTTGGGATAGAGCAGCACCGAGCTCATGACGAAGCCGTGGCCGATGGGGATCGGGAAGGCGTTCTGGTTGCGCCGCGCGGGCTGGAACACGAACTGGATGTCCGGCCGGTCCAGGCCCGGTCCGGTCCGCAGGAAGGCGGTGGATTCGAACAGGTTGCTGGCCAGCGGCCCGCGCCGCCACAGGGCGTATTCCACGAGGTTCCAGGCGCCGCGAGGCGCCGCCTCCAGGGAAATCCCGTAGGACGTGGAATCCTGCATGACCATCTGGAGCAGGACGGCGAGGTGGTCCTGCAGGTTCGCCCCGACCTCGGGCAGGTGATGCGTCACCTCGATGCCCATGGCGCGCAGCTGCTCGCCGTCGCCGACACCCGACAGCATCAGGAGCTGCGGCGAGCCGATGGCGCCGCCGCAGACCACCACCTCCCGCCGCGCCTCAAGCCGGCGCGGTACGCCGTCCTGCAGCACGTCCACGCCGACCGCCCGGCCGCCTTCGATGACCACGCGCTGGGCCAGGGCCTTGGTGACGATGGCGAGGTTAGGTCGCCGCTCGGCCGGCCTCAGGAAGGCGGTGGCCATGGACTCGCGCTGGCCGCCCCGGATCGTGCCTTGACGCAGGCCGAAGCCCTCGGGATCGGGGCCGTTGAAGTCCGGCGTCGGCCGGATCTGCAACTCGGTCATGGCGTCGTGGAACGCCCGGTTCATCGGGTTGGGATGGGCGATGTCCGTCACCGCCATCTCGCCGCCGGTCCCGTGGTAGGGCGAGCCCCTCATCGCCTCGTTGTCTTCGGAGCGGATGAAATAGGGCAGCACCTCGCGGTAGCTCCAGCCCGCGTTGCCCATGGCCGCCCAGTCGTCGTAGTCCCTGGGGTGGCCGCGATTGTAGACCATGCCGTTGATCGAGCTGGAGCCGCCCAGCACCCGCCCGCGCGGGATGGGGACCTTGCGTCCGTCCATGTGGGCCTGGGGCGCCGTCGCATAGCCCCAGCCGATGGCCGGCGTCCCGATCGCGGCGCCCACGGCGGCGGGGATGTGGATGAAGGGATGGCTGTCGCGCGGCCCCGCCTCGATCAGCGCGACCCGCACGTCAGGATCGGCCGACAGACGGTTGGCCAGCACGCACCCCGCCGTGCCCGCGCCGACGATCACGAAGTCGAAGGTCTCCTCGGAGCGCTCGTTCATCTATCGGGCCTTACGCGCCAGATAGTCCGCGATGGCCTTGAGTTCGCCGTCGCTGATCTCGGTCTTGCGGATGGAGGGCATGACGGTGACGCCGTGGCGGACCGTGTAGATCACGAAGGCGGCGTTCAGGTCGGTGCGCTGGTCGAGCCGCCCGGGCTTGGCGCCCTTGTACTTGGCCTTCAGCGCCATGGTGCCGGGCTTGTCGGCGCCCTCGCCGTGGCACTCGAAGCAATAGCGCTGATAGATGTGCTCGCCGGTGTCGGCCGGGATGGGGACGGCCGCCCAGCCCGCGCCGGGAACGCCCCGCAGCGGCGCCGGCGTCTTGTCCGCGGCGGCGGCGGGCGTGGCCGCCAGCGCCGCCAGCATGATGATCAGGCGCCTCACGACCGCGTCTCCCGCAGATGCCTGTGCCACACGCCATAGCGGCCGGCCGATATGATGCCGTTCGGATCGACGGCGTCCTTCACCGCCTCGTGGAAACGCCGCAGCGCGTGGTTGTTGTAGCTGTAGGTGGCCATCACGTCGTCCTGGAACGCCGGCGCCGTCCGGTATTCCCCGTAGCCGGCCTCGGCCAGGATCTTGACCATCTCGCGGAAGGCCGTGCGGGTGCGCTTGTTCTTCTCGGGATCGTGACTGACGGCCATCATCACCAGGATCACGAAGGTCCGGGCCCAGCAGCCGATCGGCGGCGTCAGGACATTGACCGGAAGCTCCAGCCGGGTGGCCGTCTTTCGGATCAGGTCATAGGCCGCGATGATCCCTTCGCCGGTACGGGGGATGATCGGCGAGCAGGTGATATGGCCTTCGGTGGGGTCGGCGAATTCGCTGCGCGCGCCAATCCAGAAGATCGACAGGGCGGGAATGCCGAACAGGGCCTTGTTGGTTCCTTTCTGGCTCTGCTGCTCGGGCGTCAGGGGCATGGCGACGACCTCCCCGCCGCTGAAGGTCGCGCCCGCGATCTGCGCGCACTTGCGCCTGGTGTAGTCCCACCGGGCTTTCACCACCTCGGGCGGGCCGTAATAGGACACCGTGACGCTCCAGAAAGGGATGCCCTTGGCCGCGGCGTACGCCTCCTGCTCCTCGACGCTGGCGTCATAGGACGGCAGGCCGGGCTGGGTCGGCGCCGTCAGGGAGCCCAGCGGCAGGAAGGGGCTGGCGAACACCGGCATCCCCTGCATGGTGACGGTGTTTTCCAGGTAGTTGATGATGTCGACGAGCCTGTTGAGGTCAGCCTTCCTGGGCACGTGGATCTCGCCCGCCACATAGGCCTCCGGCGCCGGGTAGAGCCAGAACCCCATCTTGGTGACCACGCCCAGGCTGGACTGCTTGAACAGGCCATCGACCCAGGGGCCGTAGCCGTACTTGTTCTGCTGCCAGGTCTGGGAGCCGGGAAGCGCCCCCATGGCCGTACGCAACACCTCGCCCGAGGCCAGCACCACCTCCATGCCGCAGTGGGAGTCGAAGTGGTTGCGATAGGCGCCGTGGGTGTAGCCGCCGCCGTAGTCCAGGGCATTGCCGATGACGCTTCCCCAGCCCGGATCGGGGCAGTCGATCCAGAGATTCAGTCCCTTGTCCTGGATGTGCCGGTAGAGGTCGAAATAGGTCACGCCCGGCTCGACCAGCACATAGGCGTTGCGTTCGTCGATCTCGAGGATGCGGTTCATGCGCTTCAGATCGAGCACGACGCTGCCCGACAGCACCGGCGCCGCGCCGCCGTAGCCGAGGTTCTTGCCGGTCGAGATCGGATAGATCGGGATGCGCTTCTCGTTGGCGATCCTGACGACCGCCTGCACCTCCTCGGCGGTGAACGGGGCGACCGCGGCCGAGGCGAACTTCTCTTCCGGCTCGTGCCAGAGGATCGAATAGGCGTCGCGATAGGGCTCCAGGTCCTCGTCAGAGGTGAACACCCAGTCCTCGCCCACCACCGCCTTGAAACCTGCAAGCGCGTCGGCGAAATCCGCGGCGCTCACGCCGGGCGGAACGGTCATTCGAAGTCTCCCTAGATGCGGCGTTCTGCTTTGGGCGCGAGGACCCAGCTGATCAAGAGCGGCGGCTGGTCCTGGGCCGCCTGGGTCGCCTTTTCCAGGCGCGCCGAGATCGGCCCGGCGCCCAGCGCCGCCGCGGCCAGGCGCGCCGTCCGGGACGCCCAGGATCGATCGGTGAGCCCGGTGAGCGAGGCCTGGGTCACGACGGCGCCCGGGCCGGCGATCAGGTGCGAGAGCGCGCCGGAGGCCAGGCGGCGATGCTCGCCCTTGAAGACCACCCGCAGGCCCCGGTTCATCGCCAGCCGTTCGAGGCAGAAGAAGGCGGCGTTGTCCGTCAGTCCGGCCAGGGCGCCGGATCCGGGGATTGCGGTCGGCTGACCGGCGTTGCGGTTGATCACGTCGTTTCCCTGGAAGCCTTGCCGCGCAAATGGTCGAGCGAACCGATCATCGTGTCAACGACCGCGCGGGGCCGGCCAGCCCGCCCTGGGGCCGACATGAATTGACAAGCCGGCGCCGCGAACGGATGTGTTCGCGCCGGCGCGGCCGGCCGATCTTTTGCGGACCCAGGACATCACCGTGCGGCTTCATCCCACCGAGCATTTCGAAAATCACGCGGCCACGTACAGCCACATCCAGGCGCGGCCCCTGGCGGCCGCCATGGGGGCGGAGATCTGCGGCGTCGACATCCCGCGCATGACCGATGCCCAGGCCGCGGAGGTCAAGGACGCCCTCTACCGTCACAAGATGATCTACTTCCGGAACCAGAAGCTGACCCATGCCGAGCACGAGGCGTTCAGCCTGACCTTCGGCCCCTTCGCCGAGGACGCCTACACCCAGGGCGTGCCCGGTCACCGCGACGTCCACCCCCTGATCAAGGAGGCGGAGGACAAGTCCAAGATGGTGTTCGGCGAAGGTTGGCACACGGATTCCCCGTTCCTGCCGCAACCGCCGTCGATCACCGCCCTGCGGTCGATCGAGATCCCGCCCTACGGCGGCGACACCATCTGGGCCAACGCGGCCCTGGCCTACGCCGCGCTCAGCGACGCCTACCGGCGGATGATCGACCCCCTGAAGGTCCACTTCTCGATCCGCGACGTCCTGAAGTCCGCCCAGGACGCCGTGGAGCTTCGCGACAACCCCATCGGCCGGCTGGCCGCCACCCGCGGTGCGAAGCGCCCGTCGGACGACCTGCTGCGCAAGATCGAGGGCAGCGTCCATCCGCTGGTGCGCACCCATCCGGTCACGGGGGAAAAGTCCCTCTACATCGACTCGTCCTACGCCATCGGCATCGAGGGCATGTCGGACGACGAGGCCGCCCCGATCATGGGCTTCCTGTGCGCGCACCTGGTCCAGCACGCCTTCACCTGCCGCCTGCGCTGGGAGGTGGACATGCTGGCGATCTGGGACAACCGCCTGTGCGTGCACCAGGCCTTCAACGACTATCAGGGCTATCGGCGGGAACTCTACCGCACGACCGTGGTCGGCGAGACGCCGACGTGGGCGGGCTGATCGTAGGGCGGGGATGGTGGACGCGGCTGGGATTGAACCAGCGACCCCCTCGATGTCAACGAGGTGCTCTCCCACTGAGCTACGCGTCCGCCGCTTCCCCGCTTTGGCGACGCCAGTGCGGGGAGGGGCCGGCTGATAGCGCGGATCAGGGCGCTCGTAAATGGATGCGGCGCATCCCCGTGCGATCGGGATCGCCGGCTTGTGGGCGAAGGCCCCATCGCCTCTAATGCCCGCCATGGCGGAAGACGGGTCCGGGGCGATCGTGGAGCAGGGCGCGGGCGCGTCCGTCTATCGGGACGGCGTCACGGTCGTCGTCTGCACCTTTAATCGCCAAGCCATGCTGAGGACCCTGGCCGAAAGCATCCTGCCCCAGCTGCCGGTCGCCTATCCCCTCGAAATCCTGGTGGTGGACAACAACTCCACCGACGACACGGCCTCTGTCGCCAGGGCCCTCGCGGCCGACCACGCCGCCTTCACCTATCTGTTCGAACCGCGCCAGGGGCTGAGCCACGCCCGCAACGCCGGGGCCGCCGCGGCCCGGCACGGGTTCCTGCTCTATCTGGACGACGACGCGGTCCTGCCGCCGCATTACCTCGCGACGCTGGGCCGGCGGCTGGCCGAGCATGACCCCGACTTCTTCGGCGGCCCGCTCTATCCGCTCTATCTCGATCCCAAGCCGGACTGGTTCCCCGAGAGCCTGGAGATCCGCAAGAAGGCCGCCCGCTCGGGCTTCGACGCCAACATCGTCCTGACCGGCGCCAACTACGGCGTGCGCAAGAGCGTGCTGCAGAAGGTGGGCGGCTTCGACCCGCACTACGGCATGTCCGGCGGCAAGGTCGGCATGCTGGAAGAGCGCCTGGTGATCGAGACCTACCGGCGGCTGACGCCCGCGCGGGACCAGAAGATCTACTACGGCCTGGACAACTTCATTCTCAACGCCACACCGGCCAAGCGCATGCGGGTGGGCTTCCAGCTGAAGCGCATCTGGATCGGCAACGCCCAGTTCATGCGCTACTGCCTGGAGCAGGGCATCAGGTCGCCGGGTCTGGTGTTCGAGCGGGTGTGGCGGGCGTTCTGGGGCGAGCTGCTGACGGTGGGCCGCGCGGCGCCCGGCCTGTGGCGAGGCCGCGCCGAAGCGCCGGACAAGCCCATGCTCGCGCTGGTGAAGCTCACCTATCGCGGGGCGGACCTGATGGGGGCGCTCGGCTTCTTCCTCGGCGATTTCGGCCGGGTGCGCCGTCGCCGCGAGACCGAGCCGCGCGAAGCCCGTCCGCTGCAGGTCACCCTCTTCACCCTGGCGAAGCTCGACACCAGTGAGCCGCCCGACGTCACCGCCCTGCGCGACGCCCTGGGCGATCTGGCCGTACTCCAGGTCCTGTCGATCGCCGGCAAGTCCGACGACGACATCCGCAATCTCGCCGGCGGCGGCAACCTCCGCGCCCAGGACCTGATCCTCACCGACACGCCCAAGGCCGCGCGCGCCCTGTCGGTGCTGCGGGGCCCCCGGCCCCACCTGCAGATCGTGCTGTGGATGCGCGATCCGAAGCCGGTCAACTACCTCAAGAATCTCAGGAACTTCTGGGATAAGCGCCGGGGGGCGATGGGACGTCTGGTCCGCGACCGGGCCCTGTTCGCCCAGGCCGACCAGGTCATCGCCGGCGCGCCGTGGCTGGCCAAGCCCTTCGCCCGCCTGCTGCTGCCCATGCGGGGCCTGGTGGTGATCCTCCCCGCGCCCAAGCCGCCGGCGTCCGACAAGGAGGCCAAGGCCCAGGCCGCCATCCGCGCCCAGATCCAGGCGGGCTGGCGCGGCGTCCTCGACCAGGCCCGCGCCTGGGCCCCGCGGCGCCTGGCGCCCTGAGCCGCTTCGCCGCAATCGGTAAACAGCGCCGTTAACTAGTTCCCTCAACGCGCCCTAAAGCTCCCCCTGCCATGATGGCCTTCGGAGGATCTGGACACCGTGGTGATGAGGTCGAGCGTAATGTTTTTCCTGCTGAACGACGTCGTGCTGAACGTCGAGCTCCAGACGATGCAGCCGCCGATCCTGGCGCAGCGGTACGCGGCCCTGTCGGTGGCCTGTGTCGACACGCTCGGCCGCGAGATGTTCTGCGAGGATCCGCAGCTGCAGCACCACTATGCGGAGCGCGCCCGTCGTCTGGCGGCGCTCATCGTGGCCAAGGCGCCGGAGGTCAACGCCGCCCTGTTCGTCGCTCCCGGCCAGGACTGCAGGCCCGAACAGGTGGCCAGCCGCTATGCCAGCCTGGACCTGGCGCTTCTGGCCCAACTGTTCCGAGAACAGCAGGTGGGACGCCTGACGCCGTCGCTCGCCGACAACCTAGTCTGGACCCGGGCCGCCGCCTGAACGGGCGTGCGCCTGGCGGCGCAGCCGCTGGCGCGCCGCTTCCGCCCCCCGCCTGAGCCAGGCCCGGACCCTTGCCCAGGTCCAGACCACGGCCGCGCCGACCATGGCCAGGGTGGCGCCCGACGCCAGCTCCAACGACATGTCGTGGCGGACGCCCAGGGACTCCAAGAGGTATACGAAGCCGTTGAAATAGCCTTCGACGACGTCCTCTAGGCCGTTGTGAAGGACGAAGAGCCAATAGGGCATGCACCGCGCTCCCGGATCAGCTGAGTGACGCCCTTGGCCGGGGGCTTTGTCAATCGCCGCGGGGCCCGCCCGGCGCAGATGCCCGCGCCCGTGGCGCAAGGCCCGCTTTTGAGTCCCGGCCCGGGCGTGCTAACCCGCCGCCGATGAGCACGAACCCGACGCTGGAGGCCGCCAGACGGCGCACCTTCGCCATCATTTCCCACCCCGACGCCGGCAAGACCACCCTGACGGAGAACCTGCTCCTGCAAGGCGGCGCCATCCGGCTCGCCGGCGCGGTGCGGGCGCGCGGCGAGCAGCGCCGCACCCGCTCCGACTGGATGAAGATCGAGCGCGAGCGCGGCATCTCGGTGTCGGCCAGCGTCATGACCTTCGAGCACGAGGGCCTGATGTTCAACCTGCTCGACACGCCCGGGCACGAGGACTTTTCGGAAGACACCTATCGCACCGTCACCGCGGCGGACGCCGCGGTCATGGTGTTGGACGCGGCCAAGGGCATCGAGCCCCAGACGCTCAAGCTGTTCGAGGTCTGCCGCCTGCGCGACATCCCGATCCTGACCTTCATCAACAAGATGGACCGGGAGGCGCTGGACCCCATCGAGCTGCTGGACGAGATCGCCTCCAAGCTCGCGCTGGACCCGGCGCCCCTTTTCTGGCCCGCCGGATCGGGATCGCGCTTCAAGGGCATGGTGGACCTGCGCGAGCAGCGCTTCCTGCCTTTCAGCCGCCGCCCGGCCGAGGAGGCGCACGGCGCGCCGGTCCCGCTGAACTCCAACGCCATCGTGCAGTACCTGGACCCGGACGAGCAGGCCGAGGCCATGGAGGGCGCGGCCCTGGTGCAGGAGGCCGCCAAGCCCTTCGATCCCCAGGCCTTCCTGGAGGGCCACATGACGCCGGTGTTCTTCGGCTCGGCGCTCAGGGGCTTCGGCGTGCTGCAACTCCTGGAAGGCCTCGGCGCCTTCGCCCCCCCGCCCGCGCTGGTGAAGGTCACCCGCGGCGGCGAAGAGACCCATGTCGCGCCCGGTGAGCCGGAGGTCACGGGCTTCGTGTTCAAGGTCCAGGCGAACATGGATCCCAACCACCGGGACCGCATCGCCTTCTTCCGGCTGTGCTCGGGCCGGTTCGCCCGGGGTATGAAGCTGAAGGTCCAGAACACGGGCCGCCAGATCAGCATCCACAACCCGACCATGTTCTTCGCCTCCGAGCGCGAGCTGGCCGAGGAGGCCTTCGCCGGCGACGTGATCGGCATTCCGAACCATGGCGTCCTTCGGGTCGGCGACAGCCTCTCGGAAACCGGCGCGGTGCGATTCGCCGGCCTGCCCAACTTCGCGCCCGAGATCCTGCAGCGGGTCCGGCTGCGTGACCCCCTGAAGGCCAAGCACCTCAGGCGCGCCCTGGAAGGTCTCGCCGAGGAAGGCGTGACCCAGCTCTTCCGGCCGAGCCTCGGGTCCGACCTGGTGGTGGGCGCCGTCGGTCAGCTGCAGCTGGAGGTCATGGCCGACCGGCTGGCGGGGGAATACGGCCTGGACGTGATCTTCGAGCCGGCGCCCTACGCCGAGGCGCGGTGGCTCTCGGGCGCGCGCGCGGATGTTGAGGATTTCGCCTCCAAGCACCGGTCCGCCATGGCCGAAGACATCGACGAACAGCCCGTCTTTCTGGCGAAGTCCGCCTGGGAGATAGGCTACGTCACCGAGCGCTTCCCCAAGCTTGGCTTTGAACGCACGCGCGAGCGGGCCTGACGCTTGACGCCGGCCCCATTAATCAAGCCTTAATCATTCCTGAAGGCGGGCGGCTCCGCCTTTGCTCGTAGGACGACTATCCCAGCCGATCGTGCCGGCATGGGACAGCGTGTCAGGGATGGAGTGGGCAATGTTCGAGATCGGCCGCGAGTTGAAGCGGTTCTTCGCCCCTTCTCGTCCCCGCGACGGATTCTGCCTCGGCGACGCGTCGCTGCTGGAATTGCTCGACCTCAAGATGCTCGGCCATGAGACCCGCTCGGCGGACATCTCGGCCGGCCGGATCGGCGTCACCGATCGCGCCCAGCGCCTGGTGGAGGCGGCCGCCGTCTGGCGCGAATTCGCACGTCGCACAGGCGATCCAGCCGCGCTGCGCAAGGCCGCGTCCTGCGCCGAGGCCGCCGCCGGCATGGGCAAGGGCAAGGGCGAAGACGCCGGCCGCGCCCTCTGCGCCCAGGCCAACGCCGCGCTCCTGGCCGCCGACCTTTTCGGCGAGCCCGGCCTCAGCGCCGCGGCGGGCTTCCTGGTGGGCCAGGCGCCCGAATCGCTGGCGACGCGGGCCACGCGGGCGCGGATCGCCGCACGTGAGGCCCTGGCGTCGGGCGACATCCTGGCGGTGGAACAGGCCGCGCACGGTTTCGACGCCGTCCTCGCCAAGACCACCGGGCGCGGCGCCCCCAATCATGGCGCGGCCGAAAGCCACACCCAGCTGCGGTGCGATCGGGCGGAGTTCCTCCTGACCTGCGGCGGGCGCCTGCGCGAGCCGGGTCTCATCGACTGGGCCCTCGCGGATCTCGCCAAGGCCGCCGAAGGGGTGGACAGCGCCTATCATCCCCTCACCGCCGCCCGCATCGGCGAGCTGCGCGGCGCCTGCCTTGTGCGCCTGGGCGAACTCGGCGGCGATCTGACCACCATCCTGGACGGCCTGGACGCCCTGACGGCGGCCATCGATCTGGTCACGCCGGAACACTCGCCGCTGGACTACGCTCGGCTCAACCACGCCTACGGCCTGGGTCTCGAAGCCCTCGGCGAGGCCGGCGAGAGCGAGGCCGCCTTCGACCGCGCCCTGAAGTCCTTCGGCAAGGCCCTGACGGTCCTCAACGCCACGCCCAATGTCGCCCTGCGCACCATCGCGGTGCAGGACCGCGCCGCCTGCCTGGTCCGCCGCGCCGAAATCCGCGGCGACAGCTTCGCCCTGGACGAGGCGGAGGCTGTCATGCGCGGCGAACTCGCCAACCTGCGCCCAGGCCCAGATCCCGTCGCCTGGGCGGTGCTGCAGCTCAATCTGGCGCGCATCTACATGGCCCAGGCCAAGGCGCGCGGCTGTGACCGGGGCGAAGGCGCCCGCGCCGGCGAGGCCCTGTCGGCCGCCCTGGACGTTTTCGCCGAACGGGGCCTGCGCACCCTGTCGGCCGCGGCGGATTGCGGCCTGGAAGAGCTGAGGACGGCGGCGAAAAGCCTGAGCTAGGCGGCCGCCAGGTCGCCGGTCTGACGGCGCAGGCGCCAGAAGCGGATGGCCCTGAGGGCGGCTTCCTTGGTCAGGCGGGCATAGAGTTCGCCGTATTCCTGGGCGCGGCCCAATGCGTTGGCGTCACGGTCCAGCATCAGCACCACGAAGGTCAGGAACAGGGCGCGCTCGAAGCCCGCCGCCTTGCAGACGATGGCCAGGGGATCGACGCTCTTGCCTTCCAGGATCCGGCGGGCGGTGAAGAAGTCGATATCGGACAGCTTGGACAGGGCGAGCATGAACTTGGTCTTCTCGCCCCGGCGCAGGAGGCCGGTGAGCGCCGTCGGCGTCAGGTCGCCGCGCAGCGCCATGGCCTCGACATCGGCCTCCGCCGCCTGGTAGTCGGCCGGGACCGCCCCATCGCGCGTGGCCAGACGGTTGCGGCCAGCCTCGAGGGCCGCCTGCAGTTCCTGGGGATCGAGCTCGGCGTTGCGGGCCATGATGGTCTCGCGCAGGCGCGCCTCGACCATGAAGTACATCTCGTTCAGCAGGTCCGCCGGCAGCGCCTTGCGCTCGACGACCGCCTCATGCAGGGCCGGATTGGCCTGGGCGCGGTCGACCGCCGCCTCGCTCGCCTCGCGCGACAGTTCCGCCCCGTCGTTGCGCAACAGCACGTTCAGGGTCGTGTCGTCGCCCCGTTCGACGATGGCGTCCGAAACGGCGGCCGGCACCGCCGCCCGCTGGGATATTGCGCGCAGGTGGTCCTGGCCCTTGGTGCGGGCCAGCTCCACCAGGTCGGCTTCGGTCAGGGCTGTGGAGGCGCGCAGGATCGGCGCGGCGACGTCGAAGGAATCCGCCGCCAGCTCGCGCAGCACCCGCGGCGGCGCGAAGGGGCTGGGCGCCAGCTTCTGGGAGAGCTCGGCGCGGACGACCTCTTCCATCTCGGTGGTGATGCGGCTCATCACGTCGTCGAACAGCGCCATCTGGGTCGAATCCAGGTGGGTGGGCGACTGCACGAGGAACAGGTCGGTCACCTCGCGCAGCAGCTCGCGGCGGCGCTCGCTGGACGGTTCCTTGGCGAGCTCGATCAGGTCATGCAGCTTGCTGGACGTCATGTCGGTCAACTGGCCGGGGCGCCTGAGGCGTCGGGATCGGTGGGCAGGGCGCGGACCACCTGGCCCGTGGCGGTGGTCTGGGGCCGCGGGATCGGCGGCGGCGGCTGGGCCAGGTCCGGCGATCCGTCCACGAAGAATTGGGGTCCCAGCGCCACCGGGTCAGGGGTTTCCCCGTAGGCCCGGTGCAGGGAATAGAATCGCGGTGAGGCTGAGCCGGACCCCGTCGGCGGGGCGGCCATGGCGAGAGCCTTGACGGCGGGCGTCGCGGGTGCGGCCGGCGCATAGATGCTGGTCGGCAAGGCCGGCGTGCGCGGCGGTTGCGGCGCGGGGGCGATCGCGGCCACAGGTCGGCGGGGCGCTTGCGCAGGCGGCGTCTCGGCGACGACCTTGCCTGGCCAGGTCAGGAACCTGAGGCCGGCCGCGCGGGCGGCGCCCGGAGCAGGCGGCTGCGGCGCGCCGGCGGAATAGCGGTCCTGGGCGAGCGCTGGATCCGCTAGGATGATCAGGGCCGCCGAGGCGGCGAGGGTCAGGATGGGGCGCATGTCACAGGCTCCGGCCCTTAATCCTAATGCGTCCCCACTTAATCCGGACCTAACGGCCCCGGCCGCGCCAGCGCACCAGGATTTCCCGCTCCGCGAGGCGCAGGACCAGCTGCAGCGCCATGCCCATCAGCGCCAGGGCGAAGACGGCGGCGAACTCCTTGGCGATCTGCAGCCGGTTGGCGGCCTCCAGGATCCGCCACGCCAGTCCCTGGGCGCTGCCGGAGCCCGCGACGAACTCGGCCACCACCGCGCCTACGATGGCCAGGCCCGCCGCGACCTTGTGCCCTTCCAGCAGGAAGGGCGTAGCGGACGGCAGCCGCAGGCGGAACAGCCGCTGGATGCGGGTCGCGCCATAGAGGTCGAACAGCCGCTCGAGGTCCGGATCGGCGGCGCGCAGGCCGGTCAGGGCGCCGGAGAAGATCGGGAAGAAGGCGACGATCGCGGCGAGGGCGACCACCGCGCGCTCGGGGTGGTCCAGTCCCGCCCAGATCACCGCCTGGGGCGCGATCGCCACCACCGGCGTCACCTGCAGCGCCACGGCGATGGGCCGTACGGCGCTCTCGATCAGAAGGCTCGGCGCCACCAGAAGGGCGAGGCCGCAGGCGACGACGCTGGCCATCGCCAGGGCGACCAGCGCCATGGCCAGGGTGTTCCACGCCGACGCCAGCAGCACCGGAGCGTTGGCGGCCGCGGCGGCGGCGATCGCGCTGGGGGCAGGCAGGAAATAGGCCGGCACAGCCATCGCCCGGCAGGCGGCCTCCCAGGATGCGAGCAGCACGCCGATCAGGATGAGGGGCGCGAGGATGGCGGCGAGGCGGGCCATGATGAGCCCTCCATGGCCGCCACCAGGTCGGCGGACACCTTTTCCGCGGTCTGGCGGAACTGGGCGGTGGTCCGATAGCCCGGCGGGCGGGGGAAGGGGCCCTCCACCACGGTCTCCGCGGCGATGCGGCCGGGACCGGAGGTCATCACCACCAGGCGCGAGGCCATGTAGACCGCCTCCTCGACGCTGTGAGTGACGAAAACGACGGCGGGCTTCAGCTCGGCCTGCAGGCTCTGGACGTCGTCCGCCAGGGCGCGGCGGGTGATTTCGTCCAGGGCGGCGAAGGGCTCGTCCAGCAGGAGCAGCTTCGGCCGGGTGACCAGCGCCCGGGCCAGCGAAACCCGCATGGCCATGCCCCCGGATAGCTGGGCCGGCTTGGCCTGGTCGGCGCCCACGAGCCGTGTCTGCACGAGGGCGTGGCGCGCCCGCGCCCGGGCGTCGGCGCGGGGCGCGCCGGCGAGCTCCAGCGGCAGTGCTACGTTGGCCTCGGCGGTGGCCCAGGGCATCAGGGTCGGCGCCTGGAACACCACCGACGTCTCGCCGCGCCCCTGGGCCAGGCTTACCCGGCCGCGCGTCGGGGCCTCGAGGCCCGCCAACAGGCGAAGGGCCGTGGACTTGCCGCAGCCGGAGGGCCCGATCAGGGCCACCGTCTCGCCGGGTTGAAGCACCAGGCTGAAGGGGCCGAGCGCTCGGCCCCGGCCCGGGTAGTCGACCTCGACCGCGTCCAGGACTGCGACGGCCCCCGTCACTTGCCGGTGCTGTTCACGAACTGGAGGGTGAAGGCGCGCCTATAGTCCAGCGTCTTGGGGTAGACGCCCTGGCCAGACGCCATGGCGAAGAACGCCTCCCAGCGCGCTGCGGTCATGGCGCCCGCGCCGGAGGTCCTGGCGTCGCCGGAATCCACCAGGCCATAGGACCGCATCTTCTCACGCGCCTGGTCCAGCACGTCCTGGGTCATCTCGGGATTGTCCTTGAGGATCATGGCGTCGCCAGGCTTCGGATCGCCGTGCAGATAGGAGTCCCAGCCCGCCCGCGAGCCGTCGACGAAGGCCTGCACGGCCTTGGGGTTGGACGCGATCAGGCTGTCGGGCGCCAGCGCCATGGCCGCGTAGCCGGGGTATTCCTCGTCCGCGAGCAGGAAGACGGCGGGTTTCAGGTGGCCTTCCTTCTCGATCGTGTAGGGCTCGGAGGTGACATAGCCCTGCTGGATCACACGCTTGTCGCTGAGGAAAGGGCCGGAGTTGAAGGTGTACTTGCGTACCTGCGCGTCGGTGAAGCCATACTTGGCCTTCAGCCACACCCAGAAGGCGGTGACCGAGGCGTCGGACAACAGGATCGGGCGGGTCTTCATGTCGGCCAGGGTGCGAATGCCCTGGTCGGGGTGGGCGATCAGCACCTGCGGGTCCTTCTGCATGAAGGCCGCCACCGCCGTCACCGGCGCCTTTTCCTGGGCCAGGTTCAGCACGATGAAGCTGTTGGAGCCCATGCCCAACTCCACCGCATGGGTGGCCAGAAGCTGGGGCACGTTCACGCCCGGGCCGCCCTGGATGATCCGCACGTCCAGGCCCCGCCTGGCGTATTCGCCGGTGGCCAGCGCCTGGTAGAAGCCGCCCTGTTCGGCCTGGGCGCGCCAGTCGGTGGCGAACCGGATCAGGGTCAGGCCGCCGGTGCTGGCCGGCGCCGACGTGTCAGCCTTCCGGGCAGGGCTGCAGGCCGCGAGGACGAGCGCCATGGACAGGGCGATCAGACGCAGGGTTCGCAAGGTTTGGTCCCTCCAGGCCGGCGACCGGACGTTAGGGGGTAAGCCCCGGCTCGCCAAGGCCGGTCAGGCGCTCATCGCCTCGCGCTTCTCTTCCAGCGCCAGCCATTCGGTCTCCGCGGCCGCGAGCCCGGTGCGGGCGGCGTCCATGGCCGCCATGATCCTGGCGAACCCCTTGGGATCGCGGGCATAGAGGCCGGCGTCGGCCAGCTTCGCCTCGCAGCCGGCGATCTCGCCCTGCAGCCGCGGCATCAGCGCCTCCAGCTCCTGCAGCCGCCGGGCGTCCTTGTAGGACAGCTTGACGGCCTCCTTCACCGGCCGGGGCGACGGGGCCCGGGCAGGCGCCTTGTCCTGGGGCCGGCGAGGCGCGCGCAGCTCCTCGAAGAAGCCGGGATTCTGGCTGAGGAAATCGGTCCAGCCCCCCGGCGTCTCAATGGCGTGGCCGCGGCCGTCCAGGGCGACGGTCGACGTGGCGAGGCGCTCGATGAAGTCGCGGTCGTGGCTGACCAGGATCAGGGTGCCGTCGTAGTCGGCGAGCAGGTCCTCCAGCAGGTCCAGGGTGTCCATGTCGAGGTCGTTGGTGGGCTCGTCCAGGATCAGCAGGTTGGCTGGCTGGGCCAGCGCCCTGGCCAGCAGCAGCCGGTTTCGCTCGCCGCCGGAAAGGCTCTCCACCGGCTGGCGCAGCTGGCGTTCGCCGAACAGGAAGTCCTTGGCGTAGGCGGCCACGTGCTTGGGCCGGCCGCGCACGACGATCTGGTCCCCGCCCAGGGGCGCGAGCGTCTCCCACAGCGTCTGGCCGGGCTTCAGCGCCGCGCGGGTCTGGTCGAGATAGGCGACCTGAAGGTTCGACCCCAGCTTGACGGTTCCCGCGTCGGGCGTGATTTCGCCGAGCAGCAGCTTGATCAGCGTGGTCTTGCCCGCCCCGTTCGGGCCGATGATAGCCAACCGGTCGCCGCGCAGCACCCGGGTGGCGAATCCCTTGAGCAGGACCCGCTCGCCCCACGCCTTGTCCAGGCCCTCTGCCTCGATGACCCGCTTGCCGGAGGCGCCGCCCGTGTCCACCCCCATGGACATCGAACCGCGCGCCGAGCTCATGCGCTGCGCCTTGTCCTGGCGGAGCGCCTTCAGGCGGCTGAGCCGGCCCTCATTGCGCGCGCGGCGGGCGGTGACCCCGCGCGACAGCCAGTAGCTTTCCCGTTCGATGGCCTTGTCGAGCTTGCGGCTGGTCTCCGCCTCGGCCTCGCTGATCTTGGCCGTCCAATCGTCGAAGGCGCCGAAGCCCTGATCGAGGCGCCGGATCCTCCCATCCGCCAGCCAGAAGCAGACCGCCGTCAGCCGCTCCAGGAAGGCGCGGTCGTGGCTGACGATCAGGAGGGCTGCGCGGGTCTGGCCGAGGCGCTTTTCCAGGGCGTCGATGGCGAGGATGTCCAGGTGGTTGGTCGGTTCGTCCAGCAAGAGCACGTCCGGCTCCTCGGCGAAGGCCTTGGCGAGGGCCGCGCGCCGCGTCTCGCCGCCGGACAGGCCCGTCGTCGGGCCCGAAGGGTTGAGCCCGAAGGCCTGAAGTTCGGTCTCCGCGCGGTGGGCCGGGGCCCCGCCGCTGGACGCGTAGTCGAGCAGGCGCGCGCCGGTGACGGCGGGCTCCTGGGCGACCAGCACGACCTTGACCGCCGGGGCGGCCGAGCGTTCGCCGCCATCCGCCTCGACGGCCCCGGTCAGGATCCGCAGCAGGGTCGATTTGCCCGCGCCATTGCGGCCGACCAGGCAGGCGCGGCCGCGCGGTTCCAGCGCCAGGTCGACCCCGTCGAACATCAGGGTCGGGCCATCGTGCAGGGTGACGCCCTTCAGGGCCAGGATCGGGGGCTGGCTCATCGTCCGCGCCCGTCGTCCTCGGCCGCCTTGCCGAATTCCGCCGACAGGGTCTGGTAGAAGGCGCTGCGCTGGTCCGGCGTCGCGCCGGTCCCGGTCGCGCTGGGCGCCACGGCGGCGCCGAGCCAGGCGAAGTCGCGGGCCGGCAGGCCCTGGTGGGCGACCACCATGAATCGCCGCCAGATCTCGGCAGGGAGCTCACCGCCGGTGACCTTGTTCATGGGCCGATCATCGTCATTGCCGACCCACACGCCACAAACCCAGTCGGGGGTGAATCCGACGAACCACGCATCGCGCCAGTCCTGGCTGGTGCCGGTCTTGCCGGCCGCCGGCCGGCCGAAGGCCGCGTGGGTCCCCGTGCCATGTTCGACGACGCCCTTCAACATGCGCACCATGTCTCCGGCTCTCGCCTGGTCATAGACCTGCCGCCCCTGGGGCGCGGGCGCGGCATAGATCAGCTGTCCGCCTGAGGTGGTGATGCGGCTGATCAGATAGGGGTCGAGCCGTCGGCCGTCCTGCTGGAACACCTGCAGGCCGGAGGTCAGCTCCAGCAGGTTGACCTCATAGGCGCCCAGGGCCACCGACAGGCCGGGATCGACGGGGATGCTGGCCAGGCCGAAGCGCCGCGCCAGCTCCGCGACGCGGTCCGTCCCGGTTTCCTGCGTCAGCCGCACGGCCACGGTATTGATCGAGCGGGCCAGGGCGTCCTCGACCGTCACCGCCCCGCGATAGCCGCCGCCGTAGTTGCCGGGGGTCCAGGGACCCATCCGCACGGGCGCGTCCGAGCGGATATCCGATGGCTTCACGCCCTTCTCCAGCGCCGCGGCATAGACGAACGGCTTGAAGGCCGAGCCTGGCTGGCGCTGCGCCTGCACCGCCCGGTCGAAGGGGCTGAACCGGTGGTCGAGACCGCCCACCAGCGCCTGGATCGCGCCGTCCGGGCCCAGGGCCACCAGGGCCGCTTCGCGCGCGCCGGCGTGGCCGCCGTCCGTCTGCATCACCCGCCGCACCACCTGGGACGCGGTGGTCTGCAGGCCCGGATCTATGGTGAGCTGCACGATGAGGTCCGGCGCCCGCCCCTTGGCGATGCGCGCGGCCTGGGCCTGGGCGAGGTCGAGCACATATCCGAAGTCGTCGTCCTCCGGCGGGGCCGGGGCCAGGCTCGGTGGGGCGGCGACGGCGCGCCGTTCATCGGCGGCGGTGATCCAGCCCTGCTGGACCATGGCGTGCAGGATCAGGTGCGAGCGGGCGACGGCGCCCGCCATGTCATTGGCGGGAGAAAGGCGGGAGGGCGCCTTGGGCAGGGCCGCCAGCAGCGCCGCCTCGGACAGGGTCAGGGCCCTGGCGGGCTTGCCGAAATAGGTCTCGGACGCGGCCTCCAGTCCGTAGGCGCTGGCCCCGAAGAAGATGCGGTTCAGGTAGAGTTCCAGGATCTGGTCCCGGCTCATCATCCCGCCCAGGCGATAGGCCAGCGCGGCCTCCTGCACCTTGCGCTTCAGGGTCTGGTCCGGCTTCAGGAACAGCGACTTGGCCAGCTGCTGGGTCAGGGTGGATCCACCCTGCACCACCTCCCCGGCCCTGGCGTCAGCCAGGGCGGCGCGGGCGACGCCGGT
>FTHA01002100.1_pt1 | contig 20914 bp, 21 predicted proteins | sample 1640771 | NCBI WGS metagenome assembly FTHA01 (sample SAMEA3914789, study PRJEB12502) | metagenome | biome: forest; material: soil | place: Canada | collected 2011-07-03 | depth 0.3 m | reverse complement strand
GCAGCTGGAACGCGGCGCGAAGTTAGAGCGGGTTGAGATGAGATTGAACCGCCTGCGTTGGTCTGGGACGGTTGCTCCGCCAGGAGCGACGCGAAGAGCGATGTGGGGGGCATTGGTCGAGCGGCGCGACGCCCAGAGGGCGTTTTCTGGCGACCGTCCCAGACCAACCCTCCGGGCGATTCAATCTCATCTCTACCCGCTCCAGGCGCCGCCGGCGGCGGCCAAACGGCCTAGCTGCCGGCCATAAAGTCGTAGATATCCGCCGCGCCGGTGACGCTGATGCAGATCTTGTCCTCGTTGATCTGGATCTCGCCGCGGGCCACAGGGTGGTTGTTCACCAGGATCCAGACCTCGTCGTTGGCCTTGGCGTCCAGCGGAATCACCGCGCCCCGGCCCATCCGCAGCAGCTGCTGCATGGGCAGGATGCTGCGTCCGAGGACGACGGAGACCTCGACATTCACCGAGTTGACCTGGTTCACGCACGCCTCACCTTCAGGCCGCGTCTCTTGCACGAGTCGAGGCGGGGACCACATTGGGTCGACATGCTTGAGCTTGAGTTAAATGTTTCGGACGGTCTTAACGTCCTGAGGCGTGAAGACGCCGCGCCTGTCGCGTGGTCCGTCTCGCCCGATCCGGTCGGTTACGCCGAAGCCGTCAAGGTCATGCAGGCCCGCGCCACGGCCATTTCAGCAGGCGAAGCCGGCGAACTGGTCTGGCTGCTGGAACATCCCGCGCTCTACACGGCCGGCGTTTCGTCCAGGCTTCATGACCTGATCGACCCGGACCGGCTGCCCATCCACAGGACCAATCGCGGCGGCCAGTTCACCTACCATGGGCCTGGACAGAGGGTGGCCTACGTCATGCTCGACCTGACCCGGCGCGGTCGGGACGTCCGCGCTTTCGTGCGGGGCCTCGAATCCTGGGTGATCCGGTCCCTGGCCGCCTTCGATGTGAAAGGCGAGATGCGCGCCGAGCGGGTGGGCGTCTGGGTCGCCCGCGGCCAGCCGGGAGCGGAGGCGCGGGAGGACAAGATCGCCGCCATTGGCGTGCGGGTCAGTCACTGGGTCTCCTTCCACGGGGTGAGCCTGAACGTGGAACCGGACCTGTCGCACTACGACGGGATCGTGCCCTGCGGCATCCGTGAACATGGAGTCACCAGCCTGGCGGACCTGGGTGTGACCGCCGGCATGGCCGACGTGGATGCGGCGATGCGACGCAGCTTCGAAGACGTCTTCGGACCGACGTCGGAGGCCGCGCCGCCGACCTGAGCCGGGTCAGGCGTGGGCGTGCGCCGTCGCGTGGGCGGCGGCGTGCCCATGATCGACGTGGCCGTGATCGTCGGCGTGGCCGTGCCCGTGATCATCAACGTGCGCATCGACGTGGCCGTGACCATGATCGTCGTCGTGGCCCTGGGCCTCGGCGTGCCCATGCCCATGATGGTCGCCGTGATCGTCGGCATGGCCGTGGTCATGATCACTGTCGTGACCGTGGGCCGGCGCATGTCCGTGGTCGTCAGCGGGCGCATGAGCATCGGCATGGCCGTGCCCGTGATCTTCGGCGTCGGTGTCGGCATGAGCGTGATCGCCATGTCCGTGAGCGGCCTCCGGCGCTGCTGCGATGGCCGCAGCCGCCGCGATCGGCGCCTCAGGCTCCCAGGTCCTGTCGGGTTCATGGCTGTGAGGCTGGCGGCCATAGCGGTTCGCCCCTCTGGTCCCGCCCAGGATGAACAGGTCCACCAGGAGCCACAACCAGCCGAAAACGATGATGAAGCCCAGCAGCAGGAGCCAGCCCGTGCGGTTGCGATCGTGGCACCGCTTCACGGCCGTGGCGAGCAGGGCCCACGTCGTCAGCACACCAAGGACCAGGGGCAGGTAATGCAGCTGGCCCATGACGGCGGCCACCGGCCCGCTCCTGGGTCCATAGCCCTCGATCGGCAGGCCGTATTGCCGCAGATAGTTGGCGGCCAGGATAAGGGCGGCGTCGATCAAGGCGATCGAGACCAGGGCCTCCACGAAGCCCACACGGCTCAGGCGGCCTTTGAAGCCGAACAAAGTTCCCAGCATCTGGCTGAACCTCCCAGATTCGATCAGATGAAGCCTATCGGAAAGCCACTGACGCGGACGCGGAACAGAGAATTCCCCTGGCGCGCGAAAGCCTCGAAGTCTTTGTGAGACGCGCGGGACTCTGCTGATCAATCGCCCCGATTTGCTCACGAGCCGGCCGCACTCGTCAACGGCCGGATGGTTGCAGTCAGGCCTGGACCGGCCGCACGGGATTCTGCCCGAACCTGTTGGCGCCCTGCTCGCCGGGCATGGCGCACAGCTCGATCGCCGCCCAGACCAGCACCAGGGAGAACAGGACGTCGGCAGGACTCTCAGGCGGCGTCCACACCGCGATCAGGGCGACGAGCACCAGCGCCGCCCACCAGCCGTTGCGGCCCCGGTCGTGCAGCCGCTTGGCCGTGATCGCCGCGCCACAGAACAGCAGAAAGGGATAGACCACCCAGCCCGTGACCCATCGCACGGCCGGCGACGACACCGCCTCATAGAGCCAGGCGGCGAAGATCAGAACCGCGCCCGAGATCATGAACGGCGCGCGCGCAAGTCTGCCCGCCGACGAAAACAGGAGCTCGGTCCAATCAAGGCGCCAGTTCATGGACCCTCCCCGCGCCGGATGCGCGGGGGGAACCTACTCAGGTGCGGGCGCAGAGGAAAGGCGAGCGAGACGCGGGCGTTCAGGTCGCCGGCGTCGCGGCCGGTTCTGCAGCCCCAGTCTTCGGCGAGGGACCGTACTTGTTCGAACCGGGCGTGCCGTCCAGCAGGCCGAATTCGATGAACAGCCAGATCCAGCCGATGATCGGGATGCATGCCAGCAGCAGCCACCATCCGCTTTTGTCGCGGTCATGGCAGCGCTTCACGCCGATCGCCAGCCGCGGCCAGAGCAGCAGCAGACTCGCGATCCAGACCCCCGTCGAGAATCGCGTCCAGACCATCCATGACGCCGTGTTGTAGTCAGGCGCGATGATCACCGGCGGAAAGAACATCATGCCGAGGATCGACGACAGCACCCAGCCGGCGACAATCAGTCCTAGCGTACAAAGCCAGAAATCACGGCGGCGCATCCGCCCCTCGAAGCTAAGCAACATCTGGGTGACTGGCATCAGAACCCCCATATCGTTGATCGAAGCGAACCGGGAGGCTACCACTCATCTGCAGCCCGCCAACGCCTTTTCGATCGACGCCCCGGAGCCGGACATGACCACTATCGCCCCGCGGATCGCCCCGACCGGATTCGACCTTTCCCCGCCGGGCGAGGGCCAGATCGAGGCGCTCGAGGCGACGCTGACGCCGGAAGAGCGAGAAGTGCTCCTGCATCACGGCACCGAGGCGCCGTTCTGCGGCGGACTGCTCGATAACAAGGAGCCGGGAGTATATGGCTGCCGGCTGTGCGGCCTGCCCCTGTTCCGGTCTCGGGCGAAGTTCGAGTCCGGCACCGGCTGGCCGAGCTTCTACGAGCCCTTCGACGAGTCCCACCTGAAACTGGTCCGCGACACGGCCTACGGCATGGTCCGCACCGAGACGCGCTGCGCGCGCTGCGACAGCCACCAGGGCCACGTCTTTCCCGACGGGCCGCCCCCCACGCGGCTGCGCTACTGCATCAATTCCGTGTCGCTGGAATTCACCCCGGACGGCGCCGCCCTGCCCGACAAGCTCGGCCGCGGCGCCCCGGAAGGCCAGCCTGCCTGACGGCTCCACGGCGGGCGGAGGCAGGAAGAAGCGAACCACGAACGACACGAAAAGCACGAACATTCATGGACTCGTGCAGCTATGTTCGTGTGGTTCGTGAGGTTCGTGGTTGAACTTTCATATTGGGCCCCGACCTTCGTCGGGGGGCAGGCCCCGCCGGCTCAAAACAGGCGGCGCGCCTTGGCGAGGCGTTCGATGCCCGCGTCGATCGTCTCGTCGCGCTTGGCGAAGCACAGGCGCACGACATTGCGCACCGGGTTGGACTCATAGAAGGCCGAGACCGGGATGGCCGCCACACCGGCATCCTTCACCGCCCGCATGCAGAACTCGACGTCGTCGATGTTCAGGCCGGAGGCGGCGATGTCGACGTTGAGGAAATAGGTCCCCTCGCTCGAGATCACGGCGAACCCTTCCGCCTTGAGGCCCGCCGTCAGCCGGTCGCGCGAACGGCCCAGGTCGGCGCGCATCCCGGCGAAATAGGCGTCGTCCTTGCCGAGGCCATAGGCGACGGCGATCTGCAGGTTGGGCGCGGTGGTGAAGGTCAGGAACTGGTGCGCCTTGGCGATGACGGCGGTGAGTTCGGGCGGCGCGCAGACCCAGCCCACCTTCCAGCCGGTGAGTGAGAAGATCTTGCCCGCGGAGCCGATCTTGACGCAGCGCTCGGCCATCCCCGGCAGGTTGTAGAGCGGCGTGTGCGCCCGCCCATCGAACAGCACGTGTTCCCAGACCTCGTCGCAGATGGCGATGACGTCGTGGCGGACGCACCAGTCGGCCAGGACCTTGAGCTCCTGGGGCGTGTAAACCCGGGCGGCCGGATTCTGGGGATTGTTGAAGACCAAGATGCGCGTCCTTTGGCTGACCACGGCCTCGAGGGCCGTGTCGCTGACCTGCCAGAGCGGCGGCTCCAGCCGCACGAACCGGGGAACGCCCCCGACGGCGCGCACCTGGGGGGCGTAGGAGTCATAGGCGGGCTCCAGCAGCACCACTTCGTCCCCCGGCGCGACCAGACCCATGATCGACGCCTCCAGCGCTTCCGTGGCCCCTGACGTCACCACCACCTGGCTTTTCCAGTCCAGGGGCATGGCATGGACGCGGCCATAGTGAGCGGCGACCGCTTTGCGCAGCTCCACCAGGCCCATCATTGGCGGATACTGGTTCGACGCGGACATCAGGGCGTCGGCGGCCTCGGCCCGGACGTCCTCGGGCCCTTCGGAATCCGGGAACCCCTGTCCGAGATTGATGGCGCCGTGTTCCGCCGCGAGGCCGGACATCACGGTGAAGATGGTCGTGGGCAGGTTGGCGAAGACCGGATTCAAGGGCGGCGCTCCAGGGGTTATCGCCGCTATAGCTTGGCCCGCGGCCTCCTGAACAGCCGCTTGCGTTCGCGCGCCCGAGGGATCATCTGTTGCGCCGCAACATCCCCTGGAAGCGCCCCATGCCCGACACCACCGATCCCATCGTCATCGCCGCCTACGCCCGCACGCCCATGGGAGCCTTCCAGGGCGCCCTCGCGACGGTGAAGGCGACGGAGCTCGGCTCGACCGCCATCAAGGCCGCGCTGGAGCGCGCCGGCGTCCAGGGCGAACAGGTGGACAAGGTGTTCATGGGCTGCGTCCTGCCCGCGGGCCAGGGTCAGGCCCCCGCCCGCCAGGCCGCGCTCGGCGCGGGCCTGCCCAAGTCGGCCGAGGCGGTGACCATCAACAAGGTCTGCGGCTCGGGCATGCAGGCGGCGATCTTCGCCCACGACATGCTCAAGGCCGGCTCCGCCGACATCCTGGTGGCCGGCGGCATGGAAAGCATGACCAATTCGCCGTACCTCTTGGCCAAGCACCGGGCCGGCGCGCGCATCGGCCACGACAGCGTCTATGATTCCATGATGCTCGACGGGCTGGAGGACGCCTACACCGGCAAGGCCATGGGCATCTTCGCCGAGGACACCGCCACGGCCTATCAGTTCACCCGCGAGATGCAGGACGCCTTCGCCATGGAGAGCCTGACCCGCGCCAAGGCGGCCCAGGCGTCGGGCGCCTTCGACCGCGAGATCACGCCGGTGGAGATCAGGAGCCGCAAGGGCGTCGAGACCTTCTCCGTCGATGAACAGGCCCAGAAGTCCGATCCCGCCAAGATCCCCACCCTGCGCCCGGCCTTCATCCCCGACGGCACGGTGACGGCGGCCAACGCCTCGTCGATCTCCGACGGCGCCGCGGCCCTGGTGCTGACCCGCCAGTCGGTGGCCGACAAGCTGGGCCTGAAGGTCGTGGCCCGCATCGCCGCCCACGCCGCCCATGCCCAGGAGCCGGCGTGGTTCACCACCGCCCCGATCCCCGCCATCAAGAAGGCCCTGGACAAGGCGGGCTGGAGCATCGGCGACGTCGACCTGTTCGAGGTCAACGAAGCCTTCGCCGTGGTCTCCATGGCCGCCATGAAGGACCTGTCGATCCCGCACGACATCCTGAACGTCAACGGCGGCGCCTGCGCCCTCGGCCACCCCATCGGCGCCTCCGGCGCGCGCCTCCTGGCCACCCTGCTCTCGGCGCTTGAGACCCGCGGCGGCAAGAAGGGCGTGGCTTCCCTCTGCATCGGCGGCGGCGAAGGCGTGGCCATGGCGGTGGAGCTGGTCTGAGCCGCGGCTCTAACGGCTCATCGTCTGCTGCACCAGCACCCCGTCCTTGAGGGCGAAGACCCGGTCCATGTAGCGGGCCAGGTCCATGTTGTGGGTGGCGATCAGGGCGGCGACGTTCTCCTTGCGGGCGACGTCGAAGAAGGTCTTGAACACGGCCTCGGAGGTGACGGGATCGAGGTTGCCAGTCGGTTCGTCCGCAAGGATCAGGCGGGGGTGGTTCGCCATGGCGCGAGCGATCGCGACGCGTTGCTGCTCCCCGCCGGAGAGCTGGGCGGGCTGGTGCTGGACGCGCTCCCCAAGTCCCAGCGCCCCCAGGAGCGCCTGGGCCCGCGCCCGCGCCGCCTTGCGTGGCTTGCCGGCGATCATCTGCGGCAGGGCGACATTATCCAGCGCCGTAAGTTCCACCAGCAAGTGATGGAATTGATAGACGAACCCCAGGGTCTGCAACCGGACGCGGCTGCGCGCGCCATCCTTGAGCTTGGAACAGTCCTGGCCGGCGATGAAGACATCCCCGCCGGTCGGCCGCTCCAAGAGGCCCGCCGCATGCAGCAGGGAGGACTTGCCGGACCCCGACGGGCCGATCAGGCCGACCATTTCGCCCGGGAAGACATCCAGGTCCGCCCCGCGCAGCACCACGAGCGAACGGTCGCCGGTCACATATTCGCGCCGGACGCCCCGGAGCTGGAGCACCGCCTCACTCATAGCGAAGGGCCTCCACCGGATCGAGGCGCGAGGCGCGCCAGGCCAGCGGCAGGGTGGCGATGAAGGACATGGCCAGGGCGGCGACGGTGACGATGGCCACCTCCAGCCAGTCGATCTTGGCGGGGATGTGGGACAGGAAATAGACGTCGGCGTTGAACACGTCCGAGCCGGTCGCCCACTCCACCACCGCCTGGATCTGCTTGATGTAGGCGCAGAACAGGGTGCCGAGGGTCAGGCCGGCCAGGGTCCCGAAGACGCCGATGGCCGCGCCGGACATGAAGAAGACGCGAAGGATCGAGCCCTGCGAGGCGCCCATGCTGCGCAGGATGGCGATGTCCCGGCCCTTGTTCTTCACCAGCATCCACAGGCCTGAGATGATGTTCATGGCGGCGATGAACACGATCATCAAGAGGATCAAACGCATCACATTGCGTTCGACCTGGAGTGCATTGAAAAAGCTTTCGTTCTTGTCGCGCCAGTCCACCACGATCGCATCCCTGCCGGCGACCTTGGCCACCTGCGGGCGCACCTCGCCCACATGGTCCGGATCGGCCACCTTGATCTCGATCATGTCGACCGCCTGGTCGCGGCCGAAAAACAGCTGGGCCTGCTCCAGCGGCATGTAGACATAGCCCTCGTCGTAGAGGCTCATCCCCACCGTGAACGCCCCGCCGACGGTGTAGGCCTTGGTGCGGGGCGAGGATCCGAAGGCCGTGGCGGCGCCGGAGGGCGAGATCAGGGTGACGGAGTCGCCGGGCTGGACGCCCATCTGGTTCGCCAGCCGGCTGCCGACCAGCACCATGTCGCCGCCATAGTCGCCGTCGCCGAAGCCCTGAATCGAGCCGGGACGGACGTTGTCCGTGACGATCCGCGTGTGCCTGAGGTCGGCGGGCCGCACGCCGCGCACGATCGCGCCGGTGATCTGGCCCTGGGCCCCGACGACCATGGCCTGCGCCTCGATCATGGGGTCTGCCTGGACCACGCCCGGAATGGCCCGCAGCCGGGTGATCAGGGCCTGGGTCCGCGATGGGTCACCGAGGGCGGCGCCGGTGACATAGATGTGGCCGTTGAAGCCCAGGATCCGCGACAGCAGCTCGCCCCGGAAGCCATTCATCACCGACATGACGATGATCAGCACCGCCACCGCCAGCATAACCCCCAGGAAGGAGATGACCGAGACAAGGGCTATGCCCCCTTCCCTGCGCCGCGCCCGCAGATAGCGGAAGGCGATCGAGCGCTCCCACTGCGAGAACGGTCCGGCGGGCTTGAAGGGGGCGTCGGTCATGATTTTCCTCTCCCTTCGGGAGAGGGAGGGGCCCGCCCGCGCAGCGGGTGGGAGGGTGAGGGGCTAGGATGGTCGGGGCTTACCCCCTCATCCTCCCAACCCTGCGGGTTGGGCCCCTCCTTCTCCCTATGGGAGAGGGAATCTCTCAAGCGCCCAGCGCCTTCAGCGCGTCGTCCAGCGGCAGGGACTGGCGCTCGCCGGTGGCGCGCCGTTTCAGCTCGACATTGCCTTCCGCGAGGCCCCTGGGGCCGATGATCAGCTGCCAGGGCAGGCCGATCAGGTCCATGGTGGCGAACTTGCCGCCCGGCCGCTCGTCGGTGTCGTCGTAGAGCGGCTCCTTGCCGGCGGCCGTCAGCGCCGCGTAGGCGGTCTCGCAGGCCGCGTCGACGGCCGCATCGCCCGCGCGCAGGCTCACGATCCCCACGCCGAAGGGCGCAACGGACTCCGGCCAGATCACGCCGGCGTCGTCGTGGCTCGCCTCGATCAGGGCGCCTACCAGGCGAGAGACCCCTACGCCGTACGAGCCCATCATCACCGGCCGTTCGGCGCCGTCGGGACAGGCGACCACGGCCTTCATCGGGGCCGAGTACTTGTCGCCGAAATAGAACACCTGGCCGACCTCGATGCCCCGTGTGTGGATGCGCTTGTCCTCGGGCGTCTCACGCTCGAAACGCGCCACGTCGTGCACGTCCTCGGTGGCGGCGTATAGGCTGGTCCACTGCTGAATGATCGGATCCAGGTCGCCCTGGTAGTCGACATCCTCGCCGGGAACGGGAAGGTCCAGGACATCCTTGTGGCAATAGACTTCGGACTCGCCGGTTTCGGCCAGGACGATGAACTCGTGCGACAGGTCCCCGCCGATGGGCCCAGTCTCCGCGCGCATGGGAATGGCGGTCAGGCCCATGCGCTTGAAGGCGCGCAGATAGGCCACGAACATGCGGTTGTAAGACTGGCGCCCCGCCGCCTCATCCACGTCGAAGGAATAGGCGTCCTTCATGTAGAACTCGCGGCCGCGCATCACGCCGAAGCGCGGGCGCTGCTCGTCCCGGAACTTCCACTGGATGTGGTAGAGATTGAGCGGCAGGTCCTTGTAGCTGCGCACCGAGGCTCGGAAGATCTCGGTGATCATCTCCTCGTTGGTGGGACCGTAGAGCAGCTCGCGCTCATGCCGGTCCTTTATGCGCAGCATTTCCGCGCCGTAGTCGTCGTAGCGTCCGGACTCGCGCCACAGGTCCGCCAGCTGCAGGGTCGGCATCAGCAGTTCGACGGCGCCGGCCCGGTCCATTTCCTCGCGGACGATCTGCTCCACCTTCTTGAGCACGCGGAAGCCCAGTGGCAGCCAGGCGTAGATGCCGGCGGCCTCCTGGCGCATCATTCCGGCGCGCAGCATCAGCCGGTGGGAGAGGATCTGGGCCTCGGCCGGGGTCTGCTTCAGCACGGGCAGGAAGTAGCGGGACAGGCGCATGAGTCATCCAAAGTCGCGGGAGCGCCAATTAGCCTTGGCGCCGCCGGGTTTGCAACGCGCCGAAGCGCGGGATGGATCAACCATCCCGCGCCTGGCTCTGTCTTTCTGACTTGACGGTCGGCCCAGCTCTCGCGGAACCCGGGCCGCGGGGATCAGCCGAACTTCACTTCCAGCGGCGGATCCTCGTCCTCGATCATGGGCTCGCCGGCTGACAGCTCCTCGGCGCCGGGCTTGCGCCGGGCCACCTTCAGAAGCTGCAGGTGCAGGCGGGCGCGGTCCTTGCGGGCCGCCTCCAGAGCGCCCTGGGCGATGGAATGTTCGCTGCGCTCCCGTTCGATCAGGTCGGTCAGGGTGCGCGCCCGCTCGGAACTCGACGTGCGCTCGCCGGAGAGTTCGGCCTCCAAGGTGGAGATCCGCTCCTGCAGCGCCGTGTTGTTCTCCTCGAGACGGGCCACGTCGGCATTGCGGCCTTGCAGATTGTCGCTAAGCCGTTCGCCGCGTTCCACCGCCGCCGCCCGGGCGCCTTCGGTGGCGAGCAGTTCCTGACGCGCCGCCGCCAGGTCCGATTCCAGGCTGCGGACCCGCTCTTCCGAGCGTTCCGAGCGCTGGCGGGTTTCCACCAGGTCGCGGTCGGTGGCGCGATCGCGGACGATCGCTTCCTGGAGCTGTCGGTTGAGCTCGGTGTTCTCGTCCTCCAGGCGCGCGGCGCGGGCCTGGGCGGTGTCGAGGCGCATCTCCGCAGTCTCCAGATGCACCTTGGTGTTGGCCATCTGCTCTTCCATGGCCTGGTTGAGCCGGTTGACCTCCGCCTGGGCCGCCTGCAGCGACGCCTCCAGGCTGCGCGACCGCGACAGCTCGGCGCCGAGCCGGCCTTCCAGTTCAGCGACCGCCCGTCCGATGCGGCCCAGCTCGTTGGACTGGGACTCGGCGCGGCGTTCCAGCGCCCCGCGTTCCGCTTCCACCATGGCGCGCGCCTGGCTGATGGCGGCGATCTTGACCTCGGCTTCCTGGCGGCGGGCCTCGAGGTCCTCCACCCGGACGCGCAGGCCCGTGCCGTCTTCCTGGGCCAGGGCGAGCTGCTTGCTGCCCTGGTCGAGGAGCGTCTTCAGCTCGGCCACTTCGCCTCTCGCCGCGTTGGACGCGGTGCTGAGGCGCAGAAGTTCGGCCTGGCGGGCGGCGGCGGCGCCTTCCGCCTCGGTGCGGGCGGCCTTGGATTCGCCGAGGGCGGATTCCGAGGCGACCAGCCGGTTCTGAAGATCGAGCTCGCGGGCGCCGCCGGCGGCCAGTTCATGGCGCACGTGCTCCAGCAGGGCGTTGAGGGCGACGATCTCGGACCGTTCCTCGCGGCGGGTGTCGAACTCGATGTCCACCGCGCGGCGGACCCGGTCGATGCCGCTCTCGATGGTCTTGAGCGCTGCGAGCGCGGAGATCGCGTCTTCCAGGCTGCTCGAGATTGTCTCATGGCGTTCGCCGATCGAACGCGTGCCTTCCAGCACCTTGTCGGTCACCTCGCGGACACGCTCGCGGTCCAGGGTGGCCAGGAGCCGCTCGAGGCGCTTGGCGCCGCTCGGGCTTTCGACCTTTTCCGGACCACGTTCCCTGTCGCGGTCTCGCTCCCGCTCCCGATCCCGGTCCTTGTCTTTGCTCATTCCGCCGATGTGCAGAATGCTCATGCGTGTCGCTCCCCTCAGCATATCCGGCGACATCCGTTCGGGCGCGCCGGCCCATGCGACCTGATCAGAACCTGTGGCGCGGATGCGCCCCAGCAAGCGGCTCATCAGAGAAATCAAACAGCGCCCCCCCGTCACCGAGCCCGCCGACGGGCGGCGTTAAGGGATGTTAACCGATTCGCGGGCGCGGCCTCAGGCTGTGGTGTTATGCCGCGCGTAAAAGCACGGGCTTGATGGCCCGGCCGGCCTCGGAGTCGTGCATCGCCTCGACGATCCGCTCGAAGGGATAAGCGGTTATGAGACGGTCCATCGGGAAGAGACCCTCGCGATAGAGCGCGATCAGCCTGGGGATGAAAACGTCCGGTTCGCTGTCGCCCTGGACGATTCCCTGGATCCTGCGGCCGCCGAGCAGCAAGGGCGAGAGGTCCACGCCCAGCGGCGCACCCGGAGACGTCACGAATCCGAAGGTCCCTTGCGGGCCGAGGCACGCGATTCCCTGCAGATAAACGGGCGCGGCCGCGGTGGTGTTCAGCACGAAGTCGACGCCGTGGCCGGTCAGATCCCTGATCGCCTGCACGGGGTCCGTCGTCGAGGGGTCGATCACATCGTCGGCGCCGAGGTCACGGGCCAGGGCCAGGCGCGCCGGGTTGAGATCGACGGCCACGATCCGCGCAGCGCCGGCGACCCTGGCGGCCATCACGGCGCTCAGCCCCACCGAACCGGTCCCGAACACCGCGACCGTCTGGCCTTGGGCTACCTTCAGCGAGTTCAGGATGGCGCCCGCGCCGGTCTGGACGCCGCAACCCAGGGGCGCCAGGACCTCCAGCGGCAGGTCCGCCGGCGCCTTGACCACGGTGCGCGCGTCGCAGATGGCGTGGCTGGCGAAGGACGACTGGCCGAAGAAGTTGCCGAACACCCGTTCGCCGTTCTTCGACAGCGGGCTCGTCCCGTCCGCCCGCAGGCCGCCGAAGTTGCGCGGCATGGAGTCCAGGCAATAGGCCTTGGCGTGGCGGCGGCACGACGGACAGGCGCCGCAGAAATTGTAGCTCATCAGGACGGGCTGGCCGGGCGCGAGGTCCTCGACCCCCTCCCCGACCGCTTCGATCACGCCGGCGCCCTCGTGTCCCAGCACGATCGGCCGCGGACCTGGCCGGTCGGCGATGCGGATGTCGGTGTGGCAGACCCCTGTCGCCACGAGGCGAACCAACACCTCGCCCGTGCGCGGCGGCTCGAGATCCAGGTCCTCGATGACGGGGTTCGGCGAGCCTTCCCGGCAGACCGCCGCCTGGATCTTCATCGGCTCACTTGGACGGCAGGTTGGGCAGGGTGATCCAGTGGAAGTGCAGCGTCAGCCACAGCAGGATGAAGCAGATGGCCGATATCCAGGTGGTGGTGAAGGCCTTGCGCTTCAGCTTGGGATCCACCGGCGCGCCCGGATCGCCGCCATCGCCGAGATCGATCCCGGCCTCCGCATGGCTCTGCACGCCCAGCGGCAGGACCGCGAAGAGCACGGTCCACCAGATGGTCAGGTAGACGCAGATTCCCGTGAACCAGCTCATGCGTGGGCGTCCGGCGGCGTTTGCATCAGCTCGATTAGCACGCCGCCCATGTCCTTGGGATGCACGAAAATCACCGGCACACCGTGGGCGCCGATGCGCGGCTCGCCGGTCCCCAGCACGGTGGCGCCCTTGGCCCTCATCTCGTCGCGGGCGGCGAAGATGTCCGGCACCTCGAAACAGACGTGATGCTGGCCGCCGCGCGGGTTTTTGGCCAGGAAGCCGTGGATCGGCGAATCCTCGCCCAGCGGCTCGATCAGCTCGATCTGGGCGTTGGGCAGGTCGACGAAACAGAACGAGACCCCCTGCGCCGGCAGGGCGCGGATCTCCGTAAAAGACGTTGCGCCCAGCAGGTCGCGATAGGGCTTCAGCGCCTCAGCGATCGAAGGCGTGGCGATCCCGACGTGGTTGAGTTTGCCGATCATGAGGACCTCAGCAGCGGATCCGATCCGCCGCGAGCCGCAGCATATCGCGCAAGTCCCAGGAGTCCTTGCTGGTGTTCGACGCGGCGTTGGCGATTCGCCATTGGCCGTCGGTGCGCCGGCACAGGGTCCAGTTCACCGACTGGGGATGGCCGAAGTTCTTGAAGACGACGACCACGCGGGCCTGGTCGTTGTCGATCTCCTGCAGCATTTGCAGCCCGGAGATGTCCACTTCCTGCGCGCCGTAGCGGAAATCGAAATCCATCACGCCCACCTCGCCGGGATTGGAGGTGTCCTGCCTGATGGCCGAATCGAGATCGCGGGCGAAATAGCTGGCCGCGCGGGCGGCCTCGAGGGTGAGCGTGGGCTCGGCGTAAAGCGCCACGATCAACGCCTTGGGCGGAGGGCCCGCCCCCTGCGCCGCCGCGGCGGACGCCAGGCTCAGCGCCAGCATCGGCGCGGCGAACATCGACTGGAATGACCTGATCATGTCAAACCTTCACCTGACGTCAGATCACGGCGGAATTTGGCCCGCTCATCAGACGCGCAGGACCACGGTCTCGACGATCGGCCGGCGGTCCCAGATCCGCTGGCAGGCCTTCTTCACCTTGCGCGACACGATGGTGCGGACAGCCTCGTCGTCGGCGCGCTCTTCGCGGTCCAGCGCCGCCAGGGCGTCCTCGGCTTCCTCGGCCAGATCATCCAGCGCCTCGGTCAACGGATAGCCCTCGTCGCCCGGCAGGCCCAGGGAGGTGACCTGCGGTCCGGACAGGATCTTGCCCCTGGCGTCGAGCACCAGGGAGACGTGCAGCACGCCGTTGGCGGCGGCGTGGCGCCGCTCGCGCAGCGCCTCGCCGTTTTCGGGCGTGACCATGCCGGCGTCCACGAACAGCCGTCCCGCCGGAACCTCGTCGATGATCTCGGCGCGTCCAGGCGCCAGGCGCACCATGTCGCCGTTGCGCGGCGCGATCGCCTGCGGGACCTGCAGTTCCTCGGCCAGAGCCGTATGCTCGAGCAGGTGACGGCGCTCGCCGTGGGTCGGCACCGCGATCTGCGGCCGGGCCCATTGGTACATCTGCTTCAGTTCGTCGCGGCAGGGGTGGCCGGAGACGTGGATGTGCGGGTGGTCGCGGTCGGTGTAGAGGCGCACGCCCCGGTCCGCGAGGGCGTTCTGCAGGTTGCGGATGGGCACTTCATTGCCGGGGATCACCCGCGACGAGAAGATACAGGCGTCGCCCTTGCCGAGGCTGACGTGCGGGTGGGTTCCCTGCGCGATGCGCGAGAGCGCCGCGCGCGCCTCGCCCTGACTGCCCGTGCACAGGTATAGGATCTTGTCTTCCGGTATGCCCTTGGCCTGGGCGTCGGTGACGAAGGGTTCGATATCCTTCATGAGGCCCACGGAGGCGGCCGCGGCGGCCATCCGGTGCATGGAGCGTCCCACCAGGCAGACATGACGGCCGTTGGCCTGGCCAGCGCGGATCGCCGAATCCATCCGCGCCACGTTGGAGGCGAAGCAGGCGACCGCGACCTTGCCAGTGAGCTGGCCGATGAGGACATTCAGGGCGATCCGCACCTCGGCTTCCGAGCCGGCGTGGCCGTCCACGAACACGTTGGTGGAATCGCAGACCATCGCCAGGACGCCCTCGTCCCCCAGCCGGCGGATGGCGGCGATGTCGGTCTTGCCGCCGATCAGCGGATCCGGATCGATCTTCCAGTCGCCGGTGTGCAGGATCGTGCCCAGCGGCGTGCGGATGGCCAGGCCGTTGGGTTCGGGAATGGAGTGGGTGATGGTGATCAGGGTGACCTCGAAGGGCCCAAGGCTGATCGAACCGTCCAGAGGCACCTCGGTGATCGAGACCTCGTCCAGGATTCCCGCGTCGCGCAGCTTCTCGCGCAGCAGGAAGGCGGTGAACGGCGTGGCGTAGACCGGCGCGCGCAGGCGCGGCCACAGCCACCCCATGGCGCCGATGTGGTCCTCGTGGGCATGGGTCAGGACGATGCCCAGGATGTCGTCGGCGAAGTCCTCGATGTAGCTGGGGTCCGGCAGGATGATCTCGACGCCGGGAGTCGTCTGGTCGCCGAAGGTCACCCCAACGTCCACGACGATCCACTTGCGGTCGTCCGGCGGGCCGAAGCCGTAGAGGTTGAAGTTCATGCCGATCTCGTTGGACCCGCCGAGGGGCAGGAAGACGAGTTCGTCGGCCTTGGAAGCTTTCATTGAGCGCCCTGGTTTTGATTGCGGCGATAGACCTCGAGCAGGCCCCTGATGGTCACGTCCGGGTCGAAGATGTCGATCTTGTCGGTGGCGCCGTGGAACAGGGAGCTGACCCCGCCCGTGCCGATCACCGTCATCGGCCGCCCGTATTCGGCCTTGATGCGGTCGACCAAGCCTTCGATGAGCGCGACGTAGCCCCAGTAGATGCCGGCCTGCATGGATTCAACCGTGTCCTTGCCGATGACGCGCAGCGGCCGCTGGATCGCGACGCGCGGCAGCTTCGCCGCCGCCGCGTGCAACGCCTCCATCGACAGGTTGATCCCCGGCGCGATGGCGCAGCCCTCCAGGCCCCCGTCCTCGGCCACGACGTCGAAGGTGGTGGCCGTGCCCGAACCCACGATGATCAGGGCGCCGGGATAGACGGCATGGGCGCCGGCGGCCCCCACCAGCCGGTCGGCGCCGGCCTCGGAGGGCTTCTCGATGCGGACCTCGAACCCCAGCTCGGCGTTTTCGCCCACCACCAGCGGCTCGAGCTTCAGGTAGCGGCGGGCGAGGTTGCGCAGATTGAACAGCGACTGGGGCACCACGGTCGCGATGATGCAGCCGTCCAGGTCCGACAGCTTCAGGCCGTCCAGATTCATCAGCTGGTTCAGCCACGCGGCGTATTCGTCGGCGGTGCGCGCCGCCTCGGTCGCGGTCCGCCACTGGGCGACCCAGTCGGTTCCGTTGTGCACGGCGAACTTGGTGTTGGTGTTGCCCTGTTCGATGGCGAGCAGCATCAGGCGCTCCCGAGGAAGACGTCGCCGGCGGTGATGCGCCGGACCTCGCCCGAATCCAAGCGCAGAAGCAGCGCCCCGACCGTATCCAGGCCTTCGGCGACGCCCTCCAGATTGGCGCCATCGCCCAAGCGCGCCGTGCAGCGTTCGCCCATGCCCGCGGCGCTCTTGAGCCACGCCTTGCGAATCTGCTCGAAACCGTCGGGCCGTGTCCAGATCCCGACCCAGTGCGACAGGCCCTCAGACAGGGTGGCCAGGGCCTCCGGCGGCGTCGGCGGACGGGGCTCTTCCGGGATCAGGTGGGCGGCGATGCTGGTGGCGGGCGTTTCGAGGCCTTCAGGGGCGTCCGCCAGGTTGACGCCGAAGCCGATCGCGAGCCAGAGCCCGCCGGGCGCGCGTCCGGACTCGATCAGTATGCCGCTGACTTTGGCTCGCTGCAGCAGGACGTCGTTAGGCCACTTGAACTTCAAGGCCCCTTCCGCCGCATAGACCCGCACCAGGGCCCCGACCGCGAGCGCCGCCACGAAGGACAGCTGGGCTGCCGTGGCCGGCGCCAGGTCCGCGGTCACCAGCAGGGTGGCGGCGAGATCGCCCTCGCCGGTGCTCCAGACACGGCCGCGACGGCCGCGGCCCGCGGTCTGCCGCCGGGCGGCGATCCAGACGGGGCCCGCCTCACCGGCCTCGGCGCGGCGGCGGGCTTCGGCGTTGGTGGAGTCGATCTCGTCGAACCACTGGACCGGAATGGACTCGAAGTCGGTCGGGAGTCCGGTCACGAACGATGATCAGCGCAGGGCGAAGGCGGACGCCGCGGCGGCCGCGGCCGGGTCCAGCGCCACCAGGGCCAGCAGCACCGCCGGAAACGAGAACAACGCCGCCAGATAGGCCACGCCCTTGGCGTCGGCGGGGGCGGCGTCGACCTTGCCGGACGCCGGATCGAACCACATCACCTTGATCAGGCGCAGATAGTAGAAGGCCGCGACCACGCTCGACACCAGGCCCAGCACGGCGATCGGCCACTGGCCGGCATCGATGGAGGCCTTGAACACATAGACCTTGGCCCAGAAGCCGGAGAACGGCGGCAGGCCCAGCGCCGACAGCGAAAAGGCGGTCATGGCCAGGGCGATGCCGGGCCGTTCCTTGATCAGTCCCGACACGTCGCTCATGGTCTCCATGGGCCGGCCGCCGCGCGACAGGGCGGCGAGGCAGGCGAAGAAGCCCGTCACGTCGATCATGTACAGGACCATGAACACCAGCATGGCCTGCACACCGGCATGGCCGCCCGCCGCCAGGCCGATCAGGGCGTAGCCGACGTTGGCGATCGAGGAATAGGCCCACAGGCGCTTGAGGTTCTGCTGGGCGAGGCCCGCGAAGGCGCCCCAGACCACCGAGATGGCGGCGATGGCCAGCACCACCTGGCGCCACTGCTCGATCGCGCCGGGGAAGGCCTGCATCAGGACCCGGGCGAACAGCACCATGGCCGCCAGCTTCGGCGCGGCGGCGAACAGGGCCACCACCGGCGTCGGCGCGCCTTCGTAGACGTCAGGCGTCCACATGTGGAAGGGGGCGGCGGAGACCTTGAAGGCCAGGCCGCAGATCAGGAACACCAGGCCATAGACCACGCCGGTGTGGGCGCCGGCCTTCACCACTTCGGCGATCTGGGCGAAGTGGGTCGAGCCGGTGAAGCCGTAGATCAGCGAGGCGCCGTAGAGCAGCATGCCCGAGGACAGGGCGCCCAGGACGAAGTACTTCAGGCCCGCCTCGGACGCCTTGGCGTCGTCCCGGCGGAAGGCGGCCAGGACGTAGAGGGCCAGGGACTGCAGATCGACCCCGATGTAGAGCGAGATGAGATCGCCCGCGGCGGTCATCATGCCCATGCCGACGGCGGCCAGCAGGATCAGGATGGGGAACTCGAACTTGGCGTCGTTGCGCCGGGCCAGCCAGCGGTCGCCGAGCAGCACGCCGACGGCGCTCATGCCGTAGATCGCCGTCCGGGCGAAGGCGGACGCCGCGTCGGCGATGAAGCCGCCCTTGAAGGCTGAACCCAGGGGGCCGGTCGCGGACAGATAGGCGGCCACCAGCAGGCCGAGGCCCGCCACGGCGGAGATGGGGGTGTTGGTCTTCGGGCCGCCGATCGCGCCGACCAGCAGGAGCGCGAGCGCCAGGACGGTGAGGAGCAGTTCGGGGGCCGCGAGGCCGAGCACGCCGTCGAGCATCATCTGTGTCCCCTCACCCGCCGACGGCGGCGCGGTAGGTCGCGACCAGGGCGTCGCCGGACGCCGTGGTCAGGGCGAACACCAGCTTGGGATAGACGCCCAGGGCCAGGGTCGAGGCCATCAGGGGCGCAAAGATAACCACCTCGCGCCAGTTGAGGTCCTTGATGGTGAGAAGCTGTGGATTGGCGATCTCGCCGAACACCACGTTGCGATAGAGCGTCAGGGCGTAGACCGCCGACAGGATCACTCCGGAGGCCGCGATCAGCGCCGTCCAGGTGGAGACGCCGTAAACCCCCGTCATGGTCAGGATTTCACCGACGAAGCCGGAGGTGCCGGGCAGGCCGACATTGCCCAGAGTGAACAGCATGAACACCGCCGCGTACCAGGGCATGCGGTTCACCAGCCCGCCGTAGAAGGCGATCTCGCGGGTGTGCATCCGGTCATAGACCACCCCGACGCAAAGGAAGAGCGCGCCGGAGATCACCCCGTGGCTCAGCATCTGATAGACCGCGCCCTGCACCCCCGGGGCGTTGCCTGAGAAGATCCCCATGGTCACGAAACCCATGTGGGCGACCGAGGAATAGGCGATCAGCTTCTTCATGTCGGTCTGCCGGAAGGCGACCAGGGACGTGTAGACGATGGCGATCACCGACAGGGCGAAGACCAGCGGCGTGAAATAGTGCGACGCCTGCGGGAACATCGGCAGCGAGAAGCGCAGGAAGCCGTACCCGCCCATCTTCAGAAGGATGCCCGCCAGGATCACCGATCCGGCGGTCGGCGCCTCCACGTGCGCGTCCGGCAGCCAGGTGTGCACCGGCCACATGGGCATCTTCACCGCGAACGACGCGAAGAAGGCCAGCCACAGCATCAGCTGCATCTGGATCGGGAAGTGGAAGGCCATCAGCGCCGGGATGGAGGTGGTCTTGGCGACGCCCCACATGGCCAGGATGGCGGCCAGCATCAGCACCGAGCCGAGCAGGGTGTAGAGGAAGAACTTGTAGGCGGCGTAGACGCGGCGCTTGCCGCCCCACACCCCGATGATCAGGAACATCGGGATCAGGCCGCCTTCGAAGAACAGGTAGAACTCGATCAGGTCCAGGGCGCAGAACACCCCGATCATCAGCGTCTCGAGCACCAGGAAGCAGGCCAGGTATTCGATCAGCCGGTTCTCGATCGAGCGCCAGCTGGCGATGATGCACAGCGGCATCAGGAAGGCGGTCAGAAGGACGAACAGCACCGAAATGCCGTCGACGCCCATGCGGTAATGCAGGCCCGCGAACCAGGCCACGTCCTCCTGGAACTGGAAGCCGGGCGCGGCGGAATCGAACTGGGCCACCAAGAGGACCGACAGCGCCAGGGTCGCCAGCGTCGTCGCCAGGGTGATCCACTTGGCCGCTTCGTCGCGCCTGGCGTCGCTCCCCCCGGCAAGCCGCAGCATCAGGATGGCCGCGACCCCGATCAGGGGCGTGTAGGTGATGAGGGAAAGAAGACCGGTCATCGCCTCACTTCCAATAGAACAGGAAGGCGGTCAGCAGCCCGGCGACCCCCAGCAGCATGACGAAGGCGTAGTGGTAGACATAGCCGGTCTGGATGCGGCCCACGAGCTTGCCCGTCAGGTACGACACACCGGAGACGCCGTCCGGACCCAGGCCGTCGATGATCTTCTGGTCCCCGCCCTTCCAGAACACATCGCCCAGGAGCTTGGCGCCCCGGACGAAGATGAAGTCGTAGAGCTCGTCGAAGTACCACTTGTTGTACAGGAACGCGTGCAGCGGCCCGCCGCGCGCGGCGATCCGGGCGCCGAGGCCCTCCTTCACCACATAGGTCCAGTACGCCGCCAGGAAGCCGATGGCGGTCACCGCAAGGGGGGTCCAGCCCAGCCACTCCGGCGCATGGTGGATGTCGTCGAGCACATGGTTGGAGGCGGCGACATAGATCGCGCCCTTCCAGAACTCGGCCCGTTCTGGCCCCACGAAACGCTCGACGAACAGATAGCCCGCCAGCACCGCGCCGGCAGCCAGCACCAGCAGGGGGACCAGCATCACCCAGGGGCTCTCATGGGGCGTTTGGCCATGCCCGTGACCGTGATCGTCGTGGTCCGGCAGGGGCTCGGTGTGGGTCTCGACCTTAGCGTGATCGTCAGCGGCCGCCGCATGGGCGCCGTGGCCCCACTTGGCGTGACCATGGAAGGTCATGAACACCAGCCGCCAGGAATAGAAGGACGTCAGGGCGGCGGCGAGG
>FTHA01001931.1_pt1 | contig 21026 bp, 17 predicted proteins | sample 1640771 | NCBI WGS metagenome assembly FTHA01 (sample SAMEA3914789, study PRJEB12502) | metagenome | biome: forest; material: soil | place: Canada | collected 2011-07-03 | depth 0.3 m | reverse complement strand
CGCCCACCTCCACGGACCCGACCCGGATCTTTCGCGACACCCGTCGCTGGATCGCCCGCCACGGGCGGACATGCGCCAAATCTGATGCGGTCATGGCTGGTTAAACGCCCCCCAGGAGACAATCACGACGTACCCGTGAAGCCAAAGCGTGGCGCAATTTAGATGCAAATTGCTGCGGCGCGCCTCAAAATTATGCCTCAATCCTATGCGGCTGATAAAATCAATGCGATCTACGGGGCGAAGCATAAGGGGTCAAATCGTGCGAGTTGTGCTGGCACAACCAAGAGGGTTCTGCGCGGGAGTCGTGCGGGCGATCGATATCGTCGATCGCGCGCTCGAAAAATACGGCAGGCCTGTCTATGTGCGCCACGAGATCGTGCACAACCGCCACGTGGTGGACGGCCTGAAGGCCAAGGGCGCTGTGTTCGTCGAGGAACTGTCCGAAGTGCCCGAGGGCGCCCTGACCGTCTTCAGCGCCCACGGCGTCGCCCGTTCGGTGGTGCAGGAGGCGAAAAGACGCGGCCTGCCGGTGCTGGACGCCACCTGCCCGCTCGTCTCCAAGGTGCACGCCCAGGGCAAGCACTACGTCCATAAGGGCCGCACCCTGGTGCTGATCGGCCACGCCGGACATCCGGAAGTCGAGGGCACCATGGGCCAGGTGCCCGGTCCCGTGCATCTGGTGGCCAACGAAAAGGACGTTGAGGCGCTGGAGCTGCCGCTGGACACGCCCCTGGCCTATGTCACCCAGACCACCCTGAGCGTGGACGACACCAAGAACGTCATCGCCGCCCTGAAGGCGCGCTTCACCGACGTGGTGGGTCCCGACACCGCCGACATCTGCTACGCCACCCAGCATCGCCAGTCCGCCGTGCGCGACCTCTGCAAGGTCGCCGACATGGTGCTGGTGGTGGGCGCCAAGAACAGCTCCAACTCCAACCGCCTGCGCGAAATCGGGGTCGAGGAAGGCCTGCCGAGCTATCTGATCGCGGATGGCTCTGAGCTCGACCCGGCCTGGCTGGAGGGCGCGGAAGTCGTGGGACTCACCGCCGGCGCCTCAGCGCCGGAGGAACTCGTGCTGGGCGTGATTGACGCACTGCGAAAAATCGCCGACGTGCAAGTCGTCGAAATGGACGGCATAACAGAGAACATCGAGTTTCGTCTGCCGGCGCGGCTGAGGGCCTGACGCGTCGGTAACCGGGGGCGTCGCTTTTCGGCGCGGTATTGATCAAGGAGCGCGGCGTGGGACTTCCGCTGTCGCAAGTGGTCCGCATCGGGACCTACATCTTCAAGCAGCATCTGGCGGGGCGTAAGCGCTATCCGCTGGTGCTGATGCTTGAACCGCTGTTTCGCTGCAACCTCGCCTGCGCGGGCTGTGGCAAGATCGACTATCCGGACGAGATCCTGAACCAACGCCTGAGCTACGACGACTGCATGAAAGCGATCGACGAGTGCGGCGCGCCCGTGATCTCCATCGCCGGCGGCGAGCCTCTGCTGCACCGCGACATGCCCAAGATCGTCAAGGGCTACCTGGCCAAGAAGAAGTTCGTGATCCTGTGCACGAACGCGCTCCTGCTCACCAAGAAGATCGACAACTTCCAGCCGGACCCCGGTTTCACCTGGTCCATCCACCTGGATGGCGACCAGGCCATGCACGACAAGTCGGTCTGCCTGGACGGCGTCTACGAGAAGGCGGTGGAGGCCATCAGGCTGGCCAAGTCGCGCGGTTTCCGCGTCGCCCTGAACTGCACCCTTTTCAATGACGCCGACCCCGAACGGGTGGCGATGTTCTTCGACGAGATGAAGGCCATCGGCATTGACGGCATCACCGTCTCCCCCGGCTACGCCTATGAGCGCGCGCCCGACCAGGAGCACTTCCTCAACCGCGAGAAGACCAAGCAGCTGTTCCGCGGCATCCTGTCGCGGGGCGACGGCGGCCGCAAATGGCCCTTCAGCCAGTCGACCCTGTTCCTGGACTTCCTGGCCGGCAACGAGGCCTATCACTGCACGCCCTGGGGCAACCCGACCCGCACCGTGTTCGGCTGGCAGAAGCCCTGCTACCTCCTCGGCGAAGGCTACGCCAAGACCTTCGCGGAGCTGATGGACGACACGGCTTGGGACGACTACGGCGTCGGCAACTACGAGAAGTGCGCCGACTGCATGGTCCACTCGGGCTTTGAGGCCACCGCCGTGGCCGACACGGTGAAGAACCCGCTGAAGGCCGCCATGGTCACCCTGCGGGGCGTCAACACCACCAAGCCCATGGTCAAGGACATCTCCCTGGACAGGCAGCGGCCGGCCGACTTCGTCTTCGCGACCCACGTGGACAAGAAGCTAGCCGAGATCCGGGCCAAGTCCGGCAAGCGCTCCGCCAAGAGCCTGACGCCCGCGGAATAGGGCCCTGAAGGCGGTCTCCGCCTCCAGCGCCGTGCGGATCAGGGCGGGCAGCTCATAGGGCCGCTTCGCCAGGGCGCAGATCACCGCCAGCACGTCCATGCCGCCATCCGGCCTCATGCCGGCCTGCGCCGCCCGCGGCAGGGCCCTGTCCGCCCCATCCGAGATCACCCGCGCGGCGGCGAACGGCAGGCCGTGACGCCGGGCGACACGGGCGGCGATATGGGACTCCATGTCGACGGCCAGGGCGCCGGTGGCCGCGTGCAGCGCACGTTTGGCGGCGAGGTCCGCCACCATGACGTCCGAACCGGCGATGTCGCCCAGCACGGCGGCCTGAAGCCGGCCGCACAGCCGCTCGGTCCAGTCCGGATCGGTCTCGACCCGACCCTGCTGCATCACGACCCCACGCCCCACCACCCAGTCGCCCGGTTTCAGCCCCTCGGCGAGCGCGCCGCCCAGGCCGATGCTGATGATCCCGGCGGCGTCGGCGCAGACCCCATCCAGCGCCCGTTCCAGACTTGCGCCATCCCCCCCGCCCGCGATGGCGCGAACGTGTGGCCCCGCCAGGATCGCAGCCTCCCGATTGAGGCCCGTGACGGCGATGATGAGGTCAGCAGTCATGGCTGATCCCTATGGGTTTCCGCCGACCCATTCCACCTGGAGAGCTGAGGCATACGGCGGCCAGAGTGTGCAGACAGTCGTTCAAGCTGGGCCGGAGAGGGCGTGCAGATACCCCCGTAGCCCCATCAGATGATGACCCCAATGAAAGTAGAGCAGCCGGAGATGCCATGCCCCTTCAGACGGGCTGATGTTCTCCCAAAGCCAAGCCCCTTCGGCCAGGTTCTGCGCCAAGTCCGCAATGTCATCTATAGCGTCGCCAGCAAGGCCCGGCGAACCAATCTCTGCTAGCGGATCGATCCACGAATACAGCCCCAGCTCCGGGAAGCGAACCGCAGCCGCCTGCTCGAACTCCTGCGTCGTAAGGACTTAAGCTTCATTGTCCGCCTCGCCCGGACTTGCGTCGGGTAGATCGTGAAAGGCATGGGCCAAGGCATCAAGTGAACAAGCGAGGGCAGCCAAGCGCGTTTCGGGCGGGAGCGGTTCGCCCGTAACGAGGTCCAGATAGTTGTGGATCGCTTTGATCACTTTGGTCGCGAACCTATGGAGATGATACTTCGGTTCGAGCGGACTGAGGGTCCGCTCACATCCCCCACGCCACGTGCGGATCGTTGCTGCGCTTGAGGTTGCGGTGGCGGGCCAGCGCCCAGAGGGGGAAGAACTTCGCATAGCCGTGGTAGCGCAGGCAGAAGACACGCGGGAAGCCGCCGCCGGTGTAGTCGGCCTCGGTCCAGAAGCCGTCCTCGCCCTGGTTGCGCTGCAGCCAGGAGACGCCCCTGCCCACCGCCGGATCGTCGTTGCGGCCCGCCGCCATCAGGCCGAGCAGGGCCCAGGCGGTCTGCGACGCCCGTGACGCCGCCGGCTCAAAGCCCTTGTAGTCCAGGGCGTAGCTGTCACAGCTCTCGCCCCAGCCGCCGTCCGGATTCTGGATCCGGACCAGCCAGTCCGCCCCGCTGCGCACCGATGGCGAGTCCGGGGCCCGGCCCGCGGCGTTCATGGCGCAGAGCGCCGACCAGGTCCCGTAGACGTAATTGACCCCCCAGCGGCCGAACCAGCTGCCGTCCGCCTCCTGGTCCCGCTCCAGGTAGGCGACCGCCGCCCGCATGCGCGGATCGTCCGCGCCGACGCCGAGCTGGGCGAGCAGGCCGATGCAGCGGGCCGAAACGTCCGCCGTGGGCGGATCAAGCAGGGCGCCGTGGTCGGCGAAGGGGATATTGTTCAGGTAATAGAAGGCGTTGTCGGCGTCGAAGGCGCCCCAGCCGCCGTTCTTGCTCTGCATGCCGAAGGTCCACTCGGCGGCCCGGCCGATGGCCTCGTCATAGCCGTCGCCGCCCTCCCGGCGGCGGGCGCGGTCCATGGCCATGGCCACCACGGCGGTGTCGTCGGTGTCGGGATAGTGGGCGTTGTTGTACTGGAAGGCCCAGCCGCCCGGGCGCACGTCCGGCCGCGCGTCGGCCCAGTCGCCCTTCACGTCCAGCACCTGCAACGGCTTCAGCCACTCCAGCCCGCGCCGCACGCGCGCCTCGGCGTCGTCGCCCCCGAGCTCCAGGAGGGCGTGGCAGACCAGGCCCGTATCCCACACCGGCGAGACGCAGGGTTGGCAGTAGGTCTCGGCCTCCTTGACCACCAAGAGCTTCTCCACCGCGCGGCGGGCGATGGCGCGATCGGGATGGTCCTCGGCGTAGCCCAGGGCGGCGAACATCATCACGCTGTTGGCCATGGCCGGATAGATGGCGCCCAGGCCGTCCTCGCCGTTCAGGCGCTCGGTGACGAAGGCGATGCAGCGGTCGATGGCGCGCTGGCGCAGGCCCCTGGGCCAGAAGGGGTCGACTGCCTTCAGCACCACATCGAGCGTGTTGAAGAACCAGGTCCACAGGGCGCTGCGGCGGGCGGCCTGCGACCTGGCCCTCACCTTCGAGTGCGGAAGATAGAGTTCGTCCACCCGGACGCCGCGGAGGTTGCGGGCGACGGGCTTGTTCACCTGCAGCACCAGGAGCGGCACGATCACCGTGCGCGCCCAGTAGGACATCTTGGACAGGTGGATGGGGAACCAGCGCGGCAGGAGGATCAGCTCCACCGGCATGGTCGGGATGGTCTTCCAGGGCCCCGCCCCATAGAGGGCCAGCTGGAAACGGGTGAAGACGTTCACCGCCGCCGCCCCGCCGGCCGCCAGGATCGCATCGCGGGCGCGGGCCATGTGCGGCGCGTCCAGGGCGTCGCCGATCATCTTGAGGGCGAAATAGGCCTTCACGCTGGCGGAGATGTCGAAGGCGCCGCCGTGATAAAGCGGCCAGCCGCCGTGGTCCCCCTGGATGCGGCGCAGGTAGACCCCGACCTTGCGCTCCAGCTCCAGGTCCTCGGGCTCGCCGAGGTAGTGCTTCAGAAGGACGAATTCGGCCGGGATGGTGGCGTCGGCCTCCAACTCGAACACCCAGTGACCGTCAGGCCGCTGCAGCGCCATCAGGGCGTCGGCCGCCCGGCCGATGGTCTGGTCGAGCGATTCGGGATCGAGGCTCTGGGGGGTGTCGTACATGGCTGGTCCGCGCCTAGAACGCCAGTCCGGCGGCCCGGCGGCCCGACCTGAGCGCGCCTTCGATTGTGGCCGGCAAACCGGTGGCGGTCCAGTCGCCGGCGAGGATGAGGTTTTTCCAGCGGGTCCGGGCGCCCGGCCGTCGGGCGTCCTGCGCCGGCGTCGCGGCGAAGGTGGCGCGCCGCTCCTTGACGATCTGCCAGGCGGGCATGGGCCCAGCCAGGCCGTGCACGTGGGCCACGTCGCGCCACAGCAGTCCCGCCAGGGTTTCGCGGTCGACGTCGATCAGGCGGTCCGCGCCGCTGACGGTGACCGAAATGCGGTCCTCGAAGGCGAAGATCCATTCGGCGGTTCCGCCGATGACGCCGACCATGGCGGGCGCGCCCGGCGGCGCGGGGATCTTGAAGTGGCCGTTGACGATGGCGCGGAAATCGTCGGGAACCGTCAGTCCGGGGACCAGGTCCCCCGCGACCCAGGGTGGGACGGCCAGGATCGCGCGGTCGTCGGGGCCGAGGGCGACCTCGCCGTCGGTCAGGGTGATGGCGGCCAGGCGGTCGGCGTCAAAGCGCAGGGCGCGCGCCCGCCGGCCCAGCCTCACGTTCGCGCCGCGGGCCTTCAGGAAGGCCAGGGCGGGCTCGACAAAGGCCGCGCCCAGGGAGGGGGTGGCGATGCGCGGCCGGAAGGCCTTGCCGCCGCGCGCCAGGGTCTCGCGCAGGACCGCGGAGGCCAGTTCGGCGGAGCCTTCGCGGGGCGCCGTGTTCAGGACCGCCAGCAGGAAGGGCTCCATCAGCCGCGTCCACAGGGGACCCTCGCAGCGCATGACCTGTTCGATGGTGCGGTCCCGGCCCGGTCGCAGCAGCGGCAGCAGGCCCAGGTAGTCGGAGGGTTTGGTCCCAGGAACCCGGCGCGCCGGATCGAAGATCCAGCCCGGCAGCGGCCCCTCGCTGGGTTTCAGGACCCAGCGGTCGCCGCTCGACACGTCCGCGAAATCGAAGACGGCGGTCTGCGGTCCCGCGAGGCGGCCCGAGGCGCCGATGGCCGCCAGGTAGTCACGGACCGCCCGGTTGCCGGAAAGCACCAGGTGGTTGCCATTGTCGATGGTCATGCCGAGCTGCGGATCGACATAGGAGCGGCAGCGTCCGCCGGCCCACGCGGCGGCCTCGCTGAGCTCGACCGCAATCCCGCGCCCGGCCAGGGCGACGGCCGCCGACAGGCCCGCCAGCCCGCCGCCGAGGATGTGGACCTTGCCGGCGCTCAACCCAGAAGCCCGCGCCGGACCACGATCCACAGGAGTTCACCCTTGCCCACCTTGGCGCGCCGGCGCGGGGGCTTCCAACCGTCCGCCTCGGTCTTGGACAGGATGCGTGAATAGACAGCGCCCATCAGGCGGGGCGCAGCGATCTTGCCGGCGGGCCGCTCGGCCAGCACGGCGGCGGCGGCGGCGTAGTGATCGTGGGCCACCTTGGCGAGCGCCCGGCAGACCTGGTCGATCCGGACGTCCTCGATGGCCTCGTCCGGATAGGTGCTGGTGATGCCGGCGGCGCGCAGCAGCTCGCGCGGCAGGTAGAGCCGGCCGATGGCGGCGTCCTCGTCGAGGTCCCTCAGGATGTTGGTCAGCTGGAGCGCGCGGCCGAGGTGATGGGCGAGCTTCCGGCCGGGCTCCTTGGGCATGCCGAAAATGCGCACTGAGAGGCGGCCGACAGCCGAGGCGACCCGGTCGCAGTAGCGGTCCAGCACCGCCATGTCCGGGGCTCGGATGTCCTGGTCGATGTCCATCTGCATGCCGTCGATGACATCGAGGAAATCGAGCTTGTCGAGGTCGAACTGGCGCACGGCCTCGGCCACGATATGGGCGCGGCCCGGATCGCCGCCGGCGTAGAGGCTGTCCAGGTCCCGCCGCCAGGCGCTCAGAGCGCGGCGTCGCTCATCCGCCTCGCCGTCCATGTCGTCGGCGATATCATCCACCGCCCGGCAGAAGGCGTAGATGGCGAACATGGCCTCGCGCTCGGGCTTGGGCAGCACCCGCACGCCGGCATAGAAGGAGCTGGCCGCCGCCTTGGCCTTGGCCTGCGCGACCTCCGAGCCCTCGCTCATCCGGTGGTCTCCTGCGCCGTCGGCAAGGCGCGCGCCTGCGCCCTGCCCCGCCCGGTCATCCGGTCCCCAAGGGCCAGCAGGGCCAGGCCGAGGATCTCTGGAGGCCGATGGTGCACGCGCTCCGACAGGGGATCGAACCGGATGAGCCGCGCCGTCAGGCTCTCCGCGAGCCGTTGGATCAGCGCCACTTCGTAGGCCAACCGCCCGTCCTTGATGCCCGCGGCGAAGGGCCGGGCGCGGTCCAGCAGGTCCTGGGTCCGGTGGGCCAGGCCGACGATGACCGCCCTCAGCTCGGGGCAGGCGCGCAGTGCGGCCAGGGCCTCGACGGCCGTCCCGGCGCGATCGAGGTCGGTGGTGGGCAGATAGACCCGGTCGAGATCGCGATAATCCTCGGCGCAGTCCTGCAGATGGTTGATCACCTGCAGGGCGTTGCACAGGGCGTCGTTGGCGGGCCAGAGCGCCCGGTTTTCGCCGTGGACGTCGAGCACGAAGCGCCCGACAGGGCTCGCCGAGTAGCGGCAGTAGTCCATCAGGTCGTCCCAGTCGGCGTAGCGCGTCTTGGTCACGTCGCGGCGGAACGCCTCCAGCAGATCCAGGCCATGAATCGCCAGGCCCTCGCGGCCCTCCAGCGACTTGCGCAGACCCAGCGCCTGCGGATTGACGTCAGTCTCGCCCGCGAGCGTCGCGCGCATCAGTTCGAGCAGCTCCAGCTTCTGGTCGGGCGTCGCCCTGGCGTGGTCGGCGATGTCGTCGGCGAAGCGGGCGAAGCGGTAGAACGCCATGACCGGCGCCCGATGCCTGGGCGCGATGACGAAGGAGGCGACGGGGAAGTTCTCGTCCTTGTGCCCCTTGCCGGACTGCAGCGCGGCCGCCTCGCTCATGCCGGCCCCACGATCGCCTGGGAGCGGCCCTTCCACTGCCCGCCGCGACCCTGCCAGACCTGGAGCGCCGACTGGATCGTGAACCAGGTGTACAGCGCGCCGATCACCGGCAGGCAAACGCCCCAGAGGGGCGAGCGGCCGTAGAGCCGCAGGGTCGGCTGGAAGCTCAGGGCCATCAACGCCCAGGCCGCGGCGCCCATGACCTGAGCCCAGCCGTGGCCCGCGATCGCCAGGACCGGCGGGGCCAGATAGGTCAGGATCATGCCCGCCAGGGTCCCGGCCAGGAGCCAGGGAGAGTAGCCCAGCTGGGCGTAGGCCGAGCGGGTGATCATCCGGCCGATTTCGCCAAGGGTGAGATAGGGCCGCAGGCTTTCGGCGCGGAGGGTCAGGCCGAGCCAGATCGGCCCCTGTAGTTTCAATCGCCCGCCGAGCGCGCAGTCGTCGATGATCTCCGCCCGCACGGCGGCGATTCCCCCGGCGGCTTCCAGCGCGGTGCGCCGCGCCAGCATGCAGCCGCCCGCGCCCGCGGCGACGCGGTTCTTGGGATCATTCACCCAGGCGAAGGGAAACAGCATCTGGAAGAAGAAGACGAAGGCCGGGATCAGCAGCCGCTCGGGCGCGGTCGTGCAATGCAGCCGGACCATCTGGGTGGCGAGGACGAGCCCGCCCGCCTCCGCCCGGGCCACGAGAGCGCGCAGATTGCCAGGTGCGTGGCCGATGTCGGCGTCGGTCAGCAGGACATAGTCCGGCCCCGCGTCCCTGGAAGCGTGCTCGACCCCCTGGGCCAGGGCCCAGAGCTTGCCGGTCCAGCCCTTCGGCAAAGGCCGGCCCGTCAGCACCTCGAAACGATCCTCGGCGCCGAGGTCGCGGGCGGCCTGGACGGCGACCCCTGCGGTGCCGTCCGAGCTCTGATCGTCAACCAGGATCACACGGAACCGGCCTGGATAGTCCTGCGCCAGGAGGCCGTTGACGGCGCGGCCGATCACGTCCGCCTCATCGCGGGCCGGAACCACGGCGGTGACCGTCGGCCAGGTCTTCGGCTCAGGGATGGGCGCGCCACGGTCGTCGCGCTCGCGCGCGAGCCAGAACATCCCCCGCCCGAGGGCGAGGTACAGCCAGGTCAGGAGCGAGAGGGCGCCCAGCAAGGTCAACAACATGGGTCACACATAGCCTTCCCGCCGGAACCACGCGAGCGCGTCCTTCAGGCCCTCGACGTAGGGCCGGGCCCGATAGCCCAGCTCGGCTTCGGCCTTCCCGGAGGTGAAGAACATGTGGTGGCGGGACATCTTCAGGGCGTCGACGGTGAGGAAAGGCTCCTTGCCGGTGAGGAATGCCACAGCTTCGGCGGCGACCGCCAGGGGATAGAGCGGGCCCCGGGGCAGGTCGACGGTGGGCGGCTTGCGGCCTGTGAGGACGGCGATCTCGGCCAGCATATCCCGCAGCAGTACGTCCTGGCCGCCCAGGATGTAGCGCTCGCCGATCCGACCGCGCTCGAGGGCCAGGCAGTGACCCTCCGCGACGTCGGCCACGTGGACCAGGTTCAGGCCGGTGTCGACGAAGGCAGGCATCCGGCCGCTCGCCGCCTCGACAATGATCCGTCCAGTGGGCGTGGGGCGCACGTCCGACTGACCGATCGGGGTGGAGGGATTGACGATCACGGCCGGCAGGCCCTCGTCCGCGACCATCCGCTCGACCAGGCGCTCGGCGACCACCTTGCTGCGCTTGTAGGCCCCGATCGCCTCGCCTTCCGCCAGGGGCGCCGTCTCGTCCGCCGGCAGGGTCTTCAAGCCCAGGGTGGCCACACTGGAGGTGTAGACCACGCGCTCGACTCCCGCCGCCAGGGCGGCGCGCATGACCGTCTCGGTTCCCCGCCGGTTGTTGCGGACGATCTCCTCCGGATCGCGAGCCCACAGCCGGTAATCCGCCGCCACGTGGAAGAGGAAGCGGACGCCCCCCAGCGCGCGGGCCATGTCGGCGGGCTCGCGAATGTCGCCCAAGGCCAGCTCGCCATCGAAGTCCGCGAAGTTGCGCCTGGAACTGCTGGGCCGGCTGAAGGCGCGGACCCGCGCGCCGCGGGCCTGCAGGGCGCGCACCACCGCAGCGCCCACGAACCCGGCGGCGCCGGTCACCAGAACCAGCTGATCCTCCAGCATCCTCAAGGCGCGCCCTTCCGTCCGCGACGCGGACATCCTGCGTCCGCCGCGCCTAACCGCCACGACCGGCTGAGTCTGTCTAGGGATGGACCTGGCCGGGCGCGGGATCGGCCGGCGGCGTGGGCGGGACCGGCGCGGCCGCCTCGGCGGCTTCGGGCGCGGACGGACCGACGACGAGGGCCGGCGGCGATGCCGCCGACGCGACGGCGATGGTTTCCGCGGTGGCGGCGGGCGCATCGGCGTTCGACGGTGTCGACGCCGGATCAGCAGACGGTCCTGCGGCGGCGACCGCGGCCGGCGTCTGCGGGGTTGTAGCGGCGGTGGCCGGTTCGTCGAAATCCGGAAGGTTCTGGATATCGATCGGACGGTCGCTGATCTCCGCCTCGCGGTTCTGCAGATAGAGCGACCGCAGGGTGGCGTAGCTGTCGGTCCCCATCTGGTCGATCTCCTGCAGATCGCTCTCGGCGGACGCACGCTGGTCCAGCCCGCCCACGACGAAGGTGGTGGCGTTGAAGGCCGCCAGCTGGTGGTAGCGGGTGAAGCTCAAGGGGTCGGATGCGAATTCCACACCCGCGCCGATGAGGTCGCGCACGGTGGATGGTCCGAACAGAGGCAGGAACAGATAGGGGCCCGACGGCACGCCATACCTGGCGAGAGTCGTGCCAAAGCTGTTGTCGTGGTGAGGAAGTCCAGTGGCCGTGGCCGGATCGAACAGGCCGCCGACCCCGACCGTGGTGTTTGCCGCGAACCTGCCGAGCGTCCTTGCCCCGCGGGCCATGCGCAGCTGCAGCACGTCGTTGGCGAACACCACCGGCTCGCCCAGGTTGCTCAGGAAATTGTGCACGCCGCTGCGGATGAACTTGGGCGTGACCGTCTCATAGGCGATCGCGGCGGGACGCAGGATCGCCCGGTCGATGGCGCGATGGATCTTGTAGAAGCGGCGGTTCAGCCATTCCCAGGGATCGTTCGGCGCCTTGATCTGTGGCTGGCCCGCCGCCGTGGCAGGGTCGGCCCAGGGCCGGGCGGCGGCAGGCGCGGCCGTCGTCAGCAACGCGAGCAGCGCCGCGGACGCGAGCAGGGTCCTCGCCCGGAATACGCCGCGCGTCACAGCCGTCTGCGGCCGCTCATCGCCAGTTGACCCCGCCGACATGCGTAAAACGACTCCTCGCCTCACCAGATCAGATAGGCAGGGCTGTGTGGAAATTGAGGCATAGCCCGCAAGACCTTCGCCGTCCAATGATGCGGCCGCGCGCTTGCCAAGCGCGTGCAACCGGGCTTGAAGGCCCCGCAAGGGGTCTGAAGGCTATGCGCCTCAAGGCAGGTGAGTGTTGGTCCTGATCGTTGAAGCCCTGGGCGGACTCTGCCTGGCCATGTCGGCGGCGGGGACCGTCTATACGCTGGCGGCGGCTATGCTTGCGGGCCGGCTCTCCGGATCAGGGGACCGCGCCGCGGTTGCGGCCAGTCTGTTGAAGCCCCTCCACGGCGCCGAGCCGGGGCTCGAAGACAACCTGCAAAGCTTTGTGCGGCAGGACTACAGCGCGCCGGTGCAGATCGTCTTCGGCGTCCAGGATCCCGCCGATCCGGCGCTCCAGGTGGTCGAATCCATTCGGCTGCGAAACCCCCAGGCGGACATCGAGGTCGCCGTCGGCGCCCTTGCCCAGGGTCCCAACCGGAAGGTCTGCAACCTGATCAACATGGCCTCCAAGGCCCGGCACGAACTGCTGGTGCTCAGCGACGCGGACATGCGCGCGGGGCCGGACTACCTGGGCCTGGTGGCCGGCGCCTCGGAGGCGCCCGGCGTCGGGGTCGTGACCTGCTACTATTTTGGGCAGGGGCGGACGGGTTTCTGGTCTCGCGTCGCCGCGATGGGCATCAGCTATGGCTTCCTTCCCAACGTCCTCGTGGGCGTGGGCCTCGGGCTTGCGCACCCCTGCATGGGATCCACCATCGCCCTGAAACGCCCGGTGCTGGACGAGATCGGCGGTTTCGAGGCCTTCGCCCACGCCCTGGCTGACGACTACGAGATCGGGCAGGCCGTGCGGGCCAGGGGCTACAGGTCCGCGCTGCCGCGGTTCGCCCTGGCCCACGGCTGCGCCGAACAGACCCTGCGCGAGCTGTTCGCCCACGAATTGCGGTGGAGCGTGACCATCCGGTGCATGGACCCCGTCGGCCACGCCGGCAGCGTCGTCACCCACGCCGCGCCCCTGGCCCTGATCGGCGCGTTGCTCCTGGGGGCGCCCGCCTGGGCGCTCGCGGCGCTGGTGGCGGCGCTCGTCGCGCGTCTGTTTTTGCTGCGGTGCATCGATCAGGCGGTGGGCGTGACGTCTGGCCCCTGGCAGCTCATGCCGCTCCGCGATATCCTGTCGTTTGGAGTCTTCGTTTGCTCGCTGTTCGCCCGTAGGGTGGATTGGCGCGGCGCAAAGTTTCGCATCTCCTCGAACGGCAAGCTGTTTCCTGCCTAGGACACGTGACCCATGCTTAAGACCTTGTTTCTCCAGGCGCCCTCTTTCGATGGCTTCGACGGCGGCGCGGGATCGCGCTACCAGGCCAAGCGCGAGATCAAGTCGTTCTGGTTCCCCACCTGGCTGGCCCAGCCCGCCGCGCTGGTGGACGGCTCAAGACTGATCGACGCCCCGCCGCATCACACGAGCCTCAGCGACGTCACATCCATCGCCAAGGACTACGACATGGTGGTGGTCCACACCTCCACGCCCTCGTTCAAGTCCGACGTGAAGGTGATCGAGGCGCTGAAGGCGGCCAACCCCAAGCTGAAGGCCGGCCTGATCGGCGCCAAGGTGGCGGTGCAGCCGGACCTCAGCATGATCGAGGCGCCGGCGGTGGACTTCGTCGCCCGCAACGAGTTCGACTTCACCATCAAGGAAGTGGCCGAGGACCGGCCGATGTCGTCGATCCAGGGCCTGAGCTACCGCAACGCCAGGGGCGTGGTGACCCACAACCCCGACCGGGCGATGCTGGAGAGCATGGACGACCTGCCGTTCGTCACGCCGATCTACCAGCGCGACCTGAAGATCGAGAACTACTTCATCGGCTACCTGAAGCACCCGTACATCTCGATGTACACGGGGCGCGGCTGCAAATCGCGCTGCACCTTCTGCCTGTGGCCCCAGACGGTGGGCGGCCACCGCTACCGCACCCGCAGCGTCGGCCACGTGGTCGAGGAGATCGCCTGGGCCCAGAAGGCCTTCCCGCAGGTGAAGGAATTCTTCTTCGACGACGACACCTTCACCGACGACCTGCCGCGGGCGGAGGCCATCGCCAAGGAACTGGGCCGGCTGGGCGTCACCTGGTCGTGCAACGCCAAGGCCAATGTGCCGCGCGAAACCCTGAAGAAGCTCAAGGACGGCGGCCTGCGGCTGCTGCTGGTCGGCTATGAGTCCGGCAACCAGCAGATCCTGCACAACATCAAGAAGGGCATGCGGATCGAGGTCGCGGAGAAGTTCACCCAGGACTGCCACGACCTGGGGATCGCGATCCACGGCACCTTCATCCTGGGCCTGCCCGGAGAGTCGCGCGAGACCATCGAGCAGACGGTGAACTGGGCGCGCAAGATCAATCCGCACACCATCCAGGTGTCGCTCGCCGCGCCATATCCCGGCACCTTCCTGTATGATCAGGCCCTGCAGAACGGCTGGCTCGACGCCGAGCACGCGGAGCTGGTGGACGAGCACGGCATCCAGATTGCGCCGCTGCACTACGACCACCTGAGCCACCAGGAGATCTTCGATTCGGTGGAGACCTTCTACAAGAAGTTCTACTTCCGGGCCGGCAAGATCGCCTCGATCGTCGGCGAGATGGCGGTGAGCCCCGACATGATGAAGCGCCGCCTGCGCGAGGGCGTGGAGTTCTTCCAGTTCCTCAAGGACCGCAAGGAGGCCGTGGCTTGAGCTCACCGGCGCTCACGGTTCCGGACCTTTCCACCGAGGCCTGGCCGGGCCCGCCGCCGGGACGTTTCCGCCTGGGCAGCGAGGCGCACAAGCGGCTGTTCTGCCGGACCCTGCTCGACACCTTCGACCCCTATCGGCCGGCCATCATCGACTGGCCGACGCTTTAGCCGGGCGCCCGCGACCGGATCGTGAACCTGCCCATCTGGGACATCGCCGTCCAGACCGAGGGCAAGGCCGGAATGCGGGTGAAGACCTACGGCCGGATGGTCACCGACGCCTTGCTGAAGAAGGCGATCGATTTGACCGCCTACGAGGAGAGCCGCCACAAGGTGGTGCTCCACAACATGGTCGAGGCCTACGGCATCAAGCTGGAACCGGAACCCGAGTACAAGGTCCCCGGCGACGCCGAGTGGGCCTTCATGGTCACCGGCTTTTCCGAGTGCATCGACAGCTTCTTCGCCTTCGGCCTGTTCGAGACCGCCAAGCGGTCGGGCCTGTTCCCGCCGGACCTCGTCGACACCTTCGAACCGGTGATGCAGGAGGAAGGCCGCCACATCCTGTTCTTCGTGAACTGGGTCGCCTGGCATCGCCGCAACATGCCCCTGTGGAAGCGGCCCTGGTTCGAGCTGAAGGTCGCGGCGGTCTGGGTGTTCCTGGCCTGGGAGCGGATGGGCATCGCCAGGGACCTCGACAGCGCCAACGCGCCGGCGGACAACAATTTCACGGTCACCGGCGCCGAGCAGCTCGGGGTCGACATCAACCTGCCCGACCTGATGGACCTGTGCCTCGCCGAGAACGACCGGCGGCTCGGCGGCTATGACCGGCGGTTGCTGAGGCCCATGTTCGTGCCGCGGATGGTGCGCCTCGCCCGGCGCTTCATGAAATCGCCCCAACCGGCCGCCTGACCCGCGCGGATGCGGGACAGATCCCTCATCGTCACCGCTGACGACTTCGGCATGTCCGTCGCCGTCAACGAAGCCGTCGAGGAGGCGCATCGCAACGGGATCCTCACCTGCGCCAGCCTGGTGGTCGCCGGTCCGGCGGCGGCGGATGCGGTGGCCCGTGCGCGGCGCATGCCGGAGCTCGGCGTCGGCCTGCACCTGGCCCTGCTGGACGCGCCGTCCGTCCTGGCTGAAGCCGACATTCCTGACCTCGTGGGCGCACCCGGCGAGGGGCTCGGGGGCCGGCCGGCCTTGGTCGGCATGAAGATCGCCTTTCGGACATCCGTGCGCGACCAGGCGCGGGCCGAGGCGCGGGCCCAGTTCGAGCAGTTCCGCAAGACCGGCCTCCCGCTCGATCACGTCGACGGTCACTGGCACTTCCACCAGCATCCGGCGCTGGTCGCCACCCTGGCCGACGATCTGGCGGCCGAGTTCGGCATCCGGGCCGTTCGCGTCCCCAGCGAGCCGGCGCTGGCCTCCTGGCGCGCGGCGGGGCGGCGGGGCCTCGCGGTCCGCGCGGCGCGGTCCATCCTTCAGTCCTGGCTGTGGCGGCGCATGCGGCGGCGGCTGGCCCGGGCCGGCGTCGGGGCCAACGACTGGTTCTTCGGCCTGCACGACTCGGGCGCCATGACCCGCGAGATCCTGCTTGGCGTGATCCGCGAATTGCCGCCGGGCGTGAGCGAGATCGGGACCCATCCCGCCAGCGCCCCGCCCTCCGGACCGCACGCCCTGCCCGCCAGCTATCGGGTCACCGAGGAACTCGCCGCCCTCACGGACCCGGACGTGATCGCCGCGTGCCGCGACGTCCGCCTCGGCCGGTTCAGCGACTTTGACCTGACGGGCCGGGCCGCGTGATCAAGCGTTTCGCCGCCGCGGTGGTGTTCCTGGCCGGCGTCGCCCTGGCCGCCGCCCTGGCCGTGCACGCCGGGCTGGGCGCCACGGCGCATGCGCTGGAGGCCATCGGCTGGCCTGGCCTGGTCGCGGTCGGCGTCCTGCAGCTCCTGTCCCTCGCCTTTTGCGCGGGCGCATGGCGGCTGGTGGCCGAGGGCGCGAGCCTGGGCGTCTGTTTCATCGCCCGCTGGATCCGCGACGGCGGCTCCAACCTCGTCGGGTTCATCCCGGCGATCGGCGAGGGCATAAGCGCGCGCGCCCTGAGCGTTTTCGGCGGCTCCAGCGCCGGCGCCGCCGCGGCGTCGACCATCGTCGACGTGGCGATCGAGGCCCTGGCCCAGGCGCTCTACACCGTCGTCGCCTTCGTGCTGCTCCTGCCGCACCTGACCATCGTGCAGGCGCCGAAATGGACCTTCATCGTGGCGCTGGGGATCATCCCGATCCTGCTGATGTTCTGGATCAGCCGCGACAGGCGCGCGCTGGGCCTGGTCCAGAAGGTCGGCCTGCGCCTGGCCAAGGTCATGGGGGTCGAGGGCGATCGGCCCTTCGATCTGGCCGGCGCCGTGCAGACCATCTACGCCCGAAGGGGCCGCATCTCCGGCGCGCTCGGGCTGCATCTGCTGGCCTGGGGCGTGGCCGCCGCACAGATCTGGCTGGCGGCGCGCGGCATGGGCCATCCCTTGAGCCTCGCCGACTCCACGGCCCTGGCGGGCTTGGTCAGCGCGGCCCGCAGCGCCTTCTTCCTGGTGCCCTGGGCGGCCGGCGTCCAGGAGGGCGGATTCCTGCTGGTGGGCGGGGCGCTCGGGCTCGACCCCGCCGTCGCCATCGCCATGTCCTTCGTGCTGCGGGCGCGGGATGTGCTGGTGGGCGCGCCGGCGATCCTGGTCTGGTACCTGGCCGAGGGACGGCGCAGCCTCGAGCGGAGGACGTCAGGTCAGGTCTAGAGCGCGGTCCGCAAAAGTGGACCCCGGTTTTGCGGTAAGAACGCGCTCAAACTCTTGAATCTACGCGACCTTTCGAGGCGCGACATCCTCGACCTGGGCGGCCAGGGCCTCGCGATAGACCTCCACGACGCTGGCGAGGGCCGCGGCCCAGGAATAGGCGCCGCTGGCCTTGCGCGCCTCGCGGCCCAGCAGCCGCCTGAGGGCGCCTTGCTCCGCCAGGGCGAGGATGGCCGTCGCATAGGACTGGGCATCCTGGGCAGGACAGAGGAGCCCGCTGACGGCGGCCGTTACAAGCGCCCGGTGGCTCGGGGCGTCGGCGCAGACCGCCACCAGACCCGCCGCCATCGCCTCCAGGGTGACATTGCCGAACGCCTCGGTGGTGCTGGGATTGAGCAGCACATCGGCGCTGGCGACCGCCCGCCCCAGCTCGGCTCCCGACAGGAAGCCCGTGAAGACGGCGTCCGGCAGGCGCTTGGCGAGCCACGGCCGCGCCGGGCCGTCGCCGATCACCAGCGCGCGCACCCGCCGGTCTACAGCCCGCGCCTGGTCGATCACATCCGCGAACAGGGCCGGCCCCTTTTCCAGGACCACGCGCCCGAAGTAGGCCACCACCAGGTCGTCAGCCGCAAAGCCGTGGGCCGCCCGCCATGCCGGATCGCGACGATCAGGGCTGAACAGCTCCCGGTCCACTCCGCGGCTCCACAGGCGGACCCGCCCGGCCAGGCCCTCGGCGGCGAGGCGGTCCGCGATCGGGCGCGTGGGCGCGAGCACATAGTCGCAGCCGCGGTAGAAGGCGTTCTGCCGCCGCTCCATCCAGGGCTTCAACCAGCCGAGGCCATAGTAGTCGAAATAGGTCTCGAATCGGGTGTGAAGACTGCTGACCGCGGGCACGCCCAGCTCGCGGGAGAGCCTCAGCGCCTGGCTGTTGACCAGATCGGGCGTCGCCAGATGGACCAGGTCCGGCCCAAAGCGCCGCACGTCCTCGCGCACGGCTGGCGGCAGACCCAGGCCCAGGCGGTATTCGCTGCGCCCAGGGATGCTGATCGAGGGAACCGAGACGATGTGACGGTCGGGATCGAAGGCCGGGCGGGCGGACGTCGGGGCGTAGATGCGCACCTGGGCGCCCTCGACCTGTTCCAGATAGTTCACCAGCCGATGCACCGCCTGGCTCGCGCCGTCGCGGATGTAATTGTAGTTGCCGGTGAAAAGCGCGACGCGCAGCGGTCGCGCGGCGGGCTGGCGCAGCTGTGGCGCGCGCTGGGCGAGGCGGGTTCTGACCGGGGCTTCTTCGATGCTCATGTCAGCCGTCTGCAGGGATTTCCGCCAGTCGAATCAAGGTCAGAAATGCTTATAGGTCGGGCGTATTGCAGTTTCGAGGCAGTCGCGCTGCGGCGCAATATCAATTTGTGACATGGCCTGTTAACGGGCCCAACTGCGGGGAACGCGGGCGTTAAGCGGCCATGCGCGCCTTCAGGTGGTCGCCAACGCGCATGGCGTTGGCGACAATGGTCAGGGTGGGGTTCACGGCCGAGCTTGTGACGAAGAAGCTGGAGTCCGTGACATAGAGGTTGTCCAGTTCGTGGGCCTTGCACCAGGGGTCCAGGACGGAGCTCTTCGGGTCGGTTCCAAAGCGGACCGTGCCGCACTGGTGCGCCGTGCCGTAGAGCGGCAGGAGCGACTCCAGCTGAAAGTGGTGCTGCGAGATCGGGTGGGCGTGGTCGACGAAACCGTCCAGAGAGCCGCAGAGGGTCTTCACCAGGCGTTCGTGGCCCTCGAGGTTGTTGTGTTGGTAGTCGAGCACGATGCGGCCGTCGGAGGTCAGCTTCACGCGATTGTCGGGCGAAGGCAGATCCTCGGAGATCACCAGCATGCTCAGCATCCGCTCGGCGAGGGCGTCGCAGAAGACGTCAGGCACAAGGGCGGGCGCCAGCCAGTCGGACACCTGGCCCTCCAAAGTCTGGCCGGACATGTATTCCAGCAGCTGGATGTGCCCCATGGGCTTGTCGAACCCGCCCCGTGGATCGCCCCAGTAGAAGTCGTTCACGGCCAGCGTCTTGGGAAAGGTCACGTCGATGTGCTCGGCGGTCAGGGACACCACCGCGGTCAGGGTGTGGAACATGTAGTTGCGGCCGACCTGGCCTGAGCCATTGGCCAGTCCCTCGGGGTGGGCCGCGTTGGCCGAGGCCAGCAACAGGGCCGCGGTATTGGCGGCGCCTGCGGCCGCCACCACGATGTCGCCGCTCCAGCGCTCCTCGCCGTGTTCGGTGCGGCAGACCACCTCGGTCACCGTCCTGCCCGACGGATCCGTCTCGAGCCGCATGACCTTGCGCCCCGTCAGCAGGGTCACGTTCGGCAGGTCCAGCATCGGCTCCACGCAGATGGTCCGCGCGTCCGACTTGGCCTTCACCAGGCAGGGGTAGCCGCCGCAGGTCTTGCAGCGGATGCAAGGCGACGTCACCGGATGGTCCTGGTCGAGCTTGATCCCGAGCGGAAGCGAGAAGGGACGCCAGCCCTGGTTTTCCCAATGGGTCTTGAGGGAGGCCACGCCCGGATCGTGGTCGATCGCAGGGAAGGCGTAAGCCGGTTCATCCCCGTTCTCGGTCGGATCATGGCCGCGGGCGCCGTGCACCTGCCAGAGGCGTTCGGCCTCGTCGTAATAGGGCGCCAGGTCGGGCAGCCGGATCGGCCAGGCGGGAGATATGCCTCCGGCGTGCGGCGTCTCTTCGAAGTCGCGGTTGCGCAGCCGCATCAGGGCCGCGCCATAGAAGGAGGTGTTGCCGCCGACCCAATAGTGGGTGTTGGGCGTGAACGGGCGATTGTTGCGGTCGTACCAGTGTTCCTGGGTGCGATAGCGATGCTGGATGAACACCGACTTGGGGTCCCAGTTCTGCGCCTCGCGGGGCAGGTGCTCGCCTCGCTCCAGGATCAGGATGGACTTGCCGGTAGGCGCCAGCCTCTGGGCGAGGGTCGCTCCGCCGGCGCCCGAACCGATGATGACGACATCGAAGTGCGAAGCCATGGATCAGTCCCTGAGCTGATATTTCGCCGCGCCGCGGCGGATGAGAGCGCCGACCAGCGACTCGGGAAGATAGCGCATCAAGACCGCCGCCAACTGGTTGTGCAATCCTGGAACGACCACAACCTTGCCCCGGTCGTTGGCCTCGACCGCAGCCCGCACGACCTCCTCGGCGCTCTGCCAGAAGCGTCGGGGGGCCTGGTCCATCAGCGACTGCACGCCCGAGGCCTCGGCGAACTCGGTCTTGGTGAAGCCCGGACAGATTGCGGTGACGTAGACGCCCTTGTCGCGCAGCTCCGCGTCCAGGGACTGGGTGAACTTGACGGCGAAGCTCTTGGCGGCGGGATAGAGGGTGTGGCCCGCGGCGCCCGGCGAGAAGGCGGCCAAGGAGCCGACGTTGATGATTCGCCCCCAACCCGCCTCGACCATGTCCGGGATCACGCCGTAGGCGAGGCCGCAGGCGTTCACCACCAGTGTCATCAGGAAGTCGCGTTGACGCTCCCAGGGGACGCGGGTGTAGCTCTGCGGGACGCCGAAACCGGCGTTGTTCACCAGCACGTCCACCCGCCGGCCGCGATCCGCCACCGCCTTCAGCACCAGGGCATGGGCCTCCCACACGGACAGGTCGGCCGGAACGGCGATCGCTTCGACGCCGTGGGCGG
>FTHA01001965.1_pt1 | contig 21103 bp, 16 predicted proteins | sample 1640771 | NCBI WGS metagenome assembly FTHA01 (sample SAMEA3914789, study PRJEB12502) | metagenome | biome: forest; material: soil | place: Canada | collected 2011-07-03 | depth 0.3 m | reverse complement strand
GGGCTTCCCGGGAACAGGGAGGCGAAGTGGCCATCCTCGCCCATCCCCAGCAGCACAGTGTCGAACGGCGCCATCGCCGCGATCAGCGGATCTGCGCGCTCGGCGGCCGCCTCCGGCGTCGGAGCATTCGACCAGAGGGCCTCGAACCGGGCGGCGGAGGCCGGGCCGGTCAGCAGGTGCTCGCGCACCATGCGCTCGTTGCTGTCGGGCCCGTCCGGGGGCGTCCAGCGCTCATCGCTGAGAGTGATCTCGACGCGAGGCCAGTCGATCGGGCTCCGCGAGAGCCGCCGATAGGCGCCGACAGGCGAGCTTCCGCCGGTCGCCACCATGGACGCGCGTCCTCCACGCGCCAGCCCTTCAGCCAGCGCTGCCGCGATCGCGGCAGCCGCCGCCTCGGCCAGGGCCGCCGTGTCGGGAAAGGTCAGAAATCCGGGCGCCAGCGCCGCCTCACTCATACCAGACCTGTCCGAAACGCTCGATCAGGGCGAAGGCGCCGGCCGGACCCCAGGTTCCGGCGGCGTACGGCTTTGGCGCCATGCTCGCCTCGGCCCAGGCGTCGGCCACGCCGTCCACCCACGACCAGGCCTGCTCCACCTCATCGCGGCGCACGAACAGCGTCGTGACCCCGTTGATGATCTCCAGGATCAGCGGCTCATAGGCGATCTGCCGGCGGGCGTTGGGTCCCGCGTAGCTCCGCGCCAGGCTGAGCGAGAGGGGCAGCGACTGCAGGCGCATGCCCTTGTCCGACAGGCCCGGCGCCTTGTTCATCAGCAGCAGCTCCACGTCCTCGTCCGGCTGCAGGTCGATGATCAGGCGGTTGGCGGTCAGGTCGTCGTTGCCAGCCCCGCCGAAGATGGAGTGGGGCACATTCTTGAACTGGATCATGATCTGGGTGCGCCGCTCGGGCAGGCGCTTGCCGGTGCGCAGGAAGAAGGGCACGCCGGCCCAGCGCCAGTTGTCGATATCGGCCCGCAGCGCCACGAACGTCTCGGTCGGGCTCACCTGGCCCCGTTCTGTCTCATAGGACGCCGCGGTGGCGCCCTCCGCCACGCCTGCGGTGTACTGGCCGCGGACGCTGCAGTTGACGGCCATGGACCGGGTGTAGGGGCGCAGGCTGCGCAGCACCTTGACCTTCTCGTTGCGCACGGAGTCGGGATCGAGGTCAGACGGCGGCTCCATGGCCACCAGGCAAAGCAGCTGCAACATGTGGTTCTGCAGCATGTCCCGCAGGGCGCCGTACTCGTCATAATAGGGCCAGCGGTCGCCGACGCCGGCGGTCTCGGCCACCGTGATCTGGACGTGATCGACCGCTTTGTTGTTCCACAGCGGCTCGAACAGGGTGTTGGCGAACCTGAGCGCGATCAGGTTCTGCACTGTCTCTTTGCCGAGGTAGTGGTCGATGCGGAAGACGCGGTCCTCGCTGAAGGCCTGGGCCACCGCTCCGTTCAGGGCCCGCGAGCTCTCCAGATCCTTGCCCACGGGCTTTTCCAGCACCACCCGGCTGGTCGGCGTCGCCGCGCCGACCGCCTGCAGAGCGGCGCAGACGGGGGCGAACAGGCTCGGCGACAGGGCCAGATAGAATACGGGCAACGCCGGCTCGCCCATGGCCGCTTTCAACGCCGTCGCGCCCTCGGGCTTGGCCGAGTCCGCGGAGCAGTATTCGAGCCGGGCGGCGAATCGTTCCCAGGCCGTCGCATCGATCCCGGCCGGCTTGGCCCGGTCCTCGATCATCGGACGGACCATGGCCAGGAAGCCGTCAAGGTCCAGCTTGGCCCGCGCCGAGCCGAGGATCCTCAGCCCGGGGGGCAGCAGCCCGTCGACGTCGAGGAAATAGAGCGAGGGGAACAGCATTCGCTGGGCCAGGTCGCCGGTGGCGCCCAGGACCACGAACAGGTCGGCCTGATTGGAAGGATCGGTCATGGCTCTCTGCGGCTGGAGGAAAGCGCGCGTTCTCTATACCCAATAACCTTCGACCAGACGCCACAAGGTTAACCGACGTTGACCATGGCGCGCGCGGCGCCTGTGAGCGCGGCGCTCTGTGCAGCCATCGGAAAAGATCAGGGCGTGGAGCTTTGCCGTCCCCCTGCGCGTTAGCACGCCGCCCGGTGTCGCTTGCCCGCCGTGACAGCGGCGCGCGGTGCGGCTAACAGGGGACAGGGTCGGGCAAGGGATCACTGCGTGGGTCGACTTCGCCTGGGTTTCGCCGCCTCAGCCGCCATCTTCGCACTGGGCGCCGATGCGGCCCATGCCGATGAGACCAAGGCGGTGGTCGAGGGTGTCGCGGACAAGTCCCTGCGCCAGGCCATCGAGCGGTACATCGGAACGGTCAAGCGGGCGCCCCAGAGCCGCGTCCAGGCTCGTCGGCGCGCCGAAGAGGCCGCCGACGACGCCACGACCGTGCTGCGCTCGGAAGGCTATTACGACGCCACCGTCACGCCCGACCTGACGGCTGCGGATCACCCCAAGCCGCTGCTCCGGATCGATCCCGGCCCTCGCTCGAGGCTCGCCGATCCCAAAGTGAGCTGGGCCAACCAGGCGCCATCCGAAAAGGCGGCCGCTGAAGCCGTGGCGGCGATGAAACTGGCCACCGGCGCGCCGGGGCGCGCCGCGGACATCGTGGGCGCCGAGGGGCGGATCGTCGGCGCGCTGCAGCACGACGGCTATCCGGACGCGGATGCGCAACCGCGGGAGGTTGTGGTCGACCATGCGGACCACACCCTGCGGCCCACTTTCCGCGTGGACGCGGGGTCCCTGGTCCATTTCGACGGGGTGCAGGTGAAGACGGCTGGCCGGACCAATCCCGCCTGGGTCGGCCAGTTGGCCCCATGGCGAAAGGAGCAGGTCTATTCGCCGGAGCCGGTCGCCGAACTCGAACGGCGTCTGCTGGACACCGGGGTCTATGATTCCGTCACGGTCGGGCTCTCACCAACCGCCGACGCCCAGGGCCTGCGCCCGGTGGTGGTCAGCCTGGCGGACCGCGCCAGGGCGACCGTCGCGCTGGGCGCCAGCTATTCGACCACCGAAGGGCCCGGCGTCAACGGACGCTACACCCTCTACAACCGCCTGCACCGCGCAGACACGCTCACCCTGTCCGCCCAATACGCCAGCATGCTCAAGGAGGTGGCCCTCGAGCTGAGCCTGCCTCACTGGCGCAAGCCCCAGCACACCCTGCGGATCGGCGCCACCGCCATCCAGGACGACACCGACGCCTTCCAGGAAAAATCGGCCGGCGTGCATGTCGACCTCGAGCACCGTTTCGCCAAGACCTCGTTCTTGACCTACGGCGTCTCGGCTGAGTTCAGCCACAACGACGAGAAGACCCTGGTGGCCGGCCAGATCGTCGGCAAGCGGCGCAACCTCGCCTTGCTCACCGGCCTCGCGCGCCTGTCCCTGGACCGGTCCAACAACCTGCTCAATCCCAGCCAGGGGTGGCGGTTCGACGGGCGCATCGAGCCTACCCTGGGCGCCGGCGACCAGACCCTGGTCTACGCCAGGGCCCAGGCCCAGCTCACCGGCTACGTCCCACTGACCAAGTCCGGCTCCACCGTGATCGCCGGCCGGGTGAAACTCGGGTCGATCCTCAGCGGCGCGGCCACCCTCGACGTCCCGGCGCCGCAGCGCTTCTTCGCCGGCGGCGGCGGCTCGATCCGGGGTTATTCCTATCAAGGCGTGGGTCCGCGTTTCCCCGACAACACCCCGATCGGCGGCCAGTCCCTGGCGGAGACGTCGCTGGAGGTGCGCCAGACGTTCGGTCGCCAGTGGGGGGTCGTGGCCTTCGTCGACGCCGGTACGGTCGGCGCCCAGAAGTATCCGGACTTCCGCACGTTCAGCGTCGGAGCTGGGGTCGGCATCCGCTACGACCTGGGGTTTGGCCCTCTGCGCGCGGACATCGCCACGCCCCTCAATCGGCGGCCGGGCGACCCGCCGGTGGTGGTCTATCTCAGCATCGGACAAGCGTTTTGACCGAAGCGCCGCCCCCTCCCCCGACCGCCGCGTCCCGCCGCCGGCGACGTTTGCCCCGGACCGCTGCGGGCTGGGCGCTGGCCGGCCTGGTCGCCATCGTCCTGATCGTCGCGGCCGCGATCTCGACCGTGCGTTTCGGAGCGCTGACGCCGCAAGGGCGGCTGATGGTCGAAGCCCGCACCAGCGGACTGAAGCTGGGTCGGGTCGGCAGGTTGAAGATCGACGGCCTCGACGGGGACATCTGGCGCGACTTCACCATCCGCCGGCTGACCATCATCGATGAAAAGGGCGTCTGGCTCGAAGCTGACCGCCTGAGGCTGCACTGGAGCCTCTTCCAGCTGATCGCGCGCCGACTGCAGATCGACTCCATCAAGGCCGACAGCGTGAGCGTCCTGCGCAGACCCACCCTCTCGCCCAAGGGTCCGCCATCCAGCGGCCTGCCCATCACCTTCGACATCCGTTCCATGACCTTCCGGCTGGAGACGCTGCCGGCGTTCAGCACGCGGCGAGGCCTGTTCGACGTCTCGGGCCGCCTCAGCATCGAACGCGGCGATCTGGGCCAGGCCGGCGAGGTGACCGCCAAGAGCCTGCTCCACGCCGGGGATCAGGTGGACGCGCAGTTCGATTTCGGACGAACCCGTCCCCTGTTGCTCGTCGTCAATGCTGCGGAAGCGCAAGGCGGCGCGATCGCCGGGGCCCTGGGATTGCCGGTACGGCAGCCGTTCTCCGTCAAGGCGCGCGCCTCCGGCGCGGCGACGTCCGGCCGTCTGGACGTCGAGATGCTATCAGGAGCGTCCCGGCCGGCCTGGATTCACGGCGGGTGGTCCGCCGACGGCGGCGCGATCGCCGGCAGGGTGTCGCTGGCGGCATCGACCCTCACCGCCCCGTACGTCCGCATGGTGGGGCCGGACGTCGCCATAGCGGCGGCAGGGCGACGGGCGAAGGATGGTCTTTACGGCATCGCGCTGCGGCTGACCGCGCAGAACCTGATCGTGCGCGCTCAGGGGCCGGCGGATCCGGCCAGGCTCAGCTCGGATCAGGGCCTGGCCCTCGCCATCGTGATCCCCGCCCTGGCCCGGGTGGTGAAGACCCCGTCCCTGGGGGCCGGCCAGGCGCAGGGCCTGCTGTCCGGCGGCCTGCAGGATTGGCGGTTCCGCGGTGTCGCGACCGTCGACCGCCTCGCCTTCTCCGGCTACCGGCTCGCCACGGTGAAGGGCGCGCTGGCCGTCTCCGGGCAAGGCAAACAGCTCTCGCTCCAGGTGTCCGCGAAAGGCGCGGGGGGCCAGGGCCAGGGAACACTCGCCGGGCTCGCGGGAGCGACTCCCGCGGCCTCCATCGACCTGAGCCGGCTGGCCGACGGACGCCTGCTGATCCGCAAGGCCGACGCCAAGGGAGCGGGTGTGACGCTTTCGGCTCACGGCAGCCGCAGCCTCCTCGGTGGACTGGACTTCGCCGGCCAGCTGCAGCTCTCCAATCTCGCCGCGGCGCGGCCGGGCGCCGGCGGGGCGTTCGACGCCAGCTGGTCGGCCGCACAATCCTCCGCCGCCAAGCCCTGGCGGCTCTCCGCCGACGGACGTGGGCGTGGGTTCAGGAGCGGCTCGCCGGAGCTCGACCGGCTGCTGGGCGCCGCGCCGCGCGTGCGGCTCAGCGCCGTCCTGGATAAGGGCGGCGTGTTCTCCATCGCCAACGCGTCCATCGACGGAGCGAAGGCGGGCGCCAGCGCCCAGGGAAAGCTCGACCTGCGGGGTCCGCTGGCGCTGAAGACCACCTGGCGGGCGCAGGGTCCGTTCCAGGCCGGCCCAGTCCAGGTCAGCGGCGACGCCAAGGGCCAGGGGGCCATCACCGGGACACTTGCCGCGCCCAGGGCCGATCTCGAGGCCGACTTCGCGGCGGTGGACGTTCCCCAGCTGCCGTTGCGCCAGGCCCATGTCCATCTGACCTTCGTCATTGGTCCGGCGGGCCTCGACGGGGCGATCGGCGTGACCGCAGACAGCGCCTATGGGCCGGCCCGAGCCGGCGCGGCCTTCCGCTTCGTCCAGGGCGGCGTTGACCTGACCAAGATCGACGCCAACGCGGGCGGGGTCCAGGCCGCCGGGGCCCTGTCGTTGCGGGGATCAGCGCCCTCCACTGCGGACCTGACGCTGGCCATCGGCCCCGGCGCCGTGCTCTCGAGCGGCCGCATCGCCGGCAGCGTCAAGATCGTCGATGCAGGCTCGCCGACCGCCAGTGTCGACCTGACCGCGAGCGGCGCGGTGATCCGCGACAACCCAGGGATCCTCATCCGCAACGCCCGGCTCAGCGGCTCGGGACCGCTCGACCGGATGCCCTTCAAGGTGACCGCGCAGGCCGGCACGCCGCAGGGTCCGCTCAGCCTCGATGCGACCGGCGTCTATCGCCAGGAGCAGGGCAGCCAGGACGTGGCCCTGGAAGGCGCCGGCAAGTTCCGCGGCCTGGACCTGCGCACCCGTGAGCCGATCACGGTCCACCTGGCGGGTAAGGATCGCTCCGTTCGGCTGAGGCTCGCCGTCGGCGCCGGTCAGCTCGACCTGGATTCGCGGGAGGCCGGGGGCGCGATGACCGCCTCGGCGCGGCTGCAGGGGGTCGACATCAAGACCCTGAACCCCGACTACACCGGGACGATCGACGCCGACATCACCCTGCAAGGCCGGGGCGACCGGCTGGGCGGGACGGCGACCGGCGCGTTGCACGGCGCGCGCAGCCTGGATGCGCCGGCCGACATCGCCATCGACGCCACCGTCAAGGCGCTGCTCGAAGACACCCGGCTGACGGTCCAGGCCCAGGTCTCCGGCGCCAAGGGACTGTCGTCCGACTTCGAGGTCGCCGTGCCGGTCGAAGCCTCCGCGTCCCCGTTGCGGATCGCGATCATCCGCAACCGCCCGATCCAGGGCCGGCTGACGGCCGACGGCGAGATCAAGCCGCTGTGGGACCTGTTCTACGGCGGCGACCGGGAGCTTTCCGGCCAGACCCACCTGGCCGGAGCCATCGAGGGCACCCTCGCCGACATGCAGATCACCGGACAGGCCAAGGTCACCGGCGGCCGGTTCCAGGATGCGGCGACAGGCCTGGTGCTGACCGACCTCTCGCTGGATGCAGCACTGAAGCGCGACGTCATCACCATGCAGACCTTCAGCGCCAAGGACGCCAAGGCCGGCGCCATCTCGGGCTCGGGCTCGATCAGCCTGGTGCGCGGTGGCGGCTCCAACCTGAAACTCGACCTGCAGCGCTTCCGGCTGCTCGACAACGATACGGCGGAGGCCACGGCCAGCGGCCAGGTGGTGGTCACGCGCGCCGCCGACGGCCAGGTGAAGATCCAGGGGACCCTCACCCTCGACCGCGCGCAGATCAATGCGGAGACCAAGCTGAGGCCGAGCGTGGTCTCCATCGATGTGATCGAACGCAACGGTCCGCAGGAGCAGGAGAGTCCGCAGGCCCAAGGGTCGGCAGCGGCTGCTCGCGGGCCGCCGATCGCGTTCGATGTGACCCTGAAGGCCCCGCGCCGCGTGTTCGTGAAAGGCCGCGGCATCGACGCCGAGCTGTCGCTGGACGCCCACGTCAGCGGCACGGTCGCCAAGCCGCAGCTCGACGGGGTCGCCCGGATCGTCCAGGGCCGCTATGACCTCGCCGGCAAGCGCTTCGATTTCGACGAGCGGGGGGTGATCTATCTCGCCACCGACCCCGACCGGATCCGCCTGGACCTGTCTGCCAGCTGGGAAGCGCCATCGCTCACGGCGACGGTGAACATCAAGGGGACCGCCGGGAGGCCCGAGATCACCCTCACCTCCTCCCCCAGCCTGCCGCAGGAGGAGATCCTCTCGCAGGTGCTGTTCGGCTCATCCGCGGCGCAGCTGTCCGGTCCGGAAGCGGCGGAGCTGGCGTCCACGGTCACCGCCCTGGCCACCGGCGGCGGCTTCGACGTGCTGGGCAGCCTGAAACAGTTCGCCGGCCTGGACCGGCTGGCGATCGGCGGCAATGAGGTCTCCGGCATGACGGTCGCCGGCGGCAAGTACATCGGCGACAACGTCTATCTCGAGATCGTCGGCGGCGGCCGCCAGGGGCCCACCGCCGAGGTCGACTGGCGCATCAAGCGCGGCCTGTCGATCCTCTCCCAGATCGGCGGCCAGATCGGCGCCAAGCTCTCGATCCGCTGGAGCCACGACATCGGCAAGACGCACGCGCGGACGGTCAAGGGCGGCAAGCCGTAGCGACCGGCTCAGGCCCCGACGGGCGCGAGCGAATGAACCCCGTCGGCATCCGTGGCCGACGGGAAGAAGCGGTTCTCGGGCCGGCGCAGGCCGAGGCTTTCGCGCAGCGTCGTCCCCTCGTATTCGCGCCGGAAGATCCCGCGCGCCTGCAGTTCGGGGATCACCTGGTCGACGAAGTCGTCGAGGCCGCCGGGCAGATAGGGGAACATGATGTTGAAGCCGTCGCTGCCTTCGGTGAACAGCCACTCCTCCATCTCGTCGGCGATGGTCTTCGCCGTGCCGACAAAGGCGAGCCCGGCGTAGCCGCCCAGGCGCTGCGCCAGCTGGCGGACAGTAAGCCCCTCGAGCCGCGCCAGCGCGATCACCCGCTCGCGGCCGCTCTTGCTCGCGTTGGTTTCGGGAACCTCTGGCAGGGGCGCATCGGGATCGAAGCCGGAGACGTCGTGTCCCAGGGCGACCGACAGCGAGGCGATGGCGCTGTCGTAGTGGACCAGGCTGTCGAGCCTGGCGCGCTTGGCCTTCGCCTCGTCCACGGTGTCGCCAACCACCACGAAGGCGCCCGGCAGCATCTTCAGGGCGTCGCGCGGGCGGCCGACCCTGTCCATCCGGGCCTTGATGTCGGCATAGAGCGCCCGGCCCCCGGCGAGATCCCAGGCTGGTGCGAAGACCATCTCGGCGGTCTCGGCGGCGAGCTGGCGGCCGGTTTCCGAGGCGCCGGCCTGGACGATCACCGGCCAGCCCTGGATCGGGCGGGCGATGTTGAGCGGCCCGCGGACCTTCACATATTCGCCGACGTGATCCAGCACATGCATGCGGGCGGGATCGAAGAAGATCCCCGCGTCGACATCGCGTACGAAGGCGTCCTCGGCGAAGCTGTCCCACAGGCCGGTGACCACGTCGTAGAACTCGCGCGCGCGCCGGTAGCGCTCGTCGTGCTCCATGTGCTCTTCCAGCCCGAAGTTCAGCGCAGCGTCGGGGTTGGAGGTGGTGACGATGTTCCAGCCGGCCCGTCCGCCGCTGATGTGATCGAGCGAGGCGAACCTGCGGGCGATGTGGAACGCCAGGTCGAAGGTGGTGGAGGCGGTGGCTACCAGGCCGATGTGCTCGGTGGCGCCGGCCAGGGCCGAAAGCAGGGTGAAGGGCTCGAAAGAGGTGACGGTGTGGCTGCGCTTGAGCGCCTCCACCGGCATGTTCAGCACCGCCAGGTGGTCGGCCATGAAGAACGCGTCGAACTTCCCGCGCTCCAGCGTCTGGGCGAAGCGCTTGAGGTGGGCGAAATTGAAGTTGGCGTCCGGATAGGCCCCCGGATAGCGCCAGGCGCCGGTATGGATGCTGGCCGGGCGCATGAAGGCGCCGAGCTTGAGTTGTCGCGATTGGGTCATCGGGCGCCTTTTACTCTGCGGTCAGAACGTCTCGACCCAGGGCCTGAGCTCGACCTCCCAGGTCCAGGCGCTGCGCTGCTGGCGCAGGACGTCGACATAGGTCTGGGCAATCGCATCGGGGTCCAGGGTGCTGTCTGGCCGGTCGGCCGGATCGGGTCGCGCGGCGCTGCGCACGCCGCCGTCGATCACGAAGTGGGCGACATGGACGCCCTGGGGACCGAGCTCGCGCGCGGCGCTCTGGGCCAGGCCGCGCAGGGCGAACTTGCCCATGGCGAAGGTGGACGAGAGCGGAAAGCCCTTCACGCTGGCGGTCGCGCCGGTCAGCAGGATGGCGCCCTTGCCATGCGGGATCATGCGTCGCGCGGCCTGCTGCACCACCAGGAAGCCCCCGAACGCCGAAACCTCCAGCGCGCGCTTCACCTGCTCGGGCTCAAGGTCGACGATCCGGCCGCGCACGCGCGCACTGGCGTTGTAGAGCACCACGTCCGGCTCGCCGAGGCGGTCGTCCACCTCCTTGAACAGCCGGGCCACGGCGGCGGGATCGGATGCGTCCACCGCGAAGGTCTCGGCCTTGGTCTCCGCTGCGAGCGGGCCGAGTTTTCCCACATCGCGGGCGGCCAGCCCGACCTTCAGGCCGTCGGCGGCGAGGCGGCGGGCGACGGAGGCGCTGATGCCTGGACCGGCGCCGACGATCAGGGCGGTGCGATAGGGGATCTCGGTCATGTCCAGCTCCTGGGCGGCGATCGACGCCTCTGAGAGATAGAGGGCCGGGCGGCCAGTTCAACACTTCGGCACTCTTGCACTGACGCCAGTTCGGTCCAATCTGGCGAGCATGAGACCGCTGCTGCATCCGGCCCTCGAGGACATCAGCCTGCAAGGCGTGCTGTACGCCCTGGCCGACCCGGTCCGGCTCGATCTGTTCAAGGTCCTGAGCCAGGAACCGGGCGGCGTCAGCTGCACCCGATGCGCGCCCGCGCGGATGCCAAAGTCGAGCCTGTCGCGCCACATCCGTATTCTGCGCGAGGCGGGGCTGGTCCGATCGGAGCGGCGCGGGGCCGAGGTGGTCAACGCCGCCCGGATTGGGGAAATCGACCGCCGCTTTCCTGGCCTCCTGCCGGCGATCCTGCAGGCTGCGCCCGAGCAAGGGACCACCGCATGACCCGGTCCCCGCGGCCGGTGGCCGACATCGACAGCTATCATGCCCACGTCTATTTCGACCCGGCTTCCACGCGGGACCAAGCCGAACGCCTGCGCCAACAGGTGGCGGAACGCTTCAGCGTGCGCCTCGGTCGCTGGTGGGAACGGAAGATCGGTCCCCATGACCAGGCCATGTTCCAGATCGCTTTCCGGATCGAGGTCTTTCCCCTCCTGGTCCCCTGGCTGATGATCAACCACGGCGATCTCAGCATCCTGATCCACCCAAACACCGACAACGCCCGCAAGGACCACCTCGCCCACGCCCTGTGGATCGGCGAGCGCCAGCGGATCCACGGCGAGGTGCTGCCGGAGACGGGCGAGATCGACATGGAGATGGAGCCCAACACCCAGCCCGCCCTGCGGCCTTGAGGCTTGCCTAGGCCGGCCGCATCGCTCGGCGGCGTTATGATTTCAGTATAACGCAGGCGTATGCGCCGAATCTGCAACATAACGTCCAATGGAAAAGCGCACACCCAAGTATAGCTTTGGTCGTTATATAAACGTCATGAATGGCTCCTAAGTGAAAGCGAACCCGGTCGACCGATCGGGAGCTAATCAAGGACTCCATCCATGCATCATCGAACCTCGCCCCTTGGCGGGGAGGCGCGGAGCATTGCGCCTTACCTCCAACCCCAGCCCACGGCGCGCACGGCGCCTTCGCGGATCGGCGCAGAGGCCAGGATATGAGCCGCCAGACCCCATACACGGCCGGGGCGGCGCTCATCGCCATCGCGGCGGCCGTCGTCGCGGCGCCCGCCGAGGCCAAGGTGATCAGGCGCCACGCCCACCACGCCGTTGCGCCGAAGCCCGACCCCCGGGAAGAAGAGCTTCGCGAACTGCGCGACGAGGTGAAGACCTTGACCGCCAGGCTGGACGCCAAGGACGCGCAGGACCAGCAAGCCCAGGCGCAGACCCAGCAAGCCCAGGCCGCGGCGCAGGCCGCTGTCAGCCAGGTGCAGGAGGTCCAGACCCAGACAGACGCCCAGATCAAGACCATCCCGGCCCAGGTCCAGACCGCCGTCGCCGCCATTCCCAAGCCCAAGGTCGGCTGGTGGGGGGACACCTCGATCAGCGGCCGGATGTACTACGACGTCACCAGCATCGATCAGAAGTCCGACGGCGTGAAGCAGGCGCAGAACGGGGTGAACTTCGATGTGAAGCGGTTCTACGTGTCGGTCGACCACACGTTCAACAAGACCTTCTCGGCGGACATCACCACCGACTTCACCTACGACAGCGGCCCCGCGTCCGCGACGCAGCTCTACATCAAGAAGGCCTATCTGCAGGCCAAGCTGTCGGACGCGCTGGTCATCCGGCTCGGCTCCACCGACCTGCCCTGGGTGCCGTTCGTCGAGGACATCTATGGCTACCGCTACGTCGACAACGTGATGATCGACCGCACCAAGTTCGGCACGTCCGCCGATTGGGGCGCGCACGTCATGGGCAAGCTCCCTGCGGGGGGCGTGACGATCAACTACGCCTTCTCGGCGGTGAACGGCGCTGGCTACAAGAAGCCCGGCATCGGCACGGCCAACCGGTCCAAGGGGATCGACCTCGAGGGCCGCGTCAGCGCCAGCTACATGAACTTCACCGCCGCGGTCGGCGGCTACACCGGCAAGCTCGGCAAGGACGTCGAGGGCTTGACCACTTACAACACCGCGCAACGGTTCGACGCGCTGCTGGCCTACACCGATAAGCGCATCCGCATCGGCGGGGAGTATTTCTACGCCAAGGACTGGAACGACGTGACCCAGGCCAATCCGCTGCTGACCAACAGCTCGGAAGGCTATTCGGTGTTCGGCTCGTTCAAGCTCACCGACCAGGTGGGCGTGTTCGGACGCTATGACTGGGTCAAGCCCAAGCGCGACACGGCGACGGCGTTCGACGACAACTACTTCAACGTCGGGGTGTCCTTCAGCCCCGCCAAGATCGTCGACTTCGCCCTGGTCTATAAGCGCGACAAGGTCGACAACGGCCTGCTGAGCACCTCGAATGGGACCATCGGCGGCGTGGTCTCCGGGACCTACGACGAGATCGGCCTCTGGAGCCAGTTCCGCTGGTGATCGAGGCCATCTGAGCCATCCGACGTCGGGTGAGGGGCCGCCACGGGGTGGCCCCTTGCTGGTCTAGCCGTTCACGGAAGCATCCGGTCGTCCGCCGGACCCGACCAGTATTGGTCGTTGCCGGCCAGGGCTTCGCGCAGAGCGCAGGCGAGTTCGGCGACCTGCGAGCGCAACATCGTGCACTCGTCGAGCCGCGCCTCCAGCAGGCGGGCGGGCCGGTCAGACCGGCCGAACGCGCGACCCATCCTGGCCGTGTTCTCCTCGATCCGGCGCAGTTGGCCCAGGATCGCCCCCAGCCGGACCCGGTCGTAGCGATTGAACCGGCGACGTCCATGCAGCCGGTGCCGCACCAGGGCGAGCACCCATTGGGCCCGGCTGAGGCCCGCGCCGAGCGACTCCTCGTCGAGGCGGACGAGATCCCGCGACTCCAGCCGGATGGACAAGGCGTTCGACGGCTCCTGATCATCCACGGCCGGAATGGCTGCGGCGCGCGGGCGGCGGACGGCGCGCACCGCCCGCGTGGATGAAGCGCCGGCCATTTCCACACCAGCCGGGCTCTGCCGCAAGTCCCAAACCATTCATGTCACCGCAAATGAAGTATCCAGCGGGTCAGTCAGCTTAGGGCGGCCCCGCTGCTTTCGCCAGCAGATAAAGCAAATATCGGCCGTTATGTTTCCGTTATGTTTGGACTATATTCTAAATATAATTCCCCGCTATTCTGACATTCCACCAAATCCGGCCCGGACCGCCTGCTACGCCAGTTGTCATCAAAGCGTTACAGCCCCCGGCTATCGCCCTGGAACAGGCGGTCGCAGAGACCGGAACTGGTGGAGGATGCGATGCTGAAGACAACGGCGCTGGCCGCAGTGACGGCCTTGGCGCTGGTGCTTGGAGCCCAGGCTCGAGCGGCGGACATTTCCGGCGCCGGCGCCACCTTCCCTGCCCCGATCTACGCCAAGTGGGCGGAAGCCTATAAGGCCAAGACCGGCATCGGCCTGAACTACCAGGCGATCGGATCAGGCGGGGGGATCAAGCAGATCCAGGCCAAGACCGTCAACTTCGGCGCCTCCGACAAGCCTCTGAAACCCGACGTTCTCCAGAGCTCGGGTCTCTACCAGTTCCCGATGGTGATGGGCGGGGTCGTGCCGGTCGTAAACATACCCGGACTCCAGCCTGGGCAACTGCACCTGACCGGCCCAGTGCTGGCGCAGATCTTCCTCGGGAACATCACACGCTGGAGCGATCCGAAGGTCGCCGCCCTGAATCGGGGGGTCAAGCTTCCGAACCTGCCGATCACCGTCGTGCACCGCTCGGACGGCTCTGGCACGAGCTTCCTCTACACGTCCTACCTGGCGATGGTCAGCCCCGAGTGGTCGATGAAGGTCGGGGCCAGCGACTCCGTGCAATGGCCCACTGGACTCGGCGGCAAGGGCAACGACGGCGTCTCAGCCTTCGTCAAGCAGACGCTCGGCTCGATCGGCTACGTCGAGTACGCCTATGCCAAGCAGAACAAAGCGACCTACGCCCTGATGCAGAACGCCGCCGGCCAGTATCCGGCGCCCGCGGCGCCGGCCTTCGCCGCCGCTGCGGCCGGGGCCGACTGGAACAAGGCGCCCGGAAATTACCTGCTGCTGCTCAATGAACCAGGACCCAAGTCCTGGCCGATCACGGGGGCCACCTTCATCCTGGTCTACAAGAAGCAGGACAATGCCGCGAACGGGAAGGACGTCCTGACCTTCTTCGACTGGGCCTATAAGAACGGCGACGCCCTGGCCAGCCAACTCGATTACGTGCCGATGCCGGCGGCCGTGAAGGCGCTGGTCCGCAAGCAGTGGACGACAAACGTCAAGGGTCCCGACGGCAAGCCGGTCTATGTGTCACATTAGACGTGCACATCGTTTCAGGGCCCCGAGCCCCTGCAAGCGTTGAAACTACAATGACCGGACTGGACGTCGCCGCCATGAGAAGGCCGCCGCGAGAGGCGGCCTTCGATCCTCTGTTCAGAGGGCTGTGCCTGGCGGCGGCGACGGCCCTGCTCGCCGCGCTGACGGGGGTGATCATCTCGCTGATCATCGGCGGGTGGCCGGCGCTGGCCAAGTTCGGCCTGGGCTTCTTCACCACCACGACCTGGAATCCGGTCACCGACGTCTATGGTGCCGAGGGGCCGATCATCGGCACGGTGGTGACCTCGTTCCTCGCCCTGGCTGTGGCCCTGCCCATCGCTTTCGGCGTCGCCGTCTATCTGGTCGAGTTCGCACCCCGTGCGATCCGTCAGCCCGTGGCGATCGCCGTGGAGCTGCTCGCCGGGGTCCCGTCGATCGTCTACGGCATGTGGGGCCTGTTCGTGCTGGCCCCATTCTTCGCCCAGCACATCCAGCTGCCCCTGATCCTGGCGGCCGAGCCGGGTTCATGGCTCGACAAGCTGACGGCCGGCGTGCCCAACGGCGCCAACATCCTGACCGCCTCGATGATCCTGGCGATCATGATCCTGCCCTACATGTCCTCGGTCCTGCGCGAGCTGTTCATGTCGGTGCCGCCGCAGTTGCGCGAGAGCGCCTACGGCATGGGCGCCACCTCGATGGAGGTCGTCTGGAAGGTGCTGCTGCCCTATGTGCGGCGCAGCGCCATCGGCGCCGTGATGCTGGGGCTAGGCCGGGCGCTGGGCGAGACCATGGCGGTCACCTTCATCATCGGCAACTCGCACAACCTGCCCAAGTCGCTGTTCGACTCAGGCTCGACCATCGCCTCGACCATCGCCAACGAGTTCACCGAAGCCTCGACCCCGATGCATACCGCGTCACTGGTGGCGTTGGGCCTGATCCTGTTCCTCATCACCTTCGCCGTGCTCGGCCTTGCGCGCCTGCTGCTCGGCGAGCAACGGAGCGTGTGACGTGGCCCGGAACTCCGCACACAGCGCCCTTCGCAAGACCGCGAACTTCGGGTTCGCGCTGTTCTGCAACCTGGCGACCTTCCTGGCTTTGGGCGCCCTGGCGCTGATCCTGTATTCCCTCCTGAGCCAAGGGCTTGGCGGCCTGAACCTGGCTGTGTTCACCAAGACGACTCCGGCTCCTGGATCACCCGGTGGCCTTTCCAACGCCATCGTGGGCTCCCTGATGCTCTGCGCCATCGCAATGGTGATCGCCATCGTCGTCGGCGTGCTCGCGGGAACATGGCTGGCGGAATTCGGCGGTGAGAGCCTCTATGCCAAGGTGATCCGGTTCGTGAACGACGTGCTCCTGTCCGCGCCGTCGATCCTGGTGGGCCTGTTCGTCTATCAGCTGGTGGTCGCTCCGCTACACGGGTTCTCCGGATTCGCCGGAGCGCTCGCCCTGGCGCTGATCGCTATCCCGGTGGTGACGCGAACGACCGAAGACGTGTTGAAACTCCAGCCCCATGCACTGCGCGAGTCTGGCGTTGCGCTGGGCGCGCCCAACTGGACCGTGGTCCGAAAGATCCTCTGGCGTGCGGCCGGCGGCGGGATCGTGACCGGCGGACTGCTGGCCTTCGCCCGGATCAGCGGCGAGACCGCGCCACTGCTGTTCACCGCGCTGAACAACCAGTTCTTCAGCCTCAATATGGCCAGACCCATGGCCAATCTGCCGGTGGTGATCTTCAACTACGCACTCAGCGCCTACGACGACTGGCGTCGGCTGGCCTGGGTCGGGGCGATCCTGATCACCGGCGCGGTGCTTGCGGCCCAGATCATCGCCCGTATCCTAGTCAGAGGAGCACGAGGAACATGAACCTCCAGGCCCGCGAACCATCCGAAATCGGGGCCGCGGACTCGCCGGCGTCGGAGATCAAGCTGCAGGTCAGCAACCTGGACTTCTTCTACGGCAAGACCCATGCCCTCCACAGCGTCACCTTGCCCGTGGCGAGGAACGCCGTGACGGCGCTGATTGGCCCCTCCGGCTGCGGCAAGTCCACGCTCCTGCGGGCCATGAACCGGATCTACGGCCTCTATCCCGGCCAGAAGGCAAAGGGACGGATCGAGCTCGACGGCGAGGACATCCTCAGCCCGCAGGTCGACGTGGCGGTCCTGCGAACCCGTATCGGCATGGTGTTCCAGAAGCCCACGCCGTTCCCGATGTCGATCTACGAGAACGTCGCCTTCGGGCTGCACATGCACGAGCGGCTCCCGCGCGCGCAGGTCCGCGAACGCGTGGAGGAGTGCCTTCGCCGCGCCGCCCTCTGGGACGAGGTCAAGGACAAGCTCAACGCTTCAGGCCTCAGCCTGTCCGGTGGGCAGCAGCAACGGCTCTGCGTGGCCCGTTCCATCGCCATCCAGCCGGAGGTCCTGCTGCTCGACGAGCCTGCCTCGGCGCTGGACCCCATCTCCACGGCAAGACTGGAAGAGACCATCAACGAGCTGAAGGCCGACTTCACCATCGTGATCGTCACCCACAACCTGCAGCAGGCCGCCCGCATCTCGGACTTCACCGGCTTCATGTATCTGGGAAAGCTCATCGAGTTCGGCCCGACCTCGACGCTGTTCACCAATCCCCACTCCCAGCAGACGGCCGACTACGTCACGGGCCGGTTCGGCTGAATGCCGTCGATCGCGGCCCGTATCGAGCCAGCCCAGGACCTCGGAGGGGATCGGCCGGCCCGGGCGCGCGGCTCCGGGTTCCGGCTGCCGTCGTTGCGGCCGCCCGCAAGGGCGCTGGCCTATCTGGAAGCCGTCGCCATCGTCGCCCTGGCGACGGGTGTCGCCGAGCTGTTCCGCGATTTCCTCAACACCAGCCGCCACTCGATGATCTTCATGGCCGCCGTTCTGGTGGCCGGGCTGCGCCGGGGAACCTCCCCCGCCGTCACCGCCGCCGCCCTGTCGTGGGTGATCTATGTGGGCTACCTCTCCCATCCCCGGATGAGCCTGCACCTGGCGTCCGTCGGGGACGCGGTCACCGCGGTCATCTTCCTGGCTGTCGCAACCCTTACGGGGGTCCTCGCTGGACGGGTGCGCGATGATGCGCTGGTCTCCAAGAGCCGCGCGCGGACGATGGCGGCGCTGTTCCAGGCCAGCCGGGAACTGTCGTCCGCCGGCGAAGAGGAACGCCTGCGCCAGAGCCTGGCCGACCTGATCGCCGACGCGGCCAAGGGCGAAGCCTGCATCCTGGACGGGCCACTGATGTGGCGCGCGCCGCCCTACGGGCCGTCCTCAGGGCTCCAGCTGCGCCTGATCGGCGCCAGCCTGGCTGACGCGACGGGCAGCCTGCGATCGCCGCCGGGGTGGCATCTGCGCCGGCTCAGGACCGGCGAGATCGACCTTGGCCTCGCCATCTGGCGTCACGGAGCATCCGATCCGGCTCCAGACGAGAGCAGCGGCCTGATCGACATCCTGGTCGATCTCGGCGCCGCCGCCATCGCCCGGGCGCGCCTCTCGAGCGAACGCTCGGAAGTCCAGGCGCGCGCCGGCGCCGAGCAGCTGCGCGCCGCCCTGCTGTCGTCAATCTCCCACGACCTGCGCACCCCGCTGGCCTCGATCCTGGCCTCTGTCACCAGCCTGAAGGAGTTCGGGCCGGAAATCCCGGCCAACAGCCGCGAGGACCTGCTGCTCACCATCGAGGAAGAGGCCGAACGTCTGAACCGGTTCGTGGTCAACCTGTTGAACATGACCAAGCTTGAGTCCGGCGCCCTCTCCATCGAGCGCACGGCCACGGATGCTGTCGAGGTCCTGGACGAGATCGCCGACCGCTATCGCCGGCGGACGGGGACCAAGGCGATCGCCAGCATCACCGACATCAGCGGGGCCACGGTCATGGCCGATCCGCTGTTGCTGGAACAGGCCCTCTCCAACCTGGTCGAGAATGCGATCCGGTTCAGTCCCAAGGCCAATTCCGTGGCGCTGACGGCGGCGCGGCAGGGCGAGCTGGTCAGCATCGAGGTGGAGGATCACGGCCCTGGCGTCTCCGAGTCGGAACGCGAGCGAATCTTCGAGAAGTTCTACCGGGTCGGCTCAGGCCCGGCGCGGCGTCAGGGCGCGGGCCTGGGGCTGTCGATCACCAAGGGCCTGATCGAGGCCATGGGCGGGACCGTGGCGGCGCAGGGTCGACACGACGGCGCGTCCGGCCTGCGGATCGTCATACAGCTGCCGGGCGCGGACGCGTGAGCGCCGCCCACTGGCGGCTCCTGCTCGTCGTCGACGAGCTGCAGCTGGTCCGTGCGCTGACGCCCGCCCTGATCGCGGCGGGTTACGACGTCGTGGCTGCGGAGAACGGCGAGACCGCCATGGCGGCGCTGGCAGGCGAAGGCTTCGACGTCGTCATCCTGGATCTCGGCCTGCCGGACATGGACGGCAAGGAGGTCATATCCAGCATCCGCGAGTGGTCCGAGGCGCCGATCCTGGTGCTGTCCGCCCGTGACCTCGAGCAGGAGAAGATCGAGGCGCTCGATCTCGGCGCGGACGACTACGTCAACAAGCCCGTGGGCGCCGGAGAACTGCTCGCGCGCCTGCGGGCGGCGTTGCGCGGGCGCGACCGCCGCTTCTCGGCCAAGTCGAGTTTCAGGGCGGGGCCGCTGTCGATCGACTTCGTCGCGCGGCGGGTCTGGCTGGCCGAGCGCGAGGTGCGCCTGCCGCGCCGGGAATATGTGTTGCTGCGCACTCTGGCCCGTCATGCCGGCATGGTGGTGACCCATAAGCAGATCATCACCGCGGTCTGGGGACCGGGCTCCCAGGTGGATGCCCAGTTCGTCCGGGTGATCGTCGGCCAGCTCCGCCAGAAGCTGACCCAGACCGGCACGGCCGCCCGCTTGCTCCGCACTGAACCCGGCGTCGGCTACCGGCTCATCGCAGAGGACGACGACTAGTCCCCACCGCCAGGGGCAGGCGTTGAAGTTGGCGCTGCTCCGCTCCATCTCAAGGTCATGACCGCCACGCCTGAGACATCCCTCCACACCGTCTGCGCCAGCTGTGGCGGCGTGAACCGTATCGACGGGGCCAGGCTGACCGCGTCGCCTGCGTCAGCGAAGTGCGGCCGGTGCAGAGAGCTTCTGCTTTCGTCCGCGCCCGTCGCCATAACCGGAGAGGCCTTCGACGCCTTTGTCAGCCGCAGCGACATTCCGATCCTGGTGGACTTCTGGGCTCCCTGGTGCGGGCCGTGTCGCTCCCTGGCGCCGGTCCTGGAGCGGGTCGCATCCGAGGTGTCGCCCGAGATCAGGGTGGTCAAGGTCAACATCGACGAGGCGCCGCAGCTGGCTGAGCGGCTGCGCATCAGCTCCATCCCCACCCTGGCGGTGTTCAGGCGTGGAAGGGAGCTTGGCCGAAACGTCGGGGGCATGCCGCAGGCGGCCCTGACCCAGTGGGTCCGCAACTCGGCAAACCAAGGCTAATCCGTTCCAAGGCGGCCTTCAGGCGCGCGCCCTTGCCACGCGGCGCGGGGGCCCGGATAGTGCCCTGGGAAACGCTCAGGGAAACAGCATGGTCGAAGTGGTTGACGTTGCGCCAATCGCGCCCGGCGCAGGAGACGTGCGGGCCAAGTCGGGGGCCCTGGCCCAGTTCTCCTGGGCTCTCTTCGATGGCTGTCGCAGTCCCTACAACGTCCTGGTCAACATCTTCGTCTTCTCGGCCTACTTCACCGGCGTGGTCATCCCCGACTCCGTCCACGGCCAGGTGGTGTGGAGCTATGTGACCTCGACGGCGGCCTTCCTGGTGGCCCTCGGGGCTCCGATCCTCGGCGCGATCGCCGACGCCGGCGGCAAGCGCAAGCCCTGGCTCCTCGGCACCGTCCTCCTGGGCGTCCCCTGTATGGCGGCGATCTGGTTCGCCGTCCCGAACATGCACGCGGGGCTGGGATGGGTGATGCTGGCGCTGATCGGCGCAAGCATCTCGTTCGAGTACTCGGCCATCTTCTGCAACTCCATGTTGCCCAACATCGCACCGCCCAGCCGGATCAGCTTCCTCAGCGGCCTTGGCCTCAGCCTCGGCAACGCCATGGGCATCCTGCTGTTCCTGTTCTTCCTGCTCGCCTGGAGCTGGAACCCCCATCCCCTGTTCGGCCTGCGCAGCGAGCTGCACGAGCCCGAGCGGGCGGTGGGCGTGCTGGCCGCCTTCTGGTTCGCGGTCTTCTCGATCCCGCTGTTCCTCTTCACGCCGGACTCGCCCGGCACCCTGCGCAAGCCCGGCGAAGCCATCGTCCATGGGCTGCGCCAGCTGGCGGGCACCGTCACCAAGATCGGGCGCTACAAGAACCTGGTGACCTTCCTGATCGCGCGGATGAGCTTCAACGAGGGCTTCCTCGGCCTGATGCTGTTCACCGGCGTGTTCGCCAAGGGCATC
>FTHA01000574.1_pt1 | contig 21170 bp, 18 predicted proteins | sample 1640771 | NCBI WGS metagenome assembly FTHA01 (sample SAMEA3914789, study PRJEB12502) | metagenome | biome: forest; material: soil | place: Canada | collected 2011-07-03 | depth 0.3 m | reverse complement strand
GCGCCGGTCCCGCCTGGAAGGTCACATCGGCGACGCTGCCGAGCGTGGTCGTCCCCCCCTTGCCTGTCGGCAGCTTGAGCGCGCGCACTGTGTCGAGGTCGGCGCGGGCCTGCTCAGGCAGGCGCACGCGGATCGGCACGCGCTGGGAGCCGTCGTTGAACTTGGCGACGTTGGCGTCGATGTCGCCAATGGTGGCGACGCGGGCCGCCGAGGCGATGGTGTCGATGGAGACCCCCAGCCGCGCTGCCTCGTCGGGCTTGGGCCGGATCACCAGCTCCGGGCCGACCGGTGGGCTCGAGGGCACCGGATTGGCCACGGTCTTCATGGTGTGCATCTGGCGTTGAAGCTCCAGCGCCGTGCGCTCCAGCAGAGGCCCGTCCTCGCTGGTCAGCGTCATCTGCGCACCACCCGAGCCGAAGCCACCCGAATCGAAGGTGACGCGCGCATCGGGGATGGTCATCAGCGATGATCTCAGCGCGTCCCTGATCTTGGGCACGCTGAGCTTGCGCTTGTCCTTCAGGACCACCGTCACCGTGCCGGTGTTGATGCCCGACGCGCCGCCGCCGAAGAAGCCCGAGCTGCTGGTGGATCCCACGGTGGTGAAGGTGTGCAGGGTTTCGGGCCGGGCGTCCGCCAGGCGCCGCACGCCGCGCGTGATGACCTCCATGTCAGTCAGGGTGGCGCCCGGCGGGCCCTGGATGTTGATGTAGTAGTAGTTGGGATTGCCCTCGGGCTGCAGCCCCTTGGGCAGCATCCCGAACATGATCACAGCGGCCGCGAAGGTCAGGCCCCCGCCGAGGATCGACAGCCACCGGTGCGACAGCGCCCATTCCAGCGCCTTTCGATAGGGCCCTCCGAGCGGGCCGCGCTCATGCGCATGGCCGGTCGGCTTGAGCAGATAGGCGGCCATCAGCGGGGTGAGCAGGCGGGCGGTCAGCAGCGAGAACAGCACCGCGACCGAGACCGTGAGGCCGAACTCCTTGAAGAACTGGCCCGGGATGCCGGGCATGAACGAGACGGGGAAGAACACCACGACGATGGTGAAGGTGGTCGCCACCACCGCCAGGCCGATGGCGTCGGCCCCTTCCAGCGCCGCGCGATAGGGCCGCGCGCCCGCATCGACGCGCTTCTGGATGTTCTCGATCTCGACGATGGCGTCGTCGATCAGGATGCCGATCACCAGCGTCAGCGCCAAGAGCGTGATGGTGTTCAGCGAGAAGTGGAAGATCGCCATCGCCGCGAAGGTCGGGATCAGCGACACCGGCATGGCCATGGCGGTGATCAGCGTGGCGCGCCAATCCTTGAGGAACAGGAGGACGACGATCGACGCCAGCAGCATCCCTTCCAGCAGGGTGTGTTCGGTGGCGGTGAAGTTGGCGCGGGTGTTGTCGACAGTCGACAGCACCTTGGTGAAGGTCACGCCCGGGTTCTGGCAGACGGCCGTGGGACGGCGCGGTCCGCCGCGCTTGGCCCCGGGCTTGCCCTCGGCCTTGCCGTTCTGGGGCGTCCGGCATTCGAGCTTTTCAGCGATCGCCTTGTTGACCCGATCCTCGACCTGGATGTCCGAGGAGTCGCGGGTCTTCATCAGCTGGAAGCCGACCACGGGACGGCCGTCGAGCCTGGCGAAGCCCTGCATTTCGCTCGATCCGTCGCCAACTTCGGCCACGTCCGACACGCGCACGAAGCGGCCGCCCGCGATGGGAATCTGGGTGTTGCGCAGCTGGTCGATGGTCTCCGGGGTGCCCAGAACCCGCACGGTCTGGCGTCGGCCGCCGACCTCCACCTGGCCGCCGCCGGAATCGGCGCTGAAGCTGCGCAGGGCGTCGTTCAGCTGCGGCGCGGTCAGCCCGAACGCGGCCAGCCGGTCCGGATCGACAATGACGTTGATCTCGCGGTTCACCCCGCCCACGCGCTGGACCTGGGCGACGCCTTCCTCGGCCTGCAACGTGCGCGAGACCGTGTCGTCGATGTACCAGGACAGATCCACGTCCGACATCATCGGCGCAGCGACCGCGTAGGTGAGGATGGCCTCAGAATCGATGTCCAGGCGCTGCACCCTGGGCGGATCGATGTCGCGCGGCAGCTGGACGCGGGTCTGGTCAACGCGCGTGCGCACGTCGTCGACCATCTTCTGGATGTCCTGGTCGAGCGGGAACTCGATCCGGGTCGTGGAGACCCCGAGGCTGACGGAGGACTGGATGGTCTCGACGTTGGGCAGGCCAGCCATGGCGTTCTCGATCGGCCGGGTGATCTGGGTCTCCATCTCCGACGGCGCGGCGCCGTTCTCGGTGACGGTGATGGAGATCTGCGGGAAGGTGACGTTGGGCCGCTGCTTGATTGGCAGGCGCGTGTAGGCGACCATCCCGACCAGAACCAGGGCGACGAACAGGATCGCGACCGGGACCGGGTTCTGGATGCCCCAGGTGGAGATCCGGATCTGGGCCATCAGTGCGGCCCGCGCTGCGCCGGGGCCGGAGTTGGGGTCGGCGCATCGCCGTCGATCGGGCTCACCTGGTCGCCCGGCAGGACGAACGACGCCGCGCCTAGCAGCACCTTGGAGCCTACCGGCGGACCCTGCAGCAGCTCGACGTAGCCGCCGGCGCGCCGCCCGGTCCGCACCGGAACCTGGCGGACCCGGTCGTTCGGCCCGAGCACCATCACCGAGGCGCCGTCGGCGTCGTAGCGGATCGCCTTCTCAGGGATGGCCAGCTGCGCCACCGAGACCCCCGCGAAGGTCCCCCGTCCGAAGCCGCCGGGCCGCAGGTCTGCCCGCACCGGAAGGCTGACCCGCACGCGGCCGAGTTTGGTCTCGGCATCCACCAGCGGATCGATCAGCCGCACCCGGCCCGCGATGGAGGCCTCGTTCGGCAGCGTCACCGTCACCGGATCGCCGACACGGATATGGGCGAAATCGTCTTCTGCCACTTCGGCGTTGAGCTCGATCAGCCCATCGCGCGCCAGGCGGAACATCGGCGTGGCGCCATTCGCCGAAGCGATGTCGCCCGGACGCACATTGCGCTCCAGCACGAGGCCGCCGACCGGCGCTCGCACGACCATGTGGGACTGGCGGACCTCGAGGTCGTTCAGCGCCGCCTTGGAGACGCGCGCCTGGATCCGGCGAGTCTCGATCTGCTCTTCCGAAAGCACTCCGGCATTGTCGAGGCCAGCCACGCGCTTGGCTTGGTCGTCCGCCTGCTGGGCCTGAGCCCTCGCCTGTTCGATCTGGGCGCGCAGCAGCGTGTCGTCGAGCATGACCAGCGCCTGCCCCTTGCGGACCCAGGCCCCCTGTTCGACCGCGACGCTCTGGACGCGATAGCCGCTGATGTCGGTTCCGACGGCGGCCTCCTCGCGGGAGACCATCACCCCTGAAGCGACCAGGCCGCCGGCCATAGGACGGCTCTCGACACGGACGACCCGGACCGTGCGTGCGTCTGCAGGAGCAGCGGAAGCGGCCTTCTTCTGGCAGCCGGCGAGCGCAACGACAGCCAGGGCTATGACAGCAAGCCTGGCGATCGCGATCACGCGGCCAGCCCGCATGGCGGTGTCTAGGTTCATCTGCCCCCCTCGGCGATGGCGGCCGCCGCCTTGGCCGCATAGGGTGTGGACGCTGCCGGCTGATCCGACGTCCAGCCGCCGCCGATCTCCTTGAACACCTGCACGGAGCGTTGCATCAGGGTGCTCTGGGCGCTGGACAGCTGGGTGCGGGTGTTGCGCCAGGTGGTTTCCGCAGTCAGGGCGGTCTGTATGTCGTTCAGTCCCCGGCTGTAGCCGAGGCGCGCCTTCTCATAGGCTGATTCCGCCCGGCGCTCGGCGTTCTGCAGCATGACGACGCGCCGGCCATCGGAATCCAGGTAGGTGAACGCGTTCTCGGCGTCCGAATAGGCGGTCTGCACCGCCTTTTCGTAGGCGATCACGGCCTGCTCGGCGACCGCCCGCTGAGCGCGGATCTGCGCCAGGAGCCTTGGCCGGTCCAGCACGGGCGCGGTCAGGCTGGAGCCCAGGCTCCATGCCGCGGTCGCCGAACCGAATGCCCCAGTGCTCTTGGCCAGCGTCACGCCCGGGTTCAGCTTGAGGGTCGGCAGCACGGCCAGCTCATCGACCTTCAGCGTCCCGGCGGCGGAGGTGATCTTCCATTCGGCCGCCCGCACGTCCGGCCGGCGGCGCAGCAGGTCGCCCGGCAGGGAGGCCGGGACCGCAGGCGGGGTCCCGACCTGGGCGGCGGCCGGAAGGTTCTCCAGGGGATCAAAGCCCTTGCCCACCAGCACCAGCAGCGTCCTGCGGGCGACGAGCAGCTGAGCGCGCAGGCTCTCGGCCTGGGCGTCGGCCGCCTCGGCGTTGGCCGTCGCCTGATCGACGTCGCCACTGGCGGCCAGGCCGCGCTCGAACTTGACCTGGGCGATATGGAGCAGGTCCCGGTCGATCCGGGCGGTCTCCACCGCGTCGCGCAACTGCAGCGACAGGCCGCGGGCTTGGAACAGCGACTGGGCGACGTTGGCCGCCAGCGACGTGCGGGTCGCCTCGTAGGTGAAGGCGGCGTTGTAGAAGTCGGCGTTAGCGGTCTTGTGGCCGGCGTCGCGCCGGCCGAACAGGTCGAGCTCCCAGCTGACGTTGAACGAGCCGTTCAGCGAGGTGACGTCCCCGGCCTGGCTGAACCCGGGGATCGTGGTCCCCGACAGGACGTCGGTATGGGTGCGGGTCGCCGTTCCGGAGGGCGCCCCGGACGGCAGGTAGAGCTGGTCGAGCGTCTGGGTGCGGATCGCCGCCGCCTGGGCGAGCTTTGCCAGGGCGTCACGGGCGTCTGGCGCATTCGCCAGGGCCTGGTCGACCAGGCTTTCCAGCTGCGCGTCGCCATAGAGCGTCCACCACCGCTCCAGCGACGCCGGTTGGAGGCTGTCCGGATTGGGCTGGGGCGCCTGGTAGGCGACCGGCGGCCGGGCCTCGGGCGTGCGCACCTTGGAGGGCGTCACGCAGCCTGCGACCAGGGGCGCGAGCGCGGCGGAGATCAGCCAGATGCGGCTCATGCGGACACCGAACTTGAACGCCTTTTGCGAGCGGGCCGCCGCGCATCCCCAGCCTTCCCCGGCGGGTGCGTCAGCGTCGGCGAATACGGCCGACGCGTGCTTGGCCCAGTCCGTTGACGCCGTCAAGCTTGGCTCCTTGGCGGGAATCGAAGCGCAACTGATCGGAACACGCGAAACGCCTTTAGCATTGCTAAATTTTGACATTTCCTGCCTTATCAGTGCTAAGTTGTCAATCAGGATCGATCTTCGAGGAACTGAATGCGTCTTGGCCGCCACAAGGTCGTCCGCGCTGCGCTGGATCTGCTCAACGAGGTGGGGCTCGATGGCCTCACCACGCGCAGGCTCGCCGAGGAGCTGGGCGTGCAGGGGCCTGCGCTCTACTGGCACTTCAAGAACAAGCAGGCGCTGATCGACGAGATGGCCCAGGCCCTCGTGACCCACAGCTATGGCCCGATGCAGGCGGGGGAGGACTGGGCCGAGTGGCTGGCGGACGGCGCCCGCCGGCTCAGGAAGGCCATGCTCTCCTATCGCGACGGCGCGCGGCTGATGGCCGGCTATCGGCCCAGCGGAGAGCACGGCCGGCTCGATCCGGAAGTCATGTTCGGGCCGCTGCACGCCGCCGGTTTCAGCCGCAGCGACTCCTTCTGGGCGGTCCTGGCCGTGGGCCAGTTCACCTTCGGCTGGACCATGGACGAACAGGCGGCGCTGGAGCGCGCCGGGCCGTCAGGGCCATGGTTCAAGTCCGACGAGGGCTTCGAATGGGGGCTCGGGACCATCATCGCCGGCCTGAAGGCCCGATTGGCGCAGCCCGCACCGGCGTCGGCGCCCCAGATCCTGGGCTGACGGCGCCGTCTTCGAGCTTGAGCTGCCTGCGGCGTGTTGACGCCTGGGCGCTGCGAATACCCGGGATTTACCTTGTCGCGCTAACGCTGAAGACAGGATGATGGCGCTCGGCGACGGACACCCGCAGGACGGCTCCTCTGACAAGCGCAGGGCCGCGCGTCGGCGCGTCCTGTTCTCGGGCAAGCTGGTCAACGCCGACGCCAGCGCCACCTTCGACTGCACCATCCGCGATCTCTCAGCGACCGGCGCGAAGGTGAAGCTGGCGGGGAGTGCGCCCGTCCCTTCCGAGATCTGGCTGATCGAAGTCCGCGAAGGCCTCGCCTTCAAGTGCCGCGTGGCCTGGCGGGCCCTGCCGCAGCTCGGCCTGGAGTTCACCGAGACCCATGATCTGAAGACCGCCGACACACCGGAAGAGCGCATGCTCAAGCGCATCTGGGTCGAGAACGCCGCGCGCTAGGCCCCCTGCAGTGGGCTCTTGAAGACGAAGAACGCGCCGGCGGCGATCAGAGCGAAGCCGATGGCGTGGTTCAGCGTGATCTTCTGGCCGAGGTAGAACACCGAGAAGACCGCGAACACCGACAGGGTGATCACCTCCTGCAGCGCCCTCAGTTCGGCCGCCGAATAGACGCGGCTGCCGTAGCGGTTGGCCGGGACCGCAAGGCAGTATTCCAGCAGCGCGATCCCCCAGCTGACCAGGATCACCACCCAGAGCGGCCGGTCCTTGAACTTCAGGTGGCCGTACCAGGCGAAGGTCATGAACACGTTGGAGCCGGTCAGCAGCAGGATCGGCAGGAGCCGTGGAGGAATCGCGAACATCCCCCAGGCCTTTCACGCACCGGAACGGCTCGTCAATCCGGCTCCACGCAAACATGGCGGCTGGGTGACAGGGCCTCCGGCGGAGGGCATAGGGGTGGAGCATTCGTTGTTCGAATTGGACCAGCGGCGCCCAATATTTCTTCGTCATCCTCGGGCTTGTCCCGAGGACCCAGAAACGCAGGCGAGGACGGCGTTTCTGGGCGGTCGGGACGAGCCCGACCATGACGGAAGATGAGTTGCTGGGCTCAGGCGCGGGTCAACTCACACGCCGAATGCTCTTTAGTCCGCGGAGACACCCGAACATGGCCAAGTACCAGCCCAACCTGGACCTGGACGCCCTGGTGGCGATCGACGTGCACACCCACGCCGAGGTCTCTTCACGTCAGCCGCGCGACCCATGCTCGATCATCTTCGACGAAGCGATGGCCAAGTACTTCAAGGAGATGCACCGGCCGACCATCCCGGAGGTGGCTCAGTTCTATCGCGAGCGGAAGATGGCCGCGGTGATCTTCACGGTCGATTCCGAGGCCGAGATGGGCCTCACGCGGATCAACAACGAGGAAGTCGCCGAGGTCGCCCAGGAGAACAACGACGCCCTGATCCCGTTCGCCAGCATCGATCCGCACAAGGGCAAGATGGGCGTGCGCGAGGCCCGCCGGCTGATCGAGGACTTCGGCGTCAGGGGCTTCAAGTTCCACCCCACGGCGCAGGGCTTCTACCCGAATGACCGGATGGCCTATCCGCTGTACGAGGTGATCCAGGCGGCCGGGCTGCCCGCCCTGTTCCACACCGGCCAGACGGGCGCCGGCGCCGGCGCGCCAGGCGGCATGGGCCTGCGGCTCAAATACTCCAACCCGATGCACCTGGACGATGTGGCGGCCGACTTCCCCGACCTGACCATCGTCATGGCCCACCCTTCGTTCCCCTGGCAGGACGAAGCGCTGGCCGTGGCCACCCACAAACCCAACTGCTTCATCGACCTGTCTGGCTGGTCGCCCAAGTATTTCCCGCCGAACCTGGTGCAGTACGCCAACACCATGCTGCGCCAGCGGGTGCTGTTCGGCTCGGACTATCCGGTGCTGAGCCCCGACCGCTGGCTCAAGGACTTCGAGCAACTGCCGATCAAGCCGGAGGTCCGGCCGCTGATCATGAAGGAGAACGCCATCCGCATGCTCGGCCTGAGCTGAGGCTGTCACGCGGCCGTCGCTGCGCCGACACGCCAGCATCACGCATCGCCCCTAAGGCCAAGCCGGCCGCGCCGGCTGAACGTCCGTCGGCGGCCACAGTGAGGCCGCCCATGACCATGCACCGCCGCCGCGCCCTGTCCCTGCTTGCGCTCGGCGCGGCTGGCCCCACTGCGGCCCTAGCAAATCCCCGCCAATCGAGCAGCCAGGCGGCGAGCTTCATCCATGGTGTGGCGAGCGGCGACCCCTGGCCCGACTCGGTGCTGCTGTGGACCCGCGCGACCCCAGCAGACCCCGAGGCCCGCTCGCTGACGGTGGACTGGGAGCTGGCGGCTGACGCCGCCTTCACCCACGTCGTCGCCCGTGGCGCCGTCCAGACCGGGCGGGAGCGGGACTTCACCGTCAAGGCGCTCGCCCGTGGGCTGGCGCCCAGCCGGGACTATCACTACCGCTTCCGCTGCGGCGCCGTGACCTCCCCCGCCGGCCGAACCCGCACGCTTCCAGCCGGGCCGACGCCGGACGCCGTGCTCGCCTTCGTCACCTGCTCGCTCTACCCGGGCGGCTATTTCAACGTCTATGACCACATCGCCCGGCTCGAGCGCGTGGACGCTGTCGTTTGCCTGGGCGACTACATCTATGAGTACGGCGCGGCCGACGACGACTACGGCATGGAGCATGGCCGCAAGCTCGGCCGCATTCCCGAACCGCCCCACGAGATCATCACCCTGGCCGACTACCGGACGCGCCACGCGCTCTACAAGCGCGACCGCGACCTGCAGGCCGCCCACGCCCGCGCGCCCTGGATCGTCGTCTGGGACGATCACGAGGTCGCCAACGACACCTGGGTGGGCGGAGCCGAGAACCACCAGCCCAAGACCGAAGGCCTGTGGCTCAAGCGGGAGGCCGCGGCGCTGCGGGCCTACTACGAGTGGATGCCGATCCGCGAGCCCGAGCCGGGCCGCGCCTTCGAGGCCATCAACCGTTCGTTCCAGTTCGGCGACCTGGCCAGCCTGATCATGGTGGAGACCCGGCTCGTCGCCCGCTCCTGGCAGCTGGAATACGGCCGGCCCGGCGACCTGCCCCTGGCCGTCTACGACTCCGCCGACCCGGCGATCCGCACGCGCGTCGAGGAGCCCGACGTGGTCCGCCAGGCGATGGCGGCCGCCCAGGCCGGCCAGGCGCCGCCCGCGCCCTATGTCCTCGGCCCCGATCCGCAGGCCCTGAACGCGATCATCACCAATCCGGAGCGTCAGATGCTGGGCGCGCGCCAGGAGCAGTGGCTGGCGCGCGAGATCGCCAGCTCGGTCAACGCCGGCCGCCCCTGGCAGGTGCTCGGCAACCAGGTGGTGATGGCCCGCACCCGCGCCCCGGACATCCGCCGCGCCATCGGCCCGCAGCGCCTGGCCCAGCTCCTGGCCGCGATACCAGAGTCCAGCCGCGCGGCGGCCGCCAGGACCATCAACCTCTTCACCTTCGACGTCCCCTTCGACCTCGACGGCTGGGATGGCTACCCCGCCGCCCGCGAGCGCATGTTCGACGCCATCAAGATCGCTCAGGGGAACGCCATCATCGTCTCCGGCGACAGCCACGCCTTCTGGGCCAACGAGCTGCACGACGCCGAGGGGGCCTATGTCGCCGCCGAGTTCGGGACCAGCTCGGTCACCAGCCCCTCCCCCGGCGACGAGCTGCCGGGGGTCGACCTCGGCAGGATCTTCATGGACCAGTGCCCGGAAGTGAGCTTCTGCGACCAGCACGCCAAGGGCTACGTCAAGCTGACCCTGACCCGCGGCGAGGCCCATGCCGAGCTGATCGCCATGCCGGTGACAACCAAGCCCTACCAGGCCGCCGTGCTCGCCACGTTCCGCCTGACGCCAGCCCCGGGTCCAGCGCCCAGCCGGTTGGAGAAGCTCTAGCGGCGGGCGCTACTGGTGGATCGGCGAGCCGTCCGCGAAGGTCCCGATCGCTCTGTAGGGCGCGACGGCGTCTCCCGGCAGGACCTCGGCCGGATGGTTCCATCGGGCGAGGAGGAACGGGTTCGGCTGCATCGACCCGGGGAACCCGCGCGCCCTGCGGGGGGTCTCGCGGAAGGGAAAGGTGACGGCCTCGTCGCGCGCGACGTCGAGCGGGTCGGCGGTGATCGGCGGGACGATCCGCGCCCGGTTGCAGGCCAGGCCGGCGGCTTCCAGCTGGCCCAGCATCCAGTCCAGCGCGCCGTCCGAGAGCCCACGTTCCGGATAGCCGCCGCCGACGTTGGAGTGCACGCCCGGGAAGATGTGCTGCACCACGCCTTCCCGCGCTGCCCAGAAGGTGGGACTGAAGAGGTCGCGGGTCTCGTCGGCGGCCAGGGCGTGGAAGCCGTTCCGGACCTTGGCGTTCAGCGTGGTGTCGCAGATGGTGAAGTCGAAGACCGCGTCCCCGTTTGAGTCGAGCCTGGGAAGGCCAAGGGAACTCACGGTGTCGAACACGCCCACGGCCTGGATCTGTGGCACGGCCACATAGTCGCCGGCCTGCAGGACCGGCAGCCCGAGGGTCGCCCGCATCAGCGCAAGGCGGGCCTGGCTGGCGAAGTCCGGCTTGGGCTCCCGGTAGGCATACCAGGCTGCGATGGCGCGCCTGTAGGCGGCGTCCTTGTCGTCGACGTCGTATCTCGTCCGGTCGAGCAGGCCGTGGACGGCGACGAAGCCCGCGAGCGCGCGGGCGGCGGTCGCTCCCCGGCTGAAGCCGGTGATGACGATCGCATCGCCGGGGCCGTAGTTCCGCGACAGGAACGTGTACCCCCGGACGATCAGCTCGGCGATGCCGTCCCCGAAGGCGTTGCCCAGCAGCCGCAGGATCGGGTTTCCCTGCGTGCCCACGCCGGGAAGGTACTTGCCGGTCAAGGGCGCCGGGGCGCCGGCCGTCGTCTCCCAGGACCCGTTGCCCGCGTCGGCGGCGGCTCCGCCGAGCGAGTCGAAGATCCTGGCGATGTTGGTGGGATGCTGCTGCGTCTTGGTCTGGCTGGTGCCATCGAGGCAGACCACATGTGTCGCCATCGTTTCCCCCCTGGCCTAACTGATCCGATTCCCGTCACGCACCGTTGCCGACAGCCTACGGTCGCGCATCTCATCAGATGCTCCCGCTCCGATTGTCGTCAAGCGAATCCGGCGCCGTTGAGGCACGAGAAAATCGTCTTGCCTTGGTGATGTAGTCATGTATAACACCTAGACAGCTACGGCCTCGCGTCACACCCGGCGCGTCCGCGCAAGCGCCAGGGCCACCGGAACAGATGATGGACACCGAATGGAACGACAGTCAGCCGATCTACCGCCAGCTGCGGGACCGTGTCGTGGCGATGATCCTCGATGGGGTGCTGAACGAGGGCGATCCGTTGCCCTCGGTGCGGAACGTCGCCGCCGAGTCGCGGGTCAATCCGCTGACGGTGCTGAAGGCCTACCAGGAGCTCGTGGACGAGGAGCTGGTCGAGAAGCGGCGGGGATTGGGCATGTTCGTCAATTCCGGCGCCCGGCGTCTGCTGCTCAAGGCCGAGCGGCAGCGGTTCCTGGGGGAGCAGTGGCCGGCGATCCACGCCACCATCCGGCGGCTGGGCCTGAAACCGGACGAGCTGCTGGCCGCGCCCCCTTCCACCACCGGCGGGGAGGGCTGAACCCATGGCGTGCATAGAAGCCCGCGGGCTGCGCAAGACCTATGGGGCGACGGTTGCGCTCGACGGCGTCGACCTCAAGGTCGAAGAGGGCCGCATCCTGGGGCTGATCGGCCCCAACGGCGCGGGCAAGAGCACCGCGCTCAACGCCATCCTCGGCCTCACGCCATACCAGGGCGAGCTCACGGTGCTGGGGCGCAATCCCTGGACCCAGCGTGACCTGCTCATGCGGGATGTCTGCTTCATCGCCGACGTCGCGGTGCTGCCGCGCTGGATGAAGGTCTCCCAGGCGCTGGACTATGTGGAGGGCGTGCATCCGCGGTTCGACCGGGCCAAGGCCGAAGCGTTTCTCGCCAAGACCGACATCAAGCGGACCAGCAGGGTCCGCCACCTGTCCAAGGGCATGGTCACCCAGCTGCACCTGGCTCTGGTCATGGCCATCGACGCCAGACTGCTGGTGCTGGACGAGCCGACGCTGGGCCTCGACCTGCTCTATCGCAAGCAGTTCTACGACACCCTGCTGAACGACTACTTCGACGCCAGCCGCACCATCGTGGTGACGACCCACCAGGTCGAGGAGATCCAGCACATCCTCACCGACCTGGCCTTCATCAAGCACGGCCGCATCGTGCTGGAATCCAGCATGGAGGCGTTCGAGACCCGCTATCTGGAGGTGATGGTCCAGCCCGGGAACGTCGCCGCCGCCCGGGCGCTGGGGCCGATTAATGAGCGCCAGGTGTTCGGCCGGTCCATCCTGCTGTTCGACGGTGTGGCTCGCGACCGCCTGGCTCCCCTGGGCGAGGTCCATACCGCCAGCATCGCCGACCTGTTCGTCGCCGTCATGGGGCCCCAGGCCGCACCGGACATCCAAGCCACCCAGCCGCAAGGGGCTGCAGCATGACCGCCGCCGACGCCACCGCCTTCGAGCCGCCCGCCGCCCGGCCCGCGACCCTCGCCAGGACCCGGCCCTTCATCTGGTCGGTCCGACGCGAGCTCTGGGAGAACCGCGCGATCCTGATTGCGCCGCTGATCGCCGCCGCTGTCGTGCTGGCGGGCTTCCTGGTCAGCCGGGTCTCGCCGCACGCCATCCATTTCAACATGTCGTCCGGGCGGGGCGAGAGCGGTCTGCCGTTCGTCGTGCCCGACTACGTGCCCTACATGATCGCCACCATCGTGGTCGTCCTGACCGGCTTCGTCGTCGCCGCCTTCTATTGCCTGGGCGCGCTGCAGAACGAGCGTCGCGACCGCAGCATCCTGTTCTGGAAGTCGCTGCCGGTCTCCGACCTGGTGACCGTGCTGTCCAAGGCGTTCATTCCGATGGTCGTCACGCCGGTGGTCATCTTCGCCGTCGTCGTCGCGACCCAGGTGGTGATGCTGGCGCTGGCCTCGGTGATCCTGCTGCTGCAGGGCCAGGACGTTCCGGCCCTGTGGGCGCAGGTCCCGCTGTGGCGGATGTCGCTCGTGCTGCTCTACGGCCTGGTCGTGCTCTCCCTCTGGCACGCGCCGCTCTGGGGCTGGCTGCTGCTGGTTTCGGGATGGGCGCGGCGGATGTCATTCCTGTGGGCGGCAGGTCCGCCGCTGGCGCTGTGCGTGTTCGAGCGGCTCGCCTTCGGGACCAAGCACCTCTCCTCGCTGTTCGGCGAGCGCCTGGTGGGCGGCTGGGGTGAGGGCTTCACCATCCATCGCGGCGGCATGCAGATGACCGACCTGTCCGACATGGACCCGGTTCGGTTCGTCGCCTCGCCTGGCCTATGGATCGGGCTGGTCGTGGGCGCGGCCCTCCTCGCCGCCGCGGTCTGGCTGCGCCGCCGGCGTGAGCCAATCTGATGATCCCGCGCCTCGATCCAGGAACGCAGTCAGCGGTTCGGGCAGCCGGGACGATGGTCTTCGCCTCCATGCTGGCCCTGTCCGGGACGGGCGCGGTCGTGGCCTCGCTCAGGCCGGACCACATCTCGAGCCTCGCCGGCGCCCTTGCGTTCTATCTCACGGCGACGGGCTGGGCGGCCGCCGGGCGCCGGTATGGTCGGGTCGGCCCGTTCGAAGCGGGCGGGCTGGTCTACGCCATCACGCTCGCCTTCGCCGGCCTGGTCCTCGGCGCTCTCGCCTCGACCAGCCCGGACGGCAAGCTCGAGGGCCAGCCCTACCAGGCGGCGTTCGGCTTCGCGGCCGTCGCCGCGTTGGGCGCGGCGGGCGACCTCTGGGTGATCCTGCGCGGCGGCATCACCGGGTCTGAGCGGATCGCCCGTCATCTCTGGCGAACGGCTGCGGCCGTGGCCATCACCGCCGCGTCGTTCGCCGCACAGCCGAAGGCCCAGCCCGAGCTCCTGATGCTGGCCGCGCTGGCCCTGCCGCTCCTGGCGGCCACGATCTGGCCGATCATCCGGATCCGCGTGCCGAGCCGCCGAGGCGGGTCCGTACGCGCGGCGCCCGCTGGGGCGGCGCCAGCCTGATCCTCATTCCTTCGCGAACACCACGACCGCGTTGGCCGGCAGCACCACGGACGCCGACACCGAAAGGCCGTGCATCGGACCGCCGCCAGCGTCGATGGAGCCTCCGTTGCCGGCGACCTGCGGGTTCACCCAGTGGTCATAGACGTCGCTGTTGAAGACCTCCGCCCAGCGGCCGGACTGCGGAAAGCCCAGGTCATAGCTCCACCGGGTGGTCTCGGCGAACGAGGCCACGACGACGACGTCCGCGCCCTCGATCCAGCGATGGAACGCCAAGACGCGATCGCCGTCAGAGACGAAATAGGGATTGATCCCGCCGCGCCGCAGAGCCGGCTGGCGGTTCCGCAGGGCGATCAGGTCCTGCATGAAGCGCAGGTGATCGGTCATCGCCCGGTCCGCGCCGCTGTCCAGCGCCTCCCATGACAGCAGATCGGGCCCGCCGGGGTCGGTGTCCCAGGGCCGCTGCTCGAGGAACTCCTGGCCCATGAAGATCTGCGGGATGCCCGGAGCGGTCAGCAGGATCGCCGACGCGACGCGGCTGCGGCTGCGCGCATACCAGGACCGGGGGTCGGAGGAGTCGGCCAGGGTCGCGATGCGCGGCTCGCGCCCGGCCATGACCAGGTCGTGGTTCTCGACGCAGGTGACCGCGCGCCAAGTCTGCTCCAGCCCCTGGGGCCGAAGTGCGGAGGCGATCGCCGACATGGAGACGGCCGCGCCCGCCCCGGCTGACGCCGCGCCGACGGCCGCGCGCACGGCGCCGCGCAGGGCGTCATGCTGCACCACGTCGAACCCGGCGCCGCCTTGCGAAGCCGGCGCCAGGATCGGCTCGACGGTCGAAGGGATATCGGAGAACCGCCCAGCCCAGAACTCGGCGTTCTGCAGCAGGCGGGGCTTCAGCGCGCGCAGCTCGGTGGTCAGCGCCCGGCAGAACCGCCAGCCATCCGCCTGGTTGGTGGACAGCAGCGTGCTGATCTCGTCGTAGCGGAAGCCGTCCGCATGGAACTCCTCGACGAGGCGCCGGGCGTTATCCAGCAGGAACCGGCAGACGTCGTCGTTCCACATGGCGAAGGCCAGCCCGCCCGTGCCGCGGTCCTGGTCGGTGAAATAGAGGCTGTCGTTGTTGTCGCCGACATCGGGAGCGAGGTCGAAATAGTAGAGGCAGTTCCGGTCGAGCTGGCCATCGACGTTGAAGCCGCCTGCGTGGTTGTAGACGACGTCGAAGGCGACGCCGATCCCATAGACATGGCAGAGATCGACCAGGGCCCTGAGCTGGTCCGGTGCAGCGATGATGTCCGCGAGCACCAGCGGCGCCATGCCCCTGGCCGCCAGCAGCCCGTTCAGCGTCGCCAGGTAGGCCGGCAGGTCAGCCTGCGCCGTCACATATGGAAAATCCGGCGAGAACAGGTCGGCGCCGCCATATCCCATGGACGGGTGGTTCTCCTGCTCGTCGACAGGAAGCGGCTGCAGCAGGTTGACGCCGAGGGCGGCGAGATAGGGGACCTTCTGCGCGACATCGAGGAAGGTCGACGCCACGCCCGGCTTGCGGATCGCATAGGTTCCGATGTGGGCCTGGTAGATCACCAGGTCCGAAAAGTCCGGCGTGCGATAGCCACCATCGTGCCACGGATAGGCGTCCGGCCGCCGCAGGATGGCGAAGGATTTCGGGAAACCTTCCTCGATCAGCTCGCGCGCGAAGGGGTCCCGCTTGAAGCCGGACGAACCCTGCCCCACCACCCAGAAGGCGTAGAGATCGCCGTCCTTCGCGCCAGGCAGGAAGCCTGTCCAGTTGCCGGCTGCGTCCTTGCTGAGCGCGCCGTTCAGCGCCCGCTCGTCGTAGACGACTCTATCAAAGCGGCCCAGCAAGTAGACGCCAGTCGCCCGCGGCGCCCAGACCCGGAACGTCGCGCCATCCGCCGTGAGGGCGCCGCCGTTAGGCGTGGAGCTGGAGATATGCTGCTGGGAAAGCATCTGCCCTCGACCCGGGCGGCCCACGCCCTGCAATCGAGCATTGAGTCGCCCGATCCGAGCGTCAAGCCGGGCTGGCCCTTCAGCTGGATAATCGGCAAGGGCGCCGCCCATGCGGGCGGCGCCCTTCAACTGATCAAGGCGTCACGCCCGCAGCGATCTGAACCCCTCCCGCATTTCGCTGGTGAAGAACCCGGGTTGTTCCCAGGCGGCGAAGTGGCCGCCCTTCGGGAGCCGGTTGTAGTGGATCAGCTTGGGAAAGGCCTTCTCGGCCCAACTCCTGGGGCAGGTATAGAGCTCAGTGGGAAAGGCGCTCACCGCGACCGGGATGGTGATGCCCTTCGGGGCGAAGAAGGCGAGCTTGTTCTCCCAGTAGAGACGAGACGAAGAGACCGCCGTGTTGGTCAGCCAGTAGAGCGTGATGTTGTCGAGGATGTCGTCGCGGGTAAGGCCCTCGGGCTGACCGTCAAAGACGCGCGCCATCATTTCGTAACTGCGCGCGTCGTGGTCGAGAATCCAGGCCGCCAGGCCGACGGGCGAATCCGCAATCCCGTACAGCGTCTGCGGGCGGTTCCCCATCTCCTGGGCGTAGGCGAGGCCCTTCGTATAGAAGAAGACGAGCTGATCGTACGCGTGGCGCTCGTCTTCCGAGAGACCAGACGGAGCCGGCGCGCCGGCAAGGGCCGCCTTGTCTATGTCGGGGGGAACCGCGCCGGGCATGTTTGTGTGGATGCCCAGCAGTCCCGGAGGCGCCTGCGCGCCCATCAACTGGGTGATCAGGGCGCCCCAGTCACCGCCTTGCGCCACGTATTTCGTGTAACCGAGGCGCTGCATCAGCACGGCCCAGGCGCGCGCTATGTGTTCAGGATCCCAGCCGGTTGCGGCAGGCTTCCCGGAGAACCCGTAGCCCGGCATCGATGGAATCACGATGTGGAAGGCGTCCGCTGTGCTCCCGCCATGCGCCGTGGGATTGGTCAGCGGATCGATGATTTTCAGCTGCTCGATGACCGAGCCGGGCCATCCGTGCGTGACGATGATCGGCAGCGCATTCTCATGCTTCGAACGAACGTGGATGAAATGGATGTCCAGCCCGTCGATCTCGGTCATGAATTGCGGCAGGGCGTTCAGCCGCGCTTCGACCTTGCGCCAGTCGTAGTCGGACGCCCAATACTCGGCCAGTTTGCGCGTAGTCGCCAGCTGAACGCCCTGGGTGATGTCATTCACCAGCTCTCGTTCCGGCCAGCGTGTCGCCTTGACGCGGCGACGCAGGTCGACGAGCGCCTCGTCCGGAAAGGCGACGTGGAAGGGCCGGATGTCGGCGCCGTCGGCGGCCGGAGCGGCCCGGGCGGCGCCGGAGGCGGCGAACAACGCAGCGCCGACGGCGCCCCCGGCCGCCGAATTCGCAATCAAGCTTCGCCGTGTGATCTGAGGCGATACTGGATACATCTTGTTTCTCCTGCTTTGCCTTGGCGGCGCCTGGATCAAGCAAAATACTCATGCGATCACGCCGGCAGCGCAGGGGGAAAATCCATTGTACGAAAGTATCGCCGATACTTAGGTATTGGCCGCGAGCGAAGGCGCGCAGAACTGGCGCCATGGCGTCGGCGATACCATCTTCCAATTGGCCGCGGCCGGTCGTTCCGATGTGATGTCGGCTCGCTCGAATGGCGCGCTGGCGCCATCCGCAGAGACGGAGGATCGACATGCCGCCAATCCCGCAGACCGATCACACTCACGTCGACCCGGCCGACGCCCCCGGGAACCGCGGCGCCGAGAGGCGCCTGTGACGTCCGCCTTGCTCGAGCGCATCGGCGTCGACCTGCCGATCATCCAGGCGCCGATGGCCGGAACCTCCACCCGGGCCCTGGCCGCGGCCGTGTCCAACGCCGGCGCCCTCGGCTCGATCGGCGTCGGGGCGGTGAACGCGGCGGGCGCCCGCGAAATGATCGAGAGCGTCAGGCGCCTGACCCGCAGGCCGTTCCACGTCAACGTCTTCACGCACCGGCCCGCGCAACCCGACCCAGCAAGGGAGCGCGCCTGGCTTGATGCGCTGACGCCCGTCTTCCGCGGCCTCGGCGCCGAGCCGCCATCGGCGCTGGGTGAGATCTACACGAGCTTCGTGGCGGACGAGGCGATGCAGGCGCTGCTCCTGGAAACCCGGCCCGCTGTCGTCAGTTTCCACTTCGGCCTGCCGCCGGCCCCGGTCATCGAGCGCCTGAAGGCGGCCGGCGTCGTGCTGTTCTCATCGGCGACCAGCCTCGCGGAAGCCGAGCAGGCTGTCGCCGCGGGCGTCGACGCCATCGTGGCCCAGGGCTACGAGGCGGGCGGGCATCGGGGCGTCTTCGATCCTGAAGCGCCGGACAGTCAGCTCGGCGTCGCGGCGCTGACGCGGCTGCTGGTCCGCAGGATTTCCATTCCCGTGATCGCCGCCGGCGGCGTCATGGACGGGGCCGGGGTCGCGGCCATGCTGGCTCTCGGCGCCGAGGCCGCCCAGCTCGGCACCGCCTTTATCGCCTGCCCGGAATCCAGCGCGGACCAGTATCACCGCGACGCGCTTTTCGGACCGGGGGCCGGGGCCACCGAAATGACGGCCCTGATTTCCGGTCGGCCGGCGCGCTGCCTTCCGAACGCCTTCACTCGCCTGAAGGACGGAGCGCTGAAAGGCCTGAAGCGGCCGGACTACCCGATCACCTATGACGCCGGCAAAGCCCTCGCTGCCGCCGGAAGGGCCGGGGGCGATGGCGGCTTCGGCGCCCAATGGGCGGGTCAGGGCGCGCCGCTGGCGCGCGCAATGACGGCCGCGGCGCTGGTCCAGACGCTGGCTGAAGAACTGCGCACGGCGCGCGCGCTCAACCCGATCGAACTCCCGCGCGTTCACTCGGAAGACCAGAGGAGACATCGATGATCCGCAAGGCGAAGGCGACGTGGCGTGGAACCGGCCGCGACGGAGAAGGGGACCTCTCCACCGACTCCGGGGTGCTGGCGCAGACACCCTACTCATATCGGACGCGGTTCGAGGACGTGAAGGGAACGAACCCAGAGGAGCTGATCGCCGCGGCTCATGCCGGCTGTTTCACGATGGCCCTGGCCTTCCAGCTCCAGCTCGCCGGCTTCAGCCCGACCGAGCTGGTCACCGAGGCGGCCGTCAGTCTCGAACCGGAGGGTCAGGGGTTCGCGATCAAGCGTTCGGCGCTGACCCTGCGCGCGAGCGTGCCGAACCTCGACGAGGCGAAGTTCAAGGAGCTCGCAGAGTCGGCGGAAAAGAACTGCCCGGTTTCGAAGGTGCTTCGCGCCGAAATTACACTGGACGCAAAGCTGGTCTGACGCGCCACGCCCACGGCGTGGTCTGGGTGATGCGCGCGGAGCCTGGAGGGTATATTGGTGCGCTTCCGCACGTGCACCCGGCCATCCCCCGATGCAGCAAGCCACGCCCACCGTGTTCGTCGTCGATGACGACACGTCGGTGCGCGAGTCGCTGGAGCTGCTGATCCAGACCGAAGGCTGGAGGCCGGAGACCTTCGCGTCCGCCCACGACTTCCTATCCCAGCCCCGGTCGCTGGGCCCCAGCTGCCTGATCCTCGACGTCACCCTTCCCGACCTCAACGGCCTCGACCTGCAGAAGCGCATCGCCGCCGATCGGATCGACATGCCGATCATCTTCCTCACCGGCTACGTCGACGTGCCGATGACGGTGCAGGCGATGAAGGCCGGCGCGGTGGAGTTCCTCACCAAGCCCTTCAGCGACCAGGTGCTGATCGCCGCGATCCACGACGCCATCGAGCGCAGCCTCAGCGTCCTTGGGGAGGAGGAGGAGACACGGGCGCTGCGCGAGCGCTATGCCACGCTGAGCCGTCGCGAACGGGAGGTCATGCGGCTTGTGGTGTCCGGCCTGAGGAACAAGCAGGTCGGCGGCGAGCTCGGCATCAGCGAGATCACCGTGAAGGCGCACCGCGGCAAGGTCATGAGCAAGATGAACGCCCGCTCTCTCGCCGAGCTGGTGACCCTGGACGCCAGGCTCCGCCACTCGCCCGACCCGAACGACTGACGCCCTCGATCGATAGCAGGTGTGGGCGATACCTTGGTCCAATGGATTCCCCTCCGCGCTCCTGGCGTGATCGCGTGGACGCGAAAGAGAGGTTGAGCATGTCCAAGGAAATCGACAGCGACCGCCGCCGGCTTCTGGGCGCGGGGATCGTCACGGCCGCGGCCGCCGAACTCGCCATGATGGGCTCCGCCCGCGCCAAGTCCGGGGGGCGAGCCGCGCCGACAGGCGCCAAGCCGGGGACCAGCTCGTCCTTCGGACCGCTGAGGCAGATCGACGCCGGCGTCCTGAACGTGGGCTACGCTGAAGCCGGCCCCGCCGACGGACGCCCGGTGATCCTGCTGCACGGCTGGCCCTACGACATCCACAGCTATGTCGATGTCGCGCCCCTGCTGGCGGCGAAGGGGTTTCGGGTGATCGTCCCCTATCTGCGCGGCTACGGAACGACGCGCTTCCTTTCCGGCGCCACCGCCCGCAACGGCCAGCAGGCGGCCATCGCGGTCGACATCATCGCCCTCATGGACGCCCTCAAGATCCAGAAGGCGACGGTCGCCGGGTTCGATTGGGGTGCGCGCACCGCCAACATCCTGGCGGCGATCTGGCCGGAACGCTGCGATGCGATGGTCTCGGTGAGCGGCTATCTGATCGTCAATCTCGAGGCCAACAAGCAGCCGCTGCCGCCAAGGGCCGAGCTGGGATGGTGGTACCAGTATTACTTCGCCACCGAGCGCGGTCGCGTCGGCTACGACCGGAACCGGCATGACTTCGCCAAGCTGATCTGGAAGATCGCCTCGCCGAAGTGGGACTTCGACGATGCGACTTTCGAACGGAGCGCCGCCGCCTTCGACAACCCCGATCACGTCGCCATCGTGATCCACAACTACCGTTGGCGGCAGAGCCTCGCGGACGGCGAAGAGAAATATGCCGAGCTGGAGGGCAGGCTCCAGCGCGCTCCCGTCATCGCGGTTCCGTCGATCACCATCGGCAGCGACTTCGACGGCGCGGCGGCCGACGGCGCGGCCTACGCCAGGATGTTTTCCGGCCAGCGCTCCCACCGGGTGCTCAACGGCATCGGCCACAACGTCCCGCAAGAGGCGCCGCAAGCCTTCGCGGACGCAGTGGTCAATGCACTGCCTACCTGAGGCGGGGGTCTGCGCACCATAGACTGAAGCACCCAGGCCATTGGGATCCGGCGCGAAGGCTCGCGGCGAG
>FTHA01000566.1_pt1 | contig 21289 bp, 16 predicted proteins | sample 1640771 | NCBI WGS metagenome assembly FTHA01 (sample SAMEA3914789, study PRJEB12502) | metagenome | biome: forest; material: soil | place: Canada | collected 2011-07-03 | depth 0.3 m | reverse complement strand
GTTCCCTTCAGCAGGAAGAGGTCGACCAGCAGCCAGAGCCAGCCGATCACCGGGATCACGGCGATCAGCGCCAGCCATCCCGACCTGTTGCGGTCGTGGCAGCGCTTGACGGTCACAGCGAGCAGCGACCAGAGGGTGAGCAGGCCGAACACCTGCGGGATCGCCCGCGCGACCACAGGCGCGATCGGCCGCTCGGCGAAATAGGCGCCCGGCAGGCCATAGTCGCCGACGGCGCCGCTGATCAGCACTGCCGCCAGATCGATCAGCGTGATCGCCAGCAGGCACTCAATGAACCCGAGACGGCTCAGGCGGCCGTTGAATCCGAACAGGGCGCCGAACATCTGGATGATCTCCGCGATCCGCCGTTAACCAAGGTTAGCAGCTCAAGGGCCGATCAGCCAGGAACGCGGCAAGACCCGGTTCAGGCGGGCGCCGGCGCCATGGGATTGGGTCCGAAGCGATTGGCGCCCTGCTCGCCCGGCATGGCGCAGAGCTCGATCGCCGCCCAGACCAGGAACAGGGAGAACAGGAAGCGCAGGGCGCCCGGCGCCCACGGGTTCCAGGTCGCCAGGACTGCAGCAAGCACGGGCAAGGCCCACCAGCCCGAGCGGCCGCGGTCATGCCAGCGCTTGGCGGTGACCGAGGAGCCGCAGAACAGCAGGAACGGATAGACCACCAGGCCGGTGATCCATCCCACGGGCGGCGCCGCCACGGCCTGGTATAGCCACGCGCCGGTGAGCAGGATTCCGGCCGACACCACGAACGGCAATCGGGACAGCCGGCCCGCCGAGGAAAAGAAGAACTCGGTCCAGTCCAGCCGTCCGCTCATGGTCCCCCCTGCCCCGATCCGAGGCCGCGGAAACTAGTCCCCCGGATCGGTTGATGGAAGTACGAAGGCGAGCGTCAGCGATGCTTGACCGGCTGCTTCCTCGGCTCGGCGCTCAGAGTGTCATCAGCTCACGTCGGCCCGGTCGAACAGCGCTTTGCGCACCCCGGCGACATAGGCGTCAGCAGCATCACGTTGCCACGGCCAACCTCGCGCCGGCCTGAGATCGCCGCCGGCGGTATTGACCCGCACCGAAGGAGATCCCCACAAGAGCATCGCTCCGAATGCCAGGAATATTACCGAAAACAACAATACTCCCACCTGACCCTTCGATGCCGCCAGGCAACTCAAGCCAATTAATAGAAGTATTGATCCGAATACGACATTCCTGGAGACTGATATACTAACGGAGGTCACATGCCTTATCGGCAATTCCTCCATTGCCCCGCCACTAAGCCAGCCCTTCCTGGCATAGAAGCCTATCCTGTCGATGTAGACCGTTCCAAATTCATTGCTAACGATCGGCTGCGTGACTTCTGTCATTGCTTTGCCTCCCCAGGCGCCCCTCAACTGTAGTGAGTACAATTGCTCGACGCAATCGCGCTGCTAGCGGGCGCTAACCCTCGACGGAAATGTTCAGGTAAGCGTGTTTCGAGACCGTGCGATCGCGCGGCGGCATCCCTATAGTCTATAGGTCCGCCCGCCGCCGCGCCGCGGCCCAAGCTCCAGGAGGTCAGGCCATGCCAACCGACGCCCCCACCGCAACCCGCTCCACCACCGGCTTCGATCTCTCCCCGCCCAGCCCGGAGCAACGCCTTGCCCTGGAAGCCGCCCTGACTCGGGAAGAGAAGGACGTCCTGCTGAACCACGGGACGGAAGCGCCGTTCTGCGGCGGCCTGCTCGATAACAAGCAGGCCGGGGTCTACGGCTGCCGTCTTTGCGGACTGCCCCTGTTCCGATCGGACGCCAAGTTCGAGTCCGGAACCGGCTGGCCGAGCTTCTTCCAGCCCTTCGAGGATGCGCACCTCACGCTGCTGCGCGACACCACGTACGGCATGGTGCGCGTCGAGACGCTCTGCGCGCGCTGCGGCAGCCACCAGGGACACGTCTTCCCGGACGGACCGGCCCCCAGCCGCATGCGCTACTGCATCAACTCCGTCTCGCTGGAGTTCACGCCGCTGGGCGAGCCTTTGCCCGACAAGCTGGGGCGCGGCGCCCCGGAGGGCCAGCCCGCGGCCTGACTCCCAGGCGCCTAGCGAACGGCGAGGCTGAGCGGCACGACGATGTCGCAGCGGACGCCCCTGGGCAGGAAGCGCACGTCGCACTCGCCTTCCAGCTCACCTTCGATGCTCCGCTCCACCATCCGCACGCCGAAGCCGGCGCGTTCGGGAGCGGAGACAGCGGGACCGCCGATCTCGCGCCAGGTAAGGACCAGCGCGGCAGGCCCGGCTCCCTTGCGGCGGAGCCTCCAGCTGACCTGCACCCGCCCGCGGGGACGCGACAGGCCTCCGTGCCGCGTGGCGTTGGCGCCGAGTTCATGGAACACCATCGACAACGCGACTGCCGCGCGCGGCGTCAGCGTCAGCAGCGGGCCGTCCAGGCGGATGCGCTCCGGATCCTCGGCGGCGTGCGGACCGAGTTCGCGCGTCAGCAGGTCATAGAGGCTCGCCCCCTCCCATTTGCGCTTGCTCAGGAAATCATGGGCGCCGCTCAGGGCCATCAGCCGGGCTTCGAACTTGGCGTTGAAGGCGTCGAGGGTCTGAACCCCGCGCGCCGTCTGGCGGGCGATCGACTGCACGGTGGACAGGGTATTCTTCACCCGGTGGTTCAGCTCGTCGATCAGGATCTTGTGCTGCTCTTCAGAGCGTTTGTGTTCCGAGATGTCGACCAGCATGTTCACCGCGCCGACGATGCGGCCGGTCTCGTCGCGAAGCGGGGTCGGATACGGGGCGAGCGGGATCCTCGTGCCATCCGGCCGCTCAGCCACGGCCTCGACTCCCCGGATCGGCACGCCGGTGGCCAGGGCGACCGCCATGGGGCATTCGTCATGCGGCAGGTAGGTGCCGTCGGGGCGATACAGGCGCCAGGTCACGCACCAGCGATCGTCGCCCAAGGTCGGCGCGGTCCCCGCCAGTTCCGCCGCGGCCTTGTTGTAGAAGGTGATCCGGCCCTCGGCGTCGGTGGTGTAGACGGCGGCCGGCAGGGCCTCGAGCAGCTCCCGCGACCGCCGTTCGAGCGCCCGCAGCTCTTCGGACGCCCGCCGAAGGTCGTCGATATCCTGGAAGCAGGCCACGGCTCCGACGATCTGGCCGGTCCGGTCGAGCAACGGATCGACATTGACCAGGACGGCTATCCGGGTCCCGTCCTGGCGCTCGACGATCAATTCCCGATCCCGGGCCGCCTCCCCCGTCCGCAGTACGGTCGCGATCGGCGACCCGTCCGGCGACACCATCACGCCATCCGGTTGATAGAGCTTCCAGGCGCCGCAGAACCGATGCGCGGCTTCGCCCGGCTGGGGCGCACCACCCCCGAGCTCGGCGGCTCTGCGATTGAATTGAACCAGCTCGCCAGTCCCGTCAAAGGCGCAGACCGCGATCGGCAGACGTTCCAGCAGCCCTTCCCAAGAGCGCAACGCCTGCTGCAGTGCAAGGGAGACGACGCGGGAGCTATGCTCCTTACGATACCTGGAACTCGCCATTCGAACTGCGCCCCCTCGGGCCTTACACTTGATCGCGCCCGGCAACCTAACGTCGGAATCCCGACATTGTTCCTCTGACGAGCCCGCCGTCAGGGCCAGCCGGACGGCTAGAACAGGCGGCGGGCCATGGCCAGCCGCTCGATCCCGGCGTCGATCGTCTCGTCCTTCTTGGCGAAACACAGCCGCACGACGGAGCGAACCGGATCGGTTTCATAGAAGGCCGAGACCGGGATCGCGGCGACCCCCGCCTCGGCTACGGCCCGCTTGCAGAAGGCCTCGTCGTCGATGTTGAGGCCCGAGGCGGCGATGTCGATGTTCAGGAAATAGGTCCCTTCGCTGGGGATGACGTGGAAGCCCTCGGCGGCGAGGCCGTCCGCCAGGCGGTCGCGGGAACGGGCGTAGTGTGCCCGCATCTGCTCGAAGTAGGCGTCATCCTTGCCCAGGCCATAGGCGACGCCGACCTGCAGGTTCGGCGGCGTGGTGAATGTCAGGAACTGGTGGGCCTTGGCGATCACCGCGAGAAGCTCGGGCGGCGCGCAGACCATGCCGACCTTCCAGCCGGTCAGGGAGAAGATCTTCCCGGCCGAGCCGATTTTCACGCAGCGCCCGGCCATGCCCGGCAAGGCCATCAATGGGACGTGGCTGCGACCGTCGAACACCAGGTGTTCCCAGACCTCGTCGCACACGGCGATCACGTCGTGCCGGATGCACCAGTCGGCCAGGAGCTGCAGCTCGTCGCGACCATAGACCCGCGCGGCAGGGTTCTGCGGCGTGTTGAACACCACCAGCCGCGTGCGGGGCGAAACCACCTGCTCCAGCGCGGCTTCGGTGATCCGCCAGGCCGGCGGCTCCAGCCGCACGAAACGCGGGATCCCGCCCACGGAACGGACCTGAGGCGCATAGGAGTCGTAGGCCGGCTCGAACAGCACCACCTCGTCGCCTGGCGAGACCAGCGCCATGATCGACGCGGCCAGCGCCTCGGTCGCTCCGGAGGTGACCAGCACCTGGCTCTTCCAGTCCAGCTCCACGCCGTGGAACCGGCGGTAGTGGTCGGCGGTGGCCTGCCTCAGTGCGGGAAGGCCCATCATCGGCGGATACTGGTTTGAACCGTGCAGCAGAGCTTCCGCGGCCGCGCCGCGGACGTCATCAGGTCCCTCCGAGTCCGGGAAGCCCTGGCCAAGGTTGATGGCGCCATGCTCGACAGCCAGCCCGGACATGACCGTGAAGATGGTAGTCGGCAGGCTGGCGAAAACCGGGTTCAATGGCGTCGTCTCCTGGGGTCGGGCCGCTATAGCCCGCGCCGATATGGGCTGAACAGGCGCTTGCGTTCGCCGGTTTCAGGGGTCATCTGATGCACTGCAACAAAATCTCGGGAAACGCCCCATGTCCGACGCTTCTGATCCAATCGTCATCGCCGCCTACGCCAGAACCCCGATGGGCGGTTTCCAGGGCTCGCTTTCACCGGTGAAAGCCACCGAGCTGGGCTCGACGGCGATCAAGGCGGCGCTCGAACGCGCCGGGGTCAAGGGCGAGCAGGTCGACAAGGTGTTCATGGGCTGCGTGCTGCCGGCCGGCCTCGGCCAGGCGCCCGCACGCCAGGCCGCGCTCGGCGCCGGCCTCCCGACCTCAGCCGAGGCGGTGACCATCAACAAGGTCTGCGGCTCGGGAATGCAGGCGGCGATCTTCGCCCACGACATGATCAAGGCCGGCTCGGCCAAAGTGATCGTCGCCGGCGGCATGGAGAGCATGACCAATTCCCCCTACCTGCTGGCCAAGCACCGCTCGGGCGCCAGGATCGGCCACGACAGCGTCTATGACTCCATGATGCTCGACGGGCTGGAGGACGCCTACGACAAGGGCAAGGCCATGGGCGTGTTCGCCGAGGACACCGCCCGCGCCTATCAGTTTACGCGCGAGATGCAGGACGACTTCGCCGTCGAGAGCCTGACGCGCGCCAAGAAGGCCCAGGCCTCCGGCGCCTTCGACCGCGAGATCGCGCCGGTCGAGGTCAAGAGCCGCAAGGGCGTCGAGACCATCAGCGCCGACGAACAGCCGCAGAAGTCCGACCCTGCCAAGATCCCGACGCTGCGCCCGGCATTCGCCGCGGACGGCACCATCACCGCCGCCAACGCCTCCTCCATCTCTGACGGCGCGGCGGCCTTGGTGGTCACGCGCCAGTCCGTGGCCGAGACCCTCGGCCTGAAGGTCGTGGCGCGCATCGTCGCCCACGCCGCCCATGCGCAAGAGCCCGCCCAGTTCACCACCGCGCCGATCCCGGCGGTGCGCAAGGTCCTGGACAAGGCCGGCTGGAGCGTTGCGGACGTGGACCTGTTCGAGATCAACGAGGCCTTTGCCGTGGTGCCGATGGCCGCCATGCACGACCTGTCGATCCCGCACGACGTGCTCAACGTCAACGGCGGCGCCTGCGCGCTCGGCCACCCCATCGGGGCCTCCGGCGCCAGGATCGTGGCCACCCTGCTGTCGGCGCTGCAGGAGCGCGGCGCCAAAAAGGGTGTCGCCTCCCTCTGCATCGGCGGCGGTGAAGGCGTGGCGATGGCGGTCGAGCTGGCCTAGGCTGGCCGCGTCAACTTCGCCACCTCCTCCTTCAGCAGCTTCAACGCCTCCGTCTGCTGCACCATCAGGGTCTCGACCTCGCGCGAACGAAGCTCGTCGAGCTTTTCGTGCAGGCGCATGATCTCCAGCTCGGCGCGGAGATTGACCATGTAGTCGTGCTCGGCCTGCTGGCGGTCCTTCGCCGCGGATCGGTTCTGGCTCATCATGATCACCGGCGCCTGGATCGCCGCCAGCATCGACAGCAGCAGGTTCAGGAAGATGAAGGGATAGGGATCGAAGGGCTTGGCGATATAGCGCCCCAGGATCAGCACGTTGGCGATGATCCACACCATCAGGACGAACCCGAACGCCCCGATGAAGGCCCAGGACCCGCCTATCCTGGCGACGTCGTCCGCCAGCCGCTGCCAGAAGGTGCGATCGTCGAACCTCAGGTGCGCGCCGATGTCGGCCGGCGCCTCGGCGCAGATCAGGTCGATGACGCTCTTCTGGATCGGCGTAAGCTTGTCGTACGGCTGGCCGAGCAGCTGCTGGGCCAGGTCTTCGCTCGGTGCAGCGGCGGATTGAACTTCGGCCAAGGCGGGTCTCCCAAAGGGCTGCCGGATCATCAGGCGCCCGGCGAGTCGCGCAAACCGCGCGTGCACGCTGGACCGCCGGCCTTTGCATGCCCTAAAGAGGGCTCATCATGCCGCTCGATACAGAATCCATAGATCCGCTACTGACGCTCATGCCGGACAAGAAGGTCTCGATCCGCGATGTCTTCGGCGTCGATTCCGACATGCTGGTGCCCGCTTTCAGTGAGCGCGACCCCCACACGCCCGACCTGGACGAGGCCTACCGCTTCGATCCGGAGACGACGCTCGCCATCTGCGCCGGGTTTTCCTACGACCGCCGGGTGATGATCCAGGGCTACCACGGCACTGGCAAGTCGACGCACATCGAACAGGTGGCGGCGCGCCTCAACTGGCCGCTGATCCGGGTGAACCTCGACTCGCACGTCTCGCGGATCGACCTGGTGGGCAAGGACGCGATCATCCTGCGCGAGGGCAAGCAGGTCACCGAGTTCCGCGAGGGCATGCTGCCCTGGGCGATCCAGCGGCCGATCGCCCTGGTGTTCGACGAATACGACGCCGGCCGGCCTGACGTGATGTTCGTGATCCAGCGGGTGCTGGAGGCGCAGGGCCGCCTGACCCTGCTCGACCAGAACCGGGTGATCCGGCCCAACCCCTATTTCCGCCTGTTTTCGACGACCAACACCATCGGTCTTGGCGACACCACCGGGCTCTACCACGGCACCCAGCAGATCAATCAGGGCCAGATGGACCGCTGGAGCGTGGTCACCACCCTGAACTACCTGGCCCACGACGTGGAGCAGGAGATCGTGCTCGCCAAGACGCCGGCCTACGGCAAGACACCCGAGGGGCGGCGCACGATCGCCGCCATGGTCCGCGTGGCCGACATGACCCGCAACGCCTTCATGAACGGCGACATCTCCACGGTCATGAGCCCGCGGACGGTGATCACCTGGGCGCAGAACGCCGAGATCTTCGCCGGCGACCTGGGCCTCGCCTTCCGCATGACCTTCCTCAACAAGTGCGACGAGCTCGAGCGCCCCACGGTCGCCGAGTTCTATCAACGCGCCTTCGGGACCGACCTGCCGGAGAGCGCAGCGCGGGTGAAGGTGGCCTAGGCTCCTTCCCTCGACCGGATGATTCGGAGGCGAGATGGCGGGGCGTCTCATCGGAATCGCGCGAGCGAGCGAGCGCATGGCGCCGCTTGAAGAGCTGCAGCAGACGACCGTCAGCGTCGAGGCCGGCGTGGACGGCGATGCGCGCGGCCGCAGCCAGGGCCGCCAGGTCACCATCCTGTTTCGCGAGGGCTGGGAAGACGCCTGCCGCGAGGCGAGAGCCAACCTGCATTGGACCGCCCGACGCGCCAACCTCTACGTCGAGGGGTTCGAACGGCCGCGCGCGATCGGCGGGCGCCTGCGCGTTGGCGACGTCGTGCTCGAAGTCACCGAAGAGACCGCGCCCTGCGCCTTGATGGAACGCACCCAAGCCGGGCTTCGCGACGCCATGCGCCCGGACTGGCGCGGCGGGGTCTGCTGCGACGTGGTCTCGGGCGGAGGCATCGCCGTTGGCGATCACGTCGATCTGGAGATCACTCCGCCGGCCTAGGCTGCGGCGAGTGTCCTGCCTCGCCCAGGTCCCGCCGCGGCATCACCAGCGCGGCCGCGAACGTCAGCGCGGCGAGGGCCAGCATGGCCAGGAACACCCAGTGGATGGCGCCGCCCAGCGCGGTCTTGAGCGCCGGATCGACCGCCTTGGCGGCCGGCGAGGCGTGCTGGTCCATCAGCGCCTTCACCTGCTCTGGCGAGACGTTTGCGCCCGCCGCCCGGAGGGCGAGGTTGAGGATCGCGCCCATCACCGCGGCCCCCAGCGTGTTGCCGAGCAGGCGTGCGAAGACGTTGGACGCCGTCGCCGCGCCGCGGCGCGACCAGTCGGCGCTCTGCTGGATCAGCATGATGCAGGCATAACTCATCATGCCCATGCCGAATCCCATCACCGCCGATCCGACGGCCGCGAGCGCCAGGGCGTTGGCGAGGCTCAGGAACGGAAAGACGGCGGCGCCCGCCAGCATCATCCCTGCACCCCATTGCAAGGTGGCCCGCAGGCCGACCCTGGGCTGGAAGACGCGCCCCGCCACGGTGGTGGCGACAGGCCAGGACAGGGCCATGGCGGTCAGGGTCAGACCCGCCACGACCGGCGAGCGGCCCAGCACGGCCTGGATGTAGATCGGCAGGCAGGCCGTGAGCCCGATCAGCGCCAGGCCCGCCGCCAGCGTCGTCGCATTGGCCGTGGCGATCACCGGATCGCTCCACAGGTCCAGCGCCACCATGGGCTCGCGCACCCTCGCCTCCCACAGGAAGAACAGTGGCGCGGCGATGGCGAAGACCAGGCCGAAAGCCAGCGGGTGGGCCAGGGCCGCGGCGCCCTGCGGCGGACTGATGGCCAGCAGCAGGCCCGTCACGCCGACGCTGAACAGGGCTGCGCCCACGAAGTCGATCGGCCGTTCGCGATGCTCGATCTTCTCGTGCAGGAACAGCGACATTCCCACAACCGCCACGATCCCGAGCGGGACGTTGATCCAGAACACCCAGGCCCAGGAGATGTGCTGGACGATGAAGGCCCCGGCCAGCGGCCCGACGACGGCTGAAATGCCCCAGACGCTGGCCATGTAGCTCTGGGTGCGCCGCCGCTCCTGCAGGGTGTAGAGGTCGGCGATGATGGTGATCGAGGTTGGCTGGATGGCGCCCGCCCCCAGTCCCTGCAGCACGCGGAAGGCGATCAGCGAGCCCATCGACCAGGCGAAGCCCGCCAGCACCGAGCCGATCAGGAAGACCACCAGTCCGGCGATCATCACCGGCTTGCGGCCGTAGAGATCAGCCAGCTTGCCGAACATCACCGTGGTGGCCGACTGCGCCAGCAGGAAGCCCGAGAAGACCCAGGCGTAGTAGCTGAAGCCCCCCAGCTTGGCGACAATCTGGGGCATGGCGGTGGCCACCACGGTGGCCTCGATGGCCACCATGAACATCGCCGCCATCAGGCATACGAAGACCAGATGCCTGCGCGTGGCCGGCGTCGCGCTCATGTGGACGGACCTAGTCTTCGCGGTGGATGAACCAGGAGCCGATCCAGCTGACCAGCGAGACGATGACCGAGCCCAGCAGAGCGGCGATGAACCCGTGGACGGTGAAGCCATGGAGGAAAAGCGAGGTCAGCCACAGCATCCCCGCGTTGATCACCAGGAGGAACAGCCCGAAGGTGATCAAGGTCAGCGGCAGGGTCAGCAGGAAAACGATCGGGCGTATGATCGCGTTCACCAGGCCCAACACGACGGCGGCCAGGAGCAGGGTGGTCAGGTCGCGCACGGCGATGCCGTGCACGAGCTTGGAGGCCAGCCAGAGCCCGAACGCGGCCACCAGGGCCCTCAGGATAAATCTGATGATCATCGGCTCATCACCTTCGGTGGGTTTCGTAGCTAGGCCCAGCAGTTCGGCTTGTCGATAGGACGCGCCGGCCTCATCGGGCGGCGCCCGCGGGCCTTCCGGTGAAGGCCGGGATGCTGATCACCCGGGCGCACGTCCGGGTGGTCGGCTCCCACCATCCGCCGCCGTGTTCGCAAGCGTAATCGGGCGGGACCTTGCACGAGCGTGCGCGGCCGTCCCACTGCCCCCCGGGCTGCGCGAGGCAGACGGCGCGGGGCCGGCCGATGGCGAGCTGATACCACCAGATCCCTGCGCAGGCCGCGACGAAGATTCCCAGGAACACCAGCTTGACGATCAGGACAGTACGATTGGCGCGCCTCATCCGCCGGTCTATGGCCTCAGGCGGTCACGGGGGCAAGGCGGTCGAAAACGATGGGCGACGCCCTGCCCTGGCGTTCCGACGTTTGATGATTTCCGCCGCTCGCTGTTAGAACCATTGCGCCCGTGGTCGCTAGCACATGACCCGGGCGATCCGGCCGCTATCATGAGGCCGGGGTTCGCCGCGTCGGGTTCAAGCGCCGCGCGGCTGGGGTGGGCGCGATGTTGAGGCCAGTTCAGGCGTTGGGGCGCTTGGCGCAGGGGACCGCGCGGGCGATCCGTCGGGCAGCCCACGGCATGCACTGGGCGTTGCTGCGCGCGGAACACGGCGTCGTCTGGGTGACCCTGCGCGTGGCCCACGGCGTCGTTTGGGCGATCCTGCGCACAGCGCACGCCATCATGTGGGCCATCTTGCGGGCGGCGCACGAGATCGCGTTGGAAGTCAGCCGCTACTGGGTTCGCGCCACCATCACCTTCTGCGTCGGCGCCCTGGTGCTGGTGATGATCCGGATCCCGGAGGTGGAGCAATCCTTCATCGGCGAACCCGATCGCGAGATGCTGGACACGGCCTTCAAGCTTCGGGGCGACGTGTTCGTCGGGGCCGGCGATCCCATCCTACTGATGGACATCGACAACGCCACCATCCGCGAGGACATCGAGCACCCGGTCCTTCCCGGACGGGAGCCCTCTTCCCAGGCCTCCCGCGGACTCGTGGCCGACCTACTGCAGTACATCATGGCGGCGCCGCCGGATCGCAGGCCGCAGGCGGTGATGATGGACGTCGACCTGGCCGCGCCGGCTCCGGGCGATGCGCCGGGCGCGGCGCGCCTGCACAAGGCGCTCGAAGCCTGGGCCAGCTCGCCCACGGCGCCCACGCTGATCATCTCGCGCGAGTCTTTCGATCCAGAAGTGGTTGGCCTGGAGGGGAAGATCCCCGCGCTGCCGGCCTCAGACTACGACGACGTGATCGACCAGGCGCCGAACATCTACTACGGCGAGGTCAGGGTGCTGGCCAACATGGAGGGCGTCGTCACCGAGATGATGCCGTACCAGTGCGTGCAGCACCAAGGCCGGGTCGAGCCGCTGTACGCCTCGGCGCTCCTGGCCTACGCGACCCTGGAGGGCGGCAAGATCCCGCCGGGCTCGCCTGCGCAGCACTGGCTGGAAGAGGCCGGTCCCCACTGCAAGACCCGTCCCGATGAGCCGCACAAGCATGGAGAGCTGATCAACTTCCACCTGACCCTGGAGCGCCATGGTGAAGAGCAGGCCTGGCCCGACCTCCGACCTGATTGGCCGGGCTTCAAGACCTGCGGCGCCAACGGGGATCGTTCGGTGTTCCGGCAATTGTCCGCCAGCGCCATCCAGGCCGCCGGCCCGGACGCCAGCCACGACATCCTCTGCCGCCGGCTGGTAATCATCGGCGGGACCAACGACGTGGCCGCCGACTTCCAGCAAACGCCAGTGCACGACATGGCAGGGGCGATGGTGCTGGCCAATTCCGTGCGTGGCCTGCAGCTGTCGAAAGGCGGCCTGCGTCAGGCCGCCCTGCCCATCCAGATGGCGGTTCTGCTGGTGATCAGCATCGTCATCACGACCGGCTTCACCATTTCGCGCCTGGCGCGGCGCCGCTATCGCAGGCATCGGGCCGATGCAAAACACTGGCGGCACAAATTGGCGCTTCTGCCGCTCAACCCGATCCTGCTAAACTGGACCATAGCGTTCGGAGCCCACTGGGTCGGGGTTGGGCTTCTGATCATGTCTCTCGACCTTGGCTATTGGGGCTTTCTGTCGGGGCCGGCGTTTGGCGCGGCCATGGTGGAAGCAATTCAGGACTTCACAGATGAACCAGACTAGATGGACGTTCGCGGCCCTGGCGGGAGCCGCCGCAGCGGCTGCGGCCTCCGGAGCCTGGGCCTGCCCAGGGGCCGGCGTGATCACCCGGATCGAAGGGCGGCCGCAGGACATGGTGATCCAGCGATCGGGTTCGCCGGTGGCCCGTCCGCGGGTGCTGGAGGTGATCTGCGAAGGCGACGTGATCCGCGTCCAGAACGGCACGGTCGCGACCTTGTCGATCGACGGCGCCGGCCAGGTCAAGGTCCAGGGAGCCAAGGTCTATTCGGTAGGCGCACGCCAGACCCGCACCCTGGCCGACAACGCCTACAAGAACGTGAGTGAGCGGGTGATGCCCGACATGAAGCGCCAGCCCTGGGATGTGCGTCTGCGCGGCCCCGGTCCGGCCCTGGGCTTCGCCCTGAGCAGCCTGGCTTCGGATCGCCAGATGCTCGCCGCTGGCCACCAGGACCTGCTGATCCGCCTCGACGGCGGCGTCGGCTCCTATCAGGTGGACATCTCCGACGCCGCCGGGGCCTCGCTCGCCGCGGCGCAGGGGCGCGACAGCGACATCATGCTGAAGGGCCTCTCGCTGGCGCCCGGCGTCTATACGATCAAGGCGACCGACGGCAGCGGCGCCACCGTGCGCGGCAAGGTGACGGTGGTGGCAGCCGGTCCGCTGCTGTCGGGCGACTACGACGGCATCACCGACGGTGAGGTCCATGCCGCAGCCCTGGCCGCCGATCTCGCCCGCACCAAGCCTGAAGTCTGGTCGTTGGAGGCCGAGCAGATCCTCGCCGCCGCGCCGTCGAACGGGCTGGATCGCGAGAGCGTCTTCGAGCTGATCGAGAGCTACGGCGTCAGCTGAGCCAACTTGGGGCCGGGAGCGCCGATCCTGACGCTCCCGTCGCCCACAAGGATAAACGCGGCCCAGTAGAACGGATGCGCCGTCTCGGGCTGTTCGTAGAGGTCGCGTTGCGCCGCCCCCATGGCCAGTGACAGGGGCGTCGCATCCTGGGACGCCTTCTTCAACAGGTCCTGGACCTCGGCGGCGGCTGCGGCGGAATCCACCTTCCATTCCGTGGCGAGCACGCCTGACGCGCCCGCATACAGGAACCCGCGCGCCAGCCCGCTCAGCGCCTCGCCGCCTTCGGCCAGGCCGGACTCGGCCATGTCCAGCTGACCCCCGCCGGCGGTGTCGCAGGCGGACAGGATGACCAGGCGCGCCTTGAGCTTGCGGTCGAGCACCTTGGAAGCCTCCAGCAGGCCATCCCCGGTCGTTCCCAGCGAGGTCAGCAGGGCTGGCTCGCCGAAGCATGACGAGAGTCCGAGCACGCCGTGGGTCGCCAGCAGGATCACATCGGCGTCGCCGACGTCGGGGCTCTCCAGGAATGCGGAATCGGTGAAGCTGTCTCCCAGGCGCACGTTGGAACCCCCGCCAAGCGCTCCGGCGACTCCCTTGGCCTCATCGGCGGTGTCCGGCAGGGGCGATAGCAGGGTCAGCGCGCCGGCGATCTCCTTCTCGCAGTTTTCGGCCAGCCCGTGGTCATGGGCGATCCTTGCGGCCGCCTGGGCGGGATTGGGCCGGAAGTCGCCGAACGCCGCCAACCGCCGACCGGCCGGCTCGCTGGCCGCCTCGGTATGGCGCACGCGGATGAAAGAGGCCGGGCCAAGCGAATTGGCGATGGCGAAGTGGCGGGCCAGCCAAGCCACCTGGCTGTAATCCTGGTCTTGGGTGATCTTCTGCGCTGCCTCGCCGGTGGGCATGGTTTCCACCAGGGCGGCGAAGGGCGCGGAAGCCAGCGCGCCGGCGGCGTCGACCTGCAGGCGGTCCAGGCCAACCAGCCCTGGTGCGACCGGGGCGATCAGGCCCGCATAGAGCTTTGCAGCCGCCTCGACGTCGAAGTCGGGAAGCCGCCGGCCGCGCATGCTGGTGCTGCGGCGGAAGCGTGTCACCAGGGCCTCGACCTCCGGCCCGGTCATCGCGATCCTGAACGGCCTGACGCCCGAGCGCGTCACCAGGGCGCCGAAGCCGCCATCCGCGCCCACCACGAGGCGGAGATAGCCCTCGGTCTGGCCCAGCACCTGCTGCAGCTCGGTGGTCGAGACGCGGGGATTCAGCAGCTCCAGATAGGTCGGCGCCACCTGCCGCATGTCGCCCTCAGCCAGGCTGAACTTGGCGGACGCGTCCTTCACCGCCGAGTCTGCGGCCGCGACTGCAGCGGGGGGCGGGTCCGACATGACCGCCAGGCGTTGCCGACGGGCCAGAGCCGACCGGTAGACCCTCTCGGCGTCCTGGTAGGCCCGCGCCCGTGGGCCCGCGTCGCCCAGGGCGAGCCGCGCCGCCAGCTGCGACGCCGATCGCGCCGCCGCCCCGTCCCACACCAGGGCCAGCGTCTGGAAGTACTCCGCCGCGAGGCTGGCGTCCTTCGTCCGCTCCCACTGCGCCAGCAGCACATCCAGCTGGCCGCGGGCCACGTCGGCCGGCATGCCCGGCTCCTCGAGCTGGTGGGAGAAGATCGCCACGGCGGCGCGGCCTTCGGCGATCGCCGCATCGGTGCGTCCAAGGGCGGCTTCGGCCCGCACCAGGACCATCAGCAGATGGGCCTCGCTACGGGTCTGGGGCGCGCTCGCCCGGACGATCGAGAGGCCCGTCGTCGCCTCGGCGACCGCTCCTCGATAATCTCCGGCGGCGAGCTTGAGCTCCGCGCGCTCCTTGGCGATCGCAGCCTGCAGCCAACCAGGGGCCACCGAGGCCTCCACCAGGCCGGCGGACGCGTCGTCCAGATAGCGCTGGGCCTCGCGGCGATGCAGCGTGCGGGCGGCGACGCCGGCGATGTAGGAGCCCTGCGCCGACAGCACGGCGCGGCGTTCCTCGGGCGTCGTTTCTTCCAGCTGGAACAGCAGATTGCGGCGCGAGCCCGCAGTCGGCCGGTCGACCTGGCGGGCGTCTGAGGTCGAGATCACCGCGCCGGTGTCGCCACGCCCCCCCTCGCGCGCCTGGTTGGCGGCCAGGGCGAGATCAAGCGCGGCTGCGTAGTGCTTGCGGTTCAGCTGATCCAGGGCCCGGTAATTCATGATCTTGGTCAACAGCAGCCGCGCCTTCGCGGACGTCGCCTGGTTCTCGGCCCGGCCGAAGAATTCGGAGGCTTCGGCAAAGCGGCGGCCGTTGGACAGGTTCAGGCCGATTTCGGCCAGGAGCTCGGCGCGGCCCGCAACGTCATCTGGCGTGATCACGTCCTGGGCCCGCAACAGATCCTCAAAGTCCCTCTCGGCCGCGGCGAAGTTGCCCATCATGTTGTGTTCGTAGGCGCGGCGGCGGAGCAGTTCGTAGTTGAACTCCGCGCCCTGCCCGGGCGGTCCGGACGGATAGAGCGCCTGGATCTCGCGCATGCCAGGCGTCGAGGCGACGTCGCTCGGCGGAGCGGCTGTCTTTGGCGCGGCGCCGCCCAGCACGCGGGCCGCCTGCACCAGCGCAGTCCAGTCCGACGGATAGGCGCTGCCGGTCATCACCAGCGTGCCGCGCCGCGCGATGACGCCGTAGCGCCGGGCCCCCTCGCCCTGGCCAGCCGCCCGCTCGCAGGACACCTGTCGCAGTTCGACAAAATCGGGCGAGGCCAGGAAGGTCTGCCGTCCCTCACACGTGCCGATCAGGGCGGCCACGGCGCGGGCCTGGTTCGCAACCGCTGTCGCTGTCAGCCGGCCCGATGGCTTTTCCCAGGCGCCGCAATACACGTCGACACTGACGTCTCCGGCCGCTCCGCCGAGCCGCTCCACGGCGCGGCAAGGCTGCCTCTCGGCATTGACGCCCAGGCCGAATTCACCGGTGTCGGCGTTTCCGGCGTGGGCGACCCCTGCCAGCAAGAGCGCCGCCAGCGTTATCCAGCCTCGGATCAACTGGCGCATCAGGGCCTCTGGCTTTCGCCGATCCCGGTCCAGAGGTCGTTGTTGCCCGACTCGGTGACCGGAACGTCGCTTAGGAATCTATCGTCGTCCGACGGCTGGACCGTCATGGTCGAGAGGCTGAACATGTCGCCGCCCGAAGACTGGCTCGCGGCATCCGCTGCCGCGCCCGGGCCTCCGCCGAGGCCGCCGCCCCCGCCTCCGCCGATGAGCGGCGGGATGAACGGCGGCGGATCCACCGGAGCGCAGGTCGCGCCGAAAGCGCATCCGTTGATCTGATAGGCCGCGATGGCGACGATAGGCGTTTCGACCAGATCGGTCTGCAGCGCCGCGCGGACGTCGCTGACGCTGGTCCCGTCCGCCTGGGCCAGGGAGCCGAACACATCGACCTGGTGCGGTCCGGCCGAGAAGGCCGCGCTCCAGCCACCGCTTCCGCCGATCATCTTGCCCGACAGGGCCGTGACGGCGGAGATCAGGGGCTTACCCGCCGTAGGCGTGTCGATCTCCAGGCCGGCGTAACGCAGGCTGCTGCGGGCGGTGTTCTGCTGGATGACACGGCCCAGGGCGGCCAGCTGGAGGGCGTGCGAGGCCACGAACACGTGATCGACGCCGGCGCTCGACGAAGTGCGCGAGCCGGCTTCCGCATCGAAGTTCGGGTCCGACCTGGCCGCGCTGATGAACCCGCTGGATCCCATCAGGATGTCGTTGCGGGCGATCAGAGCCACCGACCCCAGTGACGAACCGGTCGCGCCGAGGCCGCCGGTAATGTCGATCTCACCTGGGATGAAGCCGTCAAGATCCGAGGACGAGGCCGCCGTGCGGACAAAGCCGATGTTCACCGCGACGCCGCCGGACGCCGTGACCGTCCCGGCGACGGTAACGGTCTTGTCGCTCGGGGCGCCCAGCCAGAGGCCTGTGATCTTGGAGGAGTCGAGGGACAGGTCCTCGACGCGGACGTCGAAGCCCGCACCCTGGCCTTCTCCGGGACCGCCCAGCACCACGAGATTGCGTCCGGAGAGGTGGCCGACGTCGGCGTTGGACAGCTGGAACCCGCCCGCGCCCGATGCTCCGCCGACCACCACCTCGGTGGGCGCTCCCAGCGGTTGAATGAAGATGTCGTTCGCCGTTCCGGCGGCGACCGTCCCCTGGATATCCAGGGCGCCCGCTTCCAGGGTCAGGCCTGACAGCGCAGGGGTCTGAGGCGTCGAGCCAGCGGCCTGGACCAGGTTCTGCGGGATTTGTGGCCAGGCGGGAGCCGACGTCGATCCCGTGGTCGAGAGGCTTCCGGTCGACGCCAGGTGCAGGGTCCCTTGCGCCACCGCCGCGAGCGCCTTGCCTGACACGGAGCCTGCGAGCGTCATGTCATGACCCGTCGCCAGGTAGACGTCGTCGCCGCCGACGATCCTCGTCCCGGGGTCGATGGCCAGGTCGCCCACACCTTGCCCGCTGATGCTGATCGTACCGGCGCTGGTCACGTCGGCCGAGACTCGAATGTCGATGATGCCTTGGCCGATGTCCGATGCGAGGTCCTGGATGATGACGCTGTGGGCGCCATGGATCGTGCCGCCGATCACAAAGTTGGTGTGACCGAGGGGGTCGCTGTAGTCGTAGACCGTGACATCGGATCCGGCGACGCCGCCGGCGATCAGGGTTCCGCCTTTGCCGCCACGGCCCGCCGAGACCAGCACATCGGCGGTCGGAGCGGCTGGATCGGGGCCGCCGACAAGCATCGAGCTGGGATCGGCGAAATAGTTGGCCTGGGCGGTCATGCGCAGCTGGCTTGCGCCCAGCCCTTGCGAGTCGGCTCGCAAGGTGACCGAAGGCCCGATGCGGATCGTCTGGGCGCTGGCCGTCAGATCGAGCCGCGCCGTCATGTCGGCATCGATGACGATGTCGCCCGCGCCCTGTTGCTGCAGATCGATCAGGCCATCGCTGCTCACCGGCGCCAGCACGCGCACGACTCCGGGCGCCAGGCCATGGTCACCCTGATTGCCGCGGAGCACCACGCTGGCCGCCCCATAGATCTTGCCGGCGATGGTGATGTCGCCGCCCTGTCCGGCCGCGCCGTAGGCGATCAGACGCACATCCTTTCCGGCCATCGGCCCGGACACCAGGTTTCCGCCTGCACCGACCTGGCCCGCCGAAACGCGGATGTTGGCGGTGGGCGCGGCGGGATCGTTCCCGCCCAGCAGCTGGGACGTCGGATCGGCGTTGAGATTTCCCACTGCGACCAGCAGGACATCGCCTGAACCGTGGCCCTTAGCATCGGAACTGACGAGCGCGCCGGGGCCCACGGTAATGGTCTGCGCGGCCCCGGAGACCAGCTTGTCGCTCCTGAGGTCTCCGCCGAAATGAAGGGTTCCGGCAGGTCCGAGGGACTTGAGCAGGGCGTAGGAGGTGGTGGCGATCGAGCCCGCCAGGGTGATGTCGCCATAGGTCGCAACGTCCAACGGGCCCCCGAGCGTGGCATCGCCCAGGATCGCGCTGTCGCTGCGGACGACCAGGGCGTTGGTCGCGGTGATGCTGGCGCCGGACGCATCGACGCCGATGGACGCGCCGTCATACCCAGGCTCGGCCGGGCCCAGATCACCCCCCGCGAGCAAGACCACGCCGCCATTGCCCGATCCTGGCTTGATCCCGGTCGCCTGGATCACCCCGTCGAGGTTGATGACCCCTCGATAGCCGGGCTCGAGCGCCCCGCCTGGCGCATCGACGCCGACCCATGCGGCCGACGTGGACCCGCCGTGGCTGAAGCTCGGGCGGTCCTGCCCGGCGATGGGAACTGCGCTCACCGACCGGAGCTGCTGGCCGGAGGCGTTGCCCGTGTAGGTGATGGAGCCGGTCTGCGCCGCCAGGTAGCTGACGCCATCGGCCGCGGTGACCGCGCCGTCCTGCACCAGGGTTTCGGACTGTAGCACGACAAATCCGTTGGCCGCGTTGATCTCCGCGCCCGACTGGACTGTCAGGCTCTCGACGCCGGCGCCGGGCGATCCCTGGATCGTCGTGGTGTAGAGGCCAGGCTGTGTCGGATCCTGTTTCAGGAACTGGTTGAGGTTGGTCGGGTCGGTCAGTCCCGTCGCCGCCACGAAGGATCCGACGTTCACCCGCGCGTTGGCGCCGATCACGAGACCACCAGGTGTGAAGAGCCAAACTCCGCCTGTGGCGTTCAGGGCGCCGTCTATGGTGGTGGAGGGCGCCGCAATGCGATTGAAAGCGATCCAGTCGGCGGCGGACTGGCGGAAAGTGACGGTTTCGCCGCTCGATATGTCGAAGGACCGCCAGTCGATCACCACCCGCCGAGCGGTCTGGTTCACGGTCAGGGCCTGGGCCACGCTGAAATCGAACGTCGCGTTCCCCGGTGTCGTCTTGCCCGCGACGGTCGGTCCGGTGGGCAGCGCTGTCGCGCCGCCCGCACCCATGACCAGTGCTCCCGCCAGAGCGCTACCGAGGAGGAGGCGACTTCGCTGTCTCGAGGCTTGCCGCATCACTTGGATCCTGCCCGCGTCAAGCGCTTGTGGATGGCGTTAAAGGCGTCGTTCAGCCCGATCGTGACGTTGAGCAGGACCCTGCCCGATGGCGTCGGCTCGCCAAGGCCGAGCGGGGCGGAGCGAGGTGAGGCGTAGGTGAGGTCGACGTGCATATGGCCCGGCGCTTCAAGGCGCATGCCACCGCCGACCGACGTCAGGGTCCTGGACGAGGACGCGCCCGGCGTGAGGCTCCACAGGCGCACCACGTCGCAAAAGACGAACGGCTCCAGCCGGAGGTGGCGAACCGTGCGATAGGGCCCGAAGCGGAGCTCCGCGCTGCCGCCGAGGATCTCGTCGCCGAATGCCGCCCCCGGCTGGTAGCCGCGCCCAAGCGTCAGATTGCCGACCACGAATTGCTCGGGAGCGGTCAACGGAGCGCTCGCGACCTGCCCTTCAACCCGACCGGCGAGCCGGATGTTCCAGACTTTCGGGGACTCGCCCTCCATCGACAGCTTGCCCACTGTCGCCTGCGGATCGGCGCCGAAACGGGACGTGAGCGCATCGCCGACACTGGTCGCGCCCAAGAGGTCCAGCCCCTTGCGCCCTTCCAGCTGAAGGCCGATGTGCGCCCCGCCCTCCCCCCGCAGCTCGCCCGCGAGGCCAACGGTGACAATGCGTAGGCGGTCTTCCGTGAGCCCTACCGAGGAGAAGACCTTGGTCGTCTGGTTGTTGAACTCCACACCGGCCGACGCGGCGACCGATTCCCTGAGGCGGCTGATCAGCGGCTGCGACACCCCGATCCGTCCGGCATAGACCCTGGTCGCCAACTCCAGGTCGGCGACCGAACCCCCCGGATGGGCCCAGGCGCCCAGGGCCATGACCGACACGGTGGTCCCACGTGAGTTCAGGGTCCGCTGATGGCTGGCCCGCAGGACGATCTGGCCGCCGCCGTCGATCGAGGAATAGGCCTGGATCGCTGTCTCGTCGCCGTAGCGCGAGCCGCCATAGTGTTCCACACCGATCAGAGCGCCCCAGGGACCGACCACGTCGGGATAGTAGTCGTTGACGTTGGCGTAGGTGCTCCAGGCCTTGCGCCTGGACTGCAGCACCAGGTCCATGGCCCCCTGGTTGTTGCCGCGCCGCAGGGATCCGGCGATGGCCAGGCCGGGCACCGCCTTGGCCCGCTCGTAGGCATCCTCCACGGCGGCGGACGACAGAGGCTGGCGATTGACCAGCGGCGCGAACGCCGCCGCCGCCTGGCGGCGAGACACCGGGTCGCCACCCAGCACCTTGACGTCCGAAATACGCCCCTCGACGACCTTGAAATGGACGACGCCGTCGTCAACCCGCTGGGGCGTCACCACGACGGCGACAAATGGGTACCCGCGCTTGGCGTAGATCGCCTCGGCGTTCAGCCCGATGGCGGTGAGGTCGGCCAGGGCGACCTGCTTGTTCCGATAGGCGCTCCAGGCGTCCTTCAGGTCCGCAACGGGAATCGCGGTCACGCCGTCGAAGACGGCCTCGACCAGCACGAAGCGGGGAATGCGATCTTCATCGGCAGCCTTCGGCGCAGACGGCAGCTGGAGCGGCGCCGAGGGACTCGGCGTCTTGGCTATCACGGCCGTCGG
>FTHA01000583.1_pt1 | contig 21327 bp, 20 predicted proteins | sample 1640771 | NCBI WGS metagenome assembly FTHA01 (sample SAMEA3914789, study PRJEB12502) | metagenome | biome: forest; material: soil | place: Canada | collected 2011-07-03 | depth 0.3 m | reverse complement strand
GCGTCGATGTCCTGTTCACGCTGGTCGAGCTGGCCGCGCCGCCCCCGCCAGTGCCCCTCGCCTGCGGCCCGAAGGCCGCCGACCTCGCCAAGGACGCGGGACTGTCCCCCGCCGAGCTGCAGATCCTCCAGAGCCTGGGAGCCCGGCGCGGCCAGCTCGACCAGCGTGAACAGGACATCGACGCACAGACCCAGCTCCTGACCGCCGCGGAGGCCAAGCTCGACGCCAAGCTCGCCGCCCTGACCACGATGAAGGGCGCCATCCAGAACCTGCTGAACCAGTCCGACCAGCAGAAATCCGTGGAGATCGACCGCCTGGTCACCGTCTATTCGCAGATGAAGCCCAAGGACGCCGCCGCGCGCATGAGCCTGCTCGACGACGCCGTGCGCCTGCCCATCGCCGCCAAGATGAAAGAGCGGGCCCTGTCCGCCATCCTGGGCCAGATGGCGCCGGCCGACGCCAAGGACATCACCGAGAAACTGGCCCACCGCTTCGAGTCCAAGAGTCTGGCCGACGCCCGTTCGGCCCTCTCGGGGGCTCCGGCATCCTCCGCGCCCGCCAATCCGGCGCAGGCGGCGGCCGGACCCGCGCCCGCCGGCGCGGCGGCCCCCGCCAAGCCCGTCAAGGTCGCCAAGGCCAAGGCGCGCCGCACGACGAAGCCGGCCGCCGTCGCCGCCAACGAAGTCCCGGCCGCGGCGATCAACGCCTCCGGCGCCACCTCGGCGGCCAAGCCCGCCGCAGGGCCCGCGCCCGCGCCCTCGGCCCCGACGCCGGCCAAGGCCGGCTGATCCACCGTGCGATGGCCCGCCATATCGCAGTCGACGCGCCGTCGCAGCTCCCCGCCTGAGTCCGGCGGGCGTGCAGGCAGCCGGAACAGCGTGCTGGCGCAGATCGCGCGGGCGGCGGCGCCGTCGCTGGCGGCCCTTCTGGTGGCCGTCGCGCCGGCCGGCGCCGAGGCGCCAGGCAAGCTCGACAAGAGCGCCGGACCTCTGGTCGTGCAGGTGGGCGAGGCCAAGGATATCTCCCACATCGAGTTCCGCTGGGCTGGCGGCGCGCACATGAGCACGCGCCGCGACGGTCAGAAGCTGATCGTGGATTTCAGCCGCAACGCCCAGCCGGACCTTTCGCGGCTCAACGTCGATCCGCCGCAGTTCCTCAAGAGCGCCGAGGCGAAGGCCGCCGGCGGGGGGCTGGAGCTGACCCTGACCCTCACCGATGACGGCGACGCCAGGCCCGGCGTCGCGGACGGGGTGAACTTCATCACCCTGTTCAAGAAGGCCGACGCGCCGGCGGCGCCCGCCACGATCATCGCCCCCGCGCCGCCGCGCCCTGATCCCGTGCCGTCGTCCGGCGTGGTGGTCGCCCAGGCGGTCAAGGCCGGCCCCCAGGTTGCGGTCACCTTCCCGTGGAAGGCGCCCCTCGGCGCCGCGGTATTCCGGCGCGGACCCGCGATCTGGGTGGTGTTCGACACCCCCGCGGGCCTCGATGTGCAGACCGCCCAGCGCGCGGCCCCACAGTTTCCGATGCAGGTCGTCAAGGGCGCCGACTATGTCGCCGTCCGAATAGCCGCCCCGGCGGACACGCCGTTCAGCGCCGTCGGCCAGGGACCGCTGTGGACGCTGATCCTCGGCCCCGGGGCGCAGGCCCGTTCCCTGCAGATCGCCATGGGCCGGGCGGCTGAAGACGGCCCCGCCACCCTGGCGGCCAATCTCGCCGGCGTCACCAAGATCATCTGGATCGACGACCCCAACGTCGGAGATCGCCTCGCCGTGGCCACGGCGCTGGGCCCCGCCAAGGGCCTGTTGTGGAAGCGGAGCTTTGTCGACTTCTCGGTCCTCCCCTCGGCCCAGGGCCTGGTGGTTGAAACGGTCGCCGACAACCTGAACTTCTCCACCGACGGCGATGTCGTGCGCATCACCAAGCCGGATGGGCTGGCGCTTTCGCCCCCTGTGCACAAGCACATGGCCGAGCTCTTGCCCCTGCCCCAGCCGGCGGCCATGCCAGGCCTCGTGAACTTCGCCGAGTGGTCCAAGACGGGCGGCGGCGGCTTTCTGACCCGTTACGACGCCCTGCTCGACGCGTCGGCGCTGGAGACAAACCGCCAGGCGCTCGGCGACAAGACCGCAGGCGTCGCCGCCCGCATGGGGCTGGCGCGGTTCCTGGCCGGCTCCGAGCTGTCGTATGAGGCCATCGGCGCGCTCAACATGGCCGCCAAGGCGCACGAGGAGCTCTTGGCGGACTCGGAGTTCCGCGGCCTTCGGGGCGCGGTGCGCGTGATGGCCGGACGCTACAGGGAAGCCCAGTCAGACCTCGCGGCGGCGTCCCTGGCCAATGACCCGGCCAGCGCCCTCTGGCGCGCCTACGCCGACGCCAAGATCGGCCAATGGACCGACGCCCGGCAGGAATTCCAGAACGGCGGCAAGGCCCTGAACCTGTTCAACACCGCATGGCGCGCCCGCTTCGAGCGGGCCAACGCGGAGGCCAGCCTTCGCCTGAACGACTTCACAAACGCCAATACACAGGTCGCCCTGGCGATGCGCGAGCAGGAGGCGCCGCTGGATCGACTCGCGACCCTGCTGGTCCTGTCCCGCCTGCTGGAAGCCGAAGGGCTCGGCGACCGCGCGTTGCCGATCTATGACGCCATCGCGCGCGCGCCATCAGACCAGCTGTCGGCGCCGGCCATCCTGCACGCAACGCGCATTCGCCTTTATCAGGGCAAGATCGCTCCCGAGAAAGCCGCCCTGACGTTCGAGAGTCTCCGCTACCGTTGGCGGGGGGACTCCACCGAACTCGAGATCGTGCATGCCCTGGGGGACCTCTACCTCGTCCAGGGCCGCTATCGCGATGCGTTGGAATCCCTCCGCTCGGCGCGGCAGCGGATGGGCGACCTGCCCGAAGCGACCGAGATCGCCAACATCCTGTCGACCTCCTTCCGCAAGCTTTTCCTGGATGGCCAGGCGGACGGACTTGAGCCCATTCAGGCGCTGGGGCTCTTCTACGACTTCAAGGAGCTGACGCCCGTCGGGGCCGACGGCGACGAGATGGTCCGCAAGCTCGCCCAGCGGCTGGTGAACGTGGACCTGCTGGACCAGGCCGCCCAGCTGCTGAAATATCAGGTGGAAAGCCGGCTTGACGGCGTCTCCAAGGCCCAGGTGGCCACCGATTTGGCCATCATCCAGCTGATGGCGCGCCAACCCGAGGCCGCCCTGCAAGCGTTGAACAGTTCGCGCACGACGCTGCTGCCGACCGCGATCCAGGCCGAGCGCCGGCTGGTCGAAGCCAGGGCCTGGTTGCAGCTGAACCAGCTCGACCACGCCGCCGAAATCCTCGGAACCGACGCCTCTACCGATGCGATGACCCTGCGCGCCCAGATCGCCTGGAAACGGCGCGACTGGCCCACCGCCGCAAAGCTGTTCGAGCAAAGTCTGGGGGATCGCTGGAAGGTCGCTGACGGCCAGCTGGCGCCGGAAGACGAGTCCAAGCTGCTGCGGGCGGCGGTGGCCTTCAGCCTGGTGCAGGACGACACGTCGTTGAGCCGCCTGCGCGATCATTTCCAGATCTTCGTCGACAAGGCCCGATGGCCTGAAGCCCTGCGCGTGGCTCTTTCGGGCGTCACTGTAGAGCAGATCACCTCGGCCAACTTCGCCCAGGCGATTTCCGACGACCAGACCTTCGCGGGCTGGACGGCCAAGATGAAGGACCGCTTCCGCCAGCGTCCCCTGGGCGGTCCGGCCCCGCCCCCGTCGCTGCGTCCGGTGACGACAGCCGACGCCGGCCCGCCGCCGCCGCCGCCGCCCGGCAAGGTCGCCGCGCCGAAGACCGCCAAGAGCTGACACCCTCTTGCTGCGAAAGATCGAGGCGACGCTCAACAGAGCTTAACGATTATCCCCTAGTGTCGCGTCCCATGTTGGAAGCAGAAGCTCAGCAACTGGCGCGAGACCGGCGTGCGCTGGAACGCGTGCCGACCACCTTGCGCGGCAAGGTGTTCCCTGGCGAAATCGATTGTGTCGTCAAGGACTTCAATGAGCGCGGCGCCAAGCTGCAATTCTCGGAACAGCCGGTCGCGGGCGAACGGGTCATCCTGGTGATCTGGACCAGCGGCCTGGCCTTCGAGGCCCAGGTGCGGTGGCGCACGAGCGCGGCCATCGGCGTTCAGTTCATCCAGCGCTGTGACTTCCGGTCCCGGACGCCGGCGATGTTCTGGCCGGCGCGAGCGGTTTGGCTGAAGAGCCGCCGCCCCTTCCGGCGCAGCGCCCTCAAGAACAACCCTGTCATGATCGTCACGCCCAAGCGGCGCAGGGGCGAGGCGGGCTGACTGCGCCCGGCGGTCAGGCCCTGCGGCCAGCCGCCGAGATGTTGTCCACGCCAAGCGCCTGCAGCGCCGTCAGGATGATGCCGTCGGCGTCCAGCCCGGCTTCCGCGTACATGGCTTCGGGCTTGTCCTGATCCTGGAACCGGTCCGGCAGGACCAGCGGCCGCACCTTCAGACCCCGATCCAGCGCCCCGTGACGCGCCAGGGTGTGCAGCACGAAGGACGCGAACCCGCCCACCGAGCCTTCTTCCACCGTGATCAACGCCTCGTGCTCGCGGGCCAGGCGCAGGATCATGTCTTCGTCCAGCGGCTTGGCGAAACGAGCGTCCGCCACCGTCGCGGAATAGCCGCGCGCCGCCAGATGGTCCGCCGCCTTCAGGCAATCCTGCAGACGGGTCCCCAGCGACAGGATGGCCACGGCGGTGCCCTCGCGGACGATGCGGCCCTTGCCGATTTCCAGAGGCTGAGCCAGCTCAGGGATCAGCGCGCCGGTGCCTTCGCCGCGCGGATAGCGGAACGCCGAGGGGCCGTCGTCGATGGCCATGGATGTGGCGACCATGTGGGCGAGTTCGGCTTCGTCGGCCGCCGCCATGAGCACGAAGCCCGGCAAGGCGCCCAGATAACCGATGTCGAACGAGCCGGCGTGCGTCGGTCCGTCCGCGCCCACCAGGCCGGCGCGGTCGATGGCGAAGCGCACCGGCAGCTTCTGGATGGCCACGTCGTGGACCACCTGGTCGTAGGCCCGCTGCAGGAAGGTGGAATAGATGGCCGCGACGGGCCGCATGCCGTCGGCCGCCATGCCCGCCGCGAAGGTGACCGCGTGCTGCTCGGCGATGCCGACGTCGAAGAAACGGTCGGGAAAGCGTTGGGCGAAGAGGTCCAGCCCGGTCCCGGACGGCATGGCCGCGGTGACGCACACAATGCGCGGATCCAGCTCGGCCCGCTTGACCAGTTCGACCCCGAACACCTTGGTGTAGCTGGGCGCCGCGGCCGCGGCCTTGGCCTGCTTGCCGGTGACCACGTCGAACTTGACCACCCCGTGGTACTTGTCCTCGGCGTTCTCGGCGGGGGCGTAGCCTTTGCCCTTCTGGGTCACGACGTGGATGAACACGGGCTTGTCGGCCATTTCACGCACGTTCCTGAGCACGCTGACCAGATCGCCGAGGTTATGGCCGTCGATCGGACCGATGTACTGGAAGCCCATCTCCTCGAAGACGGCGCCGCCGACGACCATGTCGCGGGCGTATTCCTCGGCCTTGCGCGCGGCTTCCTGCAGTGAACGGGGCAGCACACCGGCCATGGTCCGGCCGAACTTGCGCAGCGTGCGGTAGGCGCCGGTGGAGACCAGCTTCCCCAGATAGACGCTCATCCCGCCCACCGGACGGGCGATGGACATGTCGTTGTCGTTCAGGATGACGATCAGCCGCTTGGTGGTCGAACCGGCGTTGTTCATGGCCTCATAGGCCATGCCGGCGCTCATGGCGCCGTCGCCGATCACCGCGACCACCGCGTTGTCCTTGCCCTGACGGTCGCGCGCGACGCAGAAGCCGAGAGCCGCCGAAATCGACGTCGAGGCGTGGGCGGCGCCGAACGGGTCGTATTGGCTTTCCGCGCGCTTGGTGAAGCCGGAGAGGCCGCCGCCCTGGCGCAGGGTGCGTATGCGTTCACGCCGGCCGGTGAGGATCTTATGGGGATAGGCCTGATGGCCCACATCCCAGATCACAATGTCCTCGGGCGTGTTGAAAACGTGATGCAGCGCGACCGTCAACTCCACCACGCCGAGGCCCGCGCCCAGGTGTCCGCCGGTGTGGGACACCGCGTCGATGGTTTCGGCGCGAAGTTCGTCAGCGAGCTTCTTGAGTTGGCGCAGCTTGAAGCCGCGGATGTCGGCGGGTGTGCGGACCGTGTCGAGCAGTGGCGTTACAGGCATGATGAAAAGGCCGGTTTCCCCCGAAGGCGGATCAATCAATTGGAGTGGTCTAGCACGAAATCCACGCTGTCACGAAGGTAAGTGGCGCGCTCGCCGAAGGGGTCCAGATGGGCCTTGGTCTGGGCCGCAAGCACGCCCAGGCGCTGGCGCGCGGCGCTGACGCCGAGCAGGCTGACGTAGTTCGCCTTGCCTTTGAAGGATTGGCGGGAGGAACGCCGTCCGCCAGCGGCGCGGCCGAGCAGATCCTCCGCCTCATCCGACATCGTGAGGTCATCGACGATCTGATAGGCGAGGCCAAGGTCCTGGGCGAAGGCCGCCAGGGCATGGCGCTCGGCGTCGCTGGCCCGCGCCAGGAGAAGGGGAATCTCGAAGGCGAACGCGATCAGGGCGCCCGTCTTCATCCGCTGCATGCGCGCGACCTCGCCCAGATCGTCGCGGGGGCCCAGGAGGTCGATCATCTGACCGCCGCACATCCCCCTGGCTCCCGCCGCGCTGGCGAGGCGGCGGATCAGTTCGGCGCGCACGGCGCCGTCCTCATGGGTGTCGGGGTGGGCCAGGATCTCGAAGGCGATGGACTGCAGGGCGTCGCCCACCAGGACGGCGGTGGCCTCGTCATAGGCCTTGTGCACCGTCAGGCGGCCCTGCCGCATGGAGTCGTCGTCGATGCAGGGCAGGTCGTTGTGGACCAGGCTGTAGGCATGAACGCACTCGAGCGCGCAGGCCGCGCGCAGCACCGGGCGTTCCTCCAGGTCGAACATCTTGGCGGTTTCGAGGGCGAAGAAGGGTCTGAGCCGGTTGCCCGGCCCTAGCGCCGCGTAACGCATCGCCTCCGTCAGGCGCGCCTCCGGTCCCTCGGCCCGGGGCAGAAGCTGATCGAGCGCCACCGTCAACAGATCGGCGGTCTCCGATATCCGCTCGGCCAAGGTGAGGGCTTTCAAGTGCGCCTCCGCGTGCGATCAGTTGAATTCTGCGGGTTCGACCCGGTCTGCCTGGCCTTGGGGACTCATGACGATCTTCTCAACGCGCAGGCGCGCGGCCTCAAGCTTTGCTTCGCAATGGCCCTTCAGCGCCGCGCCACGCTCATAGACCTCGATGGAGCGCTCCAGCGGAGCCTGTCCGGACTCCAGCTCAGCGACGATCTTCTCAAGTTCGGACAAGGCCTGCTCGAAACTGAGGCCATTGATATCTATGGTTGAAACGGCCGCGTCGCCCATCGCCCCTCCGTTGAATTACGCTCACCATAGGCGAGCGGCGTCAGGACGCAACGCAATGTGAGAAAGCACGCGCCGGCGCGGTGAGACGGGGCTCAGCGCCGTTCGTAATACCGGGTGGACCAGTACTTGTAGCCGCGGCCCTGGACGCACTTCCACCCGAGCCGGCGCAGCTCGATGCCGATCATGGTGTTGAAGAAGCCGTGGGCCACGACCAGCACGTCCTCGCCCTTGCGGGCCAGGGCGTCCAGGCGGCCGGCCGCATCGAGGGCGCGCGCCTCGGCCTCCCGACGGGTCTCCTGGCCCTCGTGATGCCCGAAGAACCACCACCAGATCCGCGAGATCCCCCCCCACAGCCGGGGCGGGAGGCGGATGGCGTCCGACCAGTGCGGGGGCGGCAGAGGCGCCTCGATGAAGATCTCGTCGCGCGTGAAGTCCCGGCCCGCGAGCAGGGCCGTCGCCGTCTCGATCGAACGCAGGCGGGTGGAAGAGAACAACACGCTGGCGCGGGCGGCCGCGGCCTTCAGGTGATCAGGCGGCGTCTGGCCCGCGGCGATGCCCGCGGCCTCGTAGAGCGCCCACCAGTCCCTGTACTGGCGCGCGTTGAGCCTGATCTTGCGCGAGAGGTCGGGCTCGGCGTGGCGGGCGAGCACGATCGTGCCCCAGCGCGCGTTGGCCGCGGGAGCGGAGGCCGGAGGCGCCTCGATGATCCGGTTCTGTTGCAATGCTTCGGTCGCCATCTTTCACGGCGACGCCCGCCCCCTGCGGCGACGTCAAGGAGGGATGGGTCGCCCATCCGCCCGAGTCGCGCCACCACGACTTATGTCGAAGGCGAGCGACGAACCATCAGTCCTCCTGCAACGCCCGCACATGCGCCGCAGCCGAACGGCCCAGCGCCTCAAGGTCGTAGCCGCCCTCGAGGGAAGACACAACCTTTCCCCCGCAACGGGCGCGCGCCACTTCGCAGATGGCGCGGGTGGCCCAGGCGAAGTCCTCGGCCTCCAGGGTCTGTTCGGCCAGGGGATCACGGGCGTGGGCGTCAAACCCGGCGGAGATGATGACCAGGTCCGGCCTGAAGGCGTCCAGAGGCGCCATCAGCCGTTGGAAGGCGGCCCGCCACACCGGTCTCGGCGCCATGGGCGGCGAAACCGCGTTGACGACGTTGGGCAGCCGGCCCTCCTGGCCGGAGCCCGGGTAGCAGGGCCACTGGTGGACAGAGGCGTAGAACAGCGACTCATCGCCGAGGAAACAGTCCTGGGTGCCGTTGCCGTGGTGCACGTCGAAGTCGACGACCGCCACGCGGCCGAGGCCCGCGGCCTGGGCGGCCTTGGCGGCGACCGCCACGCTGGACAGGATGCAGAAGCCCATCGGGGTGTCTGGGCCAGCATGATGGCCCGGCGGGCGCACCGCGCAGAAAGCCCGGTCAAACGCACCCGAGGCCGCGCCCTGGACGGCCTCGATGACCGCGCCGCAGGCGAGCCGCGCCGCCGCGAGACTGCCCGGCGACATGGCGGTGTCGGCGTCCAGGCGCACCAGTCCGGCCGCGGGCGAGGCTTCCGCCAGGGCGTCCAGGTAGTCCTGAGGATGCACGCGCAGCAGGTCAACGTCATGGGCCGGGCGGGCCTCCCGTGTTTCGAGCCCCACGACGCCGTCGCTCAGGGCGTCCAAGACGGCGGTCAGGCGTTCGGGGCGCTCGGGATGCCCCTCGCCCTGGCGATGGGCGAGCATGTCGGGGTGGGTGAAGACCGCGATCGACATGACGCAACGCTCCTTGGCCGTCCGGTCCGCTCAAGCTAAACGGCCTCAATGGTCGATTCCAGCATCAGACGGGCGGGCCCCGACGACGCGCAGACCCTGGCCGAGCTCGGCCGGGACACCTTTGTCGCGACCTTCGCGCATCTCTATCCGCCCGAAGACCTGATGGCCTACATCGCCGAGACCTATACGCAGGACGTGTTCCGGGCCGCCCTTGAAGACCCGGCCCATGGCCTCTGGATCGCGCAGGCCGGCGATCAGGCCATCGCCTACATTCATGCCGGACCCTGTTCATTGCCCCATCCGGACGTCACGCCCGGCTGCGGCGAGGTGAAGCGGCTCTATGTGCGCCGCGAACACCAGAGCGGCGGCCATGGCGCCGCCCTGTTCACGACGGCCCTGGACTGGCTGGTCCGACCCGGCCGGAGGCTGTGGATCGGTGTCTGGTCGCAGAACCACGGGGCCCAGCGTTTCTACGGGCGCTTCGGCTTCGAGAAGATCGGCGAATATATCTTCCCAGTAGGAAACACGCGGGACCATGAGTTCATTCTGCGACGCGGCTGAAGGCTGGACGGCGCGCCCGTCCGGACCGGTCATGCCATGAGCCCGAGTCCTTCCACTGCGGACGAGGTCCGTCTGCGACGGTTCGAGCGGGCGTGCGCGGCGGCGATCACGGTCCGCTACCGTCAGCTTCGCCAGGACGACCCCGCGGAGTTCCCGATGCGGGCCAAGCGCGACGCGAAGGCCGCCATGGGCAGGGGCGATCTGAAGACCCTGGTGGGGATCTTTGACGTGTGGCCGGAAGATCGGCCTGCGCCGGCCGGGTACGACCGCGCCTATGTCGAAGCGCTCATCACACTCGAGCGCTGCGAGGACGCCCTCGCGGTGCTGGTCGATCCGCGCCACGGGTTCGAGCCCGACTACGCCTATTTCCACGCTCTGGCGCTCGCCCAGGCCGGCATGGGCCGGCTCGGCTACGCCCTCGGTTCGGCGGTCAAGGCGGTCCAGGCCCTGCCGGCCTTCGATCTCACATGGCGGTTCGAGCATATCCGCGGCGAGCTCGACCATGCCCCTTCGGCGCTGGACCGGGCGATGATGTGGCCCGAATACAGCGCGGCCATCGAGCGGCAGCTCGCCAAGGGCAAGCGGGCGAACGCCATGGCGCTGCTGAAGCGGTTCCTGGCCGAACGCGCCGAAGCGCTGCAGGACGCGCTTGCGCGCGGCGCCACCGCCCAGGCGGGCGGGCGTCCGCCAGCGACCTGGGGCGACGCTCAGAGGCTGGCCTGTGACTACCAGAGGCTGGGCCGTCCGGGCGAAGCTGCGGCGGTCCTGGTCGCGGCGCTCGCCAGTGGGATGACGCTGTCGCCCGGCGAACGGGCGGACCTGTTCGCCCTGCCGGCCACGCTGGCGCCGCGTCTGGCCCCGGAGGCGCTCGCCGCCCTCGCCGAAGCGCTTGAACCGGCCTGCAAGGGCAAGGCTGAACGCCTGGCCATGCGCCAGGTGCGCCGCAGGCTGGCCGGAAAGACCCCGCCTTCCGATCCCGACGCGCCCGATCCCGGGCGCCTGCGCAATGACGCCCGCGCCTTCCTCGGCCTGGCCTGCGCGGCCATCGAGCAGTGGGACGCCGCCATCGCGATTCTGGGCCCGCTGGCCGACCGCGCCCGGCCGGGCGCCCCCTATCTGGCCGAGCTGGCCTTCTGCACGGGCCAGGACATACTGGGCGGTTTCCGCTCGGAGCCGAGGCCCCGCGCCGAAAGGCGGGTGTTCGACCTTTTCCCTTTCCACGGCGAGCAACGGGCCCTCGAGATCAAGCTGAATGAGATGGGAGACTGGATCGACCGGTTCGTCATCGTGGAGGCGCGCCATTCCCGCGCCAACCAGCCCAAGCCGCTCATGTTCGAGACCATTCGCGACCGCTTCGACCGCTGGGCGCCGAAACTTCGCTACCTGACGATCGACGCCTTCCCGGAACATGCGACCACGCCGATCGCCAGGGACTTGCATCTGAGGGACCAGGCGATCTTCGGGCTGGGCGAGGACTTCGCCCCCGACGACCTGGTCTTGCTGACCGATCCGGACGAGGTCGTCGACAGGCGCGCGCTCGAAGGATTCTCGGGAGATTTCGCCAGCCTGGGCCTGCGCGCTTACAGGTATTTCCTGAATTACCACCGGACATCGCAGACCGAGTCCCGCCTGGGCGACCCTTCCGTCTGGCGGGCGGCGCACCTGCGACATCAGGGCGTGAGTCACGCCCGTCTTGCGCTTGCCCCCTGGTCGGCGGCCGATCGGATTGTCGACGCCGGTTGGCGCTTTGCGCTCCTGGAGGACGCGCCCGGCGCGGGGGTGGAGGGCGTGATCAAGGACGAGGCCGCCTTCGCGGCCCGGCGCGACCGGTTGCGGCGTGGGGAGCTGGAGCCCGGCTGGGAACGTTGCGAGATCGACGCACGCTTCCCCGCACACGTCAGGTCAGGCGCCGGGCCGCTCAAGGCGCTGATCCTCTAAGCCGGCCCGGCCGCGGCGACATCGCCGATTGAGGCTCGCGCCCGAGGGGATTAAGGCGGGGCGTGACGTCAAATCCCCCCCCAGCCGAGCCGGTCGCTGCACCCGCAGCAGCGGAAGACGGCATCGGGCGTCAGCTGGCGATCCTGGCGGTGGGCAGCGCCCTGTTCATGCAGTTCATCGACCAGACGGCGCTTTCGACCGCCCTGCCGACCCTGGCCGCCGCCTTCAAGATCGAGCCCATCAATCTGAAGCTCGTGCTGACCAGCTACATCCTGGTCCAGGCCGTGGTTGTGCCGGCGAGCGGCTGGGCCGCGGACCGCTTCGGCGCCCGGCGGATCTTCATCGCGTCCATGGCCCTGTTCCTGCTGGGGTCAGTCCTGTGCGGCCTGTCCCAGACCTTGGGCGAGCTCGTACTGTTCCGAATCCTCCAGGGCGCGGGCGCGGCGATGCTGATGCCCGTCGGACGCATCATCGTCGTAGGCCAGAGCCCGCGGGAACACCTGGTGCGCTCCATGGCCCTGCTCACAACCCCCGCCATGGTCGGGCCGATCATCGGTCCACCGCTGACCGGCCTCATTCTGAAGGTCGCCAGCTGGCCCTGGATCTTCTACATCAACCTGCCCGTCGGCCTGCTGGGCATGCTGGCGGTCTGGCGGTTCGTGCCGCGCAACCGCGTGCCCCATCCGGGGCCCTTCGACACCATCGGTTTCGTCCTGGCGGCGGTGGCCATTTCCTCGGCCATGGGCCTGGCCGAGACCCTCGGCTTCGACCTGATCCCCTGGACCGTGCAGGTGGCCGCCCTCGCCCTGGCGGTCGCCTCGACGGCCGGCTTCATCTACCACGCCCGGCGGGCGGAGCGGCCGGTGTTGGATTTGAGCCTGCTGCGCCTGAGCACCTTTCGCGCCAGCGTCACGGGCGGGACCCTGATCCGCATCGGCATCGGCGCGACGCCGTTCCTGATGCCGCTGCTCCTGCAGATCGCCTTCGGCTGGACGCCGCTGCATGCGGGCCTCCTGATGGTGGGGATGGCGGTCGGCGCCCTGGCCTCCCGGCCCCTGGCCAGCCACATGATGCGGCTGTTCGGCTTCCGCACCATCCTGGTGGTCACCACCGTGCTCATCAGCCTCCTGACGGCCCTGCCGGGATTCTTCCGCGCCTCGACGCCCATGGCCCTGATGTTCGCCGCCCTCGCCATGGGAGGTTTTGTGCGGGCCACCCAGTTCACGGCGTCCAACGCCCTGTCCTTCGTCGAAATCGACCAACGCTCAGTGACGCCCGCCTCGACCCTGCAGGCGGTCGTGCTGCAGCTGTCCATCAGCCTCGGCATCACCGTCGGCAGCCTGGCGCTCCAGCTGATGCGCGTGGGCGCGCATGGCGCTCCTCTGGCGCCCGATCAGTTCATCCTGCCCTTCTGCGTCGTGGGCGGCATGTCGCTGATGGCGACCCCGATCTATCTGCGCCTCAGCAAGGACGTCGGGTCCGACATGACCGGCCACAAGCGCCGGCGGGTCTGACCGGCTCAGGCCGCCAGATAGGCCCTGTCGCCTTCGACCAGGGGCGCGAACGAAGGGCGAGACAGCATGCCGGCCACGTAGGCGGCCGTCTTCGGATAGGACGCCGGGTCCGGGCGGATTCCCAGATAGTCAAGGTTCGGGAAGAAGCTGGCGACAGAGACGTCAGCCAACGTCAGCCTGTCGTCCACCAGGAAGCCGGAGGGCGGCAGGACACCTTCCAGATAGGCGAAGATCCCCGGGAGCTTCTGCTCGGCGGCGTCGGCGGCGGCGAGGTTCGGCTCGCGGCCGAAACGCTTGGCCAGCAGCCGGTTGAAGAACATGGCGACGGTGGCGTCGCCCAGGATGGTGTCGGCGAACTCGTCGAACCAGATGACCCGCGCGTGCGACCGGGCGTCCGCCGGGATCAGCGCAGGCTGCGGCCCGGTCTTGTCCATGTAGGCGACGATGGCGCTGGAGTCGCTGAGGGAGAAGTCGCCATCCTGCAACGCCGGCACCTTGCGGAACGGGCTGGCGCGCAGGAACGCGGGATCCGGATCAGGACCCATTCCTGGGCGCTGTTCGATCGCCAGCCCCTTCTCGGACGCAAACGCCAGGACCTTGCGCACATATGGCGACAGCGACGGACCGAACACGATCATGACGAGACCCCTGCATATGATGGGCCTTCGCTATAGCCAGGAACATGCGCACCGCAAGCGCCGCGTGGGCGCCGGCGGCCCGGGCTGCGCGAACACGACGCGCGGGGCGACCCGGCCTTTGCCGGGTGCGCCTCGCCGCCGACTGGACTTGACCTGCTGGGGACGGGTCCTATTGATGCCCGCCCCGCATGAGGAGGCGATGGTGGCCGAAGATCCGACGCAATGGGAGCCGCAGACACGTCTGGTGCGCGGCGGCCTGGACCGGTCCAGCCATGGCGAGACCTCGGAGGCCATGTTCCTCACCCAGGGGTATGTGTACGAGTCCGCGGAGTCCGCCGAGGCGCGCTTCAAGGGCGAGCAGCCCGGGTTCGTCTACTCCCGATACGCCAACCCCACCAATCGCATGTTCGAGGAACGCCTGGCGTTGCTGGAAGGCGCGGAGGCATGCCGGTCGACCGCGTCGGGCATGGGCGGCGTCACCCTGGCCCTCATGGGCCTGCTGCGCGCCGGCGACCATGTGGTGGCCGGGCGGGCGCTGTTCGGATCCTGCCGCTGGGTCATCGCCCAGTGGCTGCCCCGGTTCGGCGTCGAAGCGACCCTGGTCGACGGACGTGACGTGGAGGCCTGGCGGGCGGCCATGCGGCCCAACACCAGGGCCGTGTTCCTGGAGAGCCCCGCCAACCCGCTGCTGGAACTGGCCGATGTCGCCGCCGTCTCGGCGATCGCGCACGCCGCCGGCGCCAAGGTGGTCGTGGACAACGTCTTCGCCACCCCGATCTTCCAGAAGCCCCTCGAACTGGGCGCCGACATCGTGGTCTATTCGGCCACCAAGCACATCGACGGCCAGGGGCGCGTGCTGGGCGGCGCGATCCTGGGCAAGAGCGAGCTCATCGACGAGTCATACCGGGATCCCATCCGCCATACGGGGCCCACCCTGTCGGCCTTCAACGCGTGGGTGCTGATGAAGGGGCTCGAGACCCTGGAGCTGCGCGTCCGCCGCCAGGCCGAAACCGCGCTGCAGCTGTGCGACCTCTTCGCCAGCCATTCGAAGGCCAAGAGCTTCCTCTACCCCTATCACACCAGCCATCCGCAATATGACCTGGCCAGGCGGCAGATGTCCGGCGGGGGCACGGTGGTCGCCCTGGACCTCGGGTCCAAGGCCGCGGCGTTCAACTTCCTGAACGCGCTAGAGATCGTGGACATCTCCAACAACCTCGGCGACGCCAAATCCCTGGCCACCCATCCATCGACCACCACCCACCGGTCCCTCACCGACGAGGAGCGCGCGTCGCTTGGCCTGACCGACGGCTGCGTGCGCCTGTCCGTCGGCCTGGAAGGACCGGCCGACCTGGCCCGGGACATCGGCCGGGCGCTGGACAGGGCATGAAGACGCACGGCGTAAAACGCATCTCACGCCGACGGCGCTCGCGCGACGCGCCGATCTATGAGGCGCGCACCAACGATATCGTCGTGCGTGTGGTGGCCACCTCCCTGCCCGACCAGTCCGACCCGGAGGATGGCCAGTACTTCTGGGCCTATACGGTGGAGATCGAGAACCACGGCCGCGAGACGGTGCAGTTGGTCACCCGGCACTGGACCATCACCGACGCCCTCAACCGCGTGGAAGAGGTCTCCGGCCAGGGCGTGGTCGGCGAACAGCCGGAACTGAAGGCCAGCGAAGCCTTTCGCTATACCTCGGGTGTGCCGCTCAAGACGCCGTCCGGCACAATGCGCGGCCGCTACCACATGGTGACCGCCGCCGGCGGTGGTCTGGCCGTAGACATCCCCGAGTTCTCCTTGCATCTTCCAGGCGCCGGCCGCGTGGGGAACTGACCGGCCGGTCGGCGAAGGAAATCCTCATGGCTAACCGCCTTGGCGCCCTGCTCCTGGCTGGCCTCGCGCTCACCGCGTTCACGGGCGCACCGGCAGGCGCTGCGGACGACAAGGCCTCTCCCCCGACCGCCGCGGACTGGGCCGCGCTGGGCAAATTGCCGGACTGGAGCGGGATCTGGGTCCCGGACGTCGGCGACCAGAACGCCCAGGTGACCTCCAACCCCACGCCCTGGACGCCGGACGCCAAGCGCCAGATCGACAAGATGAATGCCGACGAGGACGCCGGCGACCCCAAGGGCCTGTTCGTCGACTGCCTGCCCGAAGCCATGCCCAGCTGGATGCTTATCAGCCACAACGCCATGGAGATCCTGTTCACGCCCGGACGGGTGACGATGCTGGGCGAGGCGGACGGCAACCGGCTACGGCGGATCTACACCGACGGGCGGGGCCACCCGGCCGATCCCGACCCCAGTTTCCACGGCCACTCCATCGGACGCTGGGAGGGAGACGCTCTGGTGGTGGACACCATCGGCGTGCTGCCCGAAGCGTTGCTGGCGGTCAGCGAGGCGGCGGGTCTGCCCAACAACGGCGACCTTCACGTGGTGGAGCGGTTGCACCTGGCCGGCCCGGACGCCCTGCACGACGACCTGGAGATCACCGCGCCCCACCTCCTGACCCGGCCTTGGAAGACCACGCGCATCTACTACCGGCGGCGCGGGCCGCGGAACGACATCCTGGAGGGCGTGTGCCTCCAGGGGGCCTTCGCCGAGCGCAAGGACGAGGCCGGCAACGCGGTCTTCGAGCCCCTGGCCCACGACAAGGGCATTCCCGTGCCCCCGGGCCAGTAGCGTAACGCCAGGAGATAATCCCCATGTCCGCCAAAGCCGCCGTATTCGGCCTCGCGTTCGGCCTCGCCGCGGTCGCGGCCCCCGCCCTGGCGCACCACTCCTTCGCCATGTTCGATTTCAACCGGATCGTGACGCTGAAGGGCGCCGTCAAGGAATTCCAGTGGACCAATCCCCACGTGGTCCTGTGGGTCGAGACCGATCCGACCGCGAGCGAGCCGGCCGTGACCTGGTCGGTGGAGCTGACCAGCCCGGGCAACCTCACCCGCAGCGGCTGGAGCCGCACGTCGCTGAAGCCCGGCGACAAGGTGGAGGTCGAGCTGAACCCGCTCAGGGACGGCAAGCACGGCGGCGGTTTCCACAAGGCGACCCTGGTCTCCACCGGCCAGGTCCTGACCAGCTCCGGTCCCGGCGCCCTGCCGCAGGCCAAGCCCTGAACTTCAGCTCTTGGCGAGTTCGCGCGACCGGCGCGCGGCGGCGGCGACGGCTTCGCGCATCAGGGGCGCGAGGCCCCGTTCACCCATCAGGACTTCGAGCGCCGCCTGGGTGGTGCCGCCCGGGGACGTGACCTGACGGCGCAGGTCCGCCGGCTCCTCGCCGGACTGCATCATCAGGGCCGCCGCGCCGGCCATGGTGGCCCGCGCCAGGGTCCGGGCGGCCTCGGGTGAAAGACCTTCCGCCTCGCCCGCCGCTTCCAGCGCTTCGGTGAAGGCGTAGAGATAGGCCGGCGCCGAGCCGCAGACGGCGGTCACCGCGTCCATCAGGCTCTCATCGTCCACATCCACCATCCGCGCGACCGGATCGAACAGGGCGTGCGCGGCGGCGGCCGCGCGGGCGTCCGGCGCATAGATCGCCCCGGCGCCCTGAGCCACGGCCACGGCGGTGATGGGCATGACCCGCGCCGCTGGACGGCCGCCAAATGCCTGCGAGATGTCGCCGGCGCGCACGCCGGCGGCCACCGAGACGATCACCGCGTCCTGGGACAGATGCGGCCCGAGCGCCGCTGCGGCCTCGCGCCAGACCTGGGGCTTGACGGCCATGAGGACGGTCCGGGCCCCCGCGAGGTCGGCGGCGGGCGGATTGAGCCGCGCGCCCGCGGCTTCGGCCGCACAGGCAAGGTCGCCCGGCTGGGGATCGCGGATGATCAGGTCCGTGGGCTTGAACGCCCCGGTCAGGGCCCAGCCGTCCAGCAAGGCGCCGCCCAGGCGTCCCGCGCCGAGGAGGAGGATGGGTGTGATCGCGGCCATGGAGCGCAGAGGGGGAGGCTAGGCCTGCCCCACCGTATCGAACATGCAGGCGGCCATGGCCTCGTCCGGGGTCTTGCCGCCGGGCAGCAGGAAGTTGAAGGCCGGGTAGAAGCGATCGGCCGCCTCCACCGCCGTGTCGATCATCGAGGCGGCCTGGGCCATGGTCGGGCGCTCGCCGTGCGGCAGCGACATGGCGTTGCGGAACACCACTTCGCCCTCCTCGACCCAAAGCTCGAAGTGGCCGAGCCAGACTCGCGGATTGATCAGGGCCAGCAGGGCGTGGGTGGCGCCGCGCTTTGACTTCGGCGCGCGCAGGTCCAGCGAGACGCACAGCTGCAGGCAGTCGGCCTCGGGCCGCCAGGCGAACCACAGCTCGTAGTCCTTCCAGTCTCCGGTCAGGGAAAACGCCAGGTCCCCATCGTCGGAGCGGTCGAAGGACAGGTTCTCGGCCGTGAGGACGCGTTCGACCACGTCCAGCGGATCGAGGGCGAATTCGACGTCTTCTTCCGAATGGGACATGTCCATAACGCGGTCCTTGATCGACGCTAGGGCGGCATACTCCCGCCGAATCGTCCCTGTGAGTACCTAACCTGCTTCGGGCCGGTGGTCTCAACCAGCTTCTTGCGAGGCGCGAGCTTAAGCTTTGTCTTCGCCCTTCAGGCGGGCGATGTCATCCCGCAAAGCCGAGATCTCGGCCTTCGCGGCCTCGAATTCGTCCCGGCGCACGAAGTCCATCTCTGCCGCCAGCTTGTCCAGCTGCGCGCGGACGGCCGCCTTGGCTTCCTCGCCGGCCGCCTGGGCCAGGCCGATGGCGGCGGTGGTCAGCTTGGAGACTTCGTCGAGAAGGGGATTCTGCGTCTGCATGGAGGCTGGCCCGGTCTGCTGGTTGGGCCTCTATATGGCAATGATGGCTGGATTGCGAAAGGAGAAGGCGGCGGCGCCCTCCCCACCGCGCGTGCGGCCTGCTAAATCACCCACGACGCGACAGGAGCCGCCGTGCAGTTCCCCGACATCAGTCCCTACGTCCCCCTGCTCGGGCCTTACAGCTTCAGCCTCGGCGCCTGGCATGTGGGCCCGATCGGCGTGCGCTGGTACGCCCTGGGCTATATCGCCGGCATCGTGTTCGGCTGGCGTTACTGCCTCGGCCTGATCCGCAACAACCGCCTGTGGGGCGCCCGCGCGCCGACGGCGACGCCCCTGCAGATCGACGACCTGGTGCTCTGGGTCACCCTCGGCATCGTGGGCGGAGGACGTCTGGGCAGCGTCTTGTTCTACAACACCTCGGTGATCTGGAAGGACCCCTTGGACATCCTCCGGATCTGGGACGGCGGCATGTCGTTCCACGGCGGCATGATCGGGGTCGGCCTGGCCATCTTCTTCTTCGCCAGATCCCAGAAAATAGACCTCTTGCGCCTCGCGGACCTGATCGCGCCCTGCGCGCCCTTCGGCATCGGGGTGGTGCGCATCGCCAACTTCATCAATGGCGAGCTGTGGGGCCGGGTCACCGATGCCCCCTGGGGCATGGTGTTCTGCAACAACCCCATCCAGAAGGCCTACGGCTCCTGTCCCGCCGGCATTCTGCCGCGCCATCCCAGCCAGCTCTACGAAGCGTGCCTGGAGGGTCTGGCCCTCTTCATGGTCCTGCGATGGGCGACCCACCGGGCGCTGTGGCTGAAGCGGCAGGGCGCGATCGTCGGCCTGTTCCTGACCTGTTACGGCCTGTTCCGCATCTCCCTGGAGAATGTCCGCCAGCCCGACGCCGACATGCCCCATTTCCCGCTCGGCCTGACCATGGGGATGATGCTGTCGGTCCCGATGGTGCTGGCCGGTCTTTGGCTGATCCGGCGCGCGTTGCGCCAGCCGCTGGCCGCGCAAGCGGCCGAATGAGCCTGATGGCGCGGCTGAGCGCCGAGATCGCGCAGACCGGCCCCCTCACGCTCGCCCAGTTCATGACGGCGTGCCTGCACGATCCAAAGGACGGCTACTACGCGACGCGCCCGGCGCTCGGGGAAGATGGCGATTTCATCACCGCGCCCCTGGTGTCGCAGATGTTCGGTGAGCTGGTCGGCCTGTGGTGCGCGGAGGTCTGGGCCCGGATGGGGCGGCCGGAGCGGGTGCTGTGGGTCGAGGTCGGGCCAGGCGACGGAACACTGATTCAGGACGCCTTGCGCGCCGTCTCGAGGGCGGCGCCCGCCTTCGCCCAGGCCGCCGAGCTGATGCTGGTGGAAACGAGCGCGCCGTTGGCCGCCCGCCAGCGCGAACGGCTGGGAGGCGCCTTCGCGCACTGGATCCAGAGCCTGTCGGATCTTCCGGCGGACGCGCCCGTGATCCTGGTCGCCAACGAGGTGCTGGACTGCCTGCCCGTCCGCCAGTTCGTCAGCACGGGCGGCGGCTGGGCCGAGCGCATGGTGGGCCTGGACGCGGAGGGCGAGCTCGCCTTCGGCCTGGCCCGTCGGCCCCTTGACCGGGTCCTGCCCGTCACGCCGCCGGACACGGTGATCGAGGTTTCCCCAGCCCAGGAGGCTTTCGGCGCGCAGATCGGCGCCCTGGTCGCCCGCCAGGGCGGTGCAGGCCTGCTCATGGATTACGGCCGCGCGGAGGCCGGATTCGGCGACACGCTGCAGGCCGTGAAAGGTCACCGGAAGGTTCCGCCCCTGGAGGCGCCGGGCGAGGCGGACCTCACGGTCCACGCCGACTTCCCTGCGGTATTGGCCGCCGCCGTCCGAGCCGGGGCGCAGGCCGCGCCCATCCTGGCCCAGGCCGCATTCCTCGGCCGACTGGGCGTCGAAGCGCGGGCGGAAGCGCTCGGCCGCGCCCACCCCGACAAGGCCGACATCATCGCCCGCCAGCTCCACCGCCTCACCGCCCCGGACCAGATGGGCGAGCTCTTCAAGGCCGTCTGCATCCATGCGCCGGGCCTTGAACCCCCGGGATTCGAACATGGCTGAGGTCCCGACGATGCAGTCACGCCTGCTGGCGGGCCTGCCTGGGGTGCGCCACGGCTTCTTCACCCGCCAGGGCGGAGTCTCCAGCGGCGTCTACGCCAGCCTGAATGTGGGCGTGGGCTCGCGGGACGATCCGGTCGCGGTCACGGAGAACCGCGCGCGGGCGGCCGCGGCGTTCGCCGTCGCGCCGGAGCGGCTCCTCACCTGCTACCAGATCCATTCCGCGACCGCGGTGGTCGCCGCCGCACCCTTCGCCGAGCGCCCCGAGGCCGACGCCGTGGCCGCCGCCGCGCCGGGCCTGATGTGCGCCGCCCTGGCCGCCGACTGCGCGCCGGTGCTGATCGTGGATCCACAGGCCCGCGTCGTCGCCGCCGCCCACGCCGGCTGGCGGGGGGCGCTGGGCGGGGTCGTGGAGGCGGCGGTGGAGGCCATGACCGGCCTGGGCGCGGACCGGAAGCGGATGCGGGCCGCTGTCGGCCCCTGCATCGGTCCCCGCTCCTACGAGGTCGGCCTGGAATTCCTGGAGACCTTCACCTCGACCAGCACGGACAACGCCCGCTTCTTCCAGCCGGGCGCGGGGCCCGACAAGCGCCTG
>FTHA01001029.1_pt1 | contig 21487 bp, 22 predicted proteins | sample 1640771 | NCBI WGS metagenome assembly FTHA01 (sample SAMEA3914789, study PRJEB12502) | metagenome | biome: forest; material: soil | place: Canada | collected 2011-07-03 | depth 0.3 m | reverse complement strand
TGCCCCCCTCCCCGACCCTCCCCCTCAGAGGGGGGAGGGAGGACTGAAGGGTTGGGGGGAGGGAGAAGTCGCTCAGGACTCACGCGAACACCCCGTGCAGCCACCATGACGGCGGCGGGTCGGCCGCCTCGCGGCCGTAGAGGCCTTCGCGGTAGAGCCAGTAGCGGCGGCCCTGGTCGTCCTCGACGCGGTAATAGTCGCGGGTGCGCGGCGTGCGGGGGCCGGTCGGGTCGATCCACCATTCTGGGCTGAGGCGCTCGGGGCCTTCGGCCTTGGCGACCTTGCGCATCACCCGCCGCCAGAGGAAGCGGGCCGGGGCGCTGTCGGGCAGCTCGGCCAGCGCCTCGATCGGCTCGGGCGGATCGAACAGCAGCAGCGGCCGCTCCGCCGCCTCCACCGGCTTTGACGAGGAAGTGCGGTCGGCTTCGCCGGCGCGCAGCCAGGCTTCGCTGCGTTCGGGGATATGGCTTTCCAGAAAGGCGGGGCGAAGCACTGCGCCTTCGCCGAGCCTGGCCTCTATCCGGTCCACCATGGCCGCCAGCGCATCTTCGCCGGCGCGCGGGTCGTCCCCGGAGAGATCGCCCTGGCGCGTGCGAGCCTCTTCGGCTTTGCAGGCCTCCACCATCAGGGCGTCGGCGCCGAACCCGAGGTCGAGACGCTCGAGCCCGCGCTCCTTCAACAGCCGCAGCAGATGCGCCGGCGTGGCGGCCGGAGCGCTCAGGCCGGCTTCGATCGAGGTGGTGCGCCCGTCCACGCGGAAGGCGGTGAGCCTCACCCGCCGCGCGCCCTTGCCGTCGCGCTCCAGCTGGCGCGCAAGCGCCTCCACCAGGGGCGGCAGCGCCCAGGCCACGCCGTCCATGTCGATCATCGGCTCGGGGAACACCTGCCAGGCGCGATAGAGCGGCGCAGGCCGAACCGGGACCAGCGGTTCCCCCTCCACGCCCAGAGCCTGGTCGAGGCGGCGGACCAGCTCCATCCCCTCCTCCCCGCGGAACCGGCGCGCGAGGCCCGCGCGCGGCAGGCCATAGAGATCGCCGATCCGCTTCAGCCCGAACCGGCGCAGCAGGGTGAAGGTCTTGTCCGCCAGCCGCAGAGCTTCCACGGGCAGGGTGGAGAGGGCCTCGCGGACGCGTCCGGACGCCGCGATCCGATCCTGGCCGAAACGCGCCAGGGCCCAGGCCGCGCCGGGGGTGTCGGCGATGGCGGCGCGGGCGGGGACGCCGGCCGCCCGCAGCCGCCGTTCGAGCTCGACCAGCAGGGCGCCCTCCCCGCCGAACAGATGGGCGCCGCCGGTCATCTCCAGGAACAGACCTTCGGAGCCGGCCACGAGGCAGTCCACCGCCACGCAGGGGGAGAAGCGCTCGGCCCAGAGGGCGAGACGCTGCAGCGCCGTTCCGTCGCGCTCGGGATCGGCGGGCTCGCTCTCCAGCCCCGGCGCAACGGCCTTGGCGTCGGCGTGCGGCTGGCCACGCCGCAGTCCAAGGGCGCGGGCAGGAGCGTTCACCGCGGTGAGCAGCAGCCCGCGCGTCGTCCGCTCGACCAGGGCAAAAGGGGCTTCAGGCGGCTTGGGGCCGGCGGCCCTGGACCAGACCGTGATCGGCCAGTCCGGCAGCCAGACCGAGACGATGCGTCTCATGATCCTGCTCCAGCTCCCAGGCGCCCAGCGGCCCATCGCGCCGCCGCACCAGCTCGGCCCTGAGTCTGAGGGCGCCGGGGGCCCTGGGGTCGAATGGATGGGACGACGAAGGCAGGGCGGAGATCCTCCAGCGCATCCAGGCAGCGCTGAGGTCCCCCGCCGGGGCGGCCCGCAGCAGCACGCCCACCGCCCGGCCGGCGCGGGCGGCGAAATCCAGCCGGCGGGTGGCGACGAAGGAGGGTTGCTCCACGGTGGCGATCGCCCCTCTCACGGCGCCGGACTTCAGGGCCTCCTCCATCGCCCACAGGGCCTCGGCCTCCCGCTCGGCGCGGACCTGGATAACCTCGCCCGGAGCGATCCCGAGCCGGCAGAGTCCACGGGCGAACAGCCCGCCACGCTCACGCCGCCACTGCCCCGCGGCGACGAAGACGACGGGCCGCGGGTCCTTCCCGGCCGCGACGCGTGAGAAGGCAAAGGCTGCGGCCTGGGGCCAATCCCGCGACTCGGCCGCCCCCGCCTCCTCCAGGCCCAGACGCGGCTGGGGGGGAAGATCTGGCCGGATGACGGGACGGGTCGCTGATGAGGGCATGATGCTGAGAACGATATTGTTCTCAATTTGTTCTCATCGCCACCGCGAGTCAACCGGCATGGGGCTGGACGGCCTCCCGTCAGGCCCGCGCGGGCGCCGGACGGCCGGCGAGAGACGAAAACGCCTTCCCCAAGGCTATTCCTGGCGTTTCGATCAGGCGGAAGTTGATCCAGGCAAGGGGAATGGTGACCGCGGCGGTCAGGAGGGCGAGGACCACAGGCGCGTAGGCGCCGCCAAGGTCATATCCCTGCACCAGCGAAAGCCCGGACGCGACGGCCAGCATGACCGGATAGTGAAGCAGGTACACGCTGAAGGAAATGTCACCCAGGAACATTGCGAACGGTATCCGCAAGACGCCGACCCCGTTGGGACAGGCCACGATCGCGGCGATCAGCAGGCCGGCCCAGATTGTCTCGATCAGCGAAAGCCAGGGATCATAGTACAGGGTCACCAGCGGGGTGAGATGGTGGAACATCAGCAACTTCACCACGAGCCTGGAAAAGAGCAGGCCGAAGGCCGCTCCCACCATGACCAGCACCGTCAGGCGCGGACGCCTCAAGGCGAGATCCTGCAGCCCGGGGGTGATCCTGTAGATGCCGGCGCCCACAGCGAAGTTCACCAGGTACCCGAGCGACGCCAGAAGCAATGGCTCCGCGTTCATGAGCAAGGGGCTCATCACCGCCAGAACGATGACCAGCGCAGGTCCGATGATTCTGCTTCGTCCCGCGAGGCTTATGAGCGGCATACAGGCTGAACCGACGATCTCCACAATGACGGTCCACAGGGGCGTTATCAGGCTCGATGACACGGCGAGGAAGCAGAGCGCCAGGTCGATCCCGGCCAACTGCCTGACCATGAGCTCGTCCGACAACCAACCGGCCGACTTGGGCACCAGCGAGATCATGACGCTGACGACCAGCAGCGCGAACGCCGTCGCGGTGATCACGGCGGGATAGATGCGGAACGCCCGCCTGACATAGAACGCGATGAGGCTCTGCGGCCTTTGAGCAAGGGTCGCCTGAAGCACATATCCGCTGAGCACGAAGAACACGATGACGGCGGCGTGGGCGTTGATCACGGCGTCGAAGGCCACACGTTCGCGCCAAGGCGCGGGAGCGATGGAGAGCGGGTGGTACAGCATCACCACCGCAGCCGCCACGCCTCTCAGCGTCTGGAGCTCAGCCACCCTCCCCTTAGCGGTACTCATGCGTGCCTTACTGTGCGTGTTCGCAAAGCGTCATGATCGAGACAATCGCGTCATCCGAGACTATGAGGACAAATGAGGAGATAAGCCAAGGGTCAGATGCGCCCTATTTCGATTCCTCGGCGATATGCTTCGTGCACCTAATTTGCTGGAGCGAAACAGCGCCCGTTATACTCACGGGCAGTTCCCCTCCGAGGGGAAAGGAACTCTGGACTGAGGCTAATCGGGCGCCGGGCCAAGTCCCGCCGCCCTGGCGATCGCCTCGGCGACCGTGTCCGCGCGCCCCTTGAACAGATGGCCGCTGTCCAGCCGGACCGACGGGATGGACGAGATGAGGGGGCAGGCGGCCAGTGAATCGCGAGCGCCGTAGATGCAGATTGAAGGTGCGATGGACAGGGCCGCGGCCGTGCGCACCGTCGGTACTGCGCCCCGGCTGGGAATCTCCAGCCAGGTCCAGGGCCGGACGATCAGCTGGCCGTGGCGGCTCGGCGCTATGAGCGCGACCAGACGCAGGCGGGCCCGGGTGGCTGGCGACAGACGCGGGACGATCATCGGCAGCATGGCTCCGCCGAACGAGTATCCGACCAGGATCAGGCCAGGCCGATCGAATGTCGCGGCGTAGCGCGCCGCCAGCGCGTCCAGATCGGCCGCCGCAGCCTCCACCGTCCGCTGATGCCAGAAATAGCGCCGGGAGCTGACGCCGACCACGGGAACCCCTCGCGCAGCCAGACGCCCGGCGATGGCCCGGTCCGTGGTTCCCCAACCGGCGTCGCCCGAATACCACAGGGCGAAGGCGTCGCCTGGCCCCGTCGCCTCAACAATCGTCACCGGCAGCGCGCTGATCGGCCGGGTCGGCTGGCTGATGCTGGCGCACCCCGCCGCCGCGAAGGCGGCGCAGAGGCAGACCAGCCGCAACGCCCATCGGAAGACACCGCTACGGTGCGGCGTCGAGGTCATCGCGGGTGAGGGCGGCGAACACGGGAACATCGGCAAGAGCCTCTATGGATGGCGAACCGTCGCCGCGCCAGATGGCGCAGACCACGGCCACGACGCGGGCCCCGCTTCGGCCAGAACGGCGGCGCTCTTCACCACCTGACCGCCAGTGGTGATCACGTCTTCGACGTACCGCAATCCGCCCGCCGCACGATTTCCATGGTGTGACCGCCGCCTGCCGACGCAATAGTCGCTCGGTCCTCTGCACAGGAGATCCTGCAGTATGGCTCGCGATCAACACTACAAGGCCGACTTGCGGCGCCTCCAGATCGCCCTGGTGCGCGCGCAGAAGGACGCGATCGAGACCGGAGAGAAGATCCTGGTGGTGCTCGAGGGCCGCGACGCCGCTGGCAAGGACGGCGTCATCAAGCGGATCACCGAATACCTGTCCCCCCGCAACACGCGCGCCATCTCCCTGCCCAAGCCGTCGGACCGTGAACGCAGCGAGTGGTACTTCCAGCGCTACGCCGAACACCTGCCGGCCAGCGGCGAGTTCATCCTGTTCAATCGCTCCTGGTACAACCGCGCCGGCGTCGAGCGGGTGATGGGGTTCTGCACGGCAAAGCAGGTGAAGCAGTTCATGAGGGACGCGCCGGCGTTCGAGGCGATGCTGCTCGAAGCCGACATCCGGCTGGTCAAGTACTGGCTGGACATCTCCAAGGAGGAGCAGGCCAAGCGCCTGGAGGACCGGCGCGAGGATCCCCTCAAGCAACTCAAGGTCAGCGCCCTGGACGCCATGGCCCAGGACAGGTGGAAGGGCTATTCAAAGGCCCGCGACGAGATGCTGCTGCAAACCCACACCAAGGACACGCCCTGGTTCTGTGTGCGCAACGACGACAAGAAGCAGGGTCGCATCAATCTGATCCGCCACCTGCTGCACGCGACGGCGCCAAAGCACATCGCTCACGAGGTGGACGCCCCCGATAGCGACATCGTATTCGCCTTCGAGCCGGAAGCCCTGAAGGACGGCCGGCTCGCCAGGTAACCGGGCCGGAAAGAGGACATCATGGACTATGTATCGCTGGGCCGCACCGGCCTGAAAGTCTCCCGCCTTTGCCTGGGCTGCATGACGTACGGCTCGCCCAACTGGCGGCCGTGGATCCTGAACGAGGAGCAGTCCCGCCCCTTCTTCAAGCAGGCGCTGGAAGCAGGGATCAACTTCTTCGACACCGCAAACGCCTACTCCTACGGAGCCAGCGAGGAGGTCACCGGCCGCGCGCTGAAGGAGATGGCGCGGCGCGAAGAGGTGGTGATCGCCACCAAGGTGTTCTTCCCGCTGTCCGCCGAGCCAAAGCCCAACGGCCAGGGGCTGTCGCGCAAGCACATCATGGAAGCCGTGGACGCGAGCCTGAGGCGGCTGGGGACGGACTACATCGACCTCTACCAGATCCATCGGCTCGACCCCGCGACCCCCATCGAGGAGACGCTGGAGGCGCTGCATGACGTGGTCCGGGCCGGCAAGGCCCGCTACATCGGCGCCTCCTCGATGTACGCTTGGCAGTTCATGAAGATGCTGGCGGCCGCCGACGCCAACGGCTGGACCCGCTTCGTCTCCATGCAGCCCCAGTACAACCTGGTCTATCGCGAGGAGGAGCGCGAGATGCTGCCGCTGTGCCGGGACCAGGGCGTGGGCGTGATCCCCTGGTCTCCGCTCGCGCGGGGGTTCCTGGCCGGCGGCCGGACCAAGCCCAGCGAGGGCGAGACCGAGCGCGCACGGACCGACGACATCTCCGGCAGGCTCTATTACCAGGACGCCGACTTCGCCATCGTGGACGCGGTGGGCCAGGTGGCGAAGGCAAGGGGCCTGTCCAACATGCAGGTCGCCCTGGCCTGGGTGCTGAAGAACCCGGCGATCACCGCCCCGATTGTGGGAGCGTCCAAGCCGCAGCATCTCGCCGAGGCGATCTCGGCGGTCTCCGTCCAGTTGTCCGATGAGGACATCCAGGCGCTGGAGGCGCCCTATCGTCCCAGGGCCATCAACGACCACGGATAGGGAACGCCGCGGCGCGCGCCACGTTCGACAGGGGGGACGGGGCGCGCCGGCGGTTGGCCGGCTCAAGCCACGAGGCGCCCATGACCCTTGCCGCTCAGCCCGGCGGACTTCCGATCGATCTCCCCATGGCCGCGCAGAAGGCGGTCAACCTGGACACAACTGTCTGGACCAAGCTCGTCGACACCAGCGGTGACTTCCTGGTCAATCTGGCGGTGGCGCTGCTGATCCTGGTGGCGACCGTGTGGGCCGCCGGCTGGGCGGGCAAGCTCACGCAGCAGGCCCTCGCCCGCTTCCATCGCAAGCGCGACACCGACCCCACCCTGCGCATCTTCGCCGCGTCCGTGGCGCGGAACGCGGTGATGATCATCGGCGGCATCGCCGTGCTGTCGCAACTGGGAGTGAAGACGACCTCGATCATCGCCGCCGTCGGCGCAGCCTCCCTGGCGATCGGCCTGGCCATGCAGGGGGCCCTTTCCAACGTGGCGGCGGGCGTGATGATCCTGATGTTCCGGCCCTATCGCGTGGGCGACATCATCGAGTCGGCCGGCCGGATCGGTCGGGTCCGCTCACTGGACCTGTTCGTCACCGAGCTGGCGACCCTAGACAACCTGAAGATCGTGCTGCCGAACGCCAAGGTCTTCGCCGACGTGATCATCAACCACAGCTTCCATGACATGAGGCGCGCCGACGCGGTGTTCCGCGTCCCGCTGACCGCCGACATCCCGGCCTTGATGAAACGTGTGGCCGAGCGTCTGGGCAAGGATTCCCGCGTGCTGAAGGACCCCCCGCCGATCGTCGAGGTAACGGGGATGTCGGAGACTTGGGTCGAGGTCGCCGTCAGGCCCTGGGCGGAGCGCGACAACTTCGGGCCGGTGAAAGCGGACCTGCTGCTCTGCGCCCGCCTGCTCGAGGCTGACCCGAAGGCGGAGCTGCCGCCCCCACCCAAGGCCGCCAACGATGCGACGCCAGTGGCCGAGCAGAAGCCCCTCAGATCACGTTCATGACCAAAATCATGAACGTGATCGATTCTAAGCACTTGAGCGGGATTCATGCGGAAAACCGGTTTCCACTTTTCCGCATCCCGCTTTAGCCGGCGAGCGCCTGGCTCAGGTCGGCGATGAGGTCGTCGGGATCCTCGATCCCCACCGACAGACGGATCATCGCGTCGGAGATGCCGATTCGCGCGCGCTGATCGGGCGGGATGCTGGCGTGGGTCATGATGGCGGGGTGCTCGATCAGGCTCTCCACCCCGCCCAGGCTTTCGGCCAAAGTGAATAGCCGGGTGCGCTCAAGCATCCGCCGGGTTCCGTCGAGATCGCGGTCAAGCACCGCGGCGATGATTCCGCCGAAGCCGTGCATCTGGCGGCGCGCCAGATCGTGCTGAGGGTGGCTTTCCAGGCCTGGATACGTCACTCGCGCAACGTCGGGCCGGGCTTCCAGCCAGCGGGCGATCTTCAGGGCGCTGGAGCAGTGCCGTTCCATGCGCAGGGCCAGGGTCTTGAGCCCTCGGAGCGCCAGGAAGCTGTCGAACGGCCCGGAAATGCCGCCGGTGGCGTTCTGGAGGAACTTCACCTGTGCTGCGAGATCGGCATCGCCGCCGACGATGGCGCAACCCCCGACCATGTCGGAGTGGCCGTTCAAGTACTTGGTGGTCGAGTGCACCACGATGTCGAAGCCATGCTCCAGCGGGCGCTGGACGTAGGGGCTGGCGAAGGTGTTGTCGGCCACGCTGATCAGCCCATGGCGGCGGGCGATCCCCGACAGCGCCTCGAGGTCCGCCAGCCTGAGGGTCGGATTGGTGGGCGTCTCCACCCAAAGCATCTTCGCGCCCTCGGCCGCCGCCTCCACCGCAGCCAGGTCGCGCAGGTCGAGCAGGGTGAACTGCAGCCCCATGGTCCGCTTGCGCACCCGTTCGAACAGGCGATAGGAGCCGCCGTAGAGATCCTCGGTGGCGATCACCCGGTCGCCGGCCGACAGCAGCTCCAGGATCGCCGCTTCCGCGGCCAGGCCCGAGGCGAAGGCGAACGCCGCTGACCCGCTCTCAAGGTCAGTGATGCAGCGCTCGAACGCAAAGCGGGTCGGATTGTGCGTGCGGGCATACTCGTAGCCCTTGTGCACCCCAGGGCTCTGCTGGGCATAGGTGGAGGTGGCGTAGATCGGGACCATCACCGAGCCGGTGGTGGGGTCATGCTCCTGGCCGGCATGGACCGTGCGGGTGGAGAAATCGAGCCGGTTCCTGGGTGCGTCGGACATAGGATCACCCGTTCAGGCGCAGGTGGTTGATCAGGTCGACGCGGGTGATCAGTCCACGGAACGTCTCACCGTCCATCACCACCGCCACCTCGTTGCGGTCGAAGATCGGCTTCAGGGCCGCTAGCGGCGCGTGGGCGGGGATCGTGCGGACGGCCGTGGTCATGGCCGTGCTGACGGGGTGGGTGAAGCGCTCGGCGCGATCCTGTCCCTCGACGGCGCTGAGGATGTCGCTTTCGTCCAGGATGCCGACCAGGCGGCCGTCCTGCATCACCGGCAGCTGGCTGACGTCGGACGAACGCATGCGGTTGTAGGCCGTCAGCAGGGTGTCTTCGGGACGGATGGTCACCAATCCGCCCTCGGCGGTCTTGGCGGCGATGAGGTCGGAGACGTCACCCTGGGCCTCGCCGTCGGCCAGACCCTGCGCCGCGACCCAGAGATCGTTGTAGACCTTGGTCAGGTACTTGTCGCCGCGGTCGCAGGCGAGGGTGACCACCCGCCGGGGTTCGGTCTGTTCGCGGCACCAACGCAGCGCGGCGGCGAGCAGCGTGCCGGTGGAGGAGCCCGCCAGGATCCCTTCCTCGCTCAGGAGCAGCCGAGCGGTCTCGATGCTCTCCTTGTCCGTGATGGTGTAGGCCTTGGAGACCAGGCTCATCTCGGCGTTCTTGGGGATGAAGTCCTCGCCGATGCCCTCTATGGCCCAGGATCCGGCCTTCACGATCTCGCCGGTCTCCACATAGTGGGTCAGGATCGATCCCTCGGGGTCGGCCAGCACCATCCGGGTCTCGGGCGAGACCCGCCCGAAGAAGCGGCCAAGGCCCGTCAGGGTGCCGCCGGAGCCCACCCCCACGACCACCGCGTCGAGGTCGTGCTCCAGCTGCTCCCAGATCTCCGGGCCGGTGCCCTCTTCATGGGCGGCTGGGTTGGCGGGGTTCTCGAACTGGTTGACGAAGACGGAGCCGGGGATCTCGACGGCGAGGCGGGCGGCGATGTCCTGATAGTAGTCGGGATGGCCCTTGCCGACGTCGGAGCGGGTGAGGCGCACCTCCACTCCAAGGGCCCGAAGGTGCAGGATCTTCTCGCGCGCCATCTTGTCGGGCACCACCAGGATCAGCCGGTAGCCCTTGGGCACCGCCACCTGGGCGAGCCCGAGGCCGGTGTTGCCGGCGGTGGCTTCGATGATCCCCCCGCCCGGGCCCAACGAGCCATCACGTTCGGCCGCCGCAATCATCGACAGGGCGATGCGGTCCTTGATCGAGCCGCCGGGATTCTGGTTCTCCAGCTTGAGGAACAGCCGGCAGGGTCCGGTGTCGAGCGCCCGCAGCTCCAGCATCGGCGTGGAGCCGATCAGGTCCAAGGCTGAGCCGACCGGCGGCGGCGCTGAGGGGCGGCTCATCGTGAGGATCGACCGCTGAGGGGACGTGGCACGCCTTCTAGACCACATCCCCTGCAGAGGCCCAACGGTTTAGACGCGGCCGTGCCGTGCCGGACCCCTATTTGAGGATGGCTTCGCGCACCAGGATGTCGCTCAGCACGGTGCGGATGCTGCCGCGATCAGCCTGTTCCTGATTGGACTTGGCGATCGAGCCGAACATCTGCTTGGCCTGGGTGAATTCCTCCCCGGTCGAGCGGTCGAACACCGCCATGTTCTTGTACTCGGTCGCCAGGATGATGTCGGGCTCGCCGTGGCGCGGATCGGCCACCAGGTAGACCTTGTAGTCGATGATCAGGCCCGCCTTCTTCAAAGCCTCCTGCTGACTCTTCCAGGTGGTGGATACCCACTTCATGTAATCGTCGAAGTGACCATCCTTGGTCTGGATCTGGCCAAAATCCCACACCGGACCCTTGTCGTAGGCCGGAGCCTCGTCATCGGCCGCCAGGGCCGGACCGGCGATCAGGGCCGCTGCGAGGGCGATCGCGGAAAGCGCATGTTTCATCTCATCCTCCAGTCATTCGACGTCGGATCGAGGCGCGTCCACCAAGAGGTCCGAGGCCGGACGGTCCCGGCCGCGGCAGTGTGAGTATTCAAGGAAACCGTGGCCCGCCCAGGATCCAACCCAGGACTTGACGCTAGGCGGCGCCCCTAAGCGCTACAATGTACATTTTTGATCGCCTGTCGGGGCTCGGCCGGAGCCATCGGGATCGAGCGAAATCACGGCGCGGATGGGGGCGGGCGCGATAAGGCGACAGGGCGGCCTACGCTCCGCGATGCTCTTCCGCCACCTCGATGAGATAGCGGCCGTATTCGGTCTTGCCCATCTTGCGGCCCAGCGCGGCAGCCTGGTCGGGGGTGATCCAGCCGCGGCCGAGCGCGATCTCTTCCGGGCAAGAGATCTGCACGCCCTGGCGGTGCTGGATGGCCCGGATGAAATCGGAAGCCTCCAGCAGGGAGTCGTGGGTGCCGGTGTCGAGCCAGGCGTAGCCCCGACCCAGCTTCTCGACCGTCAAGCGCCCCTGTTCGAGATAGGTGAGGTTGATGTCGGTGATCTCGATCTCGCCGCGTGGAGAGGGCTTAATAGACTTGGCGATCTCCACGACGTCGGGATCGTAGAAATAGAGCCCGGTCACCGCCCAGTCCGAACGAGGATGCTTAGGCTTTTCCTCCAGCGAGATGGCGGCGTCGTTGCTGTCGAACTCGACCACTCCGTATCGCTCGGGGTCCGATACCCGGTAGGCGAACACGCGGGCGCCGGCGTTGCCATGGACGGCGCCCTCGAGCACCTCGCCCAGGCCGTGACCGAAGAAGATATTGTCGCCCAGGATCAGGGCCGCCCGCTCCCCGTCGATAAAGTCCTCGCCAAGGATGAAGGCGTCCGCCAGGCCACGGGGCTCGGCCTGGACGGCGTAGGAGAATTCGACCCCCCAGTCAGAGCCGTCGCCGAGCACCCGCTGCATCACGGGCATGTCCTGGGGCGTCGAGATGATCAGGATCTCCCGGATCCCCGCCAGCATCAGGGTGGAGATCGGATAGTAGATCATCGGCTTGTCGTAGACCGGCAGCAGTTGCTTGCACACCGCCCGGGTCACCGGATAGAGGCGCGTCCCCGAGCCGCCGGCCAGTACGATGCCCTTCATGTTCCCTGCGTCTCCAGTTCCGTGAAACAGGCCTTCAGCCCTTCCCTCCAGGGGCGGGTGGGCCAGTCCAGAGCGCGCAGGATCTTGCTGCAATCAAGGCGAGAATTGGCCGGTCGCACGGCCGGCGTGGGATAGTCCGCGGTCGCGATCCGGCGCACCTGGGGCCTTGAACCGCCTCTCAGGGCCGACTCCTCGAAGATCGCCTCGGCGAAATCCGCCCAGGTTGCATCACCCGCACCGCTCAAATGGAAGATCCCCCGCCCAGAGGGATCGCGGTCTATCAGAGCCTGGACCAGCCGCAAGGCGCCGGACGCGCAATCCTGCGCCCAGGTCGGCCGGCCGATCTGGTCGGACACCACGCCCACCTCCTCACGGGATCGGGCCAGCCGCAGCATGGTCTTCACGAAGTTCGAGCCGTACGCGCTGTAGACCCAGGACGTGCGCAGGATCGCCGCCCGCCCGCCGGCGGCCAGCACCCTGCCCTCCCCCTCAGCCTTGCTGACGCCGTAGACACAGGCCGGCGCGAGGGGATCTGCTTCGACATAGGGCGTGGGCTTGGTCCCATCGAACACATAGTCGGTGGAGAAGTGCACGAAGGGGATGTCCCGGTTGGCGCAGGCGCGGGCCCATTCGCCTGGGACGTCGCGATTGAGGCGGAAAGCGTCGTCCGGCTCGCTCTCCGCCCTGTCCACGGCGGTATAGGCGGCGGCGTTGATCACCGCGGCTGGCGCAGTGTCCTGTAATACCGGGTCGGGGTCGCGCCCGGCAGCCAGATCCAGCGTCTCGCGCCCGGCGAAACACAGTCGCGAGCCCGCAGGGGCCCCGATCTTGTCGAGTTCGCGGGCGATCTGGCCGCTGCGGCCGAGCACGAGGATGGTCTGGATCACGGCGCCTCCAATCGGAGCCCGTCACATAGCGGCGCCGTGATGCAGGCAGAAGACGTCATGGAACCTTGGCCGCAGCCCACCGTTTCCCGCCGGACGGAGATCCCATCATGCGCGCCTTCCTCACCATAGTGCTCGCCATCTTCTGCGTGTCCTGCTCGAAAACCGACGCGAACAAGACGTCCGCCGACATCAAGGCGGCGGCCGCCTCGGTCAAGGATGATCCCAACGTCAAGCGCGCGGCCAACGATGTGAAAGACGCCGCCAAGGACGCTGGCGCCCAGATCAAGGCCGGCGCTCACCAGGCGGGGATCGAGCTGAAGCGGTCCGGCGAGAACATCAAGCACGCCGCCGAAGACGCCAAGCACGAGCCTGAGCAGAAGGCCGGCTAAGCCGCCTTCTCGCCGTCCTTGGCGGCCTTCTTGACCTTGGCCACGGCCCGGTCCCGCTTCAGGCGGGACAGGTGGTCGATGAACAGCACCCCTTCGAGGTGGTCCATCTCGTGCTGGATGCAGACCGCCAGCAGTCCCTCGGCGTCCTCCTCGATGTGGGCGCCGGTGTAGTCCTGGTAGCGCAGGCCGACCCGGGCCGGGCGCTCCACCTCGTCATAGATGTCGGGCACCGACAGGCAGCCCTCCTCGCGCACCGCCATTTCCTCGGACCGCCAGGTGATCTCCGGATTGACGAAATACTGCGGCTGCGGCGGCTCGCCTTCACGAGCCAGGTCCATGACGATCACCCGCTTGGGCACGCCCACCTGCACAGCAGCCAGGCCGATGCCGGGCGCCGCGTACATGGTCTCCAGCATGTCGTCCATCAGCGCGCGCAGGCCGTCGTCGACGCGCTCGACCCGCTCGGACACCTTCTTGAGCAACGGGTTGGGGACAGTGATGATTTCGCGCAGGGCCATGGCGTGCAGGTAAGTGGAGGCCGCCAAAGGGTCAAGATGGCGGTTGGTCGCTACACTCTGGCCCAGACCCCGTAAGGATCCACGAATGGTTTGCCGACCGCCTCGGCCACGGCAGGATGGGTGACCTGGCCATTCAGCACATTCAGGCCCTTGGCCAGGTGCCGGTTCTCCTTGAGCGCATCCAATCCCTTGTCGGCGAGCAGCAGTCCGAACGGCAGGGTGGCGTGACCCAGCGCCTCTGAAGAGGTCCGCGGCGCGGCGCCCGGCATGTTGGCGACGCAGTAGTGCACAACGCCGTCGACGACGAAGGTCGGATCATCGTGGGTGGTGGGGTGGGAGGTCTCGAAGCAGCCGCCCTGATCGATCGAGACATCGACCAGCACTGAGCCCGGCCGCATGCGGGAGAGATGCTCGCGCCGCACCAGCTTGGGCGCCGCCGCGCCGGCCGTCAGCACCGCCCCGATCACGACGTCAGCACGCAGGATCTCGTCCTCCACCGCGTCGAGGGTGGAATAGCGGGTGAGGATCCGGCCCTGGAAGATGTCGTCGAGCTCGCGCATGCGGGGAATCGAGCGCTCGACCACCACCACTTCGGCCCCCAGGCCCGCGGCCATGCGCGCCGCATTGGCGCCCACCACCCCGCCGCCGAGAACGCAGACCCGCGCGGGAGCGACGCCCGGCACGCCCGACAACAGCAGTCCCATGCCGCCATTGTGTTTGAGCAGGGTCTCCGCGGCCGAGAACACCGCGATCCGGCCGGCCACTTCGGACATCGGGGCGAGCAGCGGCAGGCCGCCGCGCTCGTCGGTCACAGTCTCGTAGGCCACCGCGGCGCAACCCGATTTCAGCAGTCCCTCGGTCTGGGCCGGATCGGGCGCCAGGTGCAGGTAGGTGAACAGGATGTGCCGCGCCTCGAGCATGGCCCACTCGCCAGGCTGGGGCTCCTTCACCTTGACGATCAGGTCGGCGCCCTCGAACACGGCCGTGGCGCTGGGGGCGATCTCGGCGCCCGCCTTCACGTAGAGTCCGTCGTTGTAGCCGGCCCCCACGCCCGCACCGGCCTGCACCAGCACCTGGTGCCCGCGGTGGACGTATTCGCGCACGGCGCTGGGCGTCAGCCCCACCCGGTACTCGCTGGGCTTGATTTCGATCGGGACCCCAACGCGCATGAGTTTGTCTCCCAGCTTGGCGATTCAGCGAATCCGCGACCACGGATGCGCTGAGACAATGCGAAAAGCTACCCCAGCAGGCGCCAATACGCGGCCATATCAACCAGCCCCCTCGATAGCGTGGATCTGAGCATCCGAAAGGCCGAAGTGATGTCCGATCTCATGGACCAGGACATGGCTGATCAACTCCTGGAGCGTCACGTCCCCGCGCTCGCACCATTCGTCCAGGATCGGCCGCCGGTAGAGGAACACCATCGACGGCTGCGGCGACGGATCGGACAGGCTGCGGCGGGTGAGGTCCACGCCCTGGTACAGGCCGGTGAGCTCGAAGGGGTCGTCGATCTGCAATTCGTCCAGCACGTCTTCGTCGGCGAAGTCAGCGACGCGCATCTGCACCTCGCCAGCCAGGGCGCGGAAGCGCTCAGGCAAGGCAGCGAAGGCGGCCTCGGCGAGGGCGGCGAAGGCCTCCAGCGAGGGGGCGTGGCTATGCGTCCAGTCGGCCATCTACTCGTCGGGCACGATGATGTCTGGGGACTCCGGCAGGCGCACCTCGAACAGGCCGATGTCGAGCGCCTGCTGCGGCTTGACCGCCTGCAGGGGCTGGCTGGCCAGGGCGCGCAGGGCGGCGGCGTCGAGAGCCTCCCTGGCCTGGCCCCGTCGGGCCGCACGGGCCTGGGGAAGCGATGCGGGCGCGGCCGCGGCGTCGACCAGCCGCCAATAGGCCACCGACAGCCTCCAGCCGGTCTTGATCCGGCGGTTGGGCGCGGGCCAGCGATGGCCGGCCTCGAAGACCGGTTCAGCCTGGCCGCCGCGGCGAATGCGGCCAGCCGCGGGCTCGGCGACTTCCATTAGTTCGCAGTATCGATCCTCGGGGCCGATGGTCGATCCGCCGTCCGCATCGATCCATCCGGAATAGGCCTGTTCCGCCGCCTGCCGGGTCTCGAACAGCGGACCGGTCAGCTCGCGGACGAAGGCGACGTCCTGGCCGGCCGTCTGGCGGGCGTCACGCTCGCGCGCAGCCCGGCCAGCAGGCGCTTTCAGGGCCGCGTCGGAGTCGGGGGCTATGGGGTACTGCACTGCCATCGCGTCATCCTTGCCCATATATGGCTAAGCGGCTGCAAATGGCGACGTCGCGCCGGATTCCCACGAACTGGCGCGCGACCTATGTTGGCCGGATGATTCGCTGCCGGCGCGCGTCCGCGCCGGGCGAGGGGCACAATGGGCGCCTCTGCATACCTTCTGGCCGCCACTGTCGCGGCCCTGGCTCTTGCGCTGTTCGCAGGCCTGCGGGCGCTGTCGGAACGACGACGGGCGCTCGGGAAGGCGCGCGAGTTCGACGCCCACCTGTCGGCCCTGGGCTCGCGGGTCGACTGGGAGCAGGCCTGGACCGACGCCTTCGACATGGCCGTGCTGGCGGTGGAGGACGGCAAGCCGCGCCTGGTCTCAGGCGAGGAAGCCTTCGCCCTGTGCGCAGCGACCCTCGGCGCCGAGGCCGATCCACGGGCGGTGATGGCCTCGCTCATGCGCCACACTGACGCTGCGAACCTGCTGACGGCGCTGATCGAACGGGGCGAGCCCTGTGCGTTCCACGCCGTGGGTCCAAGCGGCGGACTGGACGTGGAGGGGCGCACCTCCGGCGCCATCGCCTGGCTCCGACTGACCCGCAGCGCCGGCGCCCGAATCGGCGCGGCCAGCGAGGATCAGTTCACCGCCCTGCTGGACGCCCAGGTCCATCCGGCCTGGATCACGGGACCCGGCGGAGGCCTGGTCTGGGCCAATCGCGCCTGGCTCGAGGCGGCGGAAGCCAGTTCGATCGAGGCGGCGTCGATCGAGGGCCATGGCCTGGGCGGTGGCGCGGACGCGATGGTGGCCGAGGCGGCCAAGGCGGGGGCCCCGCGTGAGGGCCTGTGCTGGGCGACGGTGAAGGGCGCGCGTCGGGCGTTCCAGGTCAAGGCCGTTCCCCTTCCCGGAGGCTGCACAGGCGCGGTGGCGCTGGACATGACCGAGGCGGAGGAGGTGCGGGAGGCCTTCAAGAGCCACGTCGCCGCCCACGACGAGACCATGAACCGGCTGGCCGACGCGGTGGCGATCTTCAGCCCCACGCGCCAGCTCGCCTTCCACAACACCGCCTTCGCGCGGCTCTGGACGCTGGAGCCCGCATGGCTCGCCGAGGGACCGGGTCACGGAGAGATCCTCGATCGCCTGCGCCAGGCGCGGCGGTTGCCGGAAACCGACGACTATGCGGGCTGGAAGGCCAAGGAGCTGGCCCACTACGAGGACCTCGGCGCCTCGCCCGACGACCTGTGGACACTCCCCGACGGACGGACCCTGCGCGTCGTGCGCCAACCCCATCCCATGGGCGGGCTGCTCGTCCTGTTCTCCGACGTCACCGACGAGCTGCGCCTGCGAGCCCAGTACAACGCCCTGATCAAGGTGCAGCAGGCGACCCTGGACAAGCTGAACGACGCGGTGGCGGTGTTCGGGTCGGACGGCCGCTTCCGCCTGCACAACGAAGCGTTCGAGCGGTTCTGGAACGTCACGCCCCTGCAGCTCGCCGCCGCCGCGGACTTCGACGCGGTGGTGGAGCTGTGCATACCGCGGCTGCACGACCTGCAGTTCTGGAACGACCTCAAGGCCCGCGTCGGCGACCCCGACCCGCAGGCGCGGGTGCCGGTCTCCGGCGAGACGCGGACCTCCGACCGGCGCATCGTCGCCTACCAGTCGCGGCCGCTGCCCGACGGGGCGACCCTGATCGGCTTCACCGACGTGACCGATACGCGCGAGCTCGAGCGTGCCCTGGCCGACCGCTCCGTGGCGTTGTCGGAGGCCGAGCGGCTGAAGCGCGACTTCGTCGGCAATGTCTCCTATGAGCTGCGCACGCCGCTCACCACCATCATCGGCTACGCTGAGCTGCTGGACCACGCCGGCGATGGCCTGTCGGAACGGGCGCGCGGTCACGTGGCTGCGGTGCGGCAAGCGGCCAGTCAGCTCGCCCGGTCGATCGACGATGTGCTGGACGTAGCCCAGATCGACGCCGACGAGATGGCGCTGGACCTTGGAGACGTCGACGTCGGCGAGTTGGTGCGCGAGGCCGTGGGCCGCTGGGGCAAGGAAGCCGAGGATGCCAACGCCTCCATCGCCGCCACCATCGAGCCGGATGCCGGTGTGATCCGCGCCGACCGCCGCCGGCTGGGCCAGGTGCTCGACCACCTGGTCGAGAACGCCGTGCGCCAGTCGCCGGAAGGCGGCGTGGTGACGGTTTCCGCGCGCCGCCTGCATAGCGAGGTGCAGATCCAGGTGTCCGATACGGGCCGGGGCATCCCCTTCCACGTCCAGGCCCACATCTTCGATCGTTTCATCGGCCGCGACCGCGGCGGGCCGGGCCTCGGCCTCGCCCTGGTGAAGGCGCTGGTGGAGCTGCACGGGGGCTGGGTGGCGCTGGAGAGCGAGCCAGGCAAGGGCGCGACCTTCACCTGCCATCTGCCTGAGACCGCCCAGGCCAGCGCGGCGCACCCGGAGCTCGATTTCAAGTAGCGACAGGAGCTGACATGGCTGACGCTCCGCTGTGGCTCATCGCGGTCATCATGCTGACGACCTTCCCGCTCGCGGTGGAGGCGGGTTACCGATTGCACCGCCAGCTGACGCGCGGGTCGGCCGACGCCCAGCACCAGGTCGGGGCCGGCTACATCGTCTCAGCGGCCCTGGCCCTGCTGGGCCTGCTGATCGGCTTCACCTTCGCCATGGCCGCGGAGCGCTACGAGACCCGCCGGCAACTGGTGGTGGACGAGGCCAACGCCATCGGCACCACCTATCTCCGCGCTCAGCTCTTCGATGAACCTGAGCGGAGCCGGCTGAGCGGTTCGCTCGTTCAATATCTCAAGGCGCGGCAGGCCTTCTCCAATTCCAAAGGAGACGCGGTCGGCCTGGCGGCGGCCCACGCCCGCACGACCGGGATTCAGGCCGGCCTATGGCTTGACGTTCGGCAGGCCTTGCGAACCCCCGCCGGCGTTCCACTCACGACCTCGATGCTGCAGACGGTCAACCAGATGTTCGACCTTGCCTCGGAGCGCGAGGCGGCGCTGGACGCCCGCGTGCCGGCGGATGTCCTGAACACCCTCGTCGGCTTCGTCGTCGTCACCGCGCTGGTGATGGGCTACGCGCTTGCCGCCGGCGGACGTCGGCACCTCATGGCGTCGAGCGGCCTGTTCGTCCTGGTCGCTGTCGCGATCCTGCTGATCATCGACCTGGACCAGCCCCGGACTGGCAATGTGCGCGTGCCTCAGGCGCCGCTGGATCAGCTCGCCGCCGACATCCTCAAGACGCCGGCCCCAAGCCCACGCGGCTAGTGTCCCGATTCCGAAGTTCGCAAACGCTTATGGCAGGCTCGGACGAACTTCGGAATCGATAAGGACACTAGCAAGTATATGATTCTAGTGTGCTTCTTGAATCTGAAGTTCGCTCAGAGGCCTATCCAACGAGCAGGCGAACTTCAGATCCAGCACACTAGTGCTGGCTCTCCGGCATCCGCACAACCAGGCCGTCGAGCGTGTCGCTGACCTTGATCTGGCAGGACAGGCGCGAGCTGTCCTTCACGTTCTCGGCGAAATCCAGCATGGATTCCTCCATGTCCGAGCGCTCGCCGGTGGCCTCGCGCCAGGCGTCGTCGACATAGACGTGGCAGGTGGCGCAGGCGCAGGCGCCGCCGCAGTCGGCGTCGATGCCCGGGACGTTGTTGCGGATAGCCCCCTCCATGACCGTCAAGCCCGGCTTGACGTCGACGGAATGCTCCGTCCCGTTGAACTCGACATAAGTGATCTTGGCCATGCGTCCCCGGCTTTTTCTGCGCGGCGCCTTCTTTCACGAAAACCAGACGATTTCGCAAGTGCGGCGATGAGCCAGCGTCCCCGACTTTGTGGTGGACAGCCCCAATGATCGAGATACGGAAGATCACTGCGGTCGTGCCCGCCAACACCCTCGCGGCGGCTCTGGCTCATACCGGAGCCGGCGTGACCGAGACGCTGCGGATCGCGCTGGAGAAGCTGGCTCATCAGGAGTTCTACAAGCGGATGCGCGAGCTCCGTGGAAAGGTGAAGTTCGAAGGCGATCTCGCCGAGCTTCGGGAGGACCGGGAGTTCGACGAGCACGGCAACGTCATTCGGTCGGCGTGATCGTAAGCTGATCGCGCTCGGGGGTTAGCGGTCGGGCAGCCAACCGTCGTTCTTCGATCAGACCAAACGCCTTCGGATTGTGCCGATCGTCGCGCCGCGTCACACCACGCGTTCGACCAGCATGGTCTTGATCTCGGCGATCGCCTTCGCCGGGTTCAGGCCCTTGGGGCAGACCTGGGCGCAGTTCATGATGGTGTGGCAGCGGTAGAGCTTGAAGGGGTCCTCCAGGCCGTCGAGCCGATCGCCTGCCGCCTCGTCGCGGCTGTCGGACAGCCAGCGCTGCGCCTGCAGCAGGGTGGCTGGGCCAAGGTACTTCTCGCCGTTCCACCAATAGCTGGGGCAGGAGGTCGTGCAGCAGGCGCACAGGATGCACTCATAGAGTCCGTCCAGCTTGGCCCGTTCCTGCGGCGACTGCAGCCACTCCTTCTCGGGCGCCGGCGTCTCGGTGTGCAGCCACGGCTCGATCGAGGCGTACTGGGCGAAGAACATCGTCAGGTCGGGAATCAGGTCCTTCACCACCGGCTGGTGCGGCAGCGGGGAGATGGTGATCTCCTTGTCCGGATAGTCGGCCCAAGCATGGGTGCAGGCCAGGGTGTTGCGCCCGCCGATGTTCATGGCGCAGGAGCCGCACACCCCCTCTCGGCACGACCGCCGGAACGCCAGGGTCGAGTCCATGGTGTTCTTGATGTGGATGATGACGTCCAGCACCATCGGACCACATTGGTCGACGGCCACCTCGTAGGTGTCCCAGCGCGGATTGTCGCCGGTCTCCGGATCCCACCGATAGACCCTGAAGGTCGCGACTTGCTTGGCGTCAGCGGGGGCGGGGAAACGCTTTCCCTGTTGGACCTTCGAGTTCTTGGGCAGGGTCAGTTGGACCATGGCTCACCTGATCAGACCGGCTGGGGCTGGGGCTGTGTTAGCGGGGGGCCGTAGTTCAGCCAAGGCAAACGTTTCGAGGCGCCTGCCGAGAGACCCTTGCTGCTCCTGAGGATCCAACCCTTGGCGGGCTCCTCGACGAAGCGGAAGATCAGCATCGAGGCGCCGATCATCAGGACCACCACGATGGCGAGGGTCACCAGCGGCGGCGATCCCAGGGCGGTCAAGGCGTTCATCAGGGCGATCCCGGCCGCCTCATGCAGCAGGAACAGCGAATAGGACGACTCGCCCAGCCGGGCGAGCGGCTTCAGGGCGAAGGGCCGCACCAGCGGGCTGTCGATCACAAACAACCAGAACAGCCCGATCCACAGGCCGTTGACCGCCAGCACCGGCAGGGTCTCGCCGCGCGCCTTGAACGCGCCCCAGAGGCCCGCGTTGACCAGGATCATCCCGATTGACACCACGACCCCTGCCGTCGGCAGCAGGCGCCAGGCCTTGGCCCGGAACACTTCGAAGAAGCAGATGCCGAGCGTGAAATAGGGCAGGTACACCGGCATCAGCAGGGCGCGAGGCCAGTAGAGCTCGGGAACCGAGGCCAGCCAGGGCGATCCCAACGCGAACGAGGCGAACTGTACGCCCAGCCAGGCAGCCAGGAACCGGCGGCGGCCCGCCAGGAAGACCGCCCCCACCAGCAAATAGAACCGCATCTCCACCGCCAGGGTCCAGTAGGCGCCGTC
>FTHA01001744.1_pt1 | contig 21510 bp, 19 predicted proteins | sample 1640771 | NCBI WGS metagenome assembly FTHA01 (sample SAMEA3914789, study PRJEB12502) | metagenome | biome: forest; material: soil | place: Canada | collected 2011-07-03 | depth 0.3 m | reverse complement strand
GCTCTTCGCGTCGCTCCTGGCGGAGCAACCGTCCCAGACCAACGCAGGCGGTTCAATCTCATCTCAACCCGCTCTAACTTCGCGCCGCGTTCCAGCTGCACTTCACAACCGGACTCGGGTTTGCTAATCCGCCCAGCTCGCCAGGTCGCGGTCGTGGCGGAATTGGTAGACGCGCAGCGTTGAGGTCGCTGTGGGGCAACCCGTGGAAGTTCGAGTCTTCTCGACCGCACCAGACGCTGCAAGCAACAAAGACATCTGAAAACGCGATAGGTTAAGCCGGGACGGGGAAGGGAAGGCGATATGGCCCGCGCGACGGTCGATCTCCATTCCCCGTCGCCGGGGGCCGTCTCCGAGGCCCTGGAAGACCTCGCCCTGCGCGACGACTACGCCGTCGATCCGCGCTACGTCGACATGGTGATGCAGGCGGCCGACCGTGGCGACACGGCGCGGCTGAAGGAACTCATCGGCGCCCTGCACCCCGCCGACGTCGCCGACCTGATGGGCTTTCTGCCGGCGGACTACCGGGAAGAGGTGATTCCCTGCCTCGATCCGGACGCCCTGGCCGAAGTTCTCTCTGAACTGGACGACAACATCCGCGAGGAGGTGCTGGAGCACCTGCCTACGGCCGCCCTGGCGCGGGCGCTGGGCGAACTGGAATCCGACGACGCCGCGGACGTCGTCGAGGATCTCGAAGAAGACAAGCGCGACGCCGTGCTGGCCGCCATGTCCGACGTGGACCGGGCGGCGATCGAAAGCTCCCTGGCCTATGAGGAGGAATCCGCCGGCCGCCTGATGCAGCGCGAGGTGCTGGCGGCGCCGCAGTTCTGGACCGTCGGCCAGACCATCGACCACGTCCGCGAGACCGCCGACGAGCTGCCGGAGCTGTTCTTCGACGTCTATGTCGTCGACCCCTCCTTCAAGCCCATCGGGGCCTGTCCCGTCAGCCAGCTGCTGAAGGCGTCGCGCGACGCCACCCTGGCCTCGATCATGGAGCCGGTCACCGAGATCCAGGTCGACGTGGACCAGGAGGAGGTGGCCTACATCTTCGACAAGTACCACCTGGTCTCCGCGCCGGTCACCGACAAGGGTGGGCGGCTGGTGGGCCAGATCACCGTCGACGACATCGTCGGCGTCATTCAGGAGGAAGCCGAGGAGGACATCCTGGCCCTGGCCGGTGTGTCGGACGCCGGCCGCGACGCCGGCGTGCTGGACGTGGTGCGCGCCCGCCTGCCGTGGCTGATCGTGAACCTCGCCACCGAGGCCCTGGCGGTCACCAGCATCGCCCTGTTCCAGGCGGAGGTCGCCAAGGTGGTCGCCCTGGCCGTGCTGATGCCAATCGTCTCGTCGGTGGGCGGCAACGCCGGCACCCAGACCCTCGCCGTCGCCGTGCGGTCGTTGGCGAGCAAGGAACTGAACGCCGCCAACGCCAAGCGCATCATCTGGCGCGAAATCTGCGTGGGCGTGATGAACGGCCTGTCCCTGGCGATCGTGATGGGCCTGGCGACCTTCGCTTTCTACCACAATCCGCGGCTGTCCCTGACCGTGGGCCTGGCGCTGGTGGCCAACATTTTCACGGCGGCCCTGGCGGGGATCCTGGCGCCCCTGATCCTGGAGAAGATGGGCCGGGATCCGGCGGTCTCTTCGCCGATCCTGGTGACCTTCCTGACGGACTTCATGGGATTTTTCGCCGTGCTGTCGATCGCCGCCCTCATTCTGTTGTAAACGGCGTCGATCTTGCTCGGTCTGGCCGGACGCGCCCGCGTCTGTGTCAAACTGGATCAAGCGACGATGCACCCGCGCCTTCAGGTCTCACGCACCGCGATCGACATGATCGAACGGTTCGAGGGCTACCGTCGCGCCGCGGCCCGGCTCGACAACGGCCGCTGGACCATCGGTTACGGCCACATCAAGACCGCCCGGCCGGGCGCGGAAGTGTCCCAGGCTGACGCAGAAGCTTTGCTGATCTACGACCTGATGGAGATCACCGGCTCGCTGCATGAGCTGATCTTCACGCCGCTCACCCAGAACCAGTTCGACGCCCTGGCGGCCTTCGTCTTCAATATCGGCACGGATAACTTCCGCCGCTCGGGCGTTCTGCGCCGGATCAACGAAGGCAATCTGCTGCAGGCGGCGTTCGCCATGGAGCAGTGGCGCAAGGCCGACGTCGCGGGCGAACGCATCGTCGTGGACGCCCTGGTCCGTCGGCGCGCGGCCGAGAAGGCCCTGTTCCTCACGCCCCAGCGCGGCTTCGTGCCGGCGCCCACGCCGGTCATGCGGCCCAGGATCGACGGCGACGAATCCGTGGGAACCGCGTTCCAGAGCGCCGTGGAGGTCTCCACGTCGCTTGACGGCGACCGCGCCGTCGCCGCGCGGGTGACGCCCGAGCCTGCCGCGCCCGAGCCCGCCGCTCCCGAACCCGCCGCGCCGCCGCGCGCCGTAGAAGAGCGCGTCATTGAAGACCCTCCGCTGTTCATGCCGGAGCCGGCGGTGACGCCGGCGCCGCCCCAGGAAGAGCTGTCGGCCAGCCAGATCGCCGCCGCCGCGGTCACGGCCCGGCTGCAGTCCATCCTGGACGACCAGTTCGATGAGGTGGTGGATCCGCCCGCGCGCGCGCCGGCCTCGCTGGAGCTGCCGCCGGAGCCGGCCGAGATTCCCTATGCCGAACCACCGGCCATGCGTCCGCTGGAGCCGTTCACCCTGACGCCGCCGCCCGAGTCCGCCGCGGCCGACGCGTCGCCGAGCCCGTTCGAGGATCGCGGCGTTTCCATGCGGCCGATCCAGGACGAGCCGGAGCTGTTCACACAAGGCGCCGGCACGTTCGAGACGTTCGACTCCCGGGTGGTCGCCCATCACGATTTCGAGCCCACGCCGGACCTGGCGGAGACCGAAGTGGAGCATATCCGCTCGGTGGGCGGCACGCCTTTGCTGCTGGGCCTGGGTCTTCTCGGCCTGATGGTCTTCGCGGCGGGGATCTTCTGGGGATTCAACGCCAAGCACGGTCCGGACAGCCACGTCTGGATCATCGGCTGGGGTCTGGGGCTTGTGGGGATCGGCTGCGTAGCGACCGCAGTCTACTTCCTTCTGGAACGCCTGGGGGGACGGGAGGAGCCGTAGCGTATAGTAGAGTAGAGTATAGTACAGTAGCGTTAGTGCAGTTCAGTAAGCGTTAGTTGTGTCAGTACGGCCGCGTGTCGTGGGGACGCGCGGCGCTCCTCCCACCGGCGGGGGGGCCGTGGTAAGGCTGGGACATGATCCCCAACCACGGCCCCCTTTCTTTTGACTTCTGCCTTGGCGAGACCGCCGACGCCATCCGTGAGGCCACGGCGAGGTTCTCCGCCGACCGCATCGCTCCGCGCGCCGCCGAGATCGACGCCTCCAACCACTTCCCCCGCGAACTCTGGCCCGAAATGGGTGCGCTCGGCCTGCATGGAGTCACGGTCGAGGAAGACTGGGGCGGCCTCGGCCTCGGCTATCTCGAACACGTCGTGGTCATGTAAGAGGTTTCCCGGGCGTCCGCGTCGATCGGCCTGTCCTATGGGGCGCATTCCAACCTCTGCATCAACCAGATCCGCCGCTGGGGCTCGGACGAACAGAAGCGCCGCTATCTGCCCCGGCTGATCTCGGGGGAGCACGTGGGCGCCCTGGCCATGTCGGAGGCGGGGTCCGGCTCGGACGTGGTCTCGATGAAGCTGCGGGCCGAGCGGAGAGGTGATCGCTTTGTCCTGAACGGGACCAAGTTCTGGATCACCAACGGGCCGGAGGCGGATACGCTGGTGGTCTACGCCAAGACCGACCCGGCGGCGGGCTCGCGCGGGATCACGGCGTTCCTGATCGAGAAGGGCTTCAAGGGTTTCCATTGCGCCCAGAAGCTCGACAAGCTGGGCATGCGCGGCTCCGACACCGGGGAGCTTGTGTTCCAGGACTGCGAGGTCCCCGCCGAGAACATCCTCGGCGAAATTGGCGGCGGGGTGCGGGTGCTGATGTCGGGCCTGGACTACGAGCGGGCCGTGCTCTCGGCGGGGCCGCTCGGCATCATGCAGGCGTGCCTCGACGTGGTGCTGCCCTATGTGCGCGAGCGCCGCCAGTTCGGCCAGGCGATCGGCTCGTTCCAGCTGATGCAGGCCAAGGTCGCTGACATGTACGTCGCGTTGAATTCCTCCCGGGCCTACGTCTACGCCGTGGCCAGAGCCTGCGACCGCGGCCAGGCTACCCGCTATGACGCCGCCGGCGCGATCCTATTCGCCTCCGAGAGCGCGGTGAAATGCGCGCTGGAAGCCATCCAGGCGCTCGGCGGAGCGGGCTACACAAAGGACTATCCGGTCGAGCGCCTCCTGCGCGACGCCAAGCTCTATGACATCGGCGCGGGCACCAACGAGATCCGACGGTTCCTGATCGGCCGCGAGCTGATCGGCGCCGAAACTTGAACCCGGGCGGGGGGAGGACGGCGAGACGGCCGGGTCCGGGCGTCGCCTTCATGGCCCTGCTCCTGGCCACCGGCTGCGCCGCTCCGCGGCCGCTGATGTGTCCCATGGGTCAAAGCCGGGCGACCACCGCCGAGCTGGTGTTCGGCCGCAATGCCGGCGACCGGCTGGCGGTCAGCGACGACGACTGGCGCCGCTTCATCGACGAGGACGTCACCCCCCGTTTCCCGGACGGCTTCAGCGTCATGGACGCCCAGGGCCAGTGGCGCGGCGCGGATTCGGTCATCGGGCGCGAGCCCTCAAAGGTCCTGCTGATCGTTCTCGACGGAGGCCCCGACGATCCGGCCAAGATCGCCCATATCCGCGACGCCTATAAGCGGCGTTTCCACCAGGAGTCGGTGCTGTTGCTCACCCGCACCGCCTGCGCCTCGTTCTAGCGGGATTCCACACATGCGAAGGGCCGCCCCATTGTCGGGGGCGGCCCTTCCATTGTCGGAACCGCACCGCGGTCCTGCAACCTTGCCGGGTTGGTTACCAACCCTTAGGCGCGGACCTCTAGAGCGGAGGTCCAGGTCGCGGTTTCCGGTAGCGGCGGAAGACAATGAGACACTGGATCACCTCCTTTCAGATGTTGAACGGAACGAATCCTATTTAGCGAGCCTTTCGCAATCACGAAAGGGGCGCCACATGCCTTTGACGCGTCCGCGCCGCGCCGGCGGTCCGGACCTTGCAGCCCGCAGGGCCGACACGAGCCAGGGAGCCGACCTTGAGTCTTGCCCAGCCGGGCCTGCAGCGCGTCCGAACGAAGGCGCGGACGATCTGGATCGCGGGTCGCTGGCGGCTCGCGCCGGGCCGACTGCGCGCTGGACTGACGTTCGCCGTGATCGCTGGCCTGACCCTGGCGGCGAGCCTGGGCGTTCGGGCGGGCCTGTCCAGGGCGCTGGGTCGGCACAACGCGGCGGTGCTGCACATGGCCGCCGTGCATGGTTTCACCGACCGCGACCTGGCCGCCATGATGACCGGCGCCGATCCCGGCGTGGTCCGCTTCACCCTGGATCACAATCCTGACGGGCCCCAGGCGGCCTGGGCCCGGCCGCCAGGCTGGAAGCGCCTGGACGTCGAGACGCCGCCGACACTCACGCTGGACCATCTGTCCATGGCCCAGGCCCAGAAGATCAATGGCATCATGCCGAACACCCAGTTCCTCAGCCCACCGGCCACGCCGTTCGTGCTCCGCGCCGGGGCCGGGGAAAAGGACAAGGCGGTCGGCTGCCTGACCGCCGCCATCTATTACGAAGCTGTTCTGGAGCCCCGCGAAGGCCAGGAGGCCGTGGCCCAGGTGGTGATCAACCGCATGCGCCACGCCGGCTATCCCAAGTCGATCTGTGGGGTGGTGTTCCAGGGGTCCGACCAGCCGGGTTGCCAGTTCTCGTTCGCCTGCGACGGCTCGATGGCGCGTCCCCCGGCCGCCTGGGCGTGGAAGGCGGCCCACGATGTCGCGCAAAAGGCGCTGGATGGCTTCGTCATGAAGGCCGTGGGCGTGGCGACGCACTATCACACCGACTGGATCATCGCGGCCTGGACACCGACCCTGGTGAAGGTAGGGAAATTCGGGTCCCATATCTTCTTCCGGCCGACCGGACCCGACGGCGCCGCGTCCGCCTTCGAGGAGTCCTATCGAGGCGGAGAGGCGCGCGCCGCCAGGCTCGATCAGATTGGCAAGCCCGCGCCGGCGGCCGGATTGCAGCAGGCCTCCGTCAGCGGCTCGGTCGCGGCGCCCACGTCGGTGGTGCGCGGCGGCAAGCTGATCATGCTGGCCCCGGGGACGGTGGTGTCGGACCCCTTGGGCGGCGACCCACAACGCGCGCAACCCCCGATGCACGCCATGATCTCCACGCGCGAGGCGGTGGCCCGCGCCATGGCCAGGGGCGCGAGCATCTCCATGGGCGACCAGCCCGTGGACCTTGACGCCCCCGCCGCGCCGGTCAGGCCGCCGGGCAGGACGGCGCCCGCACAGGCCCCTGTCGCGAGGTCCGCAGGCCAGGGCTGAGGCGTCTCGCCAGGTCAGCGACAGCGCGCTATGCCATGGCCATGACCCAATGGGATCCGGCGCTCTATGAGCGCTTCAAGAGCTCCCGCGACCGTCCGGCGCTGGACCTGCTGGTGCGACTGCCCCAGGACCACGATCCCCGGGAAATCTGGGACCTGGGCTGCGGGACGGGCGAACATGCGGCGCTGCTGAAACGACGTCATCCCGTCGCGGAGGTCCACGGGCTGGACTCCAGCGAGGACATGCTCTCAGAAGCGCGCCGCCGCGAGGTGGCGGTGGACTGGTCCCAGGCCGACATCGCGGACTTCCGGCCTGGGACGCCCCCCGACCTGATCTTCACCAACGCCGCCCTGCACTGGTTGCCCGATCACGACCAGCTGTTCCCGCGCCTGTTGCGGACCCTGGCGGCGGACGGCGTCTTCGCCTGCCAGATGCCGCAGAGTTTCGATACGTCCTGGCACCTGGCGCTGAGGCAGACCGCCGAGGACGGACCCTGGGCCGCGCGCCTCTCCACCGTCCAGGGCGTGCGCCGGACCGCACCGCCGGCGCAGTACCACGACTGGATCGCGCCCCTGTGCGGGGAGGCCGACATCTGGTCGACGACCTATCTGCACGTGCTGGAGGGCGAGGACCCGGTCGTGCAGTGGATGATGGGCACGGGCCTGCGCCCCTATGTCCAGGCCCTGGGCTCAGCGGACGAGCGCTTGGCCTTCCTGGAGGTCTATCGCGCCCGTCTGGCGGACATGTTCCCGGTGCGCGCGGACGGGACGACCCTGTTCCCGTTTCCGAGGCTATTCATCGTGGCCCGGCGCTGACGGCGGCGCGAGCGCGCTTCTCGGCCAGGGTCGGGCGGCGGCGCAGTTCGGTGAGCGGCCCGTCGAGCTTGGCCAGCATGTCGACGGTCGCGCGGTGGCCGGCGTCCACGGCGGGCTCATAGGCCTTCCAGTCGCGGATCTCGACCGGTCCGATATCGGGGATGATCAGGACGTCGGTATATTCCCGCGCCGCAGCGGCCTCATGCGCGGTGGAGATGGTCGCCGAACGCATCAGGATCGAGACGATGGGCGGGCCCTTGCGCCAGTCGCCCGAGGTGATCCAGCGCCAGACCGACACGGGCGACTCCACGTCGTCGGCCTGCAGGCCCCGCGCCTCGGCGACGTCGACGCCGATGATGGGCCCCAGGTGCATGGAACGCATGATGTCCGTGGGGAAGTTCTTGATGACGGCGCCGTCGACCAGGACGTGATCGCCTTCGCGCACCGGCGGCAGGATGCCCGGCAAGGCGATGGATGCGCGCAGGGCTTCGCGCAGCAGGCCGCGCCGGTGCAGGCGGTAGACGCCCGCCGTCAGATCGCTGGAATTGCAGAAGAACGGCAGCCACAGATCCGGGATCTCCACCTCCCCGAAGTGTTCGGTCAGGCGCTCCTTCACCTTGTTCCCGCGGGTCATGGCGATGATGGGAAAGGCGACGTCATCCAGCGGGCTGGAGGTCACGAACGCCTTGCGAATCCGCCACTCGATCTCCTCGTCATCCCAGCCGAGCGCCACGCCGGCCCCGATGATCCCGCCCATCGACGTCCCGCCGATGAAGTCGATCGGCACGTGCGCTTCGCGCAGGGCCCGGATCACGCCGATGTGGGCGTAGGCCCTGGCGCCTCCACCGGACAGCACCAGGCCGATGGACTGCCCCATGATCACCCGGGCGAGGCGCGCCGTGTCGGACGAGCGGCCCTTGCGGATATGGAAGATGCGCGCGACCGGTCCGGCTTCGATCCAGGCGTCGGTGCCTTCCGGCCGGGCTCGTTGGGGCGGCTGGACCAGGATCAGGTCCACCAGGCGCTGTTCGAGCAGAGGCGGCGCGGCGAAGGTCTCCGGCATGCGGGGCGGCGCCCGATCGCCCCGGCCAACGCGGAACAGCCGGTCCACCTGCCGGCCGACGACCGCCTTCCAGTTGATGTCCTCGAATTCGGCCGCGTACAGCACCACGTCGTGGCGTTCTTCGAGCGCCGAGAACCATTCCGTCGGCGCGCTCTGCACCTCCACGCCGGCGGCGGCGACGGAATAACCCATGGCGGCGATTTCCGTCTCCAGCGTATCGACCAGTTCACGCACCTTGGTGCCTGGACTGACGCCCACAAAGCCGAACACGGCGGGTTCGCCGGCGCTGGAGCCGCCGATGTGGCGCGCGCGCAGGATCATCAGCTGCGCCAGTTCGGACATCACCGTCGGGTCGCGTTCGACCGCGGCGAGGAAGGCCTTGCGCGGCAGGGCCATCAGTTCGCTGTCGCGAAGGGCGACCACCGTAGCGGTGTGGGGCGTGCCGGCGATCATCGCCATCTCGCCAGCAGGCTCGCCCGGCCGGATGATCCCCAGGAATTGGGGTTCCTGGCCATCGGTGCGGCGAACGACCCCGAGTCGGCCGGCCAGCAGGAAATACAGGCGGTCGGCTTCCTCGCCGGCGTGGAACAGGACCCGGCCGCCGGGCAGGGAAAACCAGGCTACGTCTGGGGAGCGCTTGGGCCCCGCGAACATGCGCGACAACGCGGTGTCCTCGACATGTTCCGGCAGGGTGACCACGCAGGGAGCCTAGCTTGGCCGCCGAGTCTTGGCGATGGTCTCCTTCGGGTCGATCGGCGCGGGATGTGAAATCCGCCTCAAGCCTTTCGACTCGCCCCTCAGCGCACTAGCATCCCGCGCCATGCCGCCGATCAAGACCGCTGCCGATACGCGCTCGGAGGCCTTTCGCAAGACCGAGGCCCACAACCGCGCCCTGGCCGGGCAGCTGCGGGAGCGTACCGCCCTGGCCGCGCTCGGCGGACCCGAGAGCGCCCGGTCGCGGCATGTCGGTCGCGGCAAGCTTCTGCCGCGCGAGCGGGTGGAGCGCCTGCTGGACCCGGGATCGCCGTTCCTCGAGATCGCGCCCCTGGCCGCATTCGATCTCTATGATGGCGAGGCGCCCGGCGCCGGGCTGATCACCGGGGTGGGACGGGTGTCCGGCCGTGAGGTGATGATCCTCGCCAATGACGCCACGGTGAAGGGCGGCGCCTATTTTCCCATGACGGTGAAGAAGCATCTGCGGGCGCAGGAAATCGCCCAGCAGAATCGCCTGCCGAGCATCTATCTGGTCGACTCGGGTGGCGCGAACCTGCCGCACCAGGCCGAGGTGTTTCCGGACCGCGACCATTTCGGCCGGATCTTCTTCAATCAGGCGCGAATGTCGGCCGAGGGCCTGGCGCAGATCGCCTGCGTCATGGGTTCGTGCACCGCGGGCGGCGCCTATGTGCCGGCGATGTCGGACGAGAGCGTCATCGTGCGGGGGCAGGGGACCATCTTCCTGGGCGGGCCGCCGCTGGTGAAGGCCGCCACGGGAGAGATCATCAGCGCCGAGGAACTGGGCGGCGCCGACACTCACGGCCGCCGGTCGGGCGTGGTCGACCATGTGGCGGCGGACGATGCGCACGCCCTGCAGATCGTCCGCTCCATCGCCGGGCGGCTAAACACCACAAAGCGGGTGGACCTCGCCATGGCCGACCCCGCGCCGCCGGTGCTGGATCCGCAGGACCTCTACGGCCTGATCCCGACCGACGTGCGCGCGCCCTACGATGTGCATGAGGTGATCGGCCGGATCGTGGACGGCTCCGAGTTCGACGCCTTCAAGCCGCTCTATGGCCCGACCCTGGTCTGCGGCTTCGCCCGGATCTGGGGCTACCCCGTCGCCATCCTGGCCAACAATGGAGTGCTGTTCTCAGAGAGCGCGCTCAAGGCCGCGCATTTCATTGAACTGGCGTGCCAGAGGGGAATCCCCCTGGTGTTCCTGCAGAACATCTCCGGGTTCATGGTCGGCGGACGCTACGAGGCGGGCGGCATCGCCAAGGACGGGGCCAAGATGGTCACGGCGGTGGCCTCGGCGGAGGTGCCGAAGTTCACCGTCCTGATCGGCGGCTCGTTCGGCGCAGGCAATTACGGCATGTGCGGCCGCGCCTTCGGCCCGCGATTCCTGTTCAGCTGGCCCAATTCAAGGATCAGCGTGATGGGGGGCGAGCAGGCCGCCAGCGTGCTCGCCACCATCCGGCGGGACGGGCTGGAGGCCCGGGGCGAGGCCTGGGCGGTGGAGGACGAGAACGCATTCAAGGCCCCGATCCGCGAGCGCTACGAGGCGGAGGGCGACCCCTACCACGCCACCGCGCGGCTGTGGGATGACGGGATCATCGATCCGGTCCAGACCCGCGATGTCCTCGGCCTGGCGATCTCGGCGTCGCTGAACGCGCCGATACCGCCAACCCGGTTCGGCGTCTTCCGGATGTAGGGGCTGACACGGATCAATGCCGCGCGGCCGGCCCGCCGCCACATTGAAGGCTGAGCGTTTACCGCCTTGCCGGCGGCCGCCAGGAGCGCGAGAGTCCACCCATGTCCAATCCCATCGCCGACCCCCTGGTCGAGAACGTCATCGTCGACAACCTCGCGGACGTCGTCAGCCTGCACGCGACCCATCAGGGTGTCGCGACCGTCACCATCACCCGTCCCGCCAAGAGGAACGCCTTCGACACGGTGACCATCGAGGCGCTGACCGAGGCGTTCGAGACGCTCCAGGGCGCTGATCACGTGCGGATCGTCTTCCTGACCGGCGCCGGCGGAACCTTCTGCGCCGGGGGTGATCTGGAATGGATGGCCCAGGCCGCGGACCTCACCGAGCACGACAATCGCGCCGACGCCATGACGGTGGGCGTGATGCTGAAGGCCCTGACCATGATCCCGGCCATCACCGTGGCCCTGGTCGAGGGCGCGGCGTTCGGCGGCGGCGCCGGGCTGGTGGCGGCATGCGACCTCGCCGTCGCGACGCAGGAGGCCCAGTTCGCCTTCCCCGAGGTCAAGCTCGGCCTGATCCCGGCGATGATCGCGCCTTTCGTGGTGAACGCCATCGGCCCGCGTGCGGCCAGGGCGCTGTTCGTCACCGGACGGACCTTCGACGCCGAGCACGCCGAGCGGATCGGCCTGGTGCAGGAGGTGGTGGCCGACTCGGCCGGCCTGGCCCAGGCCAAGGCGCGGCTGGTGGCCGAGGCCATGGCGGCCGCGCCCGGCGCCATCGTCGAGGCCAGGAAGCTGGTCTGGGACGTCTGGGGCCGCCCGGTCGATCACAGCCTGATGGAGGATGTCGCGCGGCGGCTGGCGCACCAGCGGGTGAGCGAGGAGGGCCGGGAAGGCGTCGACGCCTTCCTGAAGCGGCGCAAGCCGTCCTGGACCGTTCCAGGCTGACGCCCAGGCGGGGGCATGGAGCGCGAACTCGAGGTCGCCGCGGCGGACGCAGCCGGGGGCTTGCTGGCCCGGCGCAACGCTCTTGCCGATCCTCCTGGGTCCCCCTGCGCCAACTGCGCGGCACGATTGCAGGGCCCCTATTGCCATTCGTGCGGCCAGTTCGCTGAAGACTATCACCGCTCGATCGCCCATTTGTTCCTCGAGACCCTCGAGAGCCTGTTCCACTTCGACGGGCGCATCTGGAACACCATGCCGCGGCTGGTCCGCGCGCCCGGACAGCTGACCCGCGACTATCTGGACGGCCACCGAGCCCCGCAGATCCCTCCGTTGCGCCTGTTTCTCGTGGTCCTGTTGCTGGTCTTCCTGTGCGGAGGCCTTGGCCAGGGCGCCAATTTCCGCCCTGTCGTGGTCGATGCCCGTCATGGCCTGCCGAAGTCGGCCGAGGAGGTGAAGGCCCTGGCCGAAGAGCAGGCGCATGGCGACGTGCAGGTCGATCTGGGCCGTTCGGCGACGGCGAAGGCCAGGTCCGCCTGGCTGCGTGAGCGGATCATGCGGGCACAGCGCAATCCCGAGCAATTCACCTCGGCGATGGAGGCCTGGGCGCACAGGCTGGCCATCCTGGCCCTGCCGATCGGCGCGCTCTTCCTGGCGCTGCTCTACGCCTCCAAGCGGCGGTTCTACGTCTATGACCACCTGATCTTCACCATGCACTCCCTGTCGTTCCAAGGCCTGCTGGTGAGCGCTTTCTTCCTGGCGTCCAACGTAATCGGGGACATCGCGGCCCTGCTGTTTCTGGCCGCGCCGGTGCATCTCTTCGTCCACATGCGCGGGGTCTATGGCTCGAGCATCGCCGGGACCCTGGCGCGGATGGCCGTGCTCGCGGCGGGATCGGCGGTCGGCTTCACGCTGCTGATGATGTTGCTGGTGCTGATCGGACTGAACGGCATGGGCGGCTGAGGTTCCGGCCGGGCCCTTGGCGCGCTACTGAGGAACGATGTTGAATTCACTGCTCATCGCCAACCGGGGAGAGATCGCCCGGCGCGTCATCCGCACCTGTCGGCGTCTGGGCGTAAGCGCCATCGTGGTCTATTCGGACGCCGACGCCGGCGCCGCCCACGTCCGGGAGGCGGACCAGGCCGTGCGGATCGGCCCGCCGTCCGCTGCCGAAAGCTATCTGGACGCCAGGGCCGTCATCGACGCCGCCTTGCAAACCGGAGCCCAAGGCGTCCATCCGGGCTACGGCTTCCTGTCCGAGAACGCCGCGTTCGCCGAGGCGGTGGCCGCAGCGGGGCTGGTCTGGGTCGGTCCGCCGCCTGCCGCGATTCGCGCCATGGGCCTGAAGGACGCCGCCAAGCGGCTGATGTCGAAGGCCGGAGTGCCGGTGACGCCCGGCTATCTCGGCGAGGACCAGTCGGCGTCGCGCCTCACCGCTGAAGCTGAGGCGATCGGCTGGCCGGTTCTGATCAAGGCGGTGGCCGGCGGCGGCGGCAAGGGCATGCGCAAGGTGGAGCGGGCCGAGGACTTCACATCCGCCCTCGACGCCGCACGCCGCGAGGCCAAGGCCGCATTCGGAGACGACCGGGTCCTGCTGGAGACCTACGTTTCCCGGCCGCGGCATATAGAGGTGCAAGTGTTCGGCGATGCGCACGGGCAGGTCGTGCATCTGTTCGAGCGGGACTGTTCGCTGCAGCGCCGGCATCAGAAGGTGATCGAGGAGTCGCCGGCGCCGGGGATGGACGCGGCGACCCGAGCGGCGGTCTGCGCGGCGGCGGTGACGGCGGCCAAGGCCGTGGACTATGTCGGCGCCGGGACGGTGGAGTTCATCGCCGACGCCAGCGCGGGCCTGCGGGCGGACCGGATCTGGTTCATGGAAATGAACACCCGCCTGCAGGTGGAGCATCCGGTCACCGAGGCGGTTACAGGTCTGGACCTGGTGGAATGGCAGCTTCGGGTCGCATCGGGCGAGCCTCTGCCGCTCGCCCAGGACCAGATCCGTCAGGAGGGTTGCGCTGTCGAGGCGCGGCTCTACGCGGAGGACCCGGTTTCGGGATTCCTGCCGTCGACAGGACCGCTGACCCGCTTCCGCATGCCTGCCGATGTCCGGGTGGACTCCGCCGTGGAGGAGGGCGACGAGATCACCCCCTTCTATGACCCGATGATCGCCAAGCTGATCGCCCACGCCGCCACGCGCGAGGCGGCGGCCGCACGACTGGCAGCCGCCTGCCGCCAGGTCCAGGTCTGGCCCGTGAAGACCAATGCGGCGTTCCTGGCGCGGTGCCTGGATCACCCCGACTTCGTGGCGGGTCATGTGGACACGGGTTTCATCGAAGCCCGCGCGGCGACGCTGGCGGCCGGCGCGACCCCATCGCCGATAACCCTGCAGGCGGCGGCGGCGGCAAGGATCCGTGCGGCCGGTCCAGGGGACCACTCGCCCTGGCGCGCCCTGACCGGGTTTCGCCTGAACCGCTCGCCCGAAGTCGTCGTGCGTCTCCAGCATGGCGATGTGGTGGAGTCGATCCGGGCGACGGACGACTCGCCGAGCGCTGACGTCCTGAGCGCCGGCCCGACGCTCGTGGTGTTCCAGGACGGAGAGGCGCTGGCGTTCAGCGACCCCATCACCGTAGACCGCGAGGACGCCGGGGCGGAGGATGGCGCCATCAGGTCGCCCATGCCGGGCCGTATCGTGGCGGTCCGGGTGGCGGCCGGAGATGTGGTCGCAAAGGGCGCCCCCCTGGTGACCCTCGAAGCGATGAAGATGGAGCACGTCCTGGCCGCGCCGTTCGACGGGGTTGTGGTCGCGGTGCGCGCCGCGCCAGGAGACCAGGTCGCGGAGGGCGATGTGCTGGCGCGCCTGGACCGCCCCGGGGCGACTCCTTGACCCTGAACCTGATCAAGCTCTGCGTCGGAGCCGACACGGTCGAGGATCTCATCGATTGGCGCAGGTCCCAGGGCGACCCGCAGCCGTGGGTGATGCGCACGCGCCAGACCCCCAAGCGTGCGGCGGAACTCCTGGAAGGCGGCTCGCTCTATCGAGTGTTCAAGGGCTTCGTGCTCTGCCGGCAGGCCATCCTGGCGGTGGACACGGTGGGCGCGGGCCCCGCCGCGCGCTGCGAGGTGACGCTGGACCCCATGATCGTGCTGACGACTCCCACGCCCAGGCGCCCTTTCCAGGGCTGGCGGTATCTCGACGGCAAGGACGCCCCGGGCGACCTGCACGGGCTGGAGGAAGGCGCGGCGCCGCAGGAACTGGCCAAACGGCTGCGGGAGATCGGAGCCTGGTAGGCCTGGTTCAGACCGCCATGTTGTCGATCAGACGGGTGCGCCCGAGCCTGGCCGCCGCCAGCACCCGCGCCGGCCCGTTCAACGGGCCGGGGCCGAGTCGAGCCAGATCTTCCGCGCTTCGAGCCTCGACGTAGTCGACGGAGTCGAAGCCGGCCTGGATCAGGGCATCAGTCGCCCGCTGCTCCACGCCGGCGACGTCGGCGCCGCCGGCCAGGGCCGCCGCCGCCTGGGCCAGGATCAGGTTCAGTTGGCTGGCGACCTGGCGCTGGTCTTCCGTGAGATAGGCGTTGCGCGAGGAGCGGGCGAGGCCGTCCTGGGTGCGGATGGTGGGGGCGCCGATGATCTCGACCGGCAGGTCCAGGTCGCGGACCAGCCGCCGGATCACCAGAAGCTGCTGGTAGTCCTTTTCGCCAAACACGGCGACGTCAGGCGCCGCCTGGATCAGGAGCTTGGCGACCACGGTCGCCACCCCCGCGAAGTGGCTGGGCCGCGTCTGGCCGTCCAGCGGCTCGGAAACCCCCGCCACGGTTACGGTGGTGGCGAAGCCTTCAGGGTAGATCTGGTCCGGCGTGGGGGCGTAGAGCAGGTCGCACCCCACAGAGGCCAGCAGCCCGGCGTCCCTGGCTTCGTCGCGCGGATAGGCGTCGAAGTCCTCGTTCGGCGCGAACTGGGTCGGATTGACGAAGATGGTGGCGACCACCCGTGGTGCGGCCTGGCGGGCGCGGCGCACCAGCGACAGATGGCCATCGTGCAGGGCGCCCATGGTCGGCACCAGGCCGATGCGTTCGCCGGCGGCGCGCCATCCCGCCACGCGAGCACGAAGGTCGGCGACGGTGTGGACGATGGTCAGGTCGCTCGGCGGCATGGGCGTCTGGACGGCTGTGGGTCAGGGTGGGCTTATAGCGCGCGGGGCGACGGGATGAATGGCATCGACGCGGTTTTGTGTCAGCGTCACACTCCACCGGTTTGCGGCCTGGGCCGGCGACGAGAGCATAGATGATCCCCATCACGATCGGCGTCCTGGCCATGCTCTTCATCCTCTGGAGGGGGTGGGGCAAGCCTGTGCTGACCCGCGGGGAGTGGCGGATGGGCGCGGGTCTCCTGGCCGTCGGCCTGTTCGTGGGCGCCGCCCTGGTCACGGTCCGGGGCGACTGGCCGATAGGACTTGGGTTGCTGGCGGCGGGGCTGGCCATGCTGCTGGCGGCCCGCAGTTCCCGTGGCCTGGCCAGGACCAGACGGCCGGCCGGGAGCCGCAGCAGTCTTTCGCTGGACGAAGCCAGGGCGTTGCTTGGCGTTCCCGCCAACGCCACGGAGCTGGACGTCAAGGCCGCCTACACCCGCCTCATGCGGATGGCGCACCCGGATCGCGGGGGCACAAGCGGTCTGGCCGCGCAGCTCAATGCGGCGCGGGACCGGTTGCTGGAGAGCTGAGTTTCGGCGTTCAGCCGCGCCGGTTGCCGCGGCGGCCAGAATCCTGCGCCAGGCTGGAGCGCGACTTGTGGCGGGCGTCGGCGTGGAGGCGCCGTTCCGACGGGCCGGCGGCGCATCTGGATGCGCCATGACGGCCCTTCTTGCAGTGCCTGGAGTCCGCGGCGCGGGTCACGTGGGCGCCGCCGCAGACGCGGGTCGCGATACGCCGGCCGTGCCGTCCGCGGCTGTGCCGGATGGCGCACGACCTGACATCGGAGGAGCGGACGAAGGCGGGCGGACGCTCGCTCGATCCATCGCCGACAATGATCTTGAGGCCGGCCTGATCCGCGTCACCCTGCTCGGAGGAGGGGCGCAGCACGGGACCGGCGGCTTCCGGTTCGAACAGGTTCTGGGCGACCGTCACGGTCTCCCCGTGCGCACGGCGGCGCATGACGTCGAAGCCGGTCTGCAGCAGGTCCTGGACATTGTTGTCGCGGGTGGCCGTGGACGAACCGCCCATCACAACCGCGATCAGGCGACGCCCCTCCTGGACCGCGGATGCGGCGAGGTTGAAGCCGGAGGCGTAGGTGTAGCCGGTCTTCAGGCCGTCCACGCCCGGCATGGAGTCGAGCAGGTGGTTGTGATTCTTGATCACTTCGCCGCGATAGGTGAACGTGCGCTGGCCGAAGTAGGAATAGTACTGGGGAAAGTCGCGCATGATCGAGCGCGACAGGATCGCGATGTCCCTCGCGGAACTGAGCTGGCGACTGTCCGGAAGGCCTGAAGCGTTTACGAAATGGCTGTTGGTCATGCCCAGTTCCTGCGCGCGAAGGGTCATGAGCGTGGTGAAACGGGCCTCGCTTCCGCCGAGCTTCTCGGCGAGGGCGACGGCCATGTCGTTGGCCGACTTCAGCGCGATCGCCCGGATGGCCTCGTCGACGGTGATGGTGTGTCCGACAGGCAGTCCGAGCTTGGTCGGCGCCTGCGCCGCAGCATGAGCAGAGACCGTAACCGTATCACTGAGGGACAGTTTGCCGGACGCCAGGGCTTCGAAGGTGAGATATAGCGTCATGATCTTGGTGATCGACGCGGGATAACGGGGGCTGTCTGCGTTCTTTGCGTAAAGGACTTCACCCGTATTGGCGTCCACCAAGATGGCCGCGTAGCGCGGCTCGTTGAACAACATGTTCACGTAGGGGATCTGCGCGGAGGCTGGCCGTCCGAACGCCAGGCTGAAAATCGCGATTAGAATCAGCGCGCAAGAAGCGGCAAAGCGGCGGGCGTTCATTACCATCGGCGGCGTCCGTCGAAACTGAGCTGCCCCCCGAGGAGGGCTGCCGGTTGATACCATACCATGACAGTTTGCATGTTACGCCAAGGTTAACCAAGCCGTTACGAGCCTGCGACACATCGCCCCCGCAAGAGCCGCGCCAAGGAAAATGTTGCGGTGCACAAAAATCCTTGACACCTCGCCTGGGAAGGGTAAATTCCGCACTGCAGCATTTTTGTCCCCGAGCTGCCGCCCGCGTCTAATCGTCCTGCCCAGGAGAATTACAATGGTCGCCAACCCAGCCAAGGCCGGGGCCGACTTCGGCCACGAAGCCTTCAAGACCACCGTCGATCGTTCGATCGCCGCCTTCGACGGTTTCGCATCCAATTCCAAGCTGAACCTCGAAGCCCTAGCCGATTCGGTCGGCGCCGCCGCCGAAGGCGCGCAATCGCTGAGCGCCCAGGCCGCCGCCTACACCAAGAAGGCGCTTGAGGATCACGTCGCCGTCTCCAAGAAGCTGGCCGCCGCCAAGTCGGTCCAGGAAGCGTTCGACATCCAGACCGGCTATGCCAAGACCGCGGTCGAAGGCTACCTCGCCGAGCTGACCAAGTGGTCGGACAGCATGGCCGCGTCCATGCAACGCTCCCTCAAGCCGATCAACGAACGCGTGGCCGCCGCCGCCGAGCAGTTCGCCGTCCGGTAAACCGTTTGGACCGCGCTTAACAGTACTGCAGTCCAGAGACGGGCTCGGAACGGTGACGTTCCGAGCCCGTTCGTATATGGGGTTCGAAGTGCGGGGCTGATGCGCCGGGGCGCCTTTTCTAGCGTCCATCCTGCGTTCATACGGCGCAGCCTATCAATTCGGCCTTCCATATCGGTTCGGTTTCCATATCTAATTGGAATCGGAAACCGGGTTCGCCCGAGTTTCCGGAGAGTCCAAGTCTGATGGCGGTTCGCAAGGCAGGGGATAATAACGAAGGCGTAGGTTCGGCTGCGATCACGCAGGTCAAGCCGAAGACGCAGAAGCCGTCCCTGTATCGCGTGCTGCTTCTCAACGACGATTACACGCCGATGGAATTCGTCGTTTACGTGCTTGAGCGTTTCTTCAACAAGTCGAGAGAAGATGCGACCCGCATCATGCTCCACGTGCATCAGCACGGGGTTGGGGTGTGCGGCGTGTTTACCTACGAGGTCGCCGAGACCAAAGTGACCCAAGTGATCGACACCGCCAGGCGCCATCAGCACCCGCTTCAGTGCACCATGGAAAAAGATTGAGAGAAGTCAGTGCCATCATTCTCGCGCAACCTCGAAGAGACCCTCCACCGCGCGGTGGCCTACGCCAACCAGCGACGGCACGAGTACGCCACCCTGGAGCACCTGCTTCTCGCCCTCACCGATGACCAGGAAGCCGCTGGCGTGATGCGCGCCTGCGATGTGGACCTGTCGGCCCTGAAAAAGAGCCTGCTGAACTATCTCGACACCGAGCTGAAGTCCCTGGTGGTTGAGAACGGCGAGGACGCCAAGCCCACGGCGGGCTTCCAGCGCGCCATCCAGCGCGCGGTGATCCACGTCCAGTCCTCCGGACGCGAGGAGGTGACCGGAGCCAATGTGCTGGTGGCCATTTTCTCGGAACGCGAAAGCCACGCCGCCTATTTCCTGCAGGAGCAGGACATGACCCGCTACGACGCGGTCAATTTCATCGCCCACGGTATCGCCAAGAAGGCGGGCGCCTCGGAAACCCGGGCGGTGAAGGGGTCGACTGAAGCGGACGTCGACGAAAAGCCGGCCGCCAAGACAGGCGGGGAGGCGCTCGAGGCCTATTGCGTGAACCTCAATGAGAAGGCGCGCCAGGGCAAGGTCGACCCGCTGATCGGCCGTGAGGCCGAAGTCGAGCGCTGCATTCAGATCCTGTGCCGCCGCACCAAGAACAACCCGCTGATGGTGGGCGAACCGGGCGTCGGCAAGACGGCGATCGCCGAGGGCCTGGCTCGCAAGATCATCAACGACCAGGTCCCCGAGGTCCTGTCCGGCGCCACCATCTTCTCGCTCGACATGGGCGCGCTGCTCGCCGGCACCCGTTATCGCGGCGACTTCGAGGAACGGGTCAAGCAGGTGGTCAAGGAGTTGGAGAACCACCCCAACGCCATCCTGTTCATCGACGAGATCCACACGGTGATCGGGGCGGGCGCCACCTCGGGCGGCGCCATGGACGCCTCGAACCTGCTCAAGCCGGCCCTGGCGTCGGGAACGCTCAGGTGCATGGGCTCGACCACCTACAAGGAGTTCCGTCAGCACTTCGAGAAGGATCGGGCGCTCGTCCGGCGCTTCCAGAAGATCGACATCAACGAGCCGACCCTCGAGGATTCGATCAAGATCCTGAAGGGCCTGAAGACCTACTACGAGGAGTTCCACAAGCTCCGGTACACCAACGACGCCATCAAGGCGGCGGTGGAGCTGTCCGCGCGCTACATCACCGACCGCAAGTTACCGGACAAGGCGATCGATCTCATCGACGAGGCCGGCGCCTCGCAGATGCTGGTGCCCGAAGGCCGGCGCAAGAAGTTGATCGGCGTGAAGGAAATCGAGGCGGTGGTCTCGAAGATCGCGCGCATCCCGCCGAAGTCCGTCTCCAAGTCCGACACCGAGTCGCTGAGGCAGCTCGAGGACGATCTGAAGCGCACCGTGTTCGGCCAGGACACCGCGATCCAGCAGCTCTCCTCCGCCATGAAGATGGCCCGGGCCGGCCTGCGCGATCCGCAGAAGCCGATCGGCTGCTATCTGTTCTCCGGCCCGACCGGTGTCGGCAAGACCGAAGCGGCGCGCCAGCTCGCGTCGACGCTCGGCATCGAGCTGCTGCGTTTCGACATGTCGGAGTACATGGAGCGGCACACGGTCAGCCGCCTGATCGGGGCGCCTCCAGGCTATGTCGGTTATGATCAAGGCGGCCTGCTGACGGACGCCGTGGACCAGCACCCCCACGCCGTGGTGCTGCTGGACGAAATCGAGAAGGCCCATCCGGACGTGTTCAACATCCTGCTCCAGGTCATGGACCATGGGGTGCTGACGGACGCGGTCGGCAAGAAGGTCGATTTCCGCAACGTCATCCTGATCATGACCACCAACGCTGGCGCAGCGGACGCCCAGCGCCAGTCCATCGGCTTTGGCCGGGGCAGGGCGGACGACGAGGAAGGAGAGGCCATCAAGCGGATCTTCTCGCCCGAATTCAGGAACCGCCTGGACGCCAACGTGGGTTTCAAGGCCCTGACGCCGGAGATCATCCGGCAGGTGGTGCACAAGTTCGTGTTGCAGCTGGAAGCCCAGCTGGCCGACCGGCATGTGACCATCGAGCTTTCGGACGACGCGGCCGACTGGCTGGCCAAGAACGGCTTCGACGAACTCTATGGCGCCCGGCCTCTGGCTCGGGTCATCCAGGAGCACATCAAGAAGCCGCTGGCGGACGATATTCTGTTCGGCAAGCTCACCCGCGGCGGCCACGTCAAGGTGGTGCTGCGCGAGGGCAAGATCGCCTTCGACATCGAATCGGCCAAGGGCGGCGACGGCGCGCCTGAGCCCGAGGCGGGCGGGCAGGAACCCGCTTTGGCGGAATAGGGCCAGAGCGGGTTGAGGTGAGATTGAACCGCCTGCGTTGGTCTGGGCCGGTTGCTCCGCCAGGAGCGACGCGAAGAGCGATGTGGGACATCGGTCGAGCGGCGCGACGCCGTGGGCGGCCGTCCCAGGCCAACCCTCCGGGCCGTCGGCTTTTGCCGAGCGGGGGCGTCGACGGCCTTGGCCGTAGCCCCGCTACGGCCTGCGCCCATCTCCTG
>FTHA01000627.1_pt1 | contig 21639 bp, 12 predicted proteins | sample 1640771 | NCBI WGS metagenome assembly FTHA01 (sample SAMEA3914789, study PRJEB12502) | metagenome | biome: forest; material: soil | place: Canada | collected 2011-07-03 | depth 0.3 m | reverse complement strand
GTCGCGCTCGCCGACCTCGGCGATATTGCCGCGGCTCCAGGCGGTCATGCTGATGGCGGGGGCGTGGTATTCGTCGCAGAACTTCATCCACCAGCGCATGCGCCAGCGGTCCACCGGGTCGGCCGGCCGCAGCGCGGGGCCGTCGAAGGCGGCGTCGACGTATTCCATGATGGCGGTGGACTCATAGAGGTTCACGTCGCCGTGGATCGCCGCCGGGATGACGCCCAGGGGATTGATCGCCAGGTATTCGGGCGTGTGGTGCTCGAACTTCTGCAGGTCGACGTAGACGCTCTCGAAGGCCACGCCCTTTTCCTTGAGCGCCAGCATGGGCTTGCCGATGTTGGCGTTCGGCTCCCAGTGAAAGAGCTTGAGCATGGCGGGTCCTCCGGCGACCGAAGAAGTCTAGGCCGTCGCAGGGCGTCGCGTCACGCAGGAAGGCTGCGGCGCCCGCCTGGCCCCGAGGCGCTCATGTCACCGTTCCAGATCCCGCAGGTCGCGTCCTCGCGTCTCCGCCCCGAAGGCCGCGATGAGCAGCATGGCCAGGACATTGGGCGCGGCGATGGCCAGGGCGGCCAGGTTGAAGCCGGGCACGGCCGACATGATTGCCAGCGACTGGGTGATCAGGCCGCCGGCCTTGCTGCAGGCGGCGACCCAACCGGTCGCCCTGCCCCGGACCCGCAGGGGATAGTTCTCGGCGGCATAGGGCAGAAGGGTCGCCAGGACGCCGTTGGAGCCGACGACCAGCAGGCCGATGGGAAGAACAAGGCTGTGGGAGGCGCCGGAACCCACCAGCAGGTAGACCCAGACGAGCCCGGCGACCGTCAGGGCGATCATGAGCACCAGCGACCACTTGGATCGCCATTTGGCGTAGAGCAGCGCCGTCAGCGCCACGGTCGGCAGGGCGATCAGGGCCGACTGTCCGATCAGTTTGCTCGACACCCCCATGCTGTAGCCGCGGGCGACCAGCTCATTGGGCAGCCAGAGCAACAGGCCGTAGTTGACCAGGCTCCAGCTGAGGCCGGTGATGCTGAGCGCGATGGTCTTGGCGATGTAGACGGCGGGCGCGAGCTGGGGCCCGGACTTCGGGTCATCGGCGGCCTCTTCCTCTTCGCCCGGCGCGAGCAGCCGGACGGTGGAGCCGAAACGCCGCATCACACCCTGGGCGTCGACCCTGCGCCCCATCGCCATCAGGAACTTGGCGGATTCGGGGATGAAGCCGTTCATCAGGATCAGCAACAGGCCCGTCGGCAGGTTCAGGAACCACATGATCCGCCAGCCCAGCATCGGCTGCAGCCACGCGGAGGCCCAACTGGCGGCGAGATACCCGCCCGCGGCGCCGATGCCGCCCACAAGCACGAGGCTCCAGCCCCGGTGGCGGGTCGGCATGGCCTCGGCCAGCAGGGCGTAGGCGATCGGCAGCATGCCCCCCGCCGCAGCGCCCATCAGGAAACACATGCCCACGTTCCACCACAGCGACGGCATGGCGCCGCAGATGGATGTGCCGACGAACATCACCGCCGAGAGCAGGATCGAGGCCCTGCGGCCGTAGAGGTCCGCCAGGACGCCCCAGACCACCGATCCCACGACCGTCCCGCTGAGGGCGGCGAAGGGCAGCCAGGCCACCGTGGATTTCGGGACGCCGTATTCCTTGATCATACCCGGGACCACGAAGCCCAGGCTGGCCGGCTTCATGACGTCGACCACCAGGGCCAGCATCAGCACGGCCATCAGGCTCCAATGCGCGGAGGTGAGCGGCGCGTCCTCGGGCGGGCTCACCACCAGGCGGGCCCCGTCAAGTTGCAAGGCGTGGACGGTCTTCGGCAGGAGACCATAGGCCGTCACACCGATGCCCAGGACGATGAAACCCATGCCGGCCAGCATGCCCGGATCCATCGCCATGCCGGCCAGATGGAAGCCCATGTCGCGGGCCATCCAGTACATGGGCAGGTGGAGCAGGACCCCGATCGTGACGATCGCGCAGCCGCCCCAGAAGGCCCAGAGCGAGCGCCGGTCGCTGAAGATGCGGTAGGGCGTCGCTGCGGCGGTGGCGGCGGCGCTCAGGGGATCGGTGACGGTCAACATGCGTGGAGGCCTGGATCAGATGTGGGGCGCGTGCGGCGCGGAGCGCGGCGGCGCGGCTTGAATGGCGGCGGCGATGGCGGCGCGCATCGGCTTGGGCTGGTCGTCCCGGTCATAGGGGCACGGCCGCCGAGGCAGGCCGTCGGGCCTGGGCGCGCGGCCGTTGAGCCAAGAGAAGCGATCGACCATGCCCCAGGCGAGGACGTCCTGAACCTGGGGAAAGCTCAGGGTCAGGTCGAAATAGGCGCGCGTGTAGTCGGCGCTGACCGCGTCGCGTCTGGCGGGGTCGCCGGGAAAGGCGCGGTCATTGATGTCGAACTCGGTGCAGAGCAGGTCCAGGCCCATCCCGGTCGCCTCCTCGAGGAAGCGCCTCCAGGCGGCCTCCTGCGGGGCTCCGGCCGGGCCTGTGAGGTCGCTGTCGCCACCGATGTGGCTTTGCAGGCCCAGGGCGTCCACGGGGACCCCGTCGCGGCGCAGGCGCTCGAGCAGCTTCAGCACCCCCGCCCGGTGGGTCTCGTTGCCCGCCTCCCACTCCACGTAGTCGTTGTAGACGAGCTGGCAGTCCGGCAGGGCCTGGCGCGCCGCGTGGAAGACGATGTCGATCACGCGGTCGCCGAGGTGGCGGGTGAGGACGGTGTCGCGCATCGCACCCGTGGCGGGATCGATGGGCTCGTTGACCACGTCCCAGGACTTTATCCGCGTCCCGAAGTGGCGGCAGACGGTGTCCACGTGCGTCGTCAGCAGCTTTTCGGCCGCCGTCGCGGGCCTTGATCCGAAGTCGAAGTCATTGACCCAGGCGGGCAGCCACCGGGTGTTGTGCCAGAGCAGATTATGGCCGCGCACATCCAGCGCGTGATCGGCGGCGAAGGCCATGAGCCGGTCGGCGCGGCGGAAGTCGAACGTCGCCGGGTCGGGGCGAAGGGCCTGCATCTTCATCTCGTTTTCGGGAACGAGCAGGCCGCACTCGCGCGCGACGACGGCGGCATAGGCCGGGTTGTCGATCGTGCCGCCCTCCGGCCGCGAGCCTTGCGGGCCCGCGGCGATGGCGCTGCCGAACCGCATGCCTTTGGACCGGGCGAGCGCCTGCAGCGACGGCGACGGCGGGGCCGGATCGGCTCCCGCCGCGCCGGCCAGGGCGATGCCCAGGCCGCCGGCGGCGCCCGCCAGCGCCTGCCGGCGTGACAGTGTCCCCCCCGTCACCTCAGCCGACCATGTCTTCCAGCTCCCGCCCCTTGGTCTCCTTCACGGCGGCGCTGACGAAGAAGAACGAGACCAGGGCGCTCGCCCCGTAGAAGGCGTAGGTGACCACAAGGCCGAGCGAGGCGGCGAGCGCCGGGAAGCTGACGCTGATGCCGAAGTTGGCGATCCACTGGCCGAAGCCGGCGACGGCGAGGCCGGACCCGCGGATCTGGTTGGGGAACATCTCTCCGAGCATGACCCACATCACCGGGCCCCAGCTCATGTTGAAGAAGACGACGTAGGCGTTGGCGCTGATCAGGGCGACCAGCCCGGCCTGGTCCGACAGGTGGACCGCGCCGTTCACGAGCGTAGCGGTGGAGAAGGCGGCGGCCATCAGGCCGAGGGTGACCGTCATGCCCGCCGAACCCAGCAGCAGGAGCGGCTTGCGCCCGACCTTGTCGATCACGCCGATGGCGACCAGGCAGGACAGGATCGACAAGGCGCCGGACAGGATGTTGATCTTGAGCGAGTCGTTCTCGCTGAAGCCGACCGACTGCCACAGCACCGCGCCGTAGTAGAAGACGACGTTGATGCCGACGAGCTGCTGGAAGATCGCCAGGCCGAGGCCGACCCAGACGATCGGACGGATGCGCCCGCGGGTCTTGTCGATCAGGTCCGAGAATTTCGGGCGGTGATGGTCGGCGGCGAGCGAGGCCTTGATTTCCTCCACCTTGCGCTGGCCCTCCTCGGCGCCGAACAGGCGGGTGAGGACCGCCAGGGCCTTGGCCTCCTGCTGCTTGAGCACGAGGTAGCGGGGGCTTTCGGGAATGAACATCAGCGAGACCAGGAAGACCGCGGCCGGCACGGTCTGCACCCAGAACATCCAGCGCCATGCCGGAAGGCCGCCCCACAGGATGGCGGTGGACCCGCCGGCGGACTGCGCCAGCAGGTAATTGATCAGGAAGGCGCCCGTCAGGCCGGTGATGATCATGATCTGCTGGACGCTCGACAGCCGTCCACGGATCCGGGCCGGGGTGACCTCGCTGATGTAGACCGGGGCCAGCACGCTCGCCGCGCCGACGCCCAGGCCGCCCACCAGACGGGCGATGATGAACATCGCCGACGAGTCCGCCGCGCCCGCGCCGAGCGCGCTGACGATGAACAGAAGGGCCGCGACCACCATCAGGTTGCGACGACCGAACCTGTCCGCCAGCCGTCCGGCGGTGAAGGCGCCGACCGCGCAGCCGAGCAGGATGGCGCCGACATTAAGACCTGTGCCGAGCTTGCTGAGATTGAAGGCCTTTTCCAGCCCCTGCTGCGTGCCGTTGATGACGCCGCTGTCGTAGCCGAACATGAAGCCGCCGATGGTGGCGACGGCGACGATGGCGGCGATGAAGGCCGTATTGACCTTGATGTTTCGATCGCCCGCGCCTGAGACAGGTCCGGCCATCGCGCTTACACTATCGACCATTGGTTTCCCCGGTGCGGGCTTTAGCCCGCGTTTCCTGCCCCACCTTTCCCGTGCATGGCGGGTAAGGTCTTCTCGATGCTAATGTTAGCGCCACCAGCTTGCAAGCGCGGACGTGGTCGCACGCCCGGCGGCGATGACGGCCAGCCAACTCGGTCGCGCCCCCATGCTAGCCCCTCTTCAGGGTGTTCAGCACCCGCGTCCGGACGCGGCCGTAATTGTCCGGCTGGAGGGGGCCGAGGATCCCGTGGTGGCCGCTGGCGAGGTGTTCCAGCGGGTGGCCCTCGGGGCGAAAGACGTAGTGGTCGAAGAATGCGCGCCAGGCGGCGCGCTCCGCCGGCGGCCGCTCGCAGATGCTGATCATGGCGAGCATCAAGCTGGCATAGGGCGCATCGGGACCCGCGGCGAAGGCGTCCCACCAGTAGTTCACCAGCCCGTTGACCGGGGCGGTCGAAGCCACCTGGTGCCACCAGAGCTTGGGCAGGTAGAGCGCGTCGCCGGGCTGCAGCTCCACCTCGATGGCCAGATGCCTGACGCGCTCGAAACGCGGATAGCGGTCAGGATCAGGCGCCGACGAGGCCGCCAGGCTGACCGGCTGTCCCGCCATGGTGAGGTCGATGGGGCCGACATAGAGGTCGGCGATCGCCTCGGGCGGATAGAGGGTGAAGGTGCGCGCGCCGGCCACGACGCAGGCGAGGTTGTCGAGGGTGTCGTAGTGGCAGGCCACCTGGGCGGCGTGGCCGAGCCAGAGCCGCGGGGCGATGCCCGCCCCGACCAGCGTCATCGGATTGTCCGCCGCGAACTGGGGCGCGTATCCCGGCGTCGGGACAGACCCCAGATAGGCCCGCGCCTCGTCGTCGTTCACCGGATGCAGGACCCGGTCCAGCGCCGCGGCGAAGGGAAGGTTCTCCTGGGTGAAATTGAAGCCGGTCAGGTCGTCGTTGTAATAATAGCGGCCGCCGATGCCGGGCGGACCGACGAAGATGTTGATCGGCGTCTGGGTCGCCATGGCGCCCAGGTAGGCCAGCAGACCGCCGGGCGAGCGGGCTGCGCGCACCACCGGCCAGTCGGCGACCAGGCCGCGGATGACCACTGGGGCGCAGGATCCGACAATGTCCTTGAGGAAGCTGTCCGGGTCCGGGCCCTGGCCCGCGGGGATGGTGCGCAGCGCGGCCTCAGCCATGGTCCCGGCCCGGTTTCAGAACTGCAGACCCGCGCTCGCCCGAAGCTTGCGGGCATTGCGCCGCTCAATGAGCGCCGGGAGCTGCTTCTGCGAGACCATCATGGTGTGGATCAGCAGCAGATAGCCGCGCCGGAAGAACTCGACGACGACCTCATCGCCCAGTCCCTCAAGGGTTTCGCGATTGATCGTGTAAAGGCCGCGGATGTGGTGGTGTCCACCATCGTCAAAGGCGATGTCCAGCTCCACGGCCTCGATCAGGTCGTGCTTGAGCAGGGTCTCGATGAAGATGCGCGCCTGTTCCTGGCCAGCGTAGATCTGGCGGAAACTCGCCATCACGCTCGCAAGATAGGCGGTGGGCTTGCCGTCGGCGTCGAACACCGCCACGCCCTCGCCGCCTGTGGCCCGCGGGTGGGCCAGGTCGATCGCGAGGTCGTCGCCCGACGTATAGAACGGCATGCGCTGCAGGCTGAGCGGACGATGGCCGTGGTAGCCGTCGTCGTCGAGAAACAGGTTCTCGCCGTCATCGAAGCCGAGCATGGCCCCGCAGTAGAACGCCCCGGTCTCGCCATCCTTGGAGAAGAAGAGCGGGCACACGGTCGCCATCTGGGTGAACTCGCTGGGCGCCACGGCCGCGAAACGCTGCGCATCTCCGAGGCTCGCCGACGGGCCCGCCATCACCCGCAGGTTCCGGTGAGCCTGGCTGTCGAGTTTTACGATGTTGGCCATTCGACCTTCGGCCCCGCCATTCTCAAATACGCTGCATGCCGTGCTGATCGATCTTGCGCAGCAGGTCCCGGTGCGCCGGCAGCTGGCTGCGCATCTCCTGGGCGATACGGATGTTGTCGTTCATCAGCTTCGCCGCCTTCTGGGCGGAGCCGGCCAGATCGTCGGGGAGATAGGCGGTCTCATATTCCATGCCGTAGAGCACATACTGGTAGCTGGCGGCCGGGAAGACTTCTTCGAGCCGGTCGAACTCATCGAACATCCAGGGCGACTGGTAGCGCCAGAGCTCCATGAGCTCCTGCAGCCGGTCCGGTATGCTCGCCGCCTCGACGTTGTCGCGCCAGAAGGCGGTGTCCCGGCGCTTGGTGATGGAATAGTGCAGCTTCAGGAAATCGATGATCCGGCCCCACCTGTAGGAGGTCGTCTCGTTGAAGCGCTTGGCGACGATGTCCATCACCTCCCGGCACGCGGGCAGCTGTTCCGCCAGGATGCGCGCCGACAGCTCGATGAGCACGATCGCCGAAGACTCCAGCGGCTCAAGGAAGCCGGCCGAGACGCCGATGGCGACGCAATTGCGTTCCCAGAACCGTTCCCGGTACCCGGTGCGGATGGGGATCTTGCGGGCGTTGAGCCCTTCGGCCTGGGGACCGATATGGGCGCGCAGCTCCGCCTCGGCGGCGTCATCGTCGATGTGGCTGCTGGAATAGACGTAGCCGACGCCGCGCCGTGTCGGCAGGCCGATGTCCCACGTCCATCCCGAGGACTGGGCGGTGGAGATGGTGTGGCTCGCCACGGGGCTGTCGGCGTCCGGATAGGGCACCTGGATCGCCATGGCGGTGTTGCAGAACAGGACGTCGTCGCAGGGCTTGAACGGCACGCCGAGCGTCTTGCCCAGCAGATAGGCGGCGAAGCCCGTGCAGTCGACGAACAGATCCCCCGGGATCCGGCCGGCGGGGTCGGTCACCACCGCGGTGATGTCGCCGTCTTCGGACTGCTCGACCTGTTTGACGTCGGCCAGGACGTGGCGCACGCCCAGTTTCGCGACGCAGTGCATCTGCATGAACGGCGCGAATTTCGCGGCGTCGAGGTGGTAGGCATAGTTGACCATGCCGTCGTATTCGGGCGTCGCGATGGTCTTGGGCGCCAGGTTCGCATCACAGAGATAGCCCTGGGTGCTGACCGCGTCGCAGAAGCTCATCTGCTCGCGCTTCTCCAGCCAGTGGGGCACGAGATTGAGCTGGGTGAAGCCCTGGGGCAGCGCCAGGGGGTGGTAGTAGGCGTCGTCGTCCTCGCCCGTGGTCCAGCGCGCGAACTGCGCACCCTGTTTGAACGCGGCGTCGCATTCCCGGAAGAAGTCCGTTTCCGCGACACCCGCTTTCTGAAGCGTGGTCCGCATGGAGGGCCAGGTGCCCTCCCCGACCCCGAGGATGGGGATGTTGGGCGACTCCACCAGGGTCACTGTCAGGTGGCCCCTGGCGATCCGTTCCTTATGGCGCGCCGCGACGATGGCGGCGGTCAGCCAGCCCGCCGTTCCGCCGCCGACGATGACGATCGAATTCACTGGTCGCATGTTCGCCGACTATCAGGTTCCAAACCGAGGGGGGCGTCAATCGCCGCCGCCTGAAAAGGATAGAGCCGCCAGGTCGCCCTGGCGGCTCACACCATATCCCAGGCTAGACGGAGTCTAGAACTTCACCCGAGCACCGACGGTGTACTTGGGTCCGAAGTCGATCGCGTCCAGGAGCTGCTCCGAGAAGCGCCCATGGGTGCTGTAGGTCGAGTTGTTGATGTTCAACCCTTCGGCGAAGATCGTGTAGCGATCCTTGAAGGTGTAGCTGGCGCTGAGGTCGACCTGGGTGTTGGAACTCACGAAGGTCGGCTCGGAACCGAAGTGGGAGTTGTTCTGCTGTTGACCGAAGTGATCGAGGTACTCCGCTCGCCAGTTCAACGCGGCCCTCAAGGAGAAGCCGTATTTTTCCCAGAACACCACGGCGTTGGCCGAGTCGGCCAGGCCGGTGACGGCGAAGCCGCTCGTGGAGATGTCCAGCGGGTGGTACGGGCGATTGGTGCCCACGAGGGTTCCGTTCGCCTGGACCCCGAAGCCGGTGTCGCCGAACACGTGCTGGATGGATCCTTCGACGCCGTACACCATCGCGCTCGGGCCGTTCACCTGAGACGTGATGCTGAACGAGGCCTTCTGACCGGTCGTCGGATCGATGACGCCGTTGATGTTGCCCTGGACGGTGCCGCCGACGATGAAGTCGTTGACCTCCTTCACGAAGCCGCTGACCGAAGCGTAGGAATTTCGGCCGTAGTACCACTCCAGTCCGAGATCCAGGTTATCCGAGGTGTAGGGCTTCAGGTTCGGATTGCCGCCGGTCGCGACCAGGGCCCCGACCCGTTGCGTGCCCGGAATGTTGCTCACCGGAGTGAGGTAATTCAGCGGCGCGCGGGTCAAGGTCCGTGACGCGTCCAGTCGGAGCTTCACATTGTCCATCAGGCCGAACGTGATGTCGAAGTTCGGCAGCAGGTTGCGATAGCTCGAGACGGCGGTGACCGGGGCTTGCGCCCCATAGGCCACCAGGAACGCGGTGTGGTCGGACGGCTGGACGGTCAGGCCGGTGGGCTGCTGTCCGATCCCGGTCGAACTCAGGTCCGTCTGTTCAGCGCGAAGGCCGACATTGAACTTGACCGGAATACTGCCCAGCTCGCCGTCGCCGGAGAGGTTGGCGTAGACCGAATAGACCGTTTCCTTGATCTGCTGGAAGCTGCCCGGGTTCAGGATGATCCTGTAGGTGCCGTCGAACGCCGGGGTGCAGCAGTTCTTGTTGGCGCCCACGATGTTCGTCGTCTGCGGATTGCCCAGACCCTGGAGGTAGGTGAGCACCGAGTTCGGGTTGAACACGAGGACGTTGGCCGGCAGCTTGCCGCCGTTGGCGAACCCGCTGATGAAGTTCGCCGTGGAGAACGACTTGGTGAACAGGGATTGGTCCAGCGCCACGCCGCCGGCGTTGTGCGACGCGGGGCCGTAGCCGCCGTAGGCCTGCCAGTCGTTGTTGGCGAAGTCGTCATACCCCGACAGGGACTTTTCGTCCTGGACCCAGTTGAAGCCGAACTTGAAATCGAGGTGGTCGCCTTTAAGGTCGCCGCCAACCTTGAACTGATTGATGACATCCTTGTTGCGGTTGCTGCCTATCGGCAGAACGTGTGAGCCCATCAGCCCGTTGTTGATGAACTTCGAGGCGTCGCCGCCGGGACCGGAAGCCGTCGGATAGGGCAGCGCGCCCGGCGCGACGCCGGTGATGCCGAAATCGAGGCCGTTGATGCCGCCCGGCCCGGACGGACCGTAGCCCACGTCCACGTCGATGGAGCTGAGTTCGTTGCCGGGATTGAGCCTCGATTCCGACCGATCGTAATCGAGGTCGACCGCGAAGCTGTCCGAGACCTTCCACTTCACATTGGCCCCGTACTCGTTGAGCTCAATGATCGATCCGTTGATCTGGGACTGGAAGTCGGTGGGCGAACCGGTCTGGACGAAGTTCGTCACCGATCCGTTGGGCGACAGCGTGATGTTGTTCAAAGACCCGCCGTTGAACCAGACGCTGTAGCCGTACTGGTCCTGGACGATCTTATCGCGGGAATAGTCGTCGTTGAGGGTGATCTCGACATTCTCAGTCGGACGGAACTGCACGACCGCACGACCGCCGATGCGCTTGTCGTCCGTGTTCTCCTGATAGATCCCGTAGTCCTGGATGAACCAGCCATTGGTGGGACCCGACGGAGCCGTGGCGAACTGGGAGGGGTCGAAGGTCGTGCCTTCCCATCCCTGGGTGTTGACGTGGTTGGTCTTCGTCTTGTGGTCGGAATAGGCGAAGTCCAGCAGGACGCCGACCTTGTCGTCGGCGAAGGTGTCGGTGAACAGGGCGCCGCCGCTGGGCGTGAAGTTCCCGTCCTTGGGGGAGTCCGAACCGGAGACCGATGCGCTGAAGTGCATGCCCGGCCGATCAAGCGGCTTGGGGAACTTGATGTTGATGGTGGCGCCGATCGCGCCATCCGACAGCAGCGAGTCCGGCGTCTTCATGATGTCGACTTCGCCGACGAAGTCCGCGCCGACCGAGCTGAAGTCGAAGCCGCGGTTGCCGAGGGCCGTCGCAACCCGGCGACCGTCGTAGAGCGTCTCGTTGAAGCTCGGGCCGAAGCCCCGCACCGTGATCTCGGTAGCGTCGCCCGTGGACGTCGGCACGCCGCCGACGCTGCTGGTGCCGCGGCTGACCGACACGCCGGGAATGCGCTGGAGCGCGGCGGCGAGGTTGGAATCCGGGAACTTGCCGATGTCCTCGGCGGAGATCGCGTCGACGACGCCGAGCGATTCCTTCTTGATGTTCATGCTCTTTTGGAGCGACCCGCGGATGCCGGTGACGACGATCTCGGCGACCGTATCCGCCGGCTTGGCGCCGGCGTCCGCGGCGAACGCGGGAAAGGCGGCTCCGGCGACGGCCAACACGGAAACGCCCGCGACGAGCGCACTCCGTCGCCCCAATGTCCTAGGCAGATTTGCTTGCATTTCTTCCTCCCTCGTTGGCGCGGCGCACGCCGCGCGGTAGCCCGCGGTCGAAATCCTGCGTCGTGATCCTTAGAGAGATCGCCGCCGCACAGTTTCACGCAGTGAACACGCGGAAGCGCTGCAACGGACGATTGACATCGTGGCCATGGCCAATGCTCCCCCCTTAAAAGTATTACTTTTATAAGCGCATGTTTCCGCTAACAGTCGGGTTTTGGGGTGTCAAGGAGGAAATGACTGCTTTGCCACAATCGAAAGCCGCTGTTGCAAAACGGCCCGGGTTCCCGCAGGCGTCGGCGCGGCGCCTTGGAACACCCCTGTCCCAAGCCCTCGTCGTTCGGCGCCGGATGGGTCACATCGCGCTGATTCTGCAGGACTTTTTACGCGTGGAGCCGAGCAACCGATGACGCCGCCGCAGGACGAAAACGCTGCTATCGAAGACATCGTCATCGTGGGCGGCGGCACCGCGGGCTGGATGGCCGCCGCCAGCCTGGCGCACTTCCTTAAGACTACCCAGACGCGCATTACGCTCGTCGAATCGAGTGAAATCGGCACGGTCGGAGTCGGCGAGGCGACCATCCCGCCGATCATGGATTTCATCCGCGTTCTCGGCCTCGACGAAGACCAGCTGATCAAGCGCTGCAACGGGACGTTCAAGCTCGGCATCAAGTTCAGGGACTGGCGCGAGATCGGCAGCGAGTTCTCCCATCCCTTCGGTCAGACCGGCTATCCGCTCGAGGGCGTCGACTTCTCCGCCTGGTGGCTCAGCCGCTACCTGGACGGGCGCGCCGGGCGCCTGGAGACCTACTCCCTGATGGCCGTGGCCTCGGAAGCGGACAGGTTCAGTCGTCCGATCCCCGGACACAATTCCCCGCTCTCCCAGATCACCTACGCCCTCCACTTCGACGCCGCCCTGTTCGCCGTCTTCCTGAAGGAATACGCCCTGGAACGGGGCGTGCGCCGAATCGACGCGAAGATCGCGGGCGCCGACCTCGTGGGCCAGACGGGGTTCATCGACGCCCTGCGCCTTGAGGACGGCCAACGTGTCTGCGGCGACCTGTTCATCGACTGCAGCGGGTTTCGCGGCCTGTTGATCGAGGAGACTCTCGGCACGGGATACGAGGACTGGCGGCGATGGCTGCCCTGCGATCGCGCCGTGGCCGTGCAATCCACCCGCAACGGCCCCCTCTCGGCCCATACCCTGGCCACCGCCAGGGAGGCCGGCTGGCAGTGGCGCATTCCGCTGCAGAACCGGGTCGGCAACGGCTACGTCTATTGCAGCGACCACATTGACGACGACGCCGCGCGTGAGCGGCTGCTTGGATCCCTCGAAGGCGAGGCCATCACCGCGCCCCGGCTGCTGCGCTTCGTCACCGGCCGACGTCGGAAATTCTGGAACAAGAACTGCGTCGCGCTCGGCCTGTCCGGCGGATTCCTGGAACCGCTGGAATCAACCAGCATCCACATGGTGCAGCGGGGTCTCGCGCTGCTCCTGAAGCTCTTCCCTGACCGGCATTTCGATCAGGCCGAGCAGGACCAGTACAATTCGATGCTGGTCTATGAATATGAACGCATCCGCGACTTCATCCTGCTGCACTATCTGCCGACCCAGAGAGAAGACAGCACCTTCTGGCGGCACGTGCGGTCGATTTCACCGCCCGAGAGCCTGGAACGGCGGATCCAGCTCTTCACCAGCCACGGGCGAATCATTCGTGAAGAGAACGAACTCTTCCCCGCGCAAAGCTGGCTGTATCTGTTCATGGGCCAGGGCATCCGGCCCCGCCACGCCGATCCCCTGGTCAGGACCCTCGACCCCGCCCTCGTCGACGGCAATCTCGATCATCTGAAATCGCTCGTCGAACGCTGCGTCTCGGCCATGCCCGCGCATGAGGCCTTCATCGCCGCACACTGCGCCGCCGACGCCATCGCCTGAATCCAGGCGCTCTCAGCCCTGGGCGGGGGCGACTTCCAGCAGCTTGACGAGGCTGGCGATCAGATCGTGCATCCGCGCCCGGGCCTTGCCCTCGTCCCCCTCCAGAATCGCCTCGGCGACGAGGGAGTGGACCTCGGTCTCGGATTTTTCGATTCCCATCAGGCGATTGGTGCGCAGGATGCTGATGCGAAGGGCCGTCTCGATCATCCCCTTCAGCTGCCGATAGAACCGATTGCCGGTCGCATCGAGGATCGCCAGATGGAAGTCGATATCGGCCGCCAGCGTGTCGCCCTCCCCCAATTCCGCCGCGCGCATGCGGTCCAGGGCCTCGGCGATCGCGTCCCGCTGCTCCGGGGTCGCCCGGCGCGCGGCCAGGGCGGCCGCGATCGGCTCCACGGCGAGGCGCATCTGGGTGAACTCGATCAGCAGCTGCAGCGAGAACTTCCGTTCCAGCAGCCAGTGAAGCACGTCAGGATCGAGCAGATTCCAGTGATCCTCCTCCTCGACACGCGTGCCCCGGCGGGGCCGCGCCGACAGCAGCCCCTTGGCCGTGAGCATCTTGACGGCTTCCCGCAGCACGGTTCTGGCCGCGCCGTACTGGACGCAGAGCTCCTTTTCGGTGGGGAAGGTCCGCCCCGTGTAATGGCCCGTGACAATGGCCGAACCGAGATCGAGCACGATCGATCGGGTGAGATTGTCGCCCTTTACCGGTTTGGTCACTCAACTCCTCCATCGGACGGCGCCATGATCCTGGCTCCACCCCGCTTACGACGACCGCGCCCGGGACTGTAGGCGGTCGGGCACGCGATCGGCGCGTCCGTCGCCGGACCCCCAGCCTATTGCAGGAATCGGTCGCGCCCCACGACCGAAATTGACGCGATGCATCCCTTTCCCATTTTCCGGTCCTCGGCGCGCTGCATGGGTTCCAGACCCGCGTGAGGGGGGCGGACAGGGCTTGCTATAAGTAATATATATATGCGACCTTGGCCCAATAAAGAATGCCAGGGGCGAAACGTCAGATGTCGGACTCCATCAGCAGCATCTCTCGCCGCCGGCTGGCGCAGTCGATCGTCGGAGCCGGGGCCATGGGGGTGATGGCGACGTCCGCCCGCGCCGCCGTCGCCGACCCGTCCGCCAAACCGCCGGCCTCTGCTCCCTACCGCAATCCGAAACTGGCCGTCGAGGCGCGCGTGGAGGACCTGCTGTCGCGCATGACCCTGGACGAGAAGGTCGCCCAGATGTTGTGCATCTGGCAGGTCAAGGTGGACGTCCAGACCCCTGCGGGGGACTTCGACGCAGCCAAGGCCAGCGCCAAGTATCCCAGCGGCATGGGCATGGTCGCCCGTCCGTCCGACTATCAAGGCGTCAAGCCGGTGGCGGCGGCGGCCGGAAACGACGGCGCCAACGTCAATCGCAACGCGCCGCAGACCGCCCGGTACGTGAACCAGGTGCAGAAGTGGGCGGTCGAGAACACGCGGCTGGGCGTCCCGGCCCTGACCCACGAGGAAGCCCTGCACGGATTCGTGGCGCGCGACGCCACCTCCTTTCCCCAGGCCATCGCCCTCGCCTCGTCATTCGACCCCGAGATGGCGCGCAAGGTGTTCACGGTCGCTTCGCGTGAAGCGCGCGCGCGGGGCGCGGTCCAGGTGCTGGCTCCTGTCGTCGACGTGGCGCGTGACCCGCGGTGGGGCCGCATCGAGGAGACCTACGGCGAGGACCCCTATCTCTGCGGCCAGATGGGCAAGGCGGCCGTGCTCGGCCTGCAGGGTGAGAGCCTGCCCCTGGCCCCCGACAAGGTCTTCGCCACGCTCAAGCACATGACCGGACACGGCCAGCCCGAAAACGGGACCAACGTCGGACCGGCGGAGATCTCCGAGCGGACCCTGCGCGAGGACTTCTTTCCGCCGTTCGAGACGATCATTCGCGACACCCAGGTGGCGGCCGTGATGCCCTCCTACAATGAGATCGACGGCATTCCCTCGCACGCCAACCGCTGGCTCCTGCGCACGATCCTGCGCAAGGAGTTCGGCTTCAAGGGCGTGACGGTCAGCGACTATTTCGCGATCAACGAACTGATCACCCGCCATCACATTGCGGCGGACACCAAGCAGGCGGCGCTCTTCGCCATCGACGCGGGCGTGGATATCGAAACAGCCGACCCGGCCGCCTATCCCAACCTGACGGAACTGGTGAACAGCGGACGCGTGCCCGTCACCCTGATCGATGAGGCGGTGCGCCGGATCCTGACCATGAAGTTCAATTCGGGCCTGTTCGAGCATCCCTATGTGGACGAGAAGGCCGCGGACGGCCTTACCGCAAAGCCTGACGCCGTCGCCCTGGCCCGGGAGGCGGCAACCCGCTGCGCCGTGCTGCTCAAGAACGACGGCGGCCTGCTGCCGCTGGACCCCAGGAAGGTCGGCAAGGTCCTGGTGCTTGGCCGCCATGCGTCGGACCCCCCGATCGGCGGCTACTCCGACATTCCCCGCCACGTGGTCTCAGTGCTGGAAGGCGTGCAGGCCGAGGGCAAGGCGTCCGGCTTCGCGGTCGATTACCGCGAGGGCGTGCGGCTCACCGAAGACCGGATCTGGGGCAAGGACGAGATCGTCTTCACCCCGCCTGAGGTCAACACCAAGCTGATCGCCGAGGCGGTCGAGGCCGCCAAGGGCGCGGACACCATCATCATGGTGCTGGGAGACAACGAGAAGACCAGCCGCGAGGGCTGGGCCGACAACCATCTGGGCGATCGCCAGAGCCTCGATCTGCTTGGCCAGCAGTATGATCTTGCGCGCCAGATCCTGACCCTGAAGAAGCCCACGGTTATCCTGCTGCTGAACGGCCGTCCGCTCTCGATCGTCGAGCTGACGCAGACCGCGCCTGCGATCATCGAGGGCTGGTACATGGGTCAGGAGACGGGTCACGCCGCCGCGGACCTGATCTTCGGCCGCGCCAATCCGGGCGGCAAGCTGCCGGTCTCCATCGCGCGCAACGTGGGGCAGTTGCCGATCTTCTACAACCGCAAGCCCACCGCCCGCCGTGGCTATCTGGATGGAACTACGGCGCCGCTGTTCCCATTCGGCTTCGGGCTCTCCTACACCCGGTTCGACATGTCCGCCCCGCGTCCGGCCAGGTCCGGCATCGGCGCGGCCGAAACGGTGAAGGTCGAGGTCGACGTGAAGAACGTCGGCGGCCGCGCCGGCGACGAGGTGGTGCAGCTCTACATCCGCGACAATGTCAGTTCGGTCACCCGCCCCCTGCTGGAACTGAAGGGGTTCAGGCGCGTGACGCTGGCCCCTGGCGAATCCCGCACGGTGAGTTTCGACGTCGGCCCTGAGCAGCTGCGCTTCTACAACGCCGACATGGTCCGCGTGGTGGAGCCGGGAGACTTCACGCTCTATGCCGGCCCGAACAGCGTAGACCTGAAGAGCGCGACCCTGGCGGTGGCGTAAATGGCGAGCACGCCGCCCGCGTGCGGCGCCCTGGACAAGTCCGTGCGAGACGCCCCGTTACTAGAGATAGCTTCAGGCGCATACGAGGTCGGCCTGACCCCGTCCGGCGGCGGCGTCGCCTATCTGCGCTTCCAGGGCGTCGATGTCCTGCGCCCGGCTGGAGAGTCGCGCGACGGCCCGCTCGGCCTCTCGTCGTTCCCCCTCGTCCCCTACGCCAATCGGATCGCGCACGGCCAGTTCACCTGGGGTGGTCGGTCGGTCAGCCTGGCGCCGAACTTCGGCGATCACCCCCATTGCCTGCACGGTGACGGCTGGCTCGCTCCATGGACGGCGGCGCAGGCCGGGGCTGACCTGGCCATCCTCGATCTCGATCGCGAGGGCGGCGACTGGCCCTGGGCCTATTCGGCGCGGCAGACGGTCCAGGCGGATCGCGAGGGCGTGACCTTCGAACTGGAGCTCCTGAACCGGGCTGAGAGCGCCATGCCCGCGGGTCTCGGCTTCCACCCCTATTTCCCGGACCGCTCGGACGCCCGCCTGACAGCGAACGTCGAGTCCGTCTGGCTGGCCAGCGAGGATGGCCTTCCCACGACGGCGGCGGCGGCCGACACCTTCGGTGACTGGGCGAGCGGCGCCCCGCTGCGCTCCACGGCCTTGATCGATCATTGCCATGCGGGCTGGGCGGGTCTCGCCGCCATCGTCCTGCCGCGCCAGGGATTGATGGTGCGCATGACGGCCAGTGCGAACCTGGGCTACCTCCACATCTATTCGCCGCCCGGCGAGGATTTCTTCTGCGTCGAGCCGGTCAGCCACCGGCCCGACGCCTTGAACGCCCTCGATCCAATCATGCAAGGCGTGGCCGCCCTACTTCCAGGCGCGCGACTTCGGGCGACAATGCGGCTGCAGGTGTCAACGCTATGAAAGCCATCAGAATGCCGGCCAAGGCCATCGGGCGACGCCCGCGACTGATCCGGCGCGGCGCGCTGCTGGCGACCGCCTGTCTCCTCGCCAGCCCCGCCGCCGCGGCCGAGGCCGCCGGTCGCGGCGTCGCCCATCCCGCCCTCTGGCCCAAGGCCCACAGCGTGGGCCTCGTCGACCCCCGGCGCGAGGCCTTCATCAGCCGTCTGATGAAGCGCATGACGCTGGAGCAGAAGGTCGGCCAGATGATCCAGGGCGACATCTCGACCCTCAAGCCCGAGGACCTGAAGACCTATCCCCTCGGCTCTTACATCGCCGGCGGGGATTCGCCGCCGGTCGGCGCGCCCGACCGATCCGCGGCCCCGGCCTGGATCGCGACCGCCCACGCCTTCGACGCCGCGGCGCGCGAAGCGAAGACCCAGGGTCCCTTCATCCCGCTGATGTTCGGCGTCGACGTGGTGCACGGCGACAACAACGTCGTTGGCGCGGTGATCTTCCCGCACAATGTCGGCCTCGGCGCCACGCACGATCCGGCGCTGATGGAGGAGATCGGCAAGGCCGCCGCCCAGGAAACCGCGGCCAGCGGCATCAACTGGGGCTTCGGTCCGACGCTGGCCACACCCCGCGACAGCCATTGGGGCCGAACCTACGAAGGCTTTTCGGAAAGCCCCGCGCTGGTGCGCGACTACGCCGGCCGACTGGTGCGGGGTATCCAGGGCGCCCCGGGCGCCAGCGGCCTGATCCAGTCCGGCCACGTCGCGGCGACGGCCAAGCACTATCTGGGTGACGGCGGCACCAAGGGCGGGGTCGACCAGGGCGACGACGACATTTCCGAAGCCGATCTGATCCGCTGGCACGCCCAGGGCTATCCGGCGGCGGTCGACGCCGGCGTCCTGACGGTGATGGCCTCCTATTCCAGCTGGCAGGGCCGCAAGATGCAAGGCAATGCGTCTCTGCTCACAGGCGTGCTCAAGGGACGGATGGGATTCCAGGGCCTGATCGTCGGCGACTGGAACGCACACGGCCAAGTGCCCGGATGCACCACCACCGACTGCCCGGCCGCGTTCAACGCCGGCCTGGACATCGCCATGGCGGCGGACAGCTGGAAGGGTCTCTATGTCAGCACCCTGGCCGAGGCGCGGTCGGGCAAGATCCCCATGGCGCGGATCAACGACGCGGTGCGGCGCATCCTGAGGGTCAAGGCCAAGCTCGGCCTGTTCGACGCCGCCCGCCCATACGAGACCCGCACCGGCGTGATCGGTTCGGCTGGACACCGGGACCTGGCGCGCCGGGCCGCGCGAGAATCACTCGTGCTGCTGAAGAACAACGGCGTGCTACCGATCAAGGCCGGCGCCCACATCCTGGTGGCGGGCGGCGCGGCCGACGAGATCGCCCGCCAGACCGGCGGCTGGACGCTGTCCTGGCAAGGCACGGGGAACAACAACAGCGACTTCCCCAACGGCCAGACCATCCTTTCCGGCATCACCGAAGCGGTCGGCGCCGCGGGCCAGGTGGACTACAGCGCCTCTGGCGCGTTCAAGACCAAGCCGGACGTGGCCATCGTCGTCTTCGGCGAGAAGCCCTACGCCGAGTTCCAGGGCGACATCAAAACCCTCGAATACCAGCCGGGCGACAAATCCGACCTGGCCCTGCTCAAGGCCCTCAAGGCCCAGGGCATACCGGTGGTCGCGGTGTTCATTTCCGGCCGTCCCCTGTGGACGAACCCCGAGATCAACGCCTCGGACGCCTTCGTCGCCGCCTGGTTCCCCGGCACCGAGGGCGCGGCTGTCGCCGACGTGCTCATCGGCGATGCGGCCGGCAAGGCGCGTCACGATTTCCACGGCGCGCTCTCCTACGCCTGGCCCGCCGACGCCGGACAGACCCTGGCCAAGCGCGAGATCGACAAGAGCAAGCCCCTGTTCCCCCAAGGCTATGGCCTCACCTATGCCGCTCACGTGAAGCTGGCGGCGCTGTCGGAGGATCCGAAGGTCAAGGCGCCCATCGGCGTGCCCGAGGCCTTCTTCGCGGCGGGCAAGGACGCCGCCGGCTGGAGCTTCACCGCCCGGCCGGCCGCGGGTTCCGCGACCATCGCCCCCATCGATGCGGGCGGCGTGCAGGAAGGCGCCCGTCAGCTGCGCTGGGATGGCAGGTCGGCGGCGGAGGTCGCGCTGGAAGGCCCGGCCCTGGACCTGACCCGCCAGGCGAACGGCGACATGACCGTCCAGTTCAAGCTCAAGGTCGAGCAGGCCCCGACGGCCGCGGTGACCCTGACGCTCGGCTGCCAGGATGGCTGCAAGGCGGCGCGGAGCGTCGATATCGCGCCCTGGCTCAACGCCGCCGGCGCCGGCGCCTGGAAGACCCTGAAGGTCAAACTCTCCTGCCTGGCGCCCGATCCCGCCGACGAAGGCCACATCGTCGCGCCGATGCGCCTTGCCACCGCCGGCGCGGCGGTGATCACCGTGGGTGATGTGCGCCTGTCGGCGGACCCCACCGGCGCGTACTGCGAGGGAGCGCAGGCCAGGCCATGACCCGCCGGACGCCTCGAATGCGTTTCATGCCCCCTGTGATCGTGGGTCTCCTGGCGCTTGTCGCCGCCGGCCAGGCCTGGTCGGCCGACCTGCCGATCCGCCTCAACGGCCAGGCGCCCGACCACGCGGTGCTGCAGCGTGACGCCCCGATCCAGGTGAGCGGCGCCGGCGCGCCGGGCGCCAGGATCGTGGTCACCCTCGCGGGCGACACGGCTGACACCGCGGCGGATGCGACGGGCGCGTGGAAAGCCACGCTGGCGCCGATGCCGGCGGGCGGACCCTACGACCTGGTGGTGACGCCGGCCGGACAGGCGGCGAGCCGCGCCGGCGACATCCTGGTCGGCGATGTCTTCCTGTGCTCGGGCCAATCGAACATGGAGTTCGAGTTGAAGGGCGCGGCGAGCGGCGCGCGCGCGATCGAGGGCTCGGCGGACCCTGGCCTGCGACTGCTGGCCATCGACCACGCCACAAGCCCGGTGGTCCAGCCGGGTTTCGAGAGCCACAACCCGTGGCGCGTTTCGGGGCCTGCGGAAGTCGGTTCGTTTTCAGCGGTCTGCTATCTGTTCGGCCAGCAGCTTCGCCAGCAGACGGGCGTGCCGATCGGGCTCATCCAGGCGACGTGGTCCGGGTCCTACATCGAAAGCTGGATCGGCGCCGACGCGTTCAGGCGGCTTGGCGGCCACGACAACGCCCTGACCGTGAACGCCCTCTATGGGAAATCCCCCGCGGACGCCGAAGCCGAGGTTGGACGGGAATGGGAAGCCTGGTGGCGCGCGGCCTATCCCAAGGGTTCCGAGCCCTGGCGCGGCGACGCCCAGCTGCAATGGAAGGACGTTCCCCTCCCCTGGCGGAACTGGACCAAATGGGATGCACCGGACCTGAAGTCCAACATCGCGCTCGTCTGGTTCAAACGCGACATCGACCTGACCAAGGGGCAGGCGGCCCAGGCGGCGCACCTGCGACTGGCGGAGCTGCATGAGCAGATCGAAGTATGGGTGAACGGGCGGCCCACGGCGGCGACCTTCATGTGGGGGGGCGACAGCGACCTCACCCTTCCGCCGTCGAGTCTGCATGCCGGGCGCAACACGATCGTCGTCGGGGTCTACAGCGGATACGATCCGGGCGGCATGTTCGGGCCGGCTGAACACATGGCCCTCACCTTCGCCGACGGAACGTCGTCCCCCCTGGGTGCAGGATGGCGGTACGCCCACCCGGCCCAGCCTTCGTCGCGCCCGCCGATGGCGCCGTGGTTCTTCTATGGCGGGACGACCAATCTCTACAACGGCATGATCGCGCCGCTCGGCGACATCCGGCCGCGCGCGGTCCTCTGGTACCAGGGCGAGTCCAACACCGGCGACGCCGGCCACTATCAGGCGCTGCTTTCGGCCCTGAAGGACTCATGGCGGGCCCAGTTCAGGGCGAACACGCCCTTCCTGATCATCCAGCTGCCGAATTTCGGGGCGCCCGCCTCGGCGCCTTCGGACTCAGACTGGGCCGCGGTGCGCGAGGCGCAGCGGCGCTCGGTCGAGACCGATCCCGTGTCCGCCCTGGTCGTCACCATTGATCTTGGCCTGAGCAACGACCTTCATCCGCCCAACAAACAGCCCGTCGCCGCCCGGGCGGC
>FTHA01001858.1_pt1 | contig 21754 bp, 15 predicted proteins | sample 1640771 | NCBI WGS metagenome assembly FTHA01 (sample SAMEA3914789, study PRJEB12502) | metagenome | biome: forest; material: soil | place: Canada | collected 2011-07-03 | depth 0.3 m | reverse complement strand
CTGCTCGTCGTCGTCCTGCAGGGCGAAGACGCCCTCGTTGGGACGGTCGGAGTCGGGCAGGAACTTGCCGAGCGCATCGGCGTATTCGAACGCCCCGGTGTCGAAGGGCTCGAAGCCGTAGCTCTCATAGACGCGGGACACGGCCTCCAGGATGCGGCGTTCGGCGCGCAGGTCACGGGCGCGCTTGTCGGCGAAGCCGCGCGGGGCGCGGGCCTCGGGGCGGAAAGTCTCGCCGGGGGTGTCTGAGGTCATGGCGCGCGCCTATCGGATAAGCAGGCGGCGGGCAAGGATCGGTCCATCTTCGGTCTCCGTATGGAGGAGCGGATGGAGCGGCGTCGGTGCCCCATCCGCGTTTGCGGCGGGGCTCGGGGCGGGGATCGCTAAGCCAAGCGACTCCGGCCCGGCCCGCCGGAGCGGGTCAGGTGGAAAGCATGGTGATGATGCGATGCGCGCGTCATGGGGCGGGGGCTATAGAGCAGGATCGTGAAGGAATCCAGACTCGGCCCCCCGTGGCTTCGCGGCGGAGGAAGGCGACGGTCACAGCCGCCGGATCTGCAGGGCCGTCTTGCCGCCCTCGAAGCCGAGCGCCCGATAGAAGTCCACCACGCCTTCGGTGCGCGGGCCGGTGATCAGCATGACCTTGAAGCAGCCTTGCGCCCACGCCTCGTCCAGGGCGGCGGTGATCACGGCCCGGCCGAAGCCGCGACGGCGGGCGTCCGGAAGGGTCACCACATTTTCGACGAAGGCGAAGGGGCGTCCGCCCCGGCCGAGGTTCGGGACCACGATGAGGGTGCAGGTGGAGACCAGGCGACCTTCATCCTCGCTGACGTAGAGTGTGATTCCGGGGACGGCCGCGATTTCGGCCCAGATGCGATCGGCGTCCGCCGGCGGCAGGACGGCGGCGTCCTCGTTGAGACTGCGCAGCAGCGCCAGGACGCCGTCGAGGTCGTCCTCGCGCGCGGCGCGGACGACGGCGCCGGTCATCAGGCGCGCGCCCGCCGGCCGTCGTGGCCGGTGATCGTCAGCGGGACGATCGAGCCTGGCTTGCCATCACCCTCGAAGGCGATTTCGGTGAAGTCCTCGGCGCGGGCGATGCCGGGGCGTTCGACCAGGGCCTGGACGGTGCGGCCGACCTGGCGGGCCAGGTGGCGGCCCAGCGCCGCGTCGCCGGCGGCGCGCAGGCGCTCGGCGCGGGCCTTTATCGTCCGCCGGTCCAGCTGGGGCATGCGCGCGGCGGGCGTGCCGGGGCGCGGGCTGAAGGGGAAGGCATGGACGAAAGCGAGGCCCGCCTCGTCCACCAGCGACAGGGTGTTCTCGAACATGACCTCGGTCTCGGTGGGGAAGCCGGCGATCAGGTCGCAGCCGAAAACGGCGTCCGGGCGCACGGACCGCACCTGGTCGATCAGGCGCAGAGCGTCGGCGCGGCTGTGGCGGCGCTTCATGCGCTTCAGGATCATGTCGTCGCCGGCCTGCAGCGACAGGTGCAGGTGGGGCATCAGACGCGGCTCGTCCGCGAGCAGGCGCATCAGGTCGGCGTCGATCTCGGCGGCGTCGATGGAGGACAGGCGCAGGCGCTCCAGGGCGGGCGCCAGCTTCAGGATGCGCGCCACCAGCTGGCCCAGGGTCGGGGCGCCCGGCAGGTCCGATCCCCAGGAGGTGATGTCCACCCCGGTGATCACCACCTCGCGATAGCCCTGGAAGGCCAGGCGGCGAACCTGCTCCACCACTTCGCCGGCGCCGGCCGAGCGGGAATTGCCCCGGCCGTAGGGGATGACGCAGAAGGTGCAGCGGTGGTCGCAGCCGTTCTGGACCTCCACATAGGCGCGGGCGCGGTCCTTCAGGCCGTCGATCAGGTGGCCGGCGGTCTCGCGCACCGAGAAGATGTCGTTGACCCGGACCCGCGCCTCGATCGGAGCGGAATAGGCGCCGGGCGCGGTCTTTTCCGCATTGCCCAGCACGAGGTCGACCTCGGGCATGGCGGCGAAGGCGGCCGGGTCGATCTGGGCGGCGCAGCCGGTGACGATCAGGCGCGCGCCGGGACGCTCGCGGCGCGCCTTGCGGATGGCCTGGCGGGCCTGGCGGACGGCCTCGCCGGTGACCGCGCAGGTGTTGAACACCACGGCGTCCTGGAGCCCGTCCTCGGCCGCCCGCGCGCGGATGACCTCGCTCTCATAGGCGTTGAGGCGGCAGCCCAGGGTGACGATCTGGACACCGGCGGCCTCTTGGCCCCCACGTTCAATGTCATCCCGGCCGGAGCCGCAAAGCGGCGGAGAGCCGGGATCCACCCCCAGGTCGGCGGCCGGCACGATCCCGGATCGGCCTTCGGCCGTCCGGGATGACAAAGTGGGGGGAGCGAGAGTGGAGGCGACCGTCACGGCAGCATCCCGGTGTATTCGAACTCGATCGGGCCCGTCATGAGGACGTGGTTGTCGTCCTTGGACCAATCGATGCGCAGTTCGCCGCCGTCCAGCTCCAGCGTCGCGGCGCGGCCGGTGAGGCCGCGCCGGACGGCGGCCACCAGGGCGGCGCAGGCGCCGGTGCCGCAGGCCTTGGTCAGGCCGGCGCCGCGCTCCCAGACGCGCAGGCGAATCCGGTCGCGGGCCTTGATCTGGGCGAATCCCACGTTGGCCCGTTCAGGGAACAGGTGGTGGTGCTCGATCATGGGGCCGATCTTGTCCACCGGGGCTGAGTCCGCATCCGCAACAAAAAACACCACGTGGGGATTGCCCATGGAGACGCAGCCGGGGGTGTGCATCACCGGATTGTCGATGGGCCCCACCTGCAGCTCGATGCCCCGGGTGTCCATGGGCTCCGACAGGGGGATGTCCCGCCAGTCCAGTCCTGGCTCGCCCATGTCGACGCGCACCGTCGAGGGGCCGAGCCGCTCGGCGCGCAGCTGGCCCGCGCGGGTCTCGATCACCACCTTGCCCGGCGCCTGGCCCTCGGTCAGCAGCCAGGCGACGCAGCGGGCCGCGTTGCCGCAGGCGCTCACCTCGCCGCCGTCGGCGTTCCAGATGCGCATGAAGGCGTCGCCGTGACGGCCCGGCTGGATGGCGATCAGCTGGTCGCAGCCGACGCCGGTCGTGCGGTTGGCGATTGAGCGCACCTCGTCCTCGCTCGGATCAAACGGCTCCTTGCGCGCCTCGACCACGACGAAGTCGTTGCCCAGGCCGTTCATCTTGAGGAATGGGCGGCTCATGGCCGTCCTATAGAGGATCAGGCCCCGAAGGCCAAAAGCGCGGCCTCTGTCAGTCCGTCGCGGTCTGGACCGGGAACACCAGCCGGGTGACGTCGTAGCCCATGGACCGCACGTCCGACAGCGCGCGGGCGGTCTCGTTGGCGGTGAGGGCGGGGCGAGCCGCCATGATCGAGATGAAGTTCCCGCTCGGGGTCCCCATGATCAGCCAGCTGTAGTCGTCGGCGTGGTCCAAGAGCCAGTAGTCGCGTGAGATCAGCCCGCCGAACAGCGACATGCGGACCTTGGCGTGGGAGGCCGCGTCCGTGATGCTGACGTCACCGTGGACCACCTGGGCCGGTCCGTCCGGCGCGCCCTTGCGGCAGGTCGCAGTGATCTTGAACTTGCTGTCGCCGGCGGCGACCCAGTCGGTCGAACTGGCTTGGCAGTTCTGGTTTATCTGGTTGGGGGTGCGGGCGATCTCGTACCAATGGCCCGGCATACGATCGAGCGCGAAGGGCTTCTTCGGCTGTGGAGCCGAGGCCAGGGCGCCCGTGGCGGCGGCCATGACACTGAAGGCGATGGCGGCGATCGGATGCTTCATACTGTAAACAGGCGCCTCGGAACCGGGGTCGGGCGTTTATGGGGGAAATCCCCACCCCCGTCCAATACGCACGGAGACCCATGATGGATGCGTCGGCCTCGCTGAAAATCGAAACCGCCAAGACCCTGGGCCGCAGTCTGATCCGCGAGGCGGCGCTGGTGGCTGGGGAGTGGGTCGCCGAAGGCGCGCCCCTGCAGGTCGAGGATCCCTCGGACGAGACGGTGCTCGGGTCCGTGCCCAAGCTCTCGGCGGCGCAGGCCGAACGCGCCGTGCAGGCCGCCGCCGACGCCTTTCCGGCATGGGCCGGCCGCAACGCCTTCGAGCGGGCGGACATCCTTCGCCGCTGGGCCGGCCTGATCGACCGGGACATCGACGGGCTGGGCGCCCTGCTGGCGCTGGAGAACGGCAAACCCTACGCCGAGGCCAGGGGCGAGGTCGCCTACGCCAACCAGTTCAACAGGTGGTTCGCCGGCGAGATCGAGCGGTTGAACGGCGATGTGATCCCCAGCCCCACGGCCAGGGACCAGATCCTCGCGATCCGGCAGCCGGTGGGACCCGTCGCGGCCATCACCCCCTGGAACTTTCCCGCCGCCATGATCACCCGCAAGGTGGCGCCGGCCTTCGCCGCGGGCTGCACCGTGGTCCTGAAGCCGGCCTCGGCCACGCCCTTCACCGCCCTGGCGCTGGCGGCCCTCGCCCAGGAAGCGGGCGTGCCGGACGGGGTGCTCAGCGTCATCACCGGCGACAACCGGGTGCTGGGTCCCGTGCTCACCGCCTCGCCCCTGATCCGCAAGCTGTCGTTCACGGGATCCACGGAGGTCGGCCGCACGCTGATGGCCGACTGCGCGCCGACCCTGAAGCGCCTCTCCATGGAGCTCGGCGGCGCGGCGCCCCTGATCGTGTTCGACGACGCGGACCTGGAGCTGGCGGTGGACCAGACCATCAAGGGCAAGTTCCGCGGCTCGGGCCAGACCTGCGTCTGCCCCAACCGAGTCTATGTCCAGGCGCCCCTCCATGACGCCTACCTCGAGAAACTGACCGCCCGGGTCGCGGCCCTCAAGGTCGGGGGTCCGTTCGAGCCGGACGTGCTCATCGGGCCTCTGATCGACGCCAAGGGCGTGGAGAAGGCCCAGGACCATGTCGAGCGCACGGTCGCCAGGGGCGGGCGGGTGTTGACGGGCGGAGGGCGGCACGAACGGGGCGGACGTTTCTTCCAGCCCACGGTGCTGGCCGGCGGCGAGGAGGCCCTGTTCCGCTGCGAGGAGACCTTCGGCCCGGTGGTCCCGGTCTTCCGCTTCGAGACCGAGGCGGAGGTCATCGCCCTGGCCAACGCCTCCGAGTACGGCCTGGCCTCCTATCTGTTCAGCGAGAACCTGAACCGGGTGATGCGCGTGGCCCGGGCCATCGAGGCCGGCATGGTGGGCGTCAACGTCGGCCTGATGTCCAACGCCTCCAACCCCTTCGGCGGAGTCAAGCAATCCGGCTTCGGCCGCGAAGGTTCGGTCTTCGGCCTGGATGAATACCTGCAGGTGAAGGCGATCACGCTGGGGCTGCGGTAGGGCCCCTTCTCCTCCCCTGCGAAGCGGGGGAGGTGGATCGGTGCGAAGCGCCGAGACGGTGGGGGCGGCCGGTGCACGGCGCTCTGTCCCCGCCCCCTCCACCGCCTTCGGCGGTCCCCCTCCCCCGCTTCGCAGGGGAGGAGAGCTTGCCAAATCCCCGCTCCAGACGGCATAAGAGGGCGTTCGAATCGGACTTCTGATGTCTGAGACATGATCACGGCCGCTCAGCTTCGCGCCGCGCGGGCGCTTCTGGGGATCGACCAGCGCGGGCTGGCCGAGGTCTCGGGGCTCTCGGTGCCGACCATCCAGCGCATGGAGGGCAGCGGCGGAGTGATCCGCGGCAATGTGGATTCCCTGATGAAGCTGATCCGGGCCCTGGATTCCCTGGGCCTGGAGCTGCTCGACGAGAGCGCGGCGAGCCAGGGCGGAGGGCGCGGCGTCCGGCTGAGATGATCCTCCAGGCTCTCATGGTCTGCCCGGCGATCCTGCTGGGGCTTTCGATCCTCGCCATCGCGACCTGCCGGCGCGGCTGGTCCACGCCGCTGATCTACGGCGCCTGTCTCGGGGTCTGCCTCGCCGAACTGGCCCTGGCGGGAACGAATCTCCTGTCCCGATCGGCGCCCGCCGCGATCATCCTGCCGCTCGGCTTGCCGTGGATCGGGGCGCACTTCCGTCTCGACGCGCTCTCGGCCTTCTTCCTCGTCGTCATCAATCTCGGCGGCGCCGCCGCCAGCCTCTACGCCATCGGCTACGGCCGCCACGAGCACGCCCCCGGCCGGGTGCTGCCCTTCTATCCGGCCTTCCTGGCGGGCATGAGCCTGGCGGTCCTGGCCGACGACGCCTTCAGCTTCCTGGTCGCCTGGGAGTTCATGTCCCTGGCCTCCTGGGGCCTGGTGATGGCCCACCACCGCGAGCCGGGGAACGCCCGCGCCGGATATGTCTATCTGTTGATGGCGAGCTTCGGGGCGCTGTGCCTGCTCCTGGCGTTTGGTCTGATGGCGGGCCCGGGCGGCGGCTACGCCTTCGAGAGCATCCGCGCCCACGGCGCGCCCCGCGGCTTCGCCGCCGTGGTCCTGGCCCTGGCGATCCTGGGGGCGGGATCCAAGGCCGGTCTCGTCCCCCTGCACGTCTGGCTGCCGCTGGCCCACCCGGCGGCCCCCAGCCACGTCTCGGCGCTGATGAGCGGGGTCATGACCAAGGTCGCGGTCTACGCCTTCGTGCGCATTGTCTTCGATCTGCTCGGCCCGCCGGAGTGGTGGTGGAGCCCGGTCGTACTGGCGCTCGGCGGCCTGACCGCCGTGATGGGGGTGCTCTACGCCCTGATGCAGACCGACCTGAAGCGGCTGCTCGCCTATTCCACGGTCGAGAACATCGGCGTCATCTTCATCGGCCTCGGCCTCGCCCTGGCGTTCAAGGCCCAGCACATGGACGTGGCTGCGGCGCTCGCGGCGACGGCGGCCCTGCTGCACGTCTTCAACCACGCCCTGTTCAAGAGCCTGCTGTTCTTCGCCGCCGGCGCCGTGCAGACCTCCACCGGCGAGCGCGACCTGGAGCGGCTGGGCGGACTGATCCGGGGCATGCCGATGGCGGCGCTCGCCACGCTGGTCGGGTGCATGGCCATTTCCGCCCTGCCGCCGCTGAACGGCTTCGTCTCAGAGTGGCTGACCTTCCAGGCCATCCTCCTGAGCCCCAAGTTGCAGGCCTGGCCGCTCGATTTCCTGATCCCCGCAGTGGGCGCACTGCTCGCCCTCGCCACCGCCCTGGCCGCCGCCTGCTATGTGCGCGCCTTCGGCATCGGATTCCTCGGCCGGCCGCGTAGTCCGGCCGCGGCCGCGGCCCAGGAGGCGGACCGCTGGTCGCTGGCGGCCATGGGCGCGATGGCCGGCCTCTGCATCCTGGCCGGGGTGCTGCCCGGCCTGATCATGGACGCCCTGCAGCCCGTCGTGGGCGGCATGGTCGGGGCGCGCATGCCCCAGCAGTCGTCGGTGGGCTGGATGTCGATCGTGCCCATCGCCGAGGCGCGCAGCTCCTATAACGGCCTTCTGGTGCTGCTCTTCATCGCCGCTTCAGCCTGCATGGCCGCGGCGGCCATACACCGGTTCGCCTCGCGGGCCCTGCGCCGCGGCCCCGCCTGGGACTGCGGCTTCCCTGACCCCGATCCGGCCTTGCAGTACACGGCGTCGAGCTTCGCCCAGCCGATCCGGCGCGCCTTCGGGACGGTGGTCTTCCGGGTGCGCGAGCGCGTCGACATGCCCGCGCCCGGCGAGCTGCGCGCCGCCCGCATGCGCGTCGAGGCCCATGATCCGGTCTGGGCGTGGATCTACGACCCGATCGCCGGCGCCATCGGATACGCGGCGGAAAAGCTGAACCGCGTCCAGTTCCTGACCATCCGATTCTACCTGACCCTGGTGTTCGCCGCCCTGGTGAGCCTGCTCCTGGTGCTGGCCCTGTGGCTCTGATCCGCGATCTTGTGGTGCAGGGCGCCCAGATGATGCTGGTCCTCGGGCTGGCGCCCCTGCTCACCAGCTTCACGGCCAAGGTGAAGGCGCGTCTGCTGCGCCGGCGCGGCCCGCCACTGCTACAGCCCTATCGCGACCTCTTGAGGCTGCTGCGCAAGGAGGCCGTGCTGGCCGACGGCGCCTCGTGGCTGTTCCGGTCCGCGCCCTACCTGATCTTCGCCTCGACCTGGGTGGCCGCCGCCCTGGTGCCGACTTTCGCGACGGGCCTGCTGTTCAGCTGGTCGGCGGACCTGATCGTGATCATCGCCCTTCTGGGCGGGGCGCGCTTCTTCCTGGCGCTGGCGGGCCTGGACGTGGGCACGAGTTTCGGCGGCATCGGCTCGAGCCGCGAGGTGATGATCGCCTCCTTCGCCGAGCCGGCCATGATGATGATCGTCTTCACCCTGGCGCTGGTGGCGGGGTCCAGCCAGCTGTCGACCATCGCGGAATACATGCAGTCGGCCAACGTCGGCCTGCGGGTCTCGCTGGGCCTGGCCCTGCTGGCCCTGATGATGGTGGCCATCGCCGAGAATGGCCGCGTGCCTGTGGACAATCCCGCCACCCACCTGGAGCTGACCATGGTCCACGAGGCCATGGTGCTGGAATACTCCGGCCGCCACCTGGCCATGATCGAGCTGGCGGCCCAGGTGAAACTTCTGCTCTACCTGTCGCTGATCGCCTGCGTCTTCGGGCCCTGGGGCCTGGCGAGCGCCGAGGCGGGACCGGCCGCCTACGCCGTCGGCGCCCTGGCCTATGTGGGCAAGCTCACCCTCGGCGCCGTGCTGCTGGCCGTGTTCGAGACCTCGGTGGCCAAGATGCGGGTGTTCCGCGTCCCCGACTTCCTGGGCGCCGGCCTGATGCTGGGCCTGCTCGCCACCCTTCTGCTGTTCGTCTCGCGCGGGGTGTTGCGATGACGGGCTTTGACTTCGACCTCGCGCACCTGCTCGCCGGGGCCCTGGTGCTGGTGAGCTTCCTTCTGCTCTACCAGGACCGGCTGCCGGCCCTGATCAACATCTTCGCCCTGCACGCGGTGATCCTGTCCATGTCGGTGGCCTGGCAGGCCCACACCCAGCAGGCGCCGCACCTCTATGTCACCGCCCTGATCGCGCTCGGGCTCAAGGCCATCGTCATCCCCACCGCCCTGCACCGGATCGTGCGCCGACTGGGCGTCCACCGCGAGATCGAGACCGTGGTCGGGATCGGCTCGACCATGCTGGCGGGCATCGCCCTGGTGGCCCTGGCTATGGTGGTGATGCTGCGGGTCACGCCGGGGTCGGACCCGGTGGCCCGCGAGGACCTGGCCTTCGCCCTGTCCATCGTCCTGGTGGGCCTGCTGATGATGATCTCGCGGCGCAACGCCGTAGGCCAGGTGATCGGCTTCATGTCCATTGAGGACGGGCTGGTGCTGGCCGCCACCGGCGCCAAGGGCATGCCCCTGGTGATCGAGGCCAGCGTCGCCTTCTCGGTGCTGGTGGCCTTCATCGTGATCGGGGTCTTCCTGTTCCGCATCCGCGAGCGGTTCGACACCGTCGACGTCCAGGCGTTGGATCGCTTCCGCAAGGGGCGGGTATGAACGCGCTCGGGTTCAACGCGGTTCTGGCCGTCCTGGGGGTTCCCGCCGTCGCCGCGGCGATCCTGGCCCTGCTGCCCGGCTATCGGCTGACGTCGCGGATCAATGTCGCGGCGGCCGCGATCACCTTCATGGCGGCCGGGACCCTGATCTTCCACCGCCCGCCGGTGGGCCGCTACCTCCTGGTGGACGACGTGAATGTCGTCTTCATCGTGATCAACACCCTGGTGGCCTTCACCACCAGCCTGTTCAGCGCCAGCTACATCGCCCACGAGATCGAGACCGGCCGGATCACCGGCGTGCGCCTGCGATTCTACCACGCCACCTATCAGGTGCTGATGTTCGCCATGAACATGGCGCTCACCACCAACAACATCGGCGTCCTGTGGGTGGCGATCGAGCTGGCGACCCTGTCCACGGTGCTGATGGTGGGCATCTACCGGACCCACGAGGCGATCGAAGCCTCGTGGAAGTACTTCATCCTGGGCAGCGTCGGCATCGCGCTGGCTCTGTTCGGCACCATCCTGGTCTATGTCGCGGCGCGGCCGGTGACCGGCGAAGGCGTCGACGGCCTGGTCTGGACCGTCCTGATGCAGCGGGTGTCGGGGTTCGATCCGGCCCTGCTCAATGTCGCCTTCGTCTTCCTGCTCCTTGGCTACGGCACCAAGGTGGGACTGGCGCCCCTGCACGCCTGGCTGCCGGACGCCCACGCCGAGGGCCCGACGCCGATCTCGGCGGTGCTGTCCGGGCTTCTGCTCAACGTCGCCCTCTACGCTCTGCTGCGCTTCAAGATGCTGCTGGCCAGGAACGCCGGCGCCATGACCCCGGGGCCCCTGATGGTGATCCTGGGGCTGACCTCCCTGATCTTCGGCGGGCTGATGCTCTACCGCCGCCGCGACATCAAACGGATGTTCGCCTATTCCTCCATCGAGCACATGGGGATCATCACCTTCGCCTTCGGCATGGGCGGACCCCTGGCCAATTTCGCCGGCCTCCTGCACATGACCATGCACAGCCTGACCAAGTCCGCGATCTTCTACGCGGTCGGCCACATCGCCCAGGTCAAGGGCAGCCAGAAGATCGCCGACATCCGCGGCCTGACCACCACCCACCCGGTGCTGGGCTGGACCCTGGTCCTGGGCGTGGCGGCCATCGCCGGCCTGCCGCCCATGGGCGTGTTCATGAGCGAGTTCCTGGTGGTCTCCTCCACCTTCGCCCGCGAGCCGCTCCTGGCCATCCCGCTGGTGCTGGGACTGCTGATCGCCTTCGGCGCCCTGGCGCTCAGGGTGCAGGGCCTGGCGTTCGGCGAGCCCACCGCGGGGACCGCCCCGGCCCGCGCCTCCTATCTGCCGATGGTCATCCACCTGGCGCTGGTCGTTGTCGCCGGCGTCTACCTGCCCCCCTTGCTGGTCGCCTGGTTCCAGCATGTCGCCCAGCTCCTGGGATGAGGGCCGCGCCATGACCACCCTCGCCGAACTGATCGCCAGGGGCCGTCTCGTGGAGGCCTGCGCGCCCTGGCCCCGCGCCGTCGTGGACCGCCGGACCTGGCGCGCAGCCATCTCGGGCCTGGCCGACAAGCGCTGGAGCCTGATGGGCCTCTGGGGCGAGCCGGACCAGGTCCACATGGCGCTGCTGGACCCGGCGGCGGCCACACCCGCCGTCCTCAGCCTGCGCTGCCCGGAGGGGCATTTCCCCTCGGTTGGACTTCACCACGCGCCCGCGATCCGCCTGGAGCGCGCCGTCCGCGACCTGACCGGACTGGAACCCGAAGGGGCGGCGGACACCCGGCCCTGGCTCGACCATGGCCGCTGGCCGCTCAGCCGGCCACAGGGCGGCGCGCCCTACGCCTTCCTGCGCTCGGAGGGCGAGGGCCTGCACCAGATCCCGGTGGGGCCGGTGCACGCGGGGATCATCGAGCCCGGCCACTTCCGCTTCACCGCCAACGGCGAGACGGTGGTGCGGCTGGAGGCGCGGCTCGGCTACGCCCACCGCGGGCTGGAATCGCTGATGGCCGGCGCGCCGCTGGATCACGCCGCACGCCTCGCCGGCCGGGCCAGCGGCGACAGCACGGTGGCCTACGCCCTGGCCTTTTCCCGCGCGGCGGAGGCGGCGCTCGGCGTCGAGGTCCCGGCGCGCGCCCACTGGCTGCGCGCCCTCATGGCCGAGGTCGAGCGGGTGGCCAATCACCTCGGCGACATCGGCGCGGTGTGCAATGACGCGGCCTTCGCCCTGATGCACGCCCACATGGGCGTCCTGCGCGAGCGGACCCTCAAGGCGGCCAGCACGGCCTTCGGCCACCGGCTGATGATGGACCGGGTGATCCCCGGCGGGGTCGCCGTGGACCTGGACGGGCCAGGCGCCGCGGCCCTGCGCGCCCACGTCGCCCAGGTGCGCAAGCGGCTGCCGGCGCTCTTCGCCCTCTATGACGAGACCGCCTCGCTGCAGGACCGGACGGTGAAGACGGGACTCCTCTCGCGCGAGCTGGCCCAGGCCTACGCCGCTGGCGGCTATGTCGGCCGCGCCTCTGGCCGCCCCTTCGACGCCCGCCGCGCCCTGCCCTATCCGCCCTACCCCCTGCTGACCTTCAAGGTCCCGGTGCTGGAGGAGGGGGACGTCGACGCCCGCGTGCGGATCCGCTTCGCGGAGGTGGAGCAGAGCCTTGGCCTGATCGAGCAGATCCTCGGGCAGGCGCCCTACGGCAAGGTGAACATCACGCTCGGCGCCGGCGCGGGCGAGGGCCTGGCGGTGGTGGAAGGGTTCCGCGGCGATGTGCTGGCCTGGGTGCGCCTGAGGGCCGACGGCCGCGTCGACCAGGCCCGCCTGCGCGACCCGTCCTGGTTCCAGTGGCCGCTGCTGGAGGCCGCCATCGAGGGGAACATCGTGGCCGACTTCCCCCTGTGCAACAAATCCTTCAACTGCGCCTACGCGGGGTGTGACCTCTGATGGCCGAGCTGAAACTGCTCCTGGAAGGCCTGCTCAGACCGCCCCTCACCGAACGGGCGCCGGCGATCGATGACGGCGACCTCGCCGAGCTCGTCGCGGGCCTGGACGCGACCGCCCGCAGGCGGCTGGGGCGCAGCCTGTCGATCCGTCAGGTGGACGCCGGCTCCTGCAACGGCTGTGAGCTGGAGATCCATGCCCTGGCCAACGCCGTCTACGACCTGGAGCGCCTGGGCCTGCGCTTCGTCGCCTCCCCCCGCCACGCCGACGTCCTGCTGGTCACCGGCCCGGTGACCCTGAACATGCGCGAGGCCCTGGAGCGCACCTATGCGGCGACGCCGTCGCCCAAGTGGGTGGTGGCCGTGGGCGGCTGCGCCCTGGACGGCGGCCTCTTCGCCGGCAGTTCCGCCTGCGCGGGCGGGGTGGCCGCCGTGATCCCCGTCGACCTCCACATCCCCGGCTGCCCCCCGACCCCGACGGCCCTGCTGAAGGGCCTGCTCGCGCTCCTGGAGCACAATTCTCGCGCGGCGGAGACCGCCCCAGCTTCCCTCCCCCTCGATGGGGGAGGGATCGAGGGTGGGGGTGCGGGGCATTGAGCTGACGACTTGGCCACGTTGGGCGTCGGCGCCATCAGCCTCTCAGGCCAACTTCAGAACCTACACCCCCATCCCCGACCGTCCCCCATCGAGGGGGAAGGGAGTCGTTTACGGCGCTGCCTTCCACCACCGCGCCCTCCAATTGACCGCCGTTAACGCTTGAGCTTCCATCCCATGCCCGGCCGGCGCAGGATGGCGGTTCGGGGTGGGGGAACGCCATGGACCGTAACCGGAAGATCCTGGCGGCCGCCGTGGCCGCGGCTCTGGTCGTGGGCTTCGGCGTGGGGTTCCTGACCGCCCTGACCGGCGCGCGCCACGTCGCTCAGCCCGGCAATGTGGCGGCCGTGGACACCGGCCTGCCCTGGCCCTTCTTCGGCCATCCTCGCGCCGCCGGCGCCCGGCGCGCCGCGCCGCCGAAACCCGCCGGTTTCGCAGTCTGGAAGACGCGGGTCGACACCACCAGGTCCCAGCCCCTGGCCTGCATCCAGTTCAGCCGCCCGCTCGATCCGTCCAAGGCCTATTCGGACTTCGTGCTGGTGTCGCCCGAGACGGGCGGGCCGCCGGCGGTCAGCGTCAAGGGCGACGAGCTCTGCGTCGGCGGCGTCGGCTTCGTGGACCACCGCGTCACCCTGCTGAAGGGCCTGCCCGCCCAGTCCGGCGAGACCCTGGCCCAGAACGCCGACGAGGATTTCACCTTCGGCGACCGGCCGCCCTATGTCGGCTTCGCCGGCGACGGGGTGATCCTGCCCCGCGAGGACGGCGACGGCGTGGGGATCGAGACCATCAATGTCTCGCGCCTGTCCGTCGAGGTCTGGCGCGTGCCGGACCGCAATCTGGTCCGCCGCTCGATCGCCAAGACCGATCCGGCCGGCGAGGGCGAATACCCCAACGACTACGAGTCCCGCCCCGACGACGAGGGCCGGGCGGTCTGGAAGGGCGACCTCAAGGTCACCGGCGGCCAGGGCCAGAAGGTCACCACCGTCTTCCCGCTGGGCGCGGTCCTGAAGGAGCTGAAGCCCGGCGGCTATGTGATCAAGGCCCGGGATTCCTCAGGCGCAGCGCCCGGCGCCAAGCCCGACGACGACAGTTCCCGCGCCCAGGCCAGCCGCTGGGTGATGTTCACCGACATGGCCCTGATCGCCTACCAGGGCTCCGACGGCCTGGACGCCATGGTCCGGTCGCTGAAGACCGCCAAGCCGCTGGGCGGCGTGCGCATCGCCCTGGTGGCCAGGAACGGCGAAGACCTGGCGTCGGCGACGTCGGACGCGACGGGCCGGGTACGCTTCCCGCATCCGCTCCTGACCGGCGACGGCTCGTCCCAGGCCAAGATGCTGATGGCCTACGGCGCCCAGGCGGACCTGGCGGTGCTCGACCTTGAGCGCAGTCCCGTGGACCTGTCCAACCAGGGCGTCGGCGGGCGCACGACGCCGGTCGGCGCGGTGAGCCTGACCGCCGGACGCCAGATCAAGACCGCTGTCGATGGCTATATCTACGCGGACCGGGGCATCTATCGGCCGGGCGAGACGGTGCACATGGTCGCCATGCTGCGCGACCAGCGCGCCAAGGCCCTGACCGACCGCAAGGGCGTGCTGCTGGTCAAGCGGCCGTCTGGCGTCGAATACGCCCGCTACGCCTTTTCGGGCACGGCCAACGGCGTCGTGGCCCGCGACGTCATACTGCCCGCCAGCGCGCCCCGCGGCCGCTGGACCGCGACCCTGCAGATGGACGGCGCCGACGATCCGGCCGGCGCGCTGTCCTTCTCGGTGGAGGATTTCGCGCCCCAGCGCCTGGCGGTCACCGCCAATGGCGCGGAGACGACGCCGGTGCTGGCCGGACAGGCGCGGCGAATCGACGTGCTGGCGCGGTTCCTCTACGGCGCGCCGGGCGCGGGCCTGCAGACCCAGGGCGACGCCCGCCTCAGGGTCGATCCCAACCCCTTCCCGCAGTTCAAGGACTACCAGTGGGGCGACGCCCAGACCCCCTTCGAGGAGAAGTCGGTCGACCTTGCCGCCACCGTCACCGACGGCGAGGGCAAGGCGGTGCTGTCGGTGGACACCAGCAAGGCCGGCGACACCGCCCAGCCGCTGGTGGCGGCCGTCACCGCCTCGGTGTTCGAACCGGGCGGGCGGCCCGTGCGCGAGGGCCTGGACCTGAAGGTGCGGACCAAGCCGGTCTATCTCGGGGTCAAGGTCGACCAGGGAGACTTCAAGGGCGACGTGGCGCCGGTGAATTTCGACGTGGTGGCCGTGGACGCCTACGGGCGGCGTGTGGCGGCCCAGGGCGTGACCTGGACCCTGGTGGCCGAACGCTGGGACTACGACTGGTTCCAGCAGGACGGCAAATGGCAGTGGCGGCGCACCAGCCGCGACTCCGTCGTGGTCAAGAGCGCCGTGAACATCACCGCGGGCGCGGCGACGCGGCTCGTGCGCCGGCTTGGCTGGGGCGACTACCGCCTCGCGCTGGAAGGCCCCCAGGGCGCCAAGACCGTGGCGCGCTTCTCGGCAGGCTGGGGCGCGCCGGCCAAGGACATGGAGGCGCCGGACGTGGTGCGCGTCTCCTCCGGGACCCGCGGCTACAGCCAGGGCGACGACATCGACGTCGCCATCAAGGCCCCCTACGCCGGCGAGGCCCAGATCGCCGTGGCCACCGACCATGTGATCGACTTCAAGACGGTGACGGTCGGCAAGGACGGGGCCCACATCCGGCTGAAGAGCTCGGCCGACTGGGGCGGCGGCGCCTATGTGATGGTGACGGTGATCCAGCCACGCGACCCGGTGGCCTCGCCCCGGCCCCGCCGCGCCCTCGGCCTCGTCTATGTCCCGCTGGACCCCAAGGGCCGCAAGTTGACGGTCGATGTCGGCACGCCCGACAAGCTGAACTCCAAGGCGACGATCCAGATCCCCATCGCCGTGCATGGCCTGCATTTCGGCCAGCGCGCCCATGTCACCGTCGCGGCGGTGGACGAGGGCATCTTGCGCCTGACCAAGCAGGAGAGCCCCGATCCGGTGAAGTGGTACTTCGGCAAGCGGGCTCTGTCGGTGGACTACCGTGACGACTATGGCCGCCTGCTGGACCCCAACCTCGGGGCTGCAGCCAATGTGAACTTCGGCGCGGACGAGATCGGCGGCGAGGGACTGACCGTCACCCCCATCAAGACCGTGGCCCTGTGGTCGGGCGTGGTCGAGACCGGGCTGGACGGCAAGGCGACCGTCACCCTGCCGGCCCAGGCGGAGTTCAACGGCCAGCTGCGCGTCATGGCGGTGGCCTGGACCGACGAGGCGGTGGGCTCGGGCGCCAAGGACATGATCGTGCGCGAGCCGGTGGTGGCCGAGCTGTCCCTGCCGCGTTTCCTGGCGCCGGGGGACACCGCCATGGCGACGCTGGAGCTGCATAACCTGGAAGGCAAGGCGGGCGCGTATCTGGCCCAGATCAGCTCCACCGGCGGCCTGCTCGCGCCGTTCCGCAAGATCTTCAACCTGATCCTCGGCCAGCACGTCATAGAGCGCACGCCCCTGGCGGCGCCCGGCCGCGCGGGGATCGGCCAGGTGCAGTTCGCCGTCTCCGGCCCGTCGTTCCAGACCCAGAAGACCTATCCTCTGCAGACGCGGCTGGGGTGGGGCCCGGCGATCCGCACCACGGTGGAGCTGCAGAAATCCGGGGAGTCCTTCACTCCGGCCGCCCAGCTGATGTCAGGCCTGGCCGCCGGGAGCGTCACCATGGAGGTGAGCTATTCGCCCTTCCACGGCTTCGATCCCGGACCGATCGCGGTGGCGCTCAACCGCTATCCCTACGGCTGCACCGAGCAGCTGGTCTCCACCGCCTATCCCCTGCTCTACGCCGAGGAGATCTCCACCGATCCCAAGCTGAAGACCGTCAACTGGTCCCTGGCCAACGCGGTCGGCAAGCTGCTGGACCGCCAGACCCTGGACGGCGCCTTCGGCCTCTGGCGCGTCGGCGACGGCGAGGCGGACCCCTGGCTGGGCGCCTACGCCACCGACTTCCTGGTGGAGGCGCAGAAGCACGGCGTGGCCGTGCCCCAGGAAGCCATCGACCATGCTCTGGCGGCCATGCGCCAGCTGTCGCGCCCCGAGGGCTGGTCGGCGGTGTCCTACAAGCTGAGCTACGCGGACGAGTGGGCGGGATCCAAGGACGCCTCCAAGGCGGCCACCGAGCGGATGCGCAGCCGCGCATCGGCCTATGCCCTCTACGTCCTGGCCAAGGCCGGCCGGGGCGACCTGGCGCGCCTCAGGTGGTGGCACGACGTCCAGATGAAGAGCGACCATTCGCCATTGGCGCGCGCCCAGGTCGGCGCGGGCCTGGCCATGATGGGCGACCACGCCCGGGCCCACGACGCCTTCGCCCAGGCGGCGGCGGCGTTGGGCTACCAACCCAGGCTGACCCTTTGGCAGTACCTCTTCCGCGACGACTATGACTGGTACCAGACCCCCCTGCGCGATCTGGGCGGCGTCATCGCCCTGGCCTATGAGGCCGGTGAGACGGGCGTCGCCCACGACCTGCAGGACCGGCTGGACGGCGCGGTGAAGGATCCCGACAGCCTGAACACCCAGGAAGAGGCGCAGCTGTTGAAGGCCGCCCACTACATGCTGCAGGCCGCCGGCCGCATCCGGATCGACGCCGCGGGCGTGGTCGTCCTGCCGGCCTCGGGCGGGGCGCCGCGCTGGGCGGTGGGCCGCCTGGCCGATGCGAAGTTCGCCAACGCCGGGACCGGGGCCCTGTGGCGCACGGTGACGGTGCGGGGCACGCCCCTGGCCTCACCGGCCGCCGAGGATCACGGCGTGACGGTGGCCAAGAGCTTCTACAGCTTCGCGGGCGGCGCGGTGGACCCGGGCGCCATGCGCCAGGGCGAGCGGCTGATCGTGCGGATCTCGGGCTCGAGCGCCCAGGCCAGGTCCACGCCCCTGGTGATCGACGACGCCCTGCCCGCCGGCTACGAGATCGAGATGGTGCTGGGTCCCGACGACGCCCAGAACGGCCCGTTCAAGTTCCTCGGCCAGCTCACCACCGCCAACGCCCAGGAGTCCCGCGATGACCGCTATGTCGCCGCCCTGAACGTGCTGGGAAACAAGAGCTTCGCCGTGGCCTATGTGGCGCGGGCGGTGACCCCTGGCGACTTCTACCTGCCCGGCGCGGTCGCCCGTGACATGTACAGGCCCACGGTCTTCGCCCGCACCGCCGGCCGCCGCACGCACATCGCGCCAAGCTAGATCCATCTCCCATTGGGAGAAGGTGGGCCCCGCGCCGGAGGCGAGGGAGGATGAGGGGTCAGGACGTCGACGGTCTGGAGTTGATGCGATTGATCGGCTGGCGGCGTAGACCCTCACCGTCCCGCCCGCCAAGCGGGTGGACCCCTTCCTCTCCCTCAGGGAGAGGACCGCGGATCATCACCCTTGCGCTGGTTGTGGTGATGTCGGTCGAAGCCGCCCTCACCGTCGTCGACGTCGTCTTTCCGCCGGACCTCGGGCGGGCGGAGCGGTCCTCGCCCGTGGCTCTGGACCGGCACGGGGCGTGGCTGCGGGCCCTGCCGGTGGAGAAGGGGCGCTGGCGCATCCGGGCGGACCTGGACCGCACGGACCACAGCTACCTGCGCCGGCTGATCGCCCTGGAGGACGCGCGCTTCGGCGACCATCCCGGAGTGGACGCCGCGGCCGTGCTGCGCGCGGCGGGCTCGGCCCTGATCCACGGCCATGTGACCTCCGGCGCCTCCACCCTCACCATGCAGACCGCGCGCCTCCTGGAACCCCGGCCGCGCAACCTCGGCTCCAAGCTCATTGAGATGGTGCGGGCGGTTCAGCTGGAGGCGCGGCTCACCAAGCGCCAGGTGCTGGCCCTCTACCTGACCCTCGCCCCCTACGGCGGCAACCTCGAGGGCGTGCGCGCGGCCGCCCTAGCCTATTTCGGCCACGAACCAGAGACCCTGACGCCCGGGGAGCAGGCCCTGCTGATCGCCCTGCCCCAGTCGCCGGAGGCCCGCCGGCCGGACCGGCGCCCCGACGCCGCCCGGGCGGCGCGCGCGGCGGTGCTGAAGAAGCTGGTGCGGGCGCGCCTGCTGGACCAGGCCGCCGCCGAGGAGGCCGACGCCGAGCCCCTGCCCGCGCGCTCCCCATTCCCCTCCCTGGCCTGGCACGTCGCCGGCGAGGCGGCGCGGCGGGCGCCGTTCGACCAGGCCTCGGTGGTGACCACCCTGGACGCCGCCCTGCAGGGACGGCTCGAAGCCCTGGCGGCCCAGACCGCCGCGGCCCAGGGGGCGGCGTCGACGGCGGCGGTGCTGGTGGTGGAGATCAGGACCCGCGCGGTGCGAGCGGCGGTGGGTTCGGCGGGGCTGAACCGGCCGGGGGGCTGGATGGACATGACCACGGCCCTGCGCTCGCCCGGATCGGCGCTGAAGCCCTTCATCTACGGCTTCGCCTTTGACGAGGGCCTGGCGGCGCCGGACACCCAGATCGAGGACGCGCCCCGGCGCTTCGACGACTATGAGCCCGAGAATTTCGACCGCGTCTTCCATGGCCGGGTCACGGCGCGGGAGGCGTTGAACTATTCGCTGAACGTACCGGCGGTAGCGATCCTGCAGAAGCTCGGCCCGGCCAATTTCGAGGCGCGCCTGCAGTCCGCCGGCGTGCGCCTGGTCCGGCCCCGCACCGCGGTCGCCGAGGCAGGCCTGCCCCTGGCGCTCGGCGGCGAGGGGGTGCAGCTGCGTGACCTCGCCCTGCTCTATGCGGCGCTCGGAGACGGCGGGACCGCCAAGCCCCTGGCCTGGACCGAGCAGGAAGCGATGGCGCGGCCGGGCCAGCCCGGGGTGCGGATCATGCGGGCGCCCGCGGCCCAGCAGGTGCTGGACATATTGCGCGAGACCCCCGCCCCCAAGGGCCGGGCGCCCGCCGCCCTCACCCGCTTCGGCCCGCGCATGGCGTTCAAGACCGGCACCTCCTACGGCTTCCGCGACGCCCTGGCCGCCGGCGTGGTGGGCGGCTACGCCATCGTCGCCTGGACGGGCCGCGCCGACGGCGGCGCGCGCGGCGGCCTGACCGGCCGCGACGCCGCCCTGCCGTTGCTGTTCGACGCCGCCGACGCCTTGGGCGCCCCGCCCTCCGCCGTGCGTCCGATCGCGCCGCGGGCCGCGCCCGAGGCGCTGCAACAGCTGCAAAGCCCGAGCGAGGGTCCGCGCCTGATCTTTCCACCCAATGGCGCAAGGGTGCAGGTGGACGGCCTCGGCCCCGGTTCGCGCGGCCTGGCCCTGGCCGCCCAGGGCGAGGGCCTCAGCTGGTACGTCGACGGCGCCCCCGTGCGGCCCGACCCCCAGACCGGAAAAGTCGTCTGGCGCCCTGCCGCTCCGGGCTTCTTCCGCCTGCAGGTGGTGGACGCCCAGGGCCGCAAGGCCGAAGCCAAGGTGCGGATCTCCGCCCTGAGGCCGTAAGCCTATCGCCGCCGGGCGTCGTCGGGATGGACGTCCAGGCCCATGGCGGTGAGCAGGGCGTACTGCTGGTCGGCGGTGATCTTCAGGCGCGCATAGGTCGCCAGGCGGCGAAGGTCGAGGGTGCTGACCTCGGCGCCGCGCAGGTCGGCGCCGGCGAATTTCGCGTCGTCGATGACCGCCTGGAAAAGGTCGGCGCCCGTCAGGTCCGCGCCCTCCAGGTCGGCGCCGGAGAGGTCGGCTTCGCGCAGGCGGCAGCGGACGAGCTCGCAGCCCGGCAGGCGCGCCTCGGACAGGTCCGCCAGCTCGAAGTTGCAGTCGGTGAAGACGGCCGACACCCGCACCACGCTGCGGCCGAAGGCGCGGGCGAAGCTGGACCGCTGGACGCGCGCGCCCAGCAGATTGCAGTCCTGCATCCGCACGCCGTAAAGGTCCGCCCCCTCGAAGCGGGCGTGGGTCAGGTCGCAGCGGTCAAACCGCGCCTCGTCCAGGCGGCTGAAGGCGAAAGCCGCGCCGGTCTGGGAGGCCGGATCGGCGAAGCTGCAATCCTCGAACGCCGCCTCGCGCAGGTCGGCGTGGGAGAACCGGCAGCGGACCAGGCGACAGCGGCTGAACCGTGCCCCCTGCAGCACCGTGTCGGACAGCCCCGCGTCCTCCAGGGTGCAGTCGATCAGTTCGATGTCGCTAAGATCGGCGCCCGCGAAGTCGTCGCCCGCCAGGGTCTGGCCTTCGACGCGATCACCAGCCTTCAACACCAAACATCTCCCATGCCGTCTGTCGCAATGGACCCAGGACCCCGCGCCTCGCAAGGAAGTTGGTCTCGCGAGCGCCCGTCGCGTCAACGGTCGGACCGGTTCCCTTTCCTTCTCCCACAGGGAGAAGGAGGGGCCCGCGCCGAAGGCGTGGGAGGATGAGGGGTTAGGGCGCCTCCACCGGGAGAACGGATCGCCGCAAGTGACCCAAGCTCAGCAGGTGGCAGACTTCGGCCGCCAGACCGATGCGGGATGCGTCGTTCCTGACGCGAGGGCCATCCCAACTGGCGGCTACGCAGGCCTCGTCCTAACCCCTCACCTTCCCATCGCTGCGCGATGGGCCCCTTCCTCTCCCCCAGGGAGAGGAACCAGGGAGCCGGCCCTTGCCGGCCCTGCGCCGTCAACTGGCGGGGCGGGAGCGATGAGCTGGGCCGCGTGTTATGCTCGTTTCGAGCTTGCGAGGACGGACATGAAACCGATCACCATCGCCCTGGCCCTGGCCATCCTCTGCGGCGCCGGCGGCGCTGAAGCGAAGGGGTGCCTGAAGGGCGCCGTCGTGGGCGGGGTCGCCGGACACTTCGCCCACCACCACGCGGTGCTGGGGGCTGTCGCCGGCTGCGCCATCGGCCAT
>FTHA01000812.1_pt1 | contig 21779 bp, 19 predicted proteins | sample 1640771 | NCBI WGS metagenome assembly FTHA01 (sample SAMEA3914789, study PRJEB12502) | metagenome | biome: forest; material: soil | place: Canada | collected 2011-07-03 | depth 0.3 m | reverse complement strand
CCGCCGGCCCCACCAGCCGCCCCAGGCCCCGTTCCGCGAACGCACCGGGCGGCATATCCTTCAGCCCCGTCAGCCGCACGTTGGCCTCCAGGGCGATCATCTGGTCGTCGCTGACGAAGCTGCTCACCGCGATCTCCTCCCGGACGTACTCGTGGAAGAAGGCGTAGAAGGCGCGGACTTCGTCCTTGGACCTGAAGCTGTAGCCGGCGAAGCTGATCTCGATGTCGTCGCCGTAATAGGCCAGGAAGCCCTCGTAGTCGCGGGCGTTGAACTTGGCCAGGTAGTCGTCATAGGTCCTGCGATCCATGGGCGGGCTCAGAGCAGGGCGTAGTAGCGGATGATGTTGCCGTCGGCGTAGCGGTCGCCGACGCCGACGATGACGTGCCGCATCAGCCAGTCGTGCTTGCCGGTCTCCACCTCGAAGGTGGGGGAGGAGCGCAGGTAGAATTCCGAGTGGGGCACCGGCGGGCCGCCCCGGAACATCCAGTCCTGGATGCGCGGGATCACGTCGGGCGTGCGCCCCCACAGATAGCCCTTGTTGTGCAGCAGGATCAGCGTCCCGTCGTCCGCCTCGAGCATGTAGCGGGCGTCCATCTGCAGCACCCCATCTGGCCTGAACAGCGACCAGTCGCCGCCGGATCCTGGCAGCGCCTTGCCGTTCAGCCGCGGCCCCTTCACGTACCCGCCGTCCACGTAGACGGCGCCGCGCCCGGCCCCGGACGGCATGTTGGCGATGCTGTGCACCCGGGTGAAGTACAGGCGCACCTCGAACACGAATTCCAGCTTCGGGTCGGTCGGCCCGGAATGCTCGGTGAAGACCTCTGGGAACCCGACGGTCATAGGCCGAGGCCTCGGCAAGCGGTGTGGCTCATACAGGGATCGCCTTTCGCGCGACGGGTGGCAGGGATTGGGGCGGCTCGGGAGCGCGTCCAAGGATCATGTCGGACGCCTTCTCCGCGATCATGATCACCGGGGCGTTGGTGTTGCCGCTGACCACGTTGGGCATCACCGAGGCGTCGACCACGCGCAGCCCCGCGACCCCACGCACCTTGAGCTCGGCGTCGACTACCGCCTGGTCATCAACGCCCATGGCGCAGGTGCCGGCCGGGTGCATCCCGGTCTGGATGACCGAGCGGATCACCGCATCCACCTCCTCTTGCGACTGGGCCCCGGCGCCGGGGAGCAGCTCCTGCCTGACCAGGCTGGCGAGGGGCTCGGTGGCGAAGAACTCGCGCATGAACCGCACCATCTCCCGGGCGGCCTGGCGATCGACCTCATGCTGGAACAGGCCCAGGCGGATCCGCGGATGATCGCTGGGGTTGGAGGAACGCAAGCCCACCTCGCCTCGCCCCTGCGGCCGCAGCTGCAAGGCCGCGGCGGTGAAGTGGTGGCCGGCGCTGGATCGCCAGCCGGGGAACCACGGCCGCGCGGCCATCGACACCGCGCTGACCTGGAACTGGGTGTCCGGCCGGGTCTCGCCGGGGCCAAGTGCGAAGAAGCCCTGGATTCCCATGGGCATGCGCCCGATCGGGCCCGCGCCGGTCAGCACCCACTGCAGCCCGATGCGCGCCAGGCGGTCCAGACGCAGGTCCTGGTGGAAGCAATAGGGGCCGGCGGCCTCATACACCGCGGGCACCAGCGGATGGTCCTGCAGGTTCCGACCCACGCCGGGGGCCGTGACGACCGGCTCGATCCCGACGGCGCGGAGCTGGTCGGCCGGACCGACGCCCGACAGCATCAGGATCTGCGGCGAGGCGAAGGCGCCGCCGGCGACGATCACCTCGCCGGACCGAACGCTCTCCATCCGGCCATTCCGCAGGTATTCGACGCCCGTCGCGCGGCCGTTCTCGATCAGCACCCGGGTGGTCAGCGCGCCGGTGCGCACCGTCAGGTTCGGGCGGCGCCGCGCGGGGTCGAGGAAGGCGCGGGCCGTGCTGTGCCGGCGGCCATGGGAAATGGTGAAGTCCGGGAGGCTGAAACCCGCCTGCTGGGCGCCGTTGAAGTCGTCGGTGGCGCGGTAGCCCATCCGTTGCGCCGCCTGCAGCATCCTCGGCGTCAGGAACGGGTCCGGCGGATTGGCCACGACCGACAGGGGGCCGGAGCCGCCATGGTAGGGGCCGGCGCCCCGCCAGCTCGTCTCCGACCGGCGAAAGTACGGCAGCACCTCGGCGTAGCTCCAGCCCGCCAGGCCCATCGCGGCCCAGCTGTCGTAGTCCTGCGCATGGCCTCGCATGTACATCATGCCGTTGATGGAGGAGGTGCCGCCCAGGAGCCGGCCGCGCGGCTGCGGCAGTTTGCGGTCGTCTGCGCCGGGCTCCGGGTCGGTGACATAGCCCCAGTTGAACCGGTCCATGAACTGGGCGGTGGTCCAGGCCAGGGGCGCGGCGATCATCGGGTGCCGGTCGCCGCCGCCGGCTTCCAGCAGCAGCACGCGGACCGTCGGGTCCTGCGACAGGCGTGCGGCCAGGACGCATCCGGCCGAGCCCGCGCCCACCACCACCAGATCGAAGGTCTCAGCCAAGACACGCGTCCCCGGCCAGAGAGAGTCCGGAAAACTTCTGGTCCTTCATACCGGAGATGTCACGCCTTCAGGCCGCCGCCGCATGAGTGGTCCCCCCGGCTCCGCTTCGGACGCGGAGCTCCCGTCCGCGGCAGCCAAGCCGCCACGCACCGACGCACGCAATCGCCTTGCCCGAATATGCTAGGCGTGGATTCGGAATAACCCTGCCAAAGCAATCGCTTAGAAAACAGACGCGACCGCGGAACACTCCGCCCGTCTGGTCGTTTTATGATTATGATTGAAGATCAAAGAAGCTTCGAAGCTGCTTTGGAGCGCGCCGCGGCGTGGCTGGCCCAGCCGCCCGAGCCAGGCACCCGCGAAGATCGCAGTTTCCTGGCCCTGCTCGAGGATATCGACCGCTACCAGCCGGACGCGCTGGCCCAGGCGGCCGATCCCGATCCGCTGATCCAGAAGCTGGAAGACCTGAACCGCGGCTTGGCCGACTTCAGCCTTCACTACCCTGAGCTCGACCCGAAGGGCTCGCACCCGACGGCGTTCGGTCCCGGCTTCGGATTCGGCAAGGACCTGCGCGGCGACCGATAGGCGGCGCCTTCTCAGCCCTTGCCTTCTTCCACTTCGATCGGGACGAAGGTCTGACGGCCGTCGCGGGTCACCAGCAGCAGCACGGACTTGCGCCCGGCCTTGCGGGCCTCGGTGGCGGCCGAGGCCACGTCGGCCGGCGCCGTGGCGTTATGCTCGCCGGCCCGCAGGATCACATCGCCCTCGCGCAGTCCCTTCTTGCCGGCGTCGGAATCGCCCGCCACGTCCTGCACGATCAGGCCACCCTTGGGATTGGGCTTCAACTGCATGCCCAGCACGGGCGCGATCGCGGGCTCCTGGGCGCCATCCTGGTCCGGGCCGCCCTGGCCGTCGTTGGCGGCGATTGAGGCCTCGGTCGGACGGACGCCCGAGCGGACACTGACCTCGCGCACCTGGCCGTCGCGCCGGATCTGCAGGTGGATCTCGTCGCCGCCGTGCGCCAGGGCCACCTGGCGAGTGAGATCGGTGGCCGAAGCCACGTCGTGGCCATTGACCTTGAGCACCAGGTCCCCGGGCTTGAGTCCGGCCTGCTCCGAGGGTCCGCCCGGGGTCAGGTCGGCCACCAGGGCGCCGGTATGGGCTTGCAGGCCCAGGCTGTCGGCGATCTCGGGCGTCACGTTCTGCACGGTGGCGCCGATATAGCCGCGGGTGACCTTGCCACCCGAAATCAACTGGCGCGTCACCGAGGCCGCGACGTCCGCGGGGATGTCGAAGCCGATCCCGACCGAGCCGCCCGACGGCGAGAAGATCGCGGTGTTCACACCCACCACCCGGCCGTACATGTCGAAGGTCGGACCGCCGGAATTGCCCCGGTTTATCGGGGCGTCGATCTGCATGTAGTCGACGTAGCTGGAGCCGCTGACGTTGGAGCGGCCGAGCGCCGAGACGATCCCGGCCGTCGCCGTGCCGCCGAGGTTGAAGGGGTTGCCGACGGCCACCACCCAGTCGCCCACACGCGGCTTGGCGCTCTCCTCGAAGCTGACGAAGGGGAAGTCCTTTCCCTCGACCTTGATCACCGCCAGGTCGGTGGCGGGATCGCGGCCCACCAGGGTGGCTTTCAGTGTGCGGTCATCGCCGGTGCGCACGGTGATCTTGTCCGCGCCCTCGACCACGTGGTTGTTGGTCACCAGATAGCCGTCGGCCGAGATGAAGAACCCGGACCCCGTGGCTTGAGTGCGCGGCAGCGCCTTGCCGTCGGGCTGCTGCGGGATCAGCCGGCGGAAGTCGAAGCCGGGAGGGGCTTTGCGCCCGCTGCCCTGGCCTTGGCCCTGGCCGCCCTGATCATCGCCCTGGTCCGGGGCGCCGAAGAAGGACACCTGGCTCGGATCGGCCTTGCCCTCGACATCGATGGACACCACCGCCGGCGCCACCCGCTCGACCACGTCGGCGAACGAGACCGGGGCTCCTGGCGCCATGGCCGCGGGCCGGGCGTTCACCGCCGCGGCCGGGGCCGAGCTGGCGCTGGCCAGGTACCCGCCGGCGGCGAGCACGGCCGCGAGCGCGCCCACGGCTGCGCCGTTGAAAATGCTGTTCATGCTCTTGGAGTTCACGGTGTTGTCCATGTCCTTGCGTCGCCCCCCCACTAATTCCGATGATCCACCTCGCACGGCGAAGGCGCAAATCCGAGGCGAGGATGTGGCGCCGCCGTGGCGAAGACGTCCGTTCACGTCAGGGCCCTGCGCCCAAGCGTGGAGGCCGCTGTCACCACCGCGATCACGGCCGCGAGGTGCAGGGCCAGGTCGGTGATGGTGACGTCGAAAGGATGAAAGAATTGCAGCAGGAAGGCCGAGGCCGCGGCGACCCCGAGGCCGCCCGTGGCCGCCGTGAGCCCGGGGGAGATGGGATGGGCCTTGGCGAGGCTCCAGAACAGCAGCGCCCCCGTTGGCAGGCTGACCGCCAGGATGAACATCAGGCAGTGCGCCCCACCGCCGGTGGGGCCTCCGCGGGCCCACGCGAGGAGACAGCCCTCGCCACTTAGCGCGAGCCAGAGCGCCAGCGGCGGCAGGGGAAGCAGGGCCCACGCCCGCGAGCGATCCGGCAGGCTGAGGTGGAAGGCCGCAACGATCGCGGCGAGAGCGGTCAGCAGCGTCGCGGCGAACTCCAGCGCCAGCTGCGGGCGCGCGGCGCGCTCCAGGAACCCCGGCATGTCGGCGAACGCGGCGATGGCGAGAACCGCCACGGTAGCCGCCGCGGCGATCCAGCCGAGAGCCCGGATCATCGGCGGCCGCAGCCGGCGCACCGGACCCGCATCCGCCGCGAGGACCGCGATCAGCTGTTCGGTGGAGCGGCTCATGACGCCAGCCCCAGCCGGCCGCGCAGGGTCCTGATCGCGCGGTGGACGCCGACTTTCAGCCCGCCGACCGACTGGCCGGACACAGCCGAGGCTTCGGCGAGGGACATCTCTTTCAGCTTCACCAGCTCCAGGGCCTCGCGTTGGGCGCGCGGCAGGGCGCCGATCAGCGACGCCACCATCCGCGCGGCGGCGCCTGCCTCCGCCTCCTTGTTCGACTGCGGGTCGGCAAAGGTTTCATAGGCCCGCTCATTGGCCGTCTCATGCCTGGCCAGCCGGGCGCGGCGGCGCAGGGCGTCGATCGCCCGCCGCGAGGCTATGGCCGCCAGCCAGGGCGCGAACGGCCGCGACGGGTCCCAGCTGTGGCGGACGCGGTGCAGCGACAGCAGGGCGTCCTGGACTACATCCTCGACCGCGTCGGGATCACGGAAACGCCTGCGGGCGATGGCGCGGATGAACGGCGTCGTCTCGCGCAGCAGCCGGCCGTAGGCGGCTGAATCGCCGTCCTGGGCGGCGCCCATCAGCGCCGACCAGCTCCGTTCCTGCTCGCTGGGCCTGTCGTCCACGTCCTGGCGGCTCCTGCCGAAAACGGGCCGGAGCATCGGGTACCCATGGACCCGGCGCAATGCGCGAGTCGTCGCGGGGGGCGGTCAGGCCCCCGCCAACACCTGAGCAAGGCGGTCGTAACTTTCGGCCGCACCCCGATCCAGGCCCGACCCCAGCATGCCGTCGCGGTAGTGGTTGTCCGGGAAGGTCATGGTGCGCGTCAGCACGGTGCGGCCCCACTCTTCGGTCAGCGTGCAAACGACATCGATCGCGGGATAGGCGTCGAAACCCTGGGTCATCACCAGGCGCGCGGGCGGCTCGATCTCACGGTACTCGCCCCAGAACAGATGCGACGGTTGGCCGGGGGAGGTCTGGCGCACGCTCCAGCGGCCGCCGGGGCGAACGTCCATCTCCTCGACCACGCAGGTCCCGGCGCACCACCAGCGAGCGAAGTCCGCCGGCTCGGTCAGCGCCCGCCAGACCCGTTCGGGCGGGGCGTCGAAGGCCCGGGACAGCACGATGAGCTTGTCGCCGACCTCGATGTCCATCTTGCCGCCGCCGCCGACCAGGTCGCCCAGCCGCTCGAGGCTCTGGCCCCAGCCCGTCTTCATGCCGCTCAGGGCGCCCAGCACCAGCTCGCCCTCGGCCCGCTCGACCAGGGTGTGCAAGGTCAGCCGCGTCGATCCGTCACGGTCCTCGAAGGTCAGGGTGTTGCGGTTGATGATGCCCCAGCCGCCGCCCGGCGCCTCGAAGGCCTTGGACAGGAACACCAGGCGCCGGGGACGGTCGATCTCGACGAACTCCCCGCCCATGACGTGGTCGTAGCCGGGACCGGCCATGCGCAGCGTGATGTCCCCGCCTGGCCGTGGGTCCAGCGTCTGGATCACGTTCTCGCAGCCCAGCGGACCCCACCACTTCGCCAGATGCTCGGGGTTGGTGAAGCAGTCGAACACCAGCGCCGGCGGGGCGTTGAACGTGCGGGTCAGGGTCATCTCCAGACCCGCGCCCCGGATCGCGCCTTGGTCGTCCATGTCAGACATCCTTCTTCTGCAGTTCGGCCAGATAGTCGTCGAGGCGGTCGAAGCTCTGCTCCCAGTGGCGCCGATAGCCGTCGAGCCATTCGGAAACCGCCTTGAGCGCCGCCGGTTCGAGCTTGGCCGGCCGCCACTGCGCCTCTCGGCTGCGGCTGATCAGCCCGGCCCGCTCCAGCACCTTCAGATGCTTGGTGACCGCCGGGCCCGACATGGCGAATGGCTTCGCCAGTTCGCTCACCGAGGTCTCGCCCAGCGCCAGCCGGGCCAGGATCGCCCGGCGCGTCGGGTCGGCCAGGGCGCCGAAGGTGGCGGAGAGCGCGTCTGTGGGCTGGAGCGTCATAGGATAACCACTTGGTTAGATAACCACATGGTTAGATTTAGAGCCACCGGATGTCAAGGGGGCCGCACCGCAAGGTCGCGGCGGCTACCCTACGGACGGCACTGGTAGCTGGCGGCGTCGTGCGGATCGCCCGAGCCGGCGTACTGGGCGTGGGCCGGCCAGGCGCACAGGGGCCGGCTCTGGCCGGGCATGCTGGCGCCGGTGGCGACGACGGCGTCCGGCGCCTTGCCCTGTTCCACCCAGTCGACCACGGCGGCGAGCAGGTCGAAGCGGTCCAGGGTGGCCGGGCCGCCCTGGCAGTGGCCCATGCCGGGGACCAGGAATATCCGGGAGGAGGCGCGCACCGCGTCCGCGCCGCCGTTGGCGTCGGCCAGGCGCTGGTAGTAGCCCAGGGTGTCGAGCGGCGAGAACCAGGGGTCGCTCAGGCCGTGGTAGTAGAGGATCTTGCCGCCCCGCCCGAAGAAACTGGCGAGGTTGGTCCAGGCGGCGGTGTCCACCAGGGACTGGGTTCCGTCGGCGGCGACGCGGGCGGCCGCCTCGTCGACGTTCATGGCGAGCGCGGTGCTCGGCGGGCCGAGCGGGCTCGGCGACGCGCTGGGCAAGAATCCGGGGATCCCCGGTCCCTCGGACGCCAGGCCCGTATCCCATGGGAATGCGGGATAGACCTGGACGCCGCCGGCGGTTTTCGGCCCGGCCAGGGCCTCCTTCAGCGCACCGACCTGGCCCGCGCTCAGGCACGTCGCGGTCTTGGCGCCCTTGCAGGTGAGGACCGAGGGGTCGAAGCGGCAACGCCCCGAGTCGAAGATCAGACCGTCCTTCTGCCCGTCCAGGCCGTCGCAGGCGGCCAGCAGCGAGGTGACCAGCAGCGCCTTGTCCGCCGTCGAGAACAGCTGCGGGGCCAGGGGCTTGCCCGAGGGATCCTTGGACGCGGCGCGGTTGAAGGCCGCGGCCGCCCAGCTCAGGCCCAGGTTGGAGTTACCGGTGCGCATGGCCGGGTCGCCGGCGACGATCCCGTCGAACACGCCCGGGTAGCGCTCCGACGACAGCATCGCCTCGCGCCCGCCGGTCGAGCAGCCGGCGAAATAGGAATGGGCGGCGGGCCGGCCGTAGTATTCGGCGATGATCGCCTTGGCGACCGCCGCCACCTTGCCCACCGAGGCGTGGGCGAAGTTCAGCGCGGCTTCCTGGTCCTTCATGAAGCTGTTGTCGAACACCGCGCCTTCGTGGCCGCTGTCGGTGGACACGACGGCGAAGCCGCGCAGCAGCGCGGGCATGTCGCCGGAGGCCTGCATCCCGTACGGCGGATTGACCGTGCCGTTCAGCCCGCCGCCGCCCTGGAACAGGAAGCGGCCGCTCCAGTCGCCCGGCAGGGCCAGGGCGAAGCGGATCGCGTAGGGCTTGCCGCCCACGCCCGTGCGGCGGTCGATCACGCCCTCGACCCGGCAGAACGCGGGCACGCCGGCGGCGATCGGCGGACCGAACGGGGACGGGCGCACCGTGCCCGGCGCGGCCGCCGGCACGACCTCAGCCTTGGTGATCTCCATGGTCGAGCCGGCGATCCTGAAGCCGGCGAGATCGGCGCAGCTGCGCGCGGGGCCCGTCTGCGTCTGCGCTTGCGCCTCGGCGGCTCCGAGGGCCAGCGCTCCGCAGAGCGCGGCGGCGGCCAGTCTTCCCGTAGAAATCATTGCGTGCTCCGAGGCGGTTGGCTGGCCCTGCGCGGCCAGGGTCAGAAGAACGGGTTGGCGAGGCCGTCCCAGAACACGCGCGTGTCGCGGAACGGGTCGGACGCGGCCCGGCTGGTCTCGTCGAACAGCATGGTCGTGCGCTTGTCGAGATCATAAGCTGGCCACGCCAGCTTGGGCGTGGACGGATCGCCCGTGCGGGCGAAGGCGGTCCAGGCGTCGCTCATCACCTCGGCCATGGCAAGGGCGCGCGGGCCGCCGCCGGTCATCGGCGCCGTGGAGGGGGCGTCCGGATTGTTGAACACCAGCGAAATCTCCAGTCCGTGCGGCGAGCGCAGCATGCCGTCCATCACCGGGGTCTTCCACAGCATCTGGTAGAGGTGGACGCCGGCCCTGCCCTCCGCCGCCTTCAGCTCGGCGATCTGGGTGGCGCCCCGCCGGAAGCCGGACGACCGGTCGGTGGTCATGAGGAAATAGAGGTCCGATGGCGAGGCCTTGGGCCAGGCGGCGCGATAGGTCTTCACCGCGGCTTCGCCGTTGCGCTGGCCGAGCATCGCCGTCATCCGCGCCTGCAGTCCGGCGTCGTCCAGCTGGAACGCCGCCTGGTCGCCCAGGGTGAACAGGGTGGTCTCGGTCAGGTTGGTGCCGATCATCAGCGGCACGTCCGCCGAAAGCGGATTGGCCACCGGATCGAACGGATGGCGTGGGATGCTGACCCCGTCACGCACCGGTCCGAAGGGACCGAGGCCCCCGCCCAGCTTGGCGACGGCGGCGAAATAGGCGTCCATCAGCCGCGCTAACGGAACCGCCTGCAGGTCGGCGGCCTGGGCCGGCTTCAGGTCGAGCTCGGCCAGCAGTGCCTCGGCGCAGCGGGTGGCTTCGGGCCGCTCGCTCAGAGTGCGGCCCGAGCCGCTCTCCATGACCGCGCGATGGAACAGGCCCTTGGCGCGGGGCATGGCCAGCATCGAGGCGACCTTGCCGCCCCCGCCGGACTCGCCGAAGATCAGCACGCGCCGCGGATCGCCGCCGAAGCGCTCTATGTTGTCGCGCACCCACTCCAGCGCAGCAGCGATGTCCAGCATGCCGCAGTTGCCGGAGGTCGCGAACGACGGCCCGAGGATCTCGCCTAGATAGGTGTGGGCCAGGACGTTGAGCCGGTGGGTGACGTTCACCACCACCACGTCGCCGCGCCTGGCCAGCCTGGCGCCGTCGTAGGTCGGGTTTGAGCCGGAGCCCGACGAATAGCCGCCGCCATGCAGCCAGACCATCACCGGGCGCTTCGCGTGATCGAGCCCAGGGGTCCAGACCGAGAGGTTGAGGCAGTCCTCCGACTCCGCCGCGCCCGACTCCTGGATGATGGCGAAGATCGAGTTGGGCGGCGGCGGCGGGGTCTTGGGGTTCTTCTGGGGCGCGATGACGCGCATCGCCGGCGCCTCGCGCACGCCGGCCCAGGGCGCCGGACGCGCGGGCGGCATGAACCGGCCCTTGCCGGCGGTGGATGCGCCGTAGGGCACGCCCATGAAGGCGACCACGCCGTCGCCGGCCGTCCCGCGGACCTTGCCGGCGGTCGTCTCCACCACCGCCTCACGCTGCAGCCCCGCAGCGCTGGCCGGACCTGACAGCACCGCCGGGGCGAGGCCCGCCACTGCTCCAAGCCCCGCCATCACCTGCCGGCGATCCGGGCTCGCGCCCTGTTCCTGATCCATCGCATCCACCCCTGCCGCCGGCGGCTTGCACGCCGGTCTGCTTTGCCCGACCCTCCTTGACCGTACGGGGCCGGAGGGCTCTCTATCGATGATAGAGTGGATTGAGGAGACGGTTTGTCAAGCGCGCCGAGCACAGCCCGCCCGAAGCTCGACCGCGCCATCATCGTACGGGCGGCGCTGGAGCTGCTGAACGAGGTCGGGCTGGACGGCCTCTCCACGCGCCGGCTGGCCGAACGGCTGCAGGTGCGCAGCCCGACCCTGTACTGGCACGTCAGGAACAAGCAGGAGCTGCTCGACCTGATGGCCAACACCATCCTGTTCCGCGCCCCGCCGGACTTCCACATGCAGGGGGACTGGTGGGTGTGGATGGGCCAGCTGGCGCGTGTGATCCGCGGCAACCTGCTGGAATACCGGGACGGGGCGCGGGTGGTCGCCGGCACGCGGCCCACCCCGACGCTGGGTCCCACCGGCCTGCCGGAGCTGTTTGTCCGACTGGAAGAAGAGGGGCTCGATCAGGTGACCGCCTGGCACGTGCTGGCGAGCCTCAGCCGGTTCGCCCTGGGCTGGACCATGGACGAGCAGGCCGCCCGCGGCCGCCCTCCCGGCGACGGTCCTTCGATCGATTTCAATGCCGAGTTCGAGTTCGGACTGCAGGCGTTGATCCACGGCCTTCGCGCCAAGGTTTCGCCATAGACCAGGGGCTTCCTGCGCGTCCTCCCCGCCAGGAACCGCGTCATGCCTGAGCCGTTCAGCCTCTTGGGACGGTGTGGCGGATGACGGTCCGCCCGGGCGGCCGCTTCCGGAAGGACGACCTCATGACCTTGGCTGATCGCCGAGAAACGCCCCCCGTGCCGGGTCAGTCATCCACTGCGGCCGAGGTCGACCAGCTGGCGATCAACACCATCCGCACCCTCGCCATCGACGCCGTCCAGAAGGCCCAGTCCGGTCACGCCGGAACGCCGCTCGGCATGGCGCCGGTCGCCTACACCCTCTGGTCCCGGGTGCTGAGCTACGACCCAGCGGTCCCCGCCTGGCCCAACCGCGACCGCTTCGTGCTCTCGTCCGGCCACGCTTCCATGCTGCTCTACGCCCTGCTGCATCTGGCTGGCGTTCAGGCGGTCGACGGCGAAGGACGCCCGCTGGGCCGGCCCGCGGTCCGGATCGAGGATATCCAGCAGTTCCGGCAACTGGACAGCCTGTGCCCGGGCCACCCCGAATACCGCGTGACCACCGGTGTGGAGACCACTACGGGGCCGCTCGGCCAGGGCGCCGCCAACAGCGTCGGGATGGCGATGGCCGGGCTCTGGCTGGGCCAGCGGTTCAATACACCGGGCCGGACCCTGTTCGACTACCGCGTCTGGGCGCTGTGCAGCGACGGCGACATGATGGAGGGGGTTTCGGGCGAGGCCGCCTCCCTGGCCGGACACCTGAAACTCGGAAACCTCTGCTGGATCTACGACGACAACGCCGTGACCATCGAGGGTCACGCCGACCTGGCGTTCAGCGAGGACGTCGTCCGCCGCTTCCAGGCCTACGGCTGGGCGACGCTGAACGTGGAGGACGCCAACGACTGCGAGGCGGTCGCGGGCGCTCTGGAGACCGCGCGCGCAACGGGCGACCGCCCCACGCTGATCCGGGTGCGCAGCGTGATCGGGTTCGGCTCTCCGCACCTGCAGGGCACTGCAAAGATCCACAGCGACCCGCTCGGGGAGGAAGAGGTCAGGCTGACCAAACGCGCCTACGGCTGGCCCGAGAACGCCCAGTTCCTGGTCCCGGAGGACGTCCCCGCGCGTCTGCAGGCGACCCTCGGCGAGCGCGGGCGCCGGTTGAGCGCCGCCTGGGACAAGCAGCTCATCCAGCTGGAACGCGAGGATCCCGCACTGGCGCAGGAGCTGGAGCAAATGCGCGCCGGGAGCCTGTCTGCGGGCTGGGACGCGGACATTCCCGATTTCCCACCGGACGCAAAGGGTATCGCCACGCGGGAAGCCTCGGGAAAGGTGCTCAACGCGGTGGCGCCGCGCCTTCCCTGGCTCCTCGGTGGATCGGCCGACCTCTCGCCCTCCACCAAGACCCGGCTCGAATTCGACGGCGCGGGCGACTTCCAGGCCGGCGATCGCAGCGGGCGCAACCTGCACTTCGGCGTACGCGAGCACGCGATGGGCGCCATCGCCAACGGCATGGCCCTCTGCGGCCTGCGCCCATACACCGGCACGTTCCTGATCTTCAGCGACTACATGCGGCCGCCGACCCGCCTGGCCGCACTGATGGAGCTGCCCGTGGTGTTCGTGTTCAGCCACGACTCCATCGGGTTGGGCCAGGACGGCCCCACCCACCAGCCGGTCGAGCAGCTCGCCGCTCTGCGCGCCATCCCCGGCCTGATCACCCTGCGGCCAGCCGACGCCAACGAGACCGCCGAGGCCTGGCGCACGATCCTGCGCCAGACCGACAAGCCCGCTTGCCTGGTCCTGTCGCGCCAGCCGCTGCCGACGCTCGACCGCTCGACCTACGCCGCCGCCGCAGGCGTCGCGAAGGGCGCCTACGTCCTGGCTGACGCCGGTGGTGGTCCGCCCGAGCTGATCCTGATGGCCAGCGGCAGCGAAGTCACCCTGTGCGTCGGCGCCTACGAAGCGCTGGCGGCGGAGGGCGTCCGCATCCGGCTGGTCTCGATGCCGTCATGGGAGCTCTTCGAGGCGCAGGACGAGCGCTACCGCCGCTCGGTCCTTCCACCCGAGACGACCGCCCGGGTCGCGGTGGAAGCCGCCGCTGCGCTCGGCTGGGACCGTTACGTGGGGCCTGCCGGCGAAGTGATCGCCATGCACTCGTTCGGAGCCTCGGCCCCGATCAAGGCGTTGCAAGGCAAGTTCGGATTCACCCCCGAGAAGGTCCTCGAGGCGGCGCGACGGCAGTTGGGACGCACGAAAGGCCTGGGTGACGCATGACCAATCCCCTCCTGGAGCTCACGTCGGCCGGCCAGGCGATCTGGCTGGACTATCTCCACCGCAAGATCCTGGAGAACGGCGAGCTCCGCCGCCTGATCGAGCAGGATGGCCTGAGGGGCATGACCTCCAACCCCTCGATCTTCGAAAAGGCGATCGGGGAAGGCGGCGACTACGACGACAGGATCGCCGAGGCGCTGCAGGCGGGCGATCTGGAACCAGGAGCCCTCTACGAGCGGCTCGCGATCGCCGACATCCAGGCGGCGGCGGATCAGTTCCGCCCGACCTACGACCGGCTCGGCGCCGCCGACGGCTATGTCAGCCTGGAGGTCTCGCCCTATCTGGCCATGGATACCGACGCCACCATCGCCGAGGCCCGGCGGCTGTGGGCGGCGGTGGACCGTCCCAACGTCATGATCAAGATCCCCGGGACCAGGGCGGGGGTCCCGGCCATCCGCCAGATGATCGGCGAAGGGATCAACATCAACGTCACGCTGCTGTTCGGACTGGACGCCTACGCCGCCGTCGCTCAGGCGCACATGGAAGGGCTCGAAGCCCTGAAAGCGTCCGGCGGGGACGTCGGCCGGGTGCATGGCGTGGCCAGCATCTTCGTCAGCCGCATCGACACCGCGATCGACAAGGAGATCGACCGCCGGCTCGCAGCCGGCGCCGGCGCCGAGGAAGCCTCGCTGAAGGCGCTGCGGGGAAAGGTGGGGATCGCCAACTCCAAGATCGCCTACCAGCGATACCTGGAGATGATCGGCAGCGAGCGGTGGAAGCGCCTGGCCGACGCCGGCGCGTCGCCGCAGCGGCTGCTCTGGGCGTCCACCGGGGTCAAGGACCCGGCCTATCGCGACGTCCTCTATGTGGAATCCCTGATCGGGCCGGACACGATCGACACCATGCCGGTGAAGACCCTCGAGGCCTTCCGCGACCACGGCAAGGCAGCCCCGACGCTGACGCGTGACCTGGACGGCGCCCGGATGGCGCTGGCCGACGCCGAACGGCTGGGCCTGGACCTGCAGGGAGTCACCGATGGGCTGGTGACCGACGGCGTGCGGCTGTTCGCCGAAGCCTTCGACTCCTTGCTGGCGGCCGTGGCCGAAAAGCGGGCCAAGATCCTGGGCGGGCGGCAGACTCTGCGAGCCCTGGGCTAAAACAGAGGGGCGGCTGGACAATGCAGGTCGGGGTCATCGGTCTTGGCCGCATGGGCGGCAATATCACCCGCCGTCTGATCCGCGGCGGTCACGCTTGCGTGGTCTACGACCGGGACGCGGATACGGTCGGCAAGCTGGCCGCCGACCACGCCGGCGGCGCGACCAGCCTCGAGGACCTGGTCCGCCAGCTCCAGCCGCCCCGGACCGTCTGGGTGATGCTGCCAGCCGGCGCGCCGACGGACGACACCGTGACCGCGCTCGCGGACCTGCTCCAGGCCGGCGATACGATCATCGACGGCGGCAACACCTTCTATCGGGACGATATCCGGAGGGCGAGGGCGCTGAAGGCCAAGGGGATCGACTATGTCGACGTCGGCACCTCGGGCGGCGTGTGGGGGCTGGAGCGCGGCTTCTGCATGATGGTCGGCGGCGATCCGCAGGCCCTCGCCCGGATCGACCCGGTGCTCGCAACGCTGGCGCCCGGTCCAGGCTCCATTCCCCGCACCCGCCGGCCCGAAGGCGCCGATCCGCGGGCGGAACAGGGCTACATCCACACCGGTCCGGTCGGGTCGGGTCATTTCGTCAAGATGGTGCACAACGGCATCGAGTACGGGCTGATGCAGGCCTACGCGGAAGGGTTCGACATACTCCGCAACAGGGACTCCGAAGCGCTGGCGGAGGACGAGCGGTTCGACCTCAACCTGCCGGACATCGCCGAGGTCTGGCGGCGGGGCAGCGTGATCTCCTCGTGGCTGCTGGACCTCACCGCCCAGGCGCTGGCGGGCGACGCCAGGCTCGAGGCGTTCAGCGGCGCCGTGGCCGACAGCGGCGAGGGCCGCTGGACCATCGAGGCCGCATTGGAAGAAGCCGTCCCTGCCGACGTCCTGGCGGCAGCGCTGTTCGCCCGCTTCCGCTCGCGCGAGAGCCACACCTTCGGCGAGAAGCTGCTGTCGGCCATGCGCTTCGGGTTCGGCGGACACGTCGAGCAGACGGGCGGCGCTTGAGCAGCGCCCTCCTCCCGGGCGTCGCCCTGCTGGTCTCGGACGTCGACGGCACGCTGGTGACCGACGACAAGATCCTGCCGCCGAGCGCGATCGCGGCCGCGGATCGGCTGCGAGCCGCGGGCGTCGCCTTCACGATCATCTCCAGCCGGCCGCCGCGGGGGATGAAGCAAGTCGCCCGGTCGCTGGGGATCGATGCGCCCTTCGCGGCGTTCAACGGCGGCGCTGTCGTCGGCGCGGACGGCGTGGTGATCGAGGCCTGGCGCCTCGCCCCGGCGTGCGCCCGCTCCGCCCTCGCCCTGCTGTCGGCGCACGGCGTCGACGCCTGGGTCTATGCCGACGACCTCTGGATGCTGCTTCGCCCAGACGGTCCGAAGGTGGATCTGGAACGGCGGACCATCGGCTTCGGGCCGACCCAGGTGGAGGACTTCGAGGGCGTGATCGGGCGCGTCGACAAGATCGTCGGGGTCTCGCTGGACGGCCCTTTGCTCGCCCGCCTGGAGGCCCAGGCGCGGTCCGTGCTGGGCGGGGAGGCGGCGGTCCATCGATCCCAGCCCTACTATCTCGACATCACTCATCCCCGGGCGAACAAGGGAGACGCCGTGACCTCCATCAGCCGGCTGATGGGGATCGGGCTCGAGCGCACGGCCGTTATCGGCGACATGTTCAACGACGTCGCCATGTTCGAGCGGGCCGCCTATGCCATCGCCATGGGGCAGTCGCCGCCTGAGGTGAAGGCGAAAGCCGCCGCGGTCACCTCATCCAACCAGGAGGACGGCTTCGCCAGCGCAGTGGAGCGCTTCATCCTTCCACGCGCCAGGGGGGCCGCGCCATGGCGCTAGAAGTCGCCGTCGGACCACCTCGCCTGATCATCAACCAGGGCCACAGCGTGCTGGTCACGGAACAGGACGGCCAGGTCAACTGGCCCACCGACAAGGGGCTGTATGCGGCGGACACACGCCTGATCTCGGCCTGGCGGCTCTATGCCAACGGCGAGCCCTGGGACCTGCTGAACTCCGGCGCCATCGCCTACTACGCGGCGCGGATCTTCCTGACCAATCGGACCTTTGCGACGGAAACGATCCGGGTCCCCGCCGGGACCCTCGGCCTGGTGATCGGCCGTACGCTGGGCGCCGGGCTTCATGAGGACTTCGACCTGGTCAACCACGGCCACGAGCCGGTGAAGTTCAACCTGGAGGTCCTGGTCCGCAGCGACTTCGCCGACCTGTTCGAGGTCAAGGACAACAACGTCGTCCGCCGCGGACGGATCGTCACCGAGTGGTCGCCGTCGCGGGCGCGGCTCAAGACCTCCTACTCGAACGCCGACTTCCGGCGGGAGGTCAGCATCCGCGCGCGCCGGGCGGACTCCCAGCCGATCTACGCCAACGGCCGGATCACCTTCGACGTCGAGCTGGCGCCCGGCGGCGTCTGGCATGCCTGCCTGTTCTACGAATTCAGCGATGGCGAGACTACCAGCCGCGCCCCGCGGGACTGCATCGATCGCTGCCAGGACTCCCCCTTGGCGAAGGACCTGCTCGACTGGCGCCGCAAGGCATTGAAGATCCGCACCAGCAACGAGGAGTTCTACCGGTTCTTCCAGCAGGCCATGGAGGACATGGCGGCGCTCCGCCTGCCGATACAGGGAACCGACCACCTCGAGTTCGTGCCGGCGGGCGGCGTTCCCTGGTTCGTGGCCCTGTTCGGGCGCGACAGCCTGATCGTGTCGCTGCAGAACTCCACGGTCTATCCGGCGTTCGCCCGCGGCGCGCTGGAGGTGCTCGGTCGCCACCAGGCCACCGAGCGGGACGACTATCGGGATGCCGAACCCGGCAAGATCATGCACGAGCTGCGGACCGGCGAGCTCGCTCACTTCAAGCTCATTCCGCACACGCCCTATTATGGCTCGGCCGACGCAACGCCGCTGTACCTGATCGTGCTGCACAACGCGTGGCGCTCCACCGGCGATGCGGGGCTGATCGACCAGCACATCGCCACCGCCGAGAAGTGCCTCGACTGGATCGACCATTATGGCGACCGTGACGGCGACGGCTTCCAGGAATACCAGACCCGATCACCGGCCGGTTACGAGAACCAGGGCTGGAAGGACGCCGGCGAGGCGCTGGTCTATCCGGACGGATCGCTGGTCAAGGGCCCCAAGGCGCTGTGCGAGCTCCAGGGCTATGTCTACGACGCGTGGCTGCGAATGGCAGAGATCTATGACGCAATCGGCCGTGGCGATCAGGCCCGGCGGCTCCGCAGCAAGGCGCACACCCTGTACGAGCGCTTCAACGACGCATTCTGGGACGAGGCGTCCGGCTTCTATGCCTTTGCCCTGGACGGCGACAAGAAGCCGGTCCTGAGCGTCGCCTCAAATCCGGGCCACTGTCTCTGGTCGGGCATCGTCCCCCCGGACCGCGCGGCCAAGGTGGTCAAGCGGCTGATGGCGCCGGACATGTGGAGCGGCTGGGGCGTGCGCACGCTCTCCTGCGACCATCCCGCCTACAACCCGCACTCCTATCAGACCGGGTCGGTCTGGCCGCACGACAACGCCCTCATCGCCATGGGCTTTCGCCGGTACGGCTTCGTCGAGGAAGCGGCCCGCATCGCCCGGGACATCAGCAACGCCGCGGCGTTCTTCAGCCAGCATCGCATGCCTGAGCTCTATGCTGGACTGCAGCGCACCCCCACCACCTTCCCCGTCCAGTACAAGGGCGCGAACGTGCCGCAGGCCTGGGCGGCGGGGTCGTGCTTCACCCTCCTGCACGCGATCGTCGGCATGCAGCCGGACGCGCCGGGCGGCAAGCTCTACCTGGATCCCGCGCTTCCCGACTGGATGCCCGACCTGACCTTGCAGGACCTGCGGTTGGGTTCGAAGTCCTTCGACCTGCGCTTCTGGCGCGACGGGAAAGCCACGCGCTGGGAGGTGCTGAAGGGCGATCGATCCGCCGTCGAGGCGCGGCCCTTCGCCATGATCGCGCCGCTCGCGGACGGCGGGTGAGTGGGCCCATCCGCTTCGAGCAAGAGGCGCCATCAGGCCGCGGTGCGCGGCCTGGTCATCCGGGCGCCAGGCTCTGTGGAGGCGACCGGCGGCGGGCTCGTGATCAGCCGCGCGCCTCGCTCAAACGTGAGATAGGCCCAGATCCAGTCCAGCGTCACGACCAGCCGGTTGCGGAAGCCGATCAGGAAGTAGACGTGCGCGGCGGACCAGAACAGCCACGCCAGCACGCCGGTCAGCCGCAACGGCCCGAGCGCGACCACGGCCGCCTGCCGGCCGACCGTAGCGAGTGAGCCGGAGTCCTTGTAGCGGAACGGCGCAGACGCGGGGTGACCGGCGATCCGGGCGGCGATCAGCCGTCCCACATAGGCGCCTTCCTGCTTGGCCGCGGGCGCGATGCCGGGGACGAGCGAACCGTCCGCGCCCTCCAGGTGGACAGCGTCGCCGACCACGAAGACCTGCGGCAATCCTGGAACCGAGAGGTCAGGGGCTGTCAGGGTCCGGCCGGCGCGGTCCTTGCCCACGCCCAGCCAGTCGGCGGCGGGCGAAGCCATGACGCCAGCGGCCCAGACGGTGGTGCGGGCGCCGATCTGCTCTGATCCAAGCTCGACGCCCTCGCCGGTGCAGCCGGTGACGGCCCGGCCGGTGAGGACCGTGACACCGAGCCCCGCCAGCGCCTTCTGCGCATAGGCGGCCAGTGGTTGCGGAAAGGACGGCAGGATGCGTGGACCGGCCTCGATCAGCAGGACCTTGGCCATGGCTGTGCGGATGGCCCGGAAGTCGCGGCTGAGCGCGCGCCGCGCCAGCTCGGCGATGGCGCCGGCGAGCTCCACGCCGGTAGGGCCGGCGCCGATCACCACGAAGGTGAGCAGCCGCTCGCGCTCGACAGGGTCCTGTTCCAGCTCCGCCGTCTCGAAGGCCAGCAGGATGCGGGTGCGCAGCTCCAGCGCATCCTGGAGGGACTTGAGTCCGGGGGCGTGGCCGGCCCAATCGTCGTGACCGAAGTAGCTGTGGGTCGCGCCGGTGGCGAGCACCAGGTAGTCGTAGGGTATCGAGTGCTCCCCCACCCTGACCTCCCGCCGCTCGGCGTCGACGGCTGTCACCTCGCCGAGCAGCACGCGGGTGTTCTGTTGATGCCGCAGGATGGTCCGTGTCGGGGTGGCGATCTGCGTCGGCGCCAGGCCGGCGGTGGCCACCTGATAGAGCAGCGGTTGGAACAGGTGATGATTGAGGCGGTCGATCACCGTGACCTCGGCCGGTGTCCGGGCCAGGGCCCTGGCGGCGGAAAGGCCGCCGAATCCGGCGCCGACGATGACGATCCGAGGCAGGGTCATTGCGAGCTCCTTACCCAATGTAGCGGGTGAAGCGGCGCGACGCGACCAACCGCCGGGGCCCCGCTCAGACCATTTGCGGCTTGTTGCGATAGAGCCACCAGACATCGTAGGCGGCCAGGCAGGCGGCGGTGACGGCAAGGACGATCAAGCCGATCTGGATGCCGATGTTCACGCCGTAGCGGACCTGGTCGAGGGCGTGGGCGGTCAGTCCGGACGCGGAGATCCGGACCCAGTCCCCTGCGCCAAGCGCCAATCCGGCGACGACCAGGGCGGGCGCTTGCAGCGCCAGTTCGAGCCCATGGGCCGTCCTTGCGCGGGGCTCGCCCATCAGCTTCAGCACCCGCACGGCGATCACACCGAGCGACAGGCCCAGCACCGGCCAGAACAGGGTGGTCCAGATCGGCGCGAGGCTGACGTCCAGGTGCTCGCCAGGCTTCAGCGGGATATGGGTGACGTAGGGGATCCAGAAGGGCAGCGCGTGGGTCCACCACAGGACGAAGAGGGTATGGGCAATGATGCCGGCCAGGTGGTGGTAGCGGGTCTCGCGGCGGAACCGGATCGGTTTGGGCAGGTCGCGCGGATTCCAGTCGTCCAGCACCCTCAGCCGGATGTTCCAGCGTTGCAGGGCGATGGCGATGAGCGTGAGCACGCCGACGGCGCTGATCGACCCTTGCCAGAGCACGCGCAGCGCCGACACGAGGGCGACAGCGGGCTGACCGGGGCTGATCATCTGGGCCTGCACGCCGACGATCACCGCCGACAGGGCGATGATGGCCAGCAGCGCCTTCAGGGCGAAGGCGTAGTGCGGGTAGAGCTCAGGTCCGATCAGGTATTGCTGCTCGCCATAGCGCGCCGCGACCGCCAGCGGATGCCCGAAGCCGCGCAGCAGGGCGACCTCATCGTCGGCGGTGAGCGGACGTCCGAGCTCCGCCTCCCGCTCCTCGCGTCGGGTCATCAGGGCGTCGCGCAGCTCTGCGGAGATGTCCTCCCGCTGGCGTCCGGGCAGCAGGACGGAGATGGCGGCGAGATAGCGATCCGTGAGGTCCATGGCGGGCCCTTTCACAGCAGGGTGTCCAGTGAGGCGTTGATTGCGCGCCACTCGGCGGCGAGTTGGCTGAGGAGCACGGACCCGTCCGCAGAGAGGCGGTAGAAGCGCTTGTTGCGCTTGTCCTCTTCGCGCCATTCGCTGGTCAGCAGGCCCTGGGTCTCCAGGCGGCGCAGCATCGGGTAAAGGGCGCTTTCGTCGATCTCGAGCCCGGCGTCCGCCAGGGACTTGCGCAGCGTGTAGCCGTAGCGCTCCTCCCTGAGGGCGCCGAGCACAGCCAGGATCAGGCTGCCGCGCCGCAGCTCCAATCGCAGCTTCTCGAAGAGATCGTCCTCGACGGGCATCGGTGTGCGCCACATAGTGTGTGATACACAGTATGTGGCGCACAGGGAGTTACGAGTCAAGCTCCTTCATTGTCCGCCAAAAGGGGTCGGTTGCCTGGTGAGGTTCGCGCCGCAGACAGGGCCTAAAGCACGCGGCGCTCAGGCTGAATCAGCCAGCCCAGAACATTTCTCTCCGTCATGTATGGACGGCCCCCGTTCGGCAAGTAGCATTGAGTGACGCGGCTGGCGGTGGGGAGCGGTCATGTATCCGGCCTGTTGATGCGGGCTTT
>FTHA01001872.1_pt1 | contig 21788 bp, 19 predicted proteins | sample 1640771 | NCBI WGS metagenome assembly FTHA01 (sample SAMEA3914789, study PRJEB12502) | metagenome | biome: forest; material: soil | place: Canada | collected 2011-07-03 | depth 0.3 m | reverse complement strand
TCCTGGTCCAGAAGTCGCCGGTTGGCGTCTTTGCGGCGATCACGCCCTGGAACTTCCCGTCGGCGATGATCACCCGCAAGGCGGGGCCGGGCTGGGCGGTGGGATGCGCCGGGGTGATCAAGCCCGCCAGCCAGACGCCGCTGTCGGCCCTGGCGCTGGCGGTGCTCGCCGAGCGGGCGGGACTGCCGCCGGGCGTTTGCAACGTCGTCACCGGCTCTGCCCGCGCCATCGGCCGGGAACTGACCAGCCATCCGGCTGTCCGCAAGCTCTCGTTCACTGGCTCGACCGAGGTCGGCTCGGAGCTCCTGGCCCAATGCGCCGCGACCATCAAGAAGACCAGCATGGAGCTCGGCGGCAACGCTCCCTTCATCGTGTTCGATGACGCCGATCTTGACGCGGCCGTTCAGGGTGCGCTGGCGGCGAAGTACCGCAATACCGGCCAAGCCTGCATCGCCGCCAACCGGCTTCTGGTCCAGGCGGGAATCTACGACGCCTTCGCCGCACGCCTGGCCGAAGAAGCGGCCAAGCTGAAGGTTGGGGATGGCATGTCGCCGGGCGTCGTCCAAGGGCCGCTGATCAACCAGGCGGCGGTCGAGAAGGTCGTGGAGCATATCGCCGACGCCGTCGCGCGCGGCGCCCGGATCGCGACCGGCGGCAAGCGACACGCTCTGGGCGGCTCGTTCTTCGAGCCGACGGTCCTCACCGAGGTGCCGGCCGACGCGCAGATCTTCCACGAGGAGACCTTCGGGCCGGTCGCGCCGCTGATCCGCTTCGAGACGGAAGAGGAGGCGATCGCGCTGGCCAACGACACGCCCTTCGGTCTGGCCTCCTACGTCTACGCCCGTGACGTCGGGCGGATCTTCCGAACCGTCGAGGCCCTGGAATTCGGTATGGTCGGCGTGAACGAGGGACTGATCTCGACTGAGGTGGCGCCCTTCGGCGGGGTGAAGGCTTCGGGCCTCGGCCGAGAGGGCTCCCGCTACGGGATCGATGAGTATCTTGAGATCAAATATATCGCGCTGGGTGGTCTCGGGACTTGACGGGCGGGGAGGAACCGCCCGCCGATCAGGCCAGGATGATCTGTGACGACACGTCTCCCTGGCCGGACCGGCGGACCAAGGTCGCCATCCGAAATTCGGTCGGCTCCAACTGGGCGAGGGCGTTCACGATCGGGTATTGGGTCGGCATGTCCTGCCAGCGGGCGGCGTGGAAGCGGAACGATCCCTTGCCGGCCTTGCGCTCGTGTACGGTGATGGTCGGGGCCTGACCTGAGGGGACTCCCGCGCCCGTGGTCGTGACCTGCTGCACATCCGCCTGGCCCCACTGGCCTGTCGTTGGCATGTACTTCAGGAACAGGCCGGGCTTGGGCGGCGGCGCGGGTTCGCGCGAGTCCGACAGGTCGGTCAGCTCCATCTCGAAGAACCGGTAACCCTGCCAGAGCGCCTCGATCGTCCAGGCCCCGTCCAGGCATCGCGGATCTGGAATCTCCGCGGGCAGCTTGGGGAAGCCCAGTTCCTCCCGTCCGGTGAGGATCGGGTCTGCCATGCTTTCCCATAGCACCGGCATGAAGCCGCCTTCGACGGGCCCGTCCGCGCCGTCGAACACCGCGGGGATCACGACGGAGACGATGTTGTACCCTCTACCCGCCAGCCAACCGACATTGGTCAGTTGCATCACGCTGACCTCGACGACCGCTTCGCCGGGCAGGCTGAAGCGCTCGGGCAGAAGCGCCCTCAGGGCCGCGGCGTCGCAAGTTGCGATCACCGAGAGGGCCAGGGCGTCCCCGGCGTAGCGAAGATGGCGGCGCGACCGTGGCAGGTTGCGCGGACCAGGCGCGGGCCCGAACACGACCGGCATCCGGTACATCGCATCGAGATCAGTCGTTTCGTCCTGCACAGGCATGCTCTTCGACACCCGCCGTCTACTTGATCGCTTCGATCCGATAGCGGACCTGCCCGCCGTCCAGGACGCCGACGCCGACCGCCAGCAGCCGATTTAGCCAAAGATATCGGGCATCGCCGGTCTCGAACATCGGGGCGGTGCGCCAGTAGAAGCTCCCAGAGGCGGCCGGGCGTCTTGCTGCGACGTCGGCCCAGGCCCCAGGGCTCGCGTCGATGACGCCATAATAGGACATGAGGATCGATGCGCCGTCGTCGGTGCGGATGAGCGCCTGAACGGCGATCTGTGCAACGCCGTCGACCCGGGTCACGGCTCGATCGCCACCGATGGGGAGCAGGGTCCCGGATACGAGCGGGCCTCGCACCGAGCCCCCGATGGCGTGTTGAAAGGTGACCTGCCCGTGCGGGGTCGCTCCCAGTACGACCGGCTCGCCCATCTCGACCGTCATGTCGAACAGATGCTCCGTCTCGATCATTCCGCTCTCGGCTTTCCGCTGTGGCATTCCCATTTGGGATGAAAGTGCACTGCGGAAAAATCCAATATTTGAATTCTTGGTATCTGACATTGCGATGCGAGTTCTATCGCCGTCAGGATTAGAATCGACGGGTTTGAGCTTGGCGGAGACTTTCCGTCGGCAGGCGCCACGCAAGGATCAATCATGGCTGAGGGAAGCGCCAAGCCGGCGCCGATGGCTGGGCAGACTCGCGTCGTCGACGTCGCCGCGCTGCCGTGGCAAGGGGACCCGGCGAGCGTCCAATACAAGGTATTGTGGCGGGATGAGAGCACCGGAGCTTGCACCGTGCTGTTCAAGTTCGCGCAGGGCTCCGCGGCCCCCGAGCACATGCATACGGGCCTGGAACAGACCTTTGTTCTGGAAGGAAGCTTCGAAGATCACGACAGCCTGATCACGGCAGGCAATTTCGCGGTCCGGGAGGCGGGAAGCGTCCACAAGGCCTTCACCAATACCGGCTCGTTGCACTTGGCGTTCTTCTCAGCGCCCAACCGGAATCTCGAGACCGGCGAGCTGACTCGCTTTTGAGGCGCCCGCCGCAGGGTTCTCGGCGCTCTGGCTGTCAGCGGCGCGGCTCCGTCTCAATCCAACCGAGTGAATGCGAACTCGACGGAGGAACAGGTTGGGTATTGAACATTTGAGGCGACCGAAGCGGTTCGTGACCGGCCATGACGGCGCCGGGAAGGCAGTCTTCCTGTCTGGGGGCGAGGCGCCGCAATTCCATTCGCTTCCAGGGCCGTCCGTCAGCGGGGTCGAGCTCATCGAGTTGTGGGCGACGAACGCCGTGCCGGCCGCGATCACCCCGGTCGAGCCCGCAGAGCCGAACGATCGGCCGCTCCGCATCCCGCCGCCGGACAATGGCGCGATATTTCGCATCGTGGACTTCCATCCCGGGCATATCGAGAAGTCGCCCTCTCGGGAGGACGGCAGACCCGCGGGGTTCCATCGCACCCAGACGATTGACTACGGCGTGCTGATCGAGGGCGAATTGCACCTGAGACTGGACGACGACACGGTCGTGATGCGGCCCGGCGACGTCGTCATCCAGCGCGGCACGGCGCATGCCTGGGAAAACCGGTCTTCTGAGATCGCGCGCATCGCATTCGTGCTGTTGGACGGACGGTTCTCGCCCGAACTCGACCAGGCGTTCTCATCCGATCACGATATTCAAGCCTCGGCGCAGAGGCTCATCGAGACATGACCGGAGGGCTGCGGCCGGGGATCGGGGGATCACCCAGGCCGATAGAAGCGATACGAACATAGGATTTGTAGCGATCAATCTTGGCCGGGTACGGTTTTTCATCGGAACCGAGGGCGCCTATGAGGCGCGACCAAGACGTCCCGGCGATATCTCGTGATGGGTGGCGGCGCAGCGCAGTATGGACGATCCAAGGACGATCCTGATTGTGGGCGGCGGGGTGGGCGGCATGTGCGCCGCCATCGCGCTGGCGCGATCCGGCCGCTCGGTGCGCTTGATCGACGCCGATCCCGATTGGCGGGCGCTCGGCGCTGGCATGACGCTCAACGGAGGCGCCCTCAGGGCGTTCCACCAGCTAGGGCTATTGGACGAGGTGGCGTCCAAAGGCGCTTGCGGCGGGGCTGCCACCCTGTGCCGCCCCGACGGGGTGATCCTGTTCGCGGCTCCACCCGTCTCGCCGTTCGGGCCTGGCGTCCCGGGCGTCGGGGGGATCATGCGGCCGGTGCTCCATGAAATCCTGCAGCAGCATACCAGGGCGGCAGTCGTCGAGATTGGTCTCGGCCAGCGGCTCGTCGGGCTGCAGCAGGGCTCGGGCGGCGTCACCGCCCAATTCGCCGACGGGTCACGCGCCACGTTCGACCTGCTGGTCGGCGCGGACGGGATCAACTCCACCGTCCGCTCGATCGTCTTCCCGGACGCGCCTGTGCCGGCGTTCACGGGGCAGGGCTGCTGGCGGGCGGTCGTCTCCCGGCCGGCGGAGGTCACGGGGCCATTGATGTTCTTCGGCCGGCAGAAGTGCGGGCTGAACCCGGTCTCCAAGGACCAGATGTATCTGTTCCTGCTGCAGAACGTGAAGGACAACCGCTGGTTGCCCGAAAATGAATGGCCCCAGCTGCTCAGGGCGGAGCTCGAGGAATTTACGGCGCCGATGCTTCGCCGGGTCAGTGATGAGCTCGATACCGCCTCGCTCATCGTCTACCGGCCGTTGGAAGCGGGCCTGGTCCCGAGCCCCTGGTTCCGCGGCCGAGTGCTCATGATTGGCGATGCGGCGCACGCTACCACACCCCATTCGGCCTACGGCGCAGCCCTGGCCATCGAGGACGCGGTCGTCCTGGCCGAGGAGCTGGACGCCGGCGGCGGACTGCACCTAGCGCTCGATCGGTTCATGGACCGACGTTTTGAGCGCTGCAGGGCGGTGGTCGAAGGCTCGGTCCTGCAGGGTGAGCTCGAGCAGCGGGGCGCGTCCATGGACGAGTTCAATCAGGCCTCACGAGCCGTGTCGCAGGTCATCGTCGAGCCGATCTAGGCGACGGCTGGCCGGAAAGAGAATGGGAGCTCGCGATGAGCCGCGTTTCTGAGATCCGCTTCGTCGGATATGGGGTCAACGATCTGGAAGGCGAGCGCGCCTTCTACCGCGACAAATGGGGCCTCAAGGAGGTCGGCGAACGGGAGGGCATGTTCCACTACGCCGCCGAGGGCCATGACGAGCCCTATGTGGTCCGCCTGCGCCACGCGAGCGAGCCGCGGATCGACGTCATTGGCCTTGCGGCCGAGACCCGCGCGGATGTCGACGCCCTGTTTGGAAAGGTGAAGGCCTCCGGTGCGCAAGTGATCTTCGAGCCTTCAGCGCTGAAGGACTTGGCTGGAGGCTATGGCTTCCGCTTCTTCAGTCCCGACGGTCTGCCGTTCCAGATATCGAGCGATGTGGAGCGCGGTCAGGCGAGGCAGCTCACCAAGCTCGAGGGCATTCCCCGATCGCTCAGCCATGTGGTGCTGCACTCGCCTGATCATAAAGCCGCAGCAGGCTTCTTCACCGACGTACTCGGCTTCCGCATCTCCGATTGGCTCGGCGATTTCATGGTCTTCCTGCGTTGCAATGACTGGCACCATCGGATCGCGATCCTGCCAGGGCCCGCGTGCCTGAACCACGTTGCCTTTGACATGCTGACGGTGGACGACATGATGCGGGGCATCGGCCGATTGAGGTCGGTTGGGGTGGAAATCGGGTGGGGTCCGGGGCGCCACACGGCGGGCGACAACACCTTCAGCTACTTCACCACCCCGAACGGCTTCGTCGCCGAATACACCGCCGAGCTCGAGCGGATCGACGAGGCCACCTGGACGCCGCATGTCTACCCGCCGCGGGCCGATGTCATGGATCAATGGGGCATGGGGATGGGTTCGCCCCAGAGCCTGCCGCAGCCCGCGCCGGACAAGGGCCTGTTCGACCCGGTCACCCTTTAGCGCAGGGGACCGACGCTTGGACTGCCTTCTGCGCAATGCCTGGTACATGAGCGAGGAGTTCGGCGAGGCCCTCTTGCCCCGCCGCGTCGCCGGACGGGTGCTGGTGTTCTACCGCGCCGAGGACGGCGCGCCGGTGGGCCTTGACGACCGCTGCCCTCATCGCTTCGCGCCTCTGAGCCGAGGCAGGCGACAAGGCGACGCCATCGCCTGCGGCTACCACGGTCTGGTGTTCGGCCGCTCCGGCGCCTGCCTCCACAACCCCTTCGCCGACAGGGCCCCGGCGCGGGCGGAGGTCAGGTCCTGGCCGCTGCAGGAACGGGACGGCGCCGTGTGGTTGTGGCGAGGCGCTCCGGAAAAGGCCGATCCCGCCCTGATCCCGGACTTCTCCATGCTGGCCGAGACGCCGGTCAGCCGCACCGTGCACGGCTATGTGCTGATGAAGGCGAACTACGAGTACGGCACAGACAATCTGATGGACCTCAGCCACATCGAGTTCGTGCATGTCGGCTCCTTCGCGGGAGCGGGCGTCATCTTCGCGGGCCGGCACGATGTGCTGAGGGAGGGCGATAGCCTGCGGTCGAACTGGTGGATGCCGGGGGTGAAGACACCCGCGCACGCCAGGGGCGTCTATGCGTCCGACATGATCACCGACCACTGGCTCGACATGCGCTGGAACGCGCCGGCGAGCATGCATCTGGAGATAGGCGCCACGCCCGCAGGCCAGCCGCGCCAGGCCGGGGTGATCGTCCAGCAGGCCCACATCCTGACGCCCGAGACTAACGGGACGACGCATTACTTCTGGGCGACCAGCGTCGCCGCGCCCCCCGGCGCGCCGGACATGCGAGAGACCGTCGGCGCCCTCATGCGGCAGGCCTTCGACGAGGAGGACAAGCCGATGATCGAGGCGGCCTACGCCAATCTGGAGGGCGCGGACTTCTGGGACCAGCCCCCGGTGTCCATCGGCGTCGACCGCGGCGGCGTGCTGTGCCGGCGCAAGCTCCAGGAGTTGCTCGAGCGCGAAAGCACGCTGGGTGCGGCCGCCCACTGAGGCTTCAGCCGTTCGTCCGGTTAGCCTGCCGCACGGCAAGGCGGACCGCCAGGATGGCGATTAGCGCCAGCAGGCCATAGACGAACACCGCCAGGCTCAGGGCTTCGCCGAGGGCGCGGCGCTGTCCCCGAAACAGGCTCGCCGCAAGAATCGGCGCGAGGGAAGGCGCGAGGGTCGCGGAGAAGAGGCCGACCACCGCGCCCTGCAACGCGGCGACCTTGCCCATGGCGCGTGATGGCGTGATGGCGGCCAGGATGGTCGAAGCCACCGGCATCGCCGTTCCGCTGAACAGCAAGAGAAGGGAGAGCAGGAGCCAGAAGACGCCAGGGGAGGGAGCAATCGGCATGGCCGTTGCTGCAAGCCAGATGACGACGGTGGCGACGATTCCGACCGCTGCGGGGTCCGGCCGGCCGATCCTGGCCATGCGGTCGATCACCGCTCCGGCGATCGCCAAGCCGATCGGCGAGAGCACCAGCATCAACACCCCGAACGTCAGGCCAATCCGGGCCGGATCCAGACCCCAGGTCCGGCCGAGCAGCGCGGGCGCCCAGGCCGCGAAGGACAGACTCAACATGCCGTGCAGCGTGGTGAAGGCGATCAGCGGGACGTAGGTCTTCCAATGGGCGGTGAGGTGAGCGAGGGCTTCCCCGACGCTGGCGTCCACGCCGACGGTCACCTCATGATCGGTTCGCTTAGGCTCGGCGATGGCGAGCACCAGGGCGGCCGCCGGCAGGCCGATCAGGCCAAAGATGATGAAAACCATCTGCCAAGGACGGAACTCTCCCAGCAGCGGCAAGGCGTGCAGCTTCGACGCCTGGATCGCCGCCACCAGGCCTCCCCCTGCCAGCATGGCCAGCCCGGTGCCGATCATCGGCGCCATGGCGAAAACGGCGAAGCCGCGACCCCGGCGCTCAGGCGAGAGCGCGTCCCGCAGCATGGAGGTGCTGACCGGCGTCGCCACGCCTTCGAACAGGCCGACTCCGGCGCGGGCCGCCAGAATTTGGGAGAAGGTCGCCGAGACGCCCGAAAGTCCCGTCAGAAGCGACCACAGCACGGCCGACACGCCGATCATGCAGCGTCGGCAGAGCCGGTCCGCAAAGTAGCCGGCAGGCGGCCCCACCACGATGCCGGTCACGGCGATGGCCGCTCCCATCAACACGCCGATCTGTGTGTCGCCGAGGTGAAGGTCGGCCTTGATCGGCTCGACCAGCAGGGCCAGAGCCTGCCGATCGATCGCCGACAGCATGGCGATGAGCGTCATCACCACGACCAGCCGCCACTGGTGCGCGGCGGATACGGAATAATCGAAGATCGAGCTGCGTTGCCCGGCCCGACCGGCCCCGGCGGCGGCTTTCCCAGCCTCCACAGCCATTGCGCTTCCTCCGCGGCGGCGCAATGGCCGCGCTCGTTCCGGCGACTGTGTCGGAACCCTCCCCTCGCCAGAAATCGGATTTGAGCATGCGAGCCATCGGCGCTCCCGATCGCCGAGGCGGATGGCAGCCATCACAAGAATCCATTCTCCTGCACTCTGTGCATCGCATAGCTTGCCGGCGACGTGTGCATCGGGGGATCGGATGACGGGTGGGGAACGCTTTGCTCTGGGCACCTTCTCGGCGGCCGGCGGACCGGAGTTTCCGGGGATGCTGCTCGGGGACGAGGTCTTCGCCCTTAGGGCGATCGACCAGCGCCTACGGGCGCAGGGCAGGGCGCTCCGTGGCGCCGACTCCACCCTGGCCCTGCTGGAGAACTGGGACCACGATTTCGCGCTGCTCCGGGAAGCCGGGGCCGGGCTTGCGGGCGCGCCTGGGGGGGCGCGCGTCCAGGACCTCCGCGTCCATGCGCCGGTGAGGCCGCGCCAGATCTTCTGCGCTGGCGCAAACTACCACAAGCACGTGGTCGACCTGATCGTCGATGGCGCCCTGGCTCGGGATCCCAATGCGGACGCTGAGGCCGTCCGCGCGGGTGCAGACCAGATGATGCGCAAGCGCGCCGAGACCGGCATGCCGTTTGTCTTCGTGGCCGTGCAATCGGCGCTAGCCGGACCCTGCGACGACCTCCTGATCCCCTTCGACGTGGTGCAGCCCGATTGGGAGCTCGAGCTCGCAGCCGTGATCGGCCGGCCGGCCCGACGCGTGTCCAGGGACCAGGCGCTGGACCATGTGGCGGGTTACACCATCGCCAACGACATCACCGCGCGCGAGTTGGTCAATCGGCCCGACGTGCCGCAGATGGGCATGGACTGGCTGGCTGCGAAGTGCTCGCCGAGCTTCCTGCCCTTCGGTCCCTACATCGTGCCAGCGCCGTTCGTGGGCGACCCGCAATCGCTGCAGATCACCCTGAAGCTGAACGGCCAGGTCATGCAGGACGAATCCACTTCGGACATGATCTTCGGCGTGGCGCGGATCATCGAGTTCATCTCACGCCACGTGAAGCTTCTCCCGGGGGACCTGGTCCTCACCGGCTCGCCATCAGGGAACGGAACCCACTACAATCGCTTCATCCGGGACGGCGATGTCCTCGAAGGCGCCATTTCCGGACTGGGCGCGCTGCGCAACCGGTGCGTCGCAGAAGCCAGGGCCTGAACCGTCAGAGACGGATCATGCGCGCCGCGCCAGAGCGCGAGGCTGCAAGAAATCGGTTTTGCGCATGTGCGCCATCGAGCTTGCCGATCACGCCAGGGCTTGGGTTGGCGTTTGCGGTTCATCCGTGTTCAATCGACCGGTGACGGGAACGGCATGAACCTCTCTCAATTCGACCTGAACCTGCTTGTCTCGCTGGACGCCCTCCTGATCGAGCGAAACGTGACCCGCGCCGGTCAGAGGGTCGGATTGAGCCAGCCGGCGATGAGCGGGACGCTGGCGCGCCTGCGTGACCTCTTCAAGGACGAACTGCTCGCGCGCGTCGGACGCCAACTCGAACTGACGCCCCTGGCCCAGGACCTGGCGCCGGTGCTGCACCAGCGCCTGCTCGATATCGAAGACCTGATGAATGCCCGCCGGGCGTTCGTGCCGGCCAAGGAGCGCCGCACCTTTGTGATCGCCGCCAGCGACTACATCGTCTTCGTATTGCTTCAGCCGCTCGTGGCGCGCCTCGCCGAGCAGGCGCCTGGCGTCAGCGTGCGCTTCACCAGGCTCGCGCCCACTTCGCCCGATCAGCTCGGCGAAGACGCGGTCGACTTCGTGATCATGCCCTCGGAGGTGGAAGTCCACTATCCCGCCGAGCCGCTCTTTGCGGACCGCTGGGTCTGCGTAGCCTGGCAAGGCAACACGCAGATCGGCGAGGGCATCGACATGCAGCAGTATCTTTCACTGCGGCACCTGGTCTTCAGCATGCCCGGCGGGGAATCCGCCTCGCTCGCCGATACGTCCCTGGAACGCATGGGCGTACGCCGTCGCATCGCGGCGTGGACTGAAAGCTTCATGCTCTCACCGTTCCTGGTGCGCGGAACCGACATGATCACGGTCGTGCAGGAGCGGGTCGCGCTCAGGCTTCAGCACGCCGCCGAGGCGCGCATCCTGGCGCTGCCCTATGACGCCCCGGATTTCCACGAGAGCCTTTACTGGAACCCGCGGCGGTCCACGGACCCGCCCCATGTCTGGCTGCGGGAACAGGTGCTGGCCGCCGCCGCCGGAGTCTAGCTAACCGACAGCTCCAGGCCTCGCATACTCCAGGCCGAGCAGGCGGGCCGCCGTGCCGCCGAGGATCTTCTCGCGATCCGTCTCGGAGAGGCGGGCGTGGAAGCCGACCGGATCAGGTTCCGACATGTCGAACGGGTAGTCGGTGCCGAGAAGCAGGTGGTCCGCGCCCCAGGTCTGCACCAGGAATTCCAGCTGGCGCGGGTCGAAAACCAGGGTGTCGAAATACAGCTGACGCAGGTAGCTCGAGGGCTCCCGGTGGATGTGTTGACGGCAGTCTTCCCTTGCGCGGAAGGCGTGATCCATGCGGCCGAAATAGGCCGGCAGATAGCCGCCCCCGTGGGCGATGCAGAGTTTCAGGCCCGGGTACGCATCCAGCACCCCGCCGAAGATCAGGTGCGCGACGGCGAGCGTCGATTCCAGTGGATTGCCGATCAGGTTGTTGAAGTAGTGTTCCGAAAGTCGCTGGCCGTGGGTGAAGCCAAGGGGGTGCATGAAGACGAGCACGCCCAGCTCCTCAGCGGCCGCGAAGAACGCACGGAACTCCGGTTCGGCCAGCTCGCGCCCGTTCACGTTGGACGAGATCTCCACCCCCCGCAGCCCCAAGTCACCGGTCAGCCGCTTCAGCTCGGCCACCGCGAGTTCGGGCGACTGCAAGGGGACCGTTCCCATGCCGACGAACCGGTCGGGATGGCGCGCCACCGCCTCGGCCATGCCATCGTTGACCAGTCGGGCGGCCTCCAGACCCAGCCCGGGCTCGGCCCAATAGTAGTACTGGCCGGGGGAGGGCGAGATCGCCTGGATGTCGATCCCCAGGGCGTCCATGTCGGCCAGGCGGTCGTCGATGGAGCCGAGTTTCCTGCCGATTCCGGCGAACTGTCGGCGGTTGACCTCGTCGGAGGCCGGTGAGGAGAAGCTGTTGATGGTCACCGTCCCGGGCGGCGGTTGATGCGGACGGATAAGGGCGTCCGCGGCCGGGATCGACAGGTGGCAGTGGATGTCGATGACGGCGTGGCGGCCGTTGCGCTTCAGGGTCGGGCGTCGTGCCCCGTCTTGTGCTTCGTCTTCCGGCCCGCAGGTGGAAACCTCGCCCATGCTCAAACCTCCCCGCCGGCGGGCACGACCCGCCCGTCGCACGCGCCGAAGCCGATCCCGACAAAGCCATCGCGCTCGGCCCGGCCGCGGATCTGGAGCTCGTCGCCATCTTCGAGCCACAGCCGGCTCTCGCCCCCGGGAAGGGCGAGGGGCCTGGTCCCGCGCTCGTTGGCTTCCATCAGGCACGCCTTGGCCGCGTCCTCCGGGCCCGAGACCGTTCCACTGCCGAAGAGGTCGCCCGCGCTGAGGTCGCAGCCGTTTGAGGCGTGGTGCGTCAGCATCTGTGCGAGCGTCCAGTAGATGTGGCGGAAGTTGGTGACGACGATGCGCTGGGGCTCATCCCCGCGTCGACGCATCGCTTCGGTCGAAAGGAAAGCCTCCAGGCGCACGTCCAGCCCTCCCTCGCGACGGTTGGCCTCGCTGTCGAGGTAGGCCGGAACATCCGGGTCCGTCGCTGGACGATCGAACGCCGCCGTCCTGAACGGCGCCATGGCGTCCTGCGTCACCACCCAGGGCGAGATCGTGGTCAGGAAGCTCTTTCCGAGGAAAGGACCCAGCGCCATCTCGAAGAACTGAATGGCCCGCGCGGACCAGTCGTTCAGAAGGCAATAGCCAAAGATATGCTGGTCGGCCTCGCCGATCGGGATCGGCTGACCCAGCGGGTTGCCGCGTCCGACGAAGGCGGCGAACTCCAGCTCGAAATCCAGTTGCGGCTCCGGGCCGAACCCGACCTTGCCGCCTTGTTCGCCAAACTGTCCGAGGGGCCTTCGCACCTGCGCGCCCGATACCCGGACCGAGCTGGCGCGCCCGTGATAGCCTACCGGCAGCTGCAGGAACACCGGCCTGACTGTCCCGCCGCCCATACGCAGCATGTGATGGGTGGAGCAGGAGAAGTCGGTGTAGTCGCCGATCTGGGCGGGCAGCTCCATCGTGCATTCGGCCATAGGCGCAAGCAGCCCCTCAGCCCGGGGCCTGACCGCCGCCTCGTCCGGGTCCAGCGACAATATCTCAGACAGCCGTTGGCGCAGGGCCGATGCAAGACGCGGTTCGAGGGCGATCAGGGGGTTGAGCTGCTCCCCAGCGGCCGCCAGGGCCGCGGTCAAAGCGTCGCCCTCGAACAGCCCCTCGCTCACGCCCGCCGCAAGGTCGAAGATCATGTCGCCGATCGCGACGCCGCCCTGCGGCTCACCGCCCCGCCGCCGGAAGATCCCGAAGGGAAGGTTCTGGATCGGAAAATCACTCTTTGGGTCATTCGCAGGGGCCACCCAGCTGCGGCGGCTCGGATCGTGCGTCTCGTTCAACGGGATGGTCATGCTCCCAGCACCTCGCGAACGACCTGGCTTACGAGGCGCAGCTTGGCTTCCTGCTGCTCGAAGGTGATCGGATTTCCACCGGCGTCGGAAGCGAAACCGCACTGAGGCGATAGCGCCAGCTGATCCCGCGGGAAATGCTCGGCGGCCTCCGAGATACGCTGTGACAGCCTTTCGAAGCTCTCCAGCGCGCCTGTCTTTGTGCTGATCAGGCCAAGCACGGCGCAGGCCGTCTCCGGCAGATGCCGCAGCGCTTCGAAGCCCCCCGCGCGCTCGGTGTCATATTCGAGCAGCACGTAGCTGAAGCGCTGCAGCCGGGGGAAGAGGAGGGCCGCGATCGGGTCGTAGCCGCCGGCCGAGTGCCAGTGGCCGCGTGCATTGCCGCGGCAGACGTGGACCGAAAAGGTGACCCCTGGCTCGGAGGCGACTTCATCCAGGCGCGATGCGACCTCATCGCAGAAGCGTTCGCGGCTCATGCCGCTGGCGCGAAGGGGGCGCGAGCTTTCCGGATCGATGGCGAAGGTGGCCTCGGGCGCATCGAACTGGATATGGCGGCCGCCGGCCTCGGCCAGGTCATGAACCTCCTGTCTCAGGATTTCCACGACGTCGTCCAGGGCATCGCCCAGGCTCGGGTAGGCGCCGGCCGAAAGCGCAGGGGACCAGGACGCCATGAGCAAAGTCGGGCTGGGGAGGGTCACCTTCACCGGGACCGAGGTCTTGCCGTGCGCGTAGGCGAATTCTTCCAGGGCCTGAGAGTCCCGCCGTCGAAGCTTGCGGGTAATCACCCCTCCGGTCGGTGAAGAGATCTCGAGCGTCGCGGTCCTTCCGGTCTCGCCATGCCACATGCCGCCCCGGCCGATTGGCGTCGGATCCTGGGGCTCGATGCCGTCCACCGACCGGGAAAGCACGTCGCCGAAGGCGAGGCGTCTCTGCTCGCCATCAGTGATGAGCTCGATACCCGCGTCTTGCTGGATCCGGAGCGCGAGATCGACCGCCGCATCCTCGGCAGTCTTGAACTCCGCAGCGTCGATCTCTCCGGCCCGGTAGGCGCGCAGTCGTTCGGCAAGACCCTCCGGCCGCAGCATGGAGCCGACGACATGCGCCTTCAGCAGCGGCATCAGCCCGCCTCCTGCAGATGATCGTGTTCGCCGTGCTTGTGTTTGCGGTAGCGCGCCATGGCGCCGAAGAGGTCGCGGCCGGCGTCCGGACCGAAGTTGGCGCCGAATTCGCGATAGAGGGCGAAGACGTTGGCCACGATCCGCTCCTCGTCGGTCCACCCCTTGAAGGCGTCCAGGGAGATCTCGCGGCCGGCCTCTTCCCAGGACATGCCCGCATCGTAGCGGGCGCGAGCCTCCGAGCGGATGTATTCCAGGTAGGTCTTGAGGTTGCGTACGCCCGACTTGTCGGTGATGGGACCGTGACCCGGAACCACCGTCTCGATGTCCAGGCCCAGCATGTAGTCGCAGGCGTCGATCCAGTTCTGCACCGGTCCGGCCCAGACGATCGGATGCCCCTCGTTGAACAGCAGGTCGCCCGTGAAGACCACACGATCCTGCGGCACATAGACGATGGTGTCGGCCTCGGTGTGGGCCGGCCCCAGGTCGACGAGGCGCACGGTCTTGTCCCCGACCTGAAGCTCGAGTTCCCCCACGAAGGTGCGAGTCGGCGGGGTCACCGTCACGCCGGTGAAGTCGAACTTGCGGCCCATGGTCTCGAACAGGAACTCGCCGCCTTCGCCCATGGCCTGCCAGTTCGTGGTCATGTTCACGAAGTTCTGCGGGTCCATGGCGGCGATGGCCTCCGCCGTCGCCTTGGCGGAGATGAGCTCGGCGTCGGCGACCACTTGATTGCCCAGCACGTGGTCCGGGTTGGAATGGGTGTTGACGAGCCTGCCGATCCGCGCCGCCGCCGGGACGGATCGCTTCATCTCCTCGATCATCTCCGCGGTGATCTTCACCCCCATCAGGGTATCGACGAGCAGCGTCTCGCCACCGCTCTCGATCAGGCCTGCGTTGCTCCAGCCCCAGGTTCCGTCCGGCTGGAGATAGGCCCATCCTCCATTGCCGAGGTCGTGCAGCCCGCGGGTGAACGGCCATTTCGGCATCGCAGTCTCGCCTCCCCTGGTTTTGCAGGACCTTGTTGGTCGGTCTTTCGAGTGATCACAAGTGTCCGTTGCTCGGAAATCCGAAATATCGATTGGTCGTATTCGAAGATCGAATAGTAGAGGGCGATCACGCCTGCTGGACCCAGGCGCAACCTTGCTTCCATACTGCCTGCCTCGATCGAAGGGCTTGATGGAGGGTGGTGCGTGCAGGTTCGGCGGGTGGTGACGGGGCATGACGCCGATGGGCGCGCGATCTTCCTCATGGACGATGAGGTCGAAGAGGGCCGCCTCGGCGCCCAGATATGGTCGACGGCCGAGGTTCCGGCGGACAACCTCGATGAGAGCGATGGCGGCCGGCGCGAGATCGGCATCACGGCGCCGGGCTCGGCGATCCGGGTCATGAGCATCGGCCCGGGCCACCGTTCGCCACTGCACCGCACCCAGAGCATCGACTACGGCGTGGTGCTGGAGGGCGAAATCGACCTGGAACTCGATGACGGAGCGACCAGGACGGTCAGGGCGGGGGACATCGTGGTCCAGCGCGGGACGATCCATGCGTGGGTAAACAACAGCGCTGCGCCTTGCCGGATCGCCTTCATCCTGATCGCGGCCGAGCCGCTGATCATTCGAGGGGAAGCGTTGGAACCCACACATCGTTGACGTTTGAACCCCAAGGAGCCAGCCGGGGGTCAATGCGAATTGTGCCGGAGCATATCTGGTATAGGGAAATCGAATTTCCCCCTGTTCTTGCGAAAGCCTAGCAATTCTCCACAAAGCTCCCGTGGCTGCAAGGTTGCGGGAAGTTGATCCCGCGTGACCTGCGGGACAGCGCAATAACGGGGGAATGTCTTGGGCGAAAGATATCTTGGATTCGCTTCGTTGGGCGCGCTGTTGATGATGTCTGCCGCTTGGCCGCAAGCCACGCGGGCTCAGGCGTCTTCTGCGGCGCCTGCCGCGCAATCTTCGCCCCCGGCCCTGGCCGAAGTCGTAGTGACCGCCGAGCGTCGGGAGCAGAACCTGCAGCGCGCCGCCGTGGCCGTGACGGCGGTCACCGGCCAGCAGTTCACCCAACGCGGCATCGTCAACATCGACCAGCTGACCCAGGCGGTGCCCGCGCTGCAGGCCCAGCAGGGGACCGGGCCGTACACCAACGTCACGATCCGGGGGATCACCACGACGGTGGTGAACGCCTTCGGCGATCCGTCCGTCGCGGTGAATCTCGACGGCGTTTACCTGGCGCGCTCAACCTCGGTCCACGGGCTGTTCTACGACCTGGATCGCGTCGAGGTCTTGAAAGGGCCTCAAGGCACCCTCTACGGCCGTAACGCGACAGGCGGCGCGATCAACGTGGTCAGCCACCAGCCTGACCTCCGGTTCGGCGTGGATCTGACCGCGGAGTACGGCAACTACAACCAGTTCGTGACGTCGGGTGACCTGAACGTTCCGCTGGGGTCCAAGGTCGCCGGCCGGCTGGCGTTCCAGTCGGTGAAGCACGACGGCTACTTTTCCGACGGAACCGGCGACGAGGACCTCCAGGCCGTGCGCCTGTCGCTGCGCGCCGACCCGACGCCGGATCTCAAGCTACTCCTGCGGGGCGACTATGCGCACGAGAACGACCGCGGACCGGGCGTCACCGACATCTGCGGCAGCGCATCGCCCGCCCCGTTCAACTCCGCGCATGGGCTCTGTCCGGCCTCCGGCGGCTTTTACGGCCCCAGCCCCTGGACCAGCATCGTCACGCAATCCCAGACCCTGACGCCGCCCGGGCTCACGCCCTTGCCGAACACCGCATTCAACAAGGGTAGCCATTGGGGGGTTTCGAGCGAAGCCGACTGGCGCATCCTGGGTGGGACACTCACGTTTATCCCGGCCTTCCGTTCGGACGATGTGAGCTTTCTCAGCCCCACCGCCGGCGGAATGATCCGTGAGATCGAGCACTCACATCAGACCTCCGCTGAACTGCGGTTCGCCTCGCGCACCGACCAGCCGCTGCGCTACATCCTGGGCGGCTACATCTTCAACGGCGCCAACAGCGGCAATGCGGTCTACGACGCCCAGTCGGCCGGCGTGAACCCGGTCCAGACCCTGGACGTCTCCGATTTCACCTACGCCTTCTTCGGTCAGGCGACGTGGGCGGTGACCGATCGCTTTCGCCTGGTGGGCGGCGTCCGCTACACATACGAGCGGAAGAAGACCAATTCGTTCAACGCCATCTATACCTACTTCACGCCCCAGTACTTGCCGTTGGTCTCGTCCACGGCCTTCCAGGTCTTCGGGTTCCCGACAGTCGGCTCCAAGTCCTGGGACCAGGCCAATTGGAAGGCGGGCTTCGAGTTCGACCTCGCGCCGAAGTCGCTGCTCTATGCGAACATCTCGACAGGCTTCAAAGCGGGCGGCTTTTACTTCCAGCCGATCCCAGGCGCCCGCAACACCTATGATCCCGAGAATGTGACGGCCTACACCGCCGGCCTGAAGAACCGGTTCCTTGAGGACCGCGTCCAGCTGAACTTCGAGGCCTTCGATCTCGAATATTCGGGCCAGCAGCTCGCCGCCTTGCTGTTCGCCCAGCTCGGGCCTGCGCTCATCCCCTATTTCCCGAACCAGAACGTCGGCAAGGCCCGGATCCGAGGCGGTGAGGTTGAGGGCCAGTTCCTGCTCACCCCGAACACGCTCCTGAGCGCCGATGTCCAGTACATCGACGCCACGTACAGCAGCCTCGTCTATCTGAGCGGCGTGCCGGCGCCCGTCTGCCCTTCGACCTTCGTGCCGCCGCCGAATGGGCCGGTGTTCAGCGTCGACTGCAGCGGCCGGCCTGAGCTCAACACGCCGAATTGGGCGGTCAATCTGGCCGGCGAGCAGACCTTCCCTCTGGCCAACGGCGGCGCAGTCGTCTTGGGCGTGAACACCCGCCACGAGACCTCGCGCTACACGAACATCAGCTATGGGCCCTTCACCTTCGTCCCAAGCTACTGGCGCACCAATGCCACGCTGACCTACAACACCCCGGACCGTCGGTTCAGCATCACCGCTTTCGTCAGCAATATCGAGAACAAGGCGGTGGTCGACGCGGTCGCGACGGGCCTCAACTTCCCGACCATCCCGCTCCTGCCAGCCACCCTGAAGCCGCCAAGGACCTACGGCGTACGCGTCGGGGCGCACTTCTGAACCCTTCCTTCCGGGCCATCTAGGCCAACTCGGCGACGGCCGAATTCCTTGATGAGTCTCGTCCCCGTCGCATGTCGACCCTGAGCGCGGTCGATGCTCGAGCCGACGCGAGATGGCGCGCGCGGTCGAGTCCCCTGGCTCTGACGGCGGAGACTGGGTCGGCAAAGTCGCTGTAAGAGGCGCGGAACACGGTCGCAGTCGCTCAGCGCTACGTGCGAATGAGCCGAGAAAAGTCCGTGTTTGTGGGGTCTTACAGAGGGCCTGCCGACCTCAGAGCATAGTGCTGAAAGTGGGTGGCGGTGCTGTCAGTCCAACGGCAACCGGTCTCCGTCAAGGCGCTGGAAGCCCAAACTCAGCCTGGCTTTAGCTCATGGCTTCGGCTTCCATCTCGAGCTTGATCAGTCGCTCGAGGATCCTGCGCGCGCGCACGCCGCCGCCATCGGCTGGAAGGATAAGGGGCCCCTTTCTCCAGAAGTCGTCCTCACCCATGCGGCGCTGTACCGCCTCGATCATCGGCTGGTCCTCGCTCTCGAACGCCCGGAGGGTGTCCTGCAGGACGAGATCGATGTTCGGCCCCAGTGCGGGGTGGGTGGTGATACTCCAGAAGTAGTGAGTCTTGTAGCGCGTCTCCGGCGTCGCAAAATGTGCCTGCAGGGTGCCAAGGGCCTCGTCCCGCGGCGCCCCGGCGAGCTTGGTCCCGGTATCGATGACGATGGCGCTCGCGGGCCTCCAGTGCACATCCATCCAGCAGTCCGCCAATTCCGCACCGGGGAAGTAGTGCGACCACAGAGCCGGCATTGGCGCGCCCTCGGCCCTCAGGGAAGTGCTCACGCGATCACCGTCGCTCTCAACCGAGAACGCTCCGAAGCGACTCATGTCCTGCGCGATCGTCGAGGCGTGGACATAGTCGAGATGGCTGAGGTCGAGCAGATTGTCGGCCTCGAGCTGGTAGTTGGCGTTCACATGCGTGTAGCCGAAGAACTTCGGGAGCTCGTCCTTCTGAAGGAACCCGAAGTCCGGGATGCAGGCGGGATCGGCGACGGCCGGTTCCCCCATCCAAATCCAGAGGATGTTATGCCGTTCGACGATCGGGAAGGTCCTCAGGGCGGGCCCCTTACGACCCTTCTCAGGATAGCGCGGGTCATCGCAGCCGCCATCGGCGGAGAAGCTCAATCCATGATAGCCGCAGATAACCCGGTCGCCCTGGATCCGGCCCATCGACAGGGGGGCAAACCGATGAGGACACTCGTCCTTCGTGGCCACGGGCGTCCCGTCTTCCTTCCGGAAGAGCAGGACCGGGATCTCGAGCATGGTCCGTGAAACCATGTCCCGGCCAAGGTCGTGCGCCCAACCCGCACAGTACCAGGCGCCGTACAGGAACGCGTTGCGGTCCGATCTCGGGCTCTCCATCGAGCTCCTCCCAGTCAATTATTGACGCCGAGCGGAACGTAGGTCCGTTGGAAATAGATCAGGCCCTGCGCGGACGCGTTCAGGCGGACCTCCAGCACTCGGCCGAAGAACACGTCGTGGGAGCCGCAGCGGTGGCTGCCGATAACCTCGCAATCGACAGCGACGCTCGCGTCGGTGAGCACTGGGCTTCCCGAGCGCAGCGTCGTCCAGCTGCCTGTGGTTGAGAAGCCGATCTCCGCGTCCTTCCCGCTCGTGGCGAACCGGTCCGCGAGCGCCGCGTGGGAGGCCGCCAGCACGTTCACGCAGAACACGCCGTTCGCCTCGATGACCGGATGGGTGCGCGAGGCTCGGCGGACGCAAACCAGCACGGTGGGAGGAGCGTCAGTCACGCTGCAGACCGCGGAGGCGGTCAATCCGCGCCGTCCTGCCCGACCATCGGTGGTCACGACGTTCACAGCCGCGCCGAGCCGCGCCATCGCGCTGCGGAAATCATCCCTCGGGACCGACATCGTGCGCGTCTCGTCCGGCGGCGGAGCCTTAGAGCAGTCCTGGGATGGGTTCGTCGCCAAAGACGATGGCGCCGATCATCTCCAGCGTGCGCTCCTGGCCCGTCCAGTGCTCACACATCGTGATCGCGTCGCGCAGAAGGCGCTCGAGCGGTGAGGTCCGATAGACAGCGCTCGCTCCGGCCGTATCGACCATGAGCTGAACGACTTCGCGCGCGGTCCGAAGCGCGAACTGACGCGACGCAGCGAGGGCGACGCGAGTTTCGCGGCTGGGCTCCCCGTCGCGGCAGATCTCGTCCCACAACTGATCAAGGGTCTGATAGACGTAAGCACGGGCAGCGCCTAACAGCATCTCCGCCTTGGCGACACCGGAGCGGACTCGTGGGACTTCCTTCATCAGGAGGGACTCGCTCGCTCGGGTCCAGTTGGCCTGCCGCTTTTGGCCAGCCATCGTCTTCACGACGTCGATGGCTCGCCGTGCGAGCCCCAGGGGAACGCCTGGCACGTTGGCGAGGAATACGCCCAGCCAGGCGTAGAGCGGCTCTGGCCGCTTTGGACGGCACGTGGGAAACCCAAGAATGATGTGGGCGTCCGGGACGAACAGATCCTTGGCGACGTAGTCGTTGCTCCCGGTGCCGGCCAGTCCCAGAGTTCGCCAGGTATCCAGGATTTCGAAGGACGCGGCCGGCGCCGCCGCCATGATCATCTCGGGGCGACCGTCCACCATGGACATGGTCTCGCCTTCGAAGACTGGGCAGATCGCTGTCACGACGTCGGCGTTGTTGATGTTGCTGCCAAACGGCCAGCGCCCGTTGAGAAGGAAGCCGCCAGGCGCGCGAACCGCCCGGCCCATGGCGCTGCCCGAACCTGCGAAAGAGAAGTCGAGTTCGGAATAGAGGTCGCGCGCCGCAGATTCCTCGAAATATCCGGCGAAGAGGCCGCTATCCGAGCCGATCATGACGCACCAGCCCACCGAAGCGTCACCTCGAGCGTAGATCTCGATGACCTCACACTGCTCGCGGGGCGTCATCTCAGGTCCCCCCCAGGCGCGCGGCATCAGCATCCGGTAGGCTCCGGCGGCCTTGAGCGAGTGCACGAGGTCCGGCGGCAGCCGGCGGAGCTCAGCGATCTCGTCCCCCCTCTCCCGAATCTGCGGCTCCAGCGCCAGCGCGGCCGCCATGATGTCGCCAGCGGTCATTTTCGAGGCTGTGGTCATTGCCTTCGCGGCCGTCAGGGTGTCGCTCATGGTTCCTCCGAACTGCGCTCAAGCGCGCTCGTCGGTCACTCTTAGGGCGCAACCAATGATGCGGGAAATCGATATTCGACATGCAATCATCGGCTACAATTATGATTGCGAGCGTCGCCGAATGCCAACCCGAGCCATTTCCATTTGGTCGGCCAAACTGATAGTCCGGGTCAGAACATGACCGTAGCGAATAAACCTCGATGCGCCCCATCAACCTCGCGGCCTTTGACCTCAACCTACTGGTAGCGTTCGAGGCGCTCTACGAGGAGCGTCACGTCTCCCGCGCGGGCGCAAAGATCGGTCTCAGCCAGCCCAGCATGAGCCACGCGCTGAAGCGTCTCAGAGACACCTTTGGCGACCAGTTGTTCACCCGCGGGCCCGGCGGGATGACGCCAACTGCCCACGCCGTTGAGCTCG
>FTHA01000715.1_pt1 | contig 21788 bp, 21 predicted proteins | sample 1640771 | NCBI WGS metagenome assembly FTHA01 (sample SAMEA3914789, study PRJEB12502) | metagenome | biome: forest; material: soil | place: Canada | collected 2011-07-03 | depth 0.3 m | reverse complement strand
TTCAGCGCGGGCCTCTTCCAGGATCGCCCGGCGGGAGACGACGATATTGCCGCGCGGCCGGTCCATCTTGAGGATGGCGAAGGGCTGTTCCTTGCCCATGAGGGGGCCCACGTCGCGAACGGGCCGGATATCCACCTGCGAGCCCGGCAGGAAGGCCGAGGCGCCGCCGAGGTCGACGGTGAAGCCGCCCTTCACGCGACCGACGATCGAGCCGGACACCGGCTCGTTGCGTTCGAACACCGCTTCGAGGCGGGTCCAGGCTTCTTCGCGGCGGGCCTTCTCGCGGCTGATCACCGCCTCGCCCATGGCGTTCTCGACGCGTTCGAGGAACACTTCCACGGTGTCGCCAACGGCGACCGGCTTGGAGCCGCCGTCGGACCCGGCGCCGAATTCCTTCAGCGACACGCGGCCTTCGGTCTTCAGACCCACGTCGATGACGGCGAAGTCCTTTTCGACCGCCACCACCTTGCCCTGGACCACGGTGCCTTCGTGGAAGTCGCGTCCGCCGAGGGACTCATCGAGGAGGGCCGCGAAGTCCTCCCGGGTCGGATTGAAGCTCATGTCGTCAGCCATGCTGTCTTGGTCTCTCTTTCGAATGGAAACAGGGCCGCACGCGCCGCTCATGGCGGAACGCGCGAAACCCTTCGCGTTGATCTGGAATTGGCGTCGCCGATGGTCGCTCGGGGTTCGATGTCCCCGGCGCAAATTCCCGCAGCTGTCGAGATCTGGCGCGGTTGGATTAGCCCTGTCGGGATATTTCCCAACGGGCGCGCGCTTCCTCGACGATCCGGCGGGCCGCATCGGCGGCCTCGGATATACTCATAGATGTCGTGTCGAGCAAGGCGGCGTCGTCAGCCATCGCCAATGGAGCGGCGGCGCGCCCGCTGTCGCGCTCGTCGCGGCGGCGGATGTCGGCCAGGATATCGTCATAGGCCACCGCCTCGCCCTGACCGCGCAGCTGCTTGAAACGCCGCTCGGCGCGGACCTCCGGCGACGCGGTCACGAACAGCTTGGCCGGCGCCTCGGGAGCGATCACGGTGCCGATGTCGCGGCCGTCGATGACCGATCCGGGCGTTTGGGCGGCGAACCTCTGCTGGAAGTCCTTGAGCGCCGCGCGCACGCCGGGGTGGGCGGCGGCCTGGCTCGCGGCTTCGCCCGCCTCGCGGGTGCGGAAGGCCGGATCGCTCAGGTCCGCGGGGTCGAGCGCCTTGGCCGCCGCTTCCGCCATCGTCGGATCGGCGGGGTCGCCGCCATGGCGCAGCACGTTCACACCGACGGCGCGGTACAGTAGGCCGGAATCCAGCACGGGCAGGCCATAGGCGCGGCCGAGGCCGTCGGCGATGGTGCCCTTGCCCGAGGCGGCCGGGCCATCGATGGCGATGACGAATCCCTGGGTCATCAGCCCTCCCCAATGTCCGCGCCAAGGCCGCGCATGAGCGCGGAGAACCCCGGGAAGCTGGTCGCGATCATGTCGGGCTCGTCCACATGGATGGGCGAGTCGGCCGCCAGGCCCAGCACCAGGTGCGCCATGGCCACCCGGTGGTCGCCGTGGGTTTCGATGGTCGCGCCGCCGCGGACGGCGTGATTGCCGCCCAGGCTCCCGGTGACGATCATCCCCTCCGGCTCTTCCTCGACCAGGACGCCCGAGGCCTCCAGCCCCGCGACCATCAGGGCCAGGCGGTTGCTCTCCTTGACGGTCAGCTCGGCCAGGCCGCGCATCGTGGTCCGCCCTTTGGCGAAGGCCGCGGCCACCGCCAGGATGGGATATTCGTCGATCATCGACGGCGCGCGCTCAGCCGGCACGTCGACCCCATGCAACTGGGAGGACCGGGCAGTGATGTCGCCGACCGGCTCGCCGCCCTGTTCGCGCGGGTTCGAAACGACGAGGTCCGCGCCCATCTCGCGCAGGGTCTGAAACAGGCCAGTCCTCAGCTCGTTCAGCAACACCCCCTCGACGGTGACGTCCGATCCCGGGACGATCAGGGCCGCCACCAGGGGAAAGGCCGCCGAGGACGGATCGCCGGGGACGTGGATCATGCAGCCGGTGAGGACCTGGCCGCCGGCCAGGGTGATGACGCGGCCGTCCGGGCCGTCGACGGTTTCGACTTCCGCCCCGAAGGCCGTGAGCATCCGTTCGGTGTGGTCTCGCGTGCGTTCAGGCTCGACCACCTGGACACCGCCTGCGGCGCGCAGGCCGGCGAGCAGCACCGCCGATTTCACCTGGGCGGATGGGACTGGCAGGCGATAGCTGATGTGCTTCAGAGCGCCGCCGACGAGGGTCAGGGGCAGTCGCCCGCCCTCCCGGCCCAGGCACCTGGCGCCCATCTGTTCCAGGGGAGCGGTGATCCGCCGCATGGGCCGGCGACGCAGGGAGGCGTCACCCGTGAGGCTGACCGCAATGGGAAAGGCCGCCGCCGCGCCCATGGTCAGGCGCGCGCCGGTGCCGGAATTGCCGAAATCCACCACGTCCTCGGGCTCAAGAAGCTCGCCGGCGCCGATCACCTGCCACTGCCCGCCGCCCAGATGGGCGACCTTCGCGCCGAACGCCGCCATGGCCTTGGCGGTCCTGAGCACGTCGTCGCCCTGCAGCAAACCCTCGATGGAGGTTTCCCCAAACGCCAGCGCGCCGAGGATCAGGGCCCGATGAGAAATGGATTTATCGCCCGGTGCGCGGATGCGGCCCTGGAGCGCGCCGGAGGCACGGCTCATGAGGGTCGCGGCGTTCATGACAGGGGCGGTCCTCGGCTGGTCCCGGGATCGGGCGGGGATTGCTTTTGACAGCGGCAGGGACGCGTGGCAAGTGAGCCGCCGCTTTCGCCGCCTTGCAACAAGGGTGTTCAATCTTGGCCAATCCCGAACTGGGCCAAAAACAGATCTGCCCGAACTGCGCCGCCAAGTTCTACGACTTGACGCGTCGTCCGGCCGTCTGCCCGAAGTGTCAGACCGCGTTCGATCCTGAGGAAGCGGTGCGTAACCGCCGCATCCGCACTCGCGCGCCCGATTACGAGAGCGACGAGGAAAAGGAAGAAAAGGTCGTCGAGGAGGTCGAAGGCTTCGAGGAGGAAGCCGACGAGACTCCGGAGATCGACCAGGCCGCCGCCGTCGAGCCGCTCGAGACCGACGATGACGCCGAAGATGTCGAGGGTGGAGTGGTGGCCCCGCCCGCGGAAGACATCGGGGTCGATTTCGCCGAGGAGGCCGACCTCGAAGGCGCCGCCGACGATGAAGTGCCCTTCCTCGAAGACGAGGACGAAGAAGACTTCGGCGACGACGACATCGAAGGTCTGCCTGGCGAGGACGAGGAACGCGAGCCCTGAGGCTCGCGGCCCTCGCGCCGATCCAGAGCGCGCTCCGCAAAAGTGGACCCCGGTTTTGCGGTAAGAACGCGCTCAAGCTCCAGGTCAGAACGCCTCGCGCAGGACCTGCGCGAGGACGGCCGTCGGGCCCGCCAGGGCCTCGGGCTGGAATCCAGTGAAGCCCAGCATCAGGCCGGCGCGAGGCTTTGTGTCGAGATAGAGCCGGCTGATCGCCCTGCAGATGACGCCGCGCGCGCGGGCCGCCTGCTCGAGCGCCACATCCGACATTCCATCCGGCAGCCAGACCACGAGGTGATTGCCCTGGTCAGGCGGCCGGAACGCCAGCCGTCCAGGCCCGACCTGGCGGTCGAGTTCGTCCATCAGGGTCGCCTGCGTGCGGCGGTAGAGCAGCCGCATGCGCCTGAAATGAGCGGCCAGGTGGCCTTCGGCCATGAAATCCGCGAGCACGATCTGGTTCAGGGTCGGCGGCTGGCGGTCGGACAGGTGCCGGGTATTGACGAAGTCGGCGACCAGGGACCTTGGAACCACCGCATAGCCGATGCGCAGCCCGGGAAAGAGCGCCTTGTTCAAGGTGCCCACGTAGATCACGCGCTCGCTTTCATCCAGACCCAGGAGCGAGGCGAGGGGGCGGCCCTTGTAGCGTAGCTCGCTGTCGTAATCGTCCTCCAGGATCCAGGCGTCCGCTCGCCTGGCCCAGGCCAGGAGCTCCCAGCGGCGGGCCATGGAGAGCACCGCGCCGGTGGGGTACTGGTGTGAGGGCGTGACCACGGCGGCGCGGGCGCCCTTGGCGCGGCGCAGGCCCTCGGCGACGTCGATCCCCTGTTCGTCGACCGGTATCGGTCGCGGTTTCAGCCCTGCCGCGATCAGGCCGCGGTAGGTCATGCCGTAGCCGGGGTCCTCGACCCAGACGTCATCGTCGGGCCTCAGCAGTGTGCGGACCGCCAGGTCGATGGCGTGCTGGGTGCCGGAGGTGATCAGGACCTGGTCAGCCTCGCAGCGCACGCCACGGGCGGCCCGCAGATAGGCGCAGACCGCCTGCCTCAGTTCCGGCAGGCCGCGCGGATCGGTGTAGCCGAAATGCCGGGGGTCGAAGGCGCGGACCGATCGGTGGGTGAGACGCCGCCAGGCCTGCGCGCCCCGGCCGTCGATCAGGGCCAGACCCATGACAAAGGGACGCTGGCTCCAGGCGGCGCCATCGGAGGGGACAAGGGGCCCGAGCAGATGGTCGGGGTCGGGGCCATAGGCGCCGCCCGGCTCCTGGGGGAGAGGCGCGGCGCGCGGCCGCACCGCGAACGGCTCGGGCAGGTCGTCGGCGACGTAGACGCCCGATCCCACCCGGCTTTGCAGCCAGCCTTCCGACACGAGCTGGTCGTAGGCCGACACCGTGGAGGTTCGCGATACGCCGAGCCGGGCTGAAAGGTCCCGCGTCGCCGGCAGACGGGCGCCCGGCGCCAGGGCGCGGGTCACGATCGCTTCGCGGACCTGCTGATAGATCTGCCGGAACAGCGGGACATCAGCGCCCCGGTCGATCCGCCACCCATGCATGTCCGCCCAGCCGCCGTCCACCGCCGCCCCTCCAGATTGGCCTTATTAGTTCGCTGAAATTGGCCATTTAGCAAAGGCCGATTTGACCTTAAGCGCCAGCCATGGACCAGACGCTCATCCACTCCGACGCCCACGGTGGCCTGCCGGTCGGTTTCGACGTACCCGGATGGACGCCGCGCGCCCGGCCCGCCGATACGCCCATGTCAGGCCGGTTCTGCCGGGTCGAGCCGTGGGACCCGGACCGTCATCTGGCCGGTCTGCACCGGGCGTTCGCCGAGGACGACGGCCGGATGTGGACCTATCTGCCGTGGGGGCCGTTCGCCGACGTCGCGGCCCTTGCCGACACGATCGAACAGACCGCCGGAGTGTTCCAGCGCTTCGTCATCGCACCGGCGGACACGGGCGAGCCCCTGGGTTCGGCCAGTTACATGCGGCACGACCTGGACTCCGGATCGGTGGAGGTCGGCGCGGTGCTCTTTTCGCCGCGGCTGCGGCGGACGCCGATCGCCACCGAGGCCATGGCCCTGATGATGCGCCGGGTCTTCGCCGAGCTCGGTTACCGCCGCTATGAATGGAAGTGCGACGCCCTGAATGCGAGATCGCGGGCCGCGGCGCTCCGGCTGGGATTCCAGTTCGAGGGCGTATTCCGCCAGGAGCGCGTCATCCGAGGCCGCAACCGTGACACGGCCTGGTTCTCCATGATCGACAGCGAGTGGCCGGCGCTCTCAAGGGCGTTCGACCGCTGGCTGGCAGCCGATAATTTTCATGCGAACGGCGAACAGCGCCTGGGCCTGAGCCCCTTGATCGAACAGGAGCGGGGCCGTGACTGACGCCAGCGCCTATGCGCCCACGGCGCGCACCACGCCGAGTCGCAAGCCGGACCGGGCCCGCTACGACACGGCCTGCGTTCACGCCATCCTGGACGCCGGAGTGATCTGCCACATCGCCTACGTCGAGGACGGTCTGCCGATGGCGGCGCCCACGATCTACTGGCGCGAGGGCGCGGCGGTCTACTGGCACGGATCGCGCCAGAGCCATGCCTTGCAGGCCATGGCGGCCGGTGCGCCGGTCTGCTTCACCGTCGCCCACCTGGACGGCCTGGTGCTGGCCCGCTCGGCCTTCCGTCATTCGGCGAACTACCGATCGGTGGTCGCCTTCGGACGCCCGCGCGTCATCGAGGGCGAGGCGCGCAAGCGCGCGGCGATGAGGGCCATGATCGAGCGCCTCTATCCGGGGCGCTGGCCGCATATCCGGGGGCCCAGCCGCGCGGAACTCGCCGCCATATCGGTGCTGCGCCTCAATCTTGAGGCGGTTTCAGCCAAGGTCCGCGAGGGACCGCCGATGGACGCGGAACGGGACTATGACCTGCCGGTCTGGGCGGGCGTGGCGCCCCTGTCGCCGCGGGTCGGCGAACTTGAGCCCTGCGCCAGGCTGATCGCGGGGATTCCCCCGCCAGATCAGATCGCCTCCTGGACGGGCCCTGATCGTCGAGGGACGACGCCGAATTCACTGTGAGGCCAGTTCCGCAAAGGCGTATTTGTGGACATGACCTGAGACAGGGGGCTGGCATGATGCTCGACGACTGGCGGCGCATGGGCATGGTGTGCGGGGCGATCACCCTGGCGGTCACCGTCGCGGCGGCGGTCTCGAAGGCCCAGACGCCGGCGCCGACCGAGGCGCTCTACACCTCAGATGGCCGGTTGAACCTTCCCAAGTCCTACCGGACCTGGGTCTACCTCTCGTCGGGCCTGGACATGTCCTATGTCGAGGGCGCGGCGAGCGCGGGCATGTCGATGTTCGACAACGTCTTCGTCAATCCGGAAGCCTATGCGGCCTTCCAGAAGACCGGGACCTGGCCCGACAAGACGGTGATGGTGCTCGAGGTCCGCAAGGGCGTTCAGAACGGCTCGATCAACAAGCGCGGCCGCTTCCAGACCGACGTCTTGGGTGCGGAGGTCCACGTCAAGGACACCGCACGATTCAAGGGCGGCTGGGCCTTCTTCGGCTTCGACGGCGATGGGCCGGGCCAGCTGTTTCCGCAGTCCGCAGCCTGCTACAGCTGCCATCGAGAGCACGCCGCGGTGGATACGACCTTCGTGCAGTTCTACCCGACCCTGCTGCCCATCGCGCGCGCCCATGGCACGTTCAGTGACGCCTATCGGGCGGACGAGGCGGCGGCCAAGGCGATCCCCGCCTCAGCCCCGCACCCCTAGGCAAGCCTGGATCAGGCGGACTTGGCGCCAGGCGTCACCCCGCCGGACTGGAACAGCTTCAGCATCCGCGCCCAGCCGTCCTGGGCCGCCTGAGCGTTGAAGCTCTCGCGGTAGTCGGCGTGGAAACCGTGGCCCGCGTCGGGATAGGTGATCAGCTCGCCGGCCTTGTGATGTGCGACGAGGGCGTCTCGCATGGCCTGCACGTCGGTCTGGGAAATGCCCTGGTCCTTGCCGCTGTAGAGTCCGAGCACGGGCGCATGCAGGTCGCCCACGACATCCAGCGGCCATGGCCGCTGCTCGGGCGGCGGCGCGCCCGGCGCGGGAGCGGAGCCCCTCAGTCGGCCGTACCAGGCCGCGCCAGCCTTGAACTGCGGGAAGCGCGCGACCGACATCCAGACCACCGATCCGCCCCAGCAGAAGCCGGTGATCGCCAGGCGGTCCTTGTCCACGAAGCCCTGGCGGCCGAGCCACGCCAGGGTCGAACCGACGTCGCCCTCCACCTGCGCATTGGTGGCGGTCGCCACGATCGGCATGATCTTGGCGAAGTCCGTGAGCGGGGCCGGGTCTCCTGCGCGGAAGAAGAACGCCGGGGCGATGGCGACTTTGCCGAGCTTGGCCAGGCGCCTGGCGATGTCGCGGATGTATTCGTGAATGCCGAAGATCTCGGAGACGACGATGACCGTCCCGTAGCGGCCGGGGGCGGCGGGCCGGGCGACATAGGCCGGCATCTGCTTGCCGTCTTCGGTGGGGACCAGCACCGTGTCGGCGACGAGGCCGTCGGTGTCGGTGTGGACCGGTTCGGCGTCGGCGGAAAATGCGGCGAGCGCATAGCCGGCGAAGAACAGGCCGGCCAGGCCGCGGCGGGTGTGGGCGAAATCCTACGGCGCGGAGCCTTCGGGGCGAGTGAGCGTGACCATCTGAGCAATGCCCTCGTCTGTCCTTCGGCCCCTCAGACCATGGTGCGGCGGCTCCGGGATGGAGTCAAAGGCCGAGCGGCCGGGGGCGGCGAAGGGTCAGGTTGATCCGACCGCCGCCGTCCACGATCCGCGACGAGCCCGGCAAGATCCGGTCGACGCCGTGGAACCACAGGCGAGCGGCGCCGGACAGCAGGCAGGCGTCGCCCGACGCCAGCCGCAGGGTGCGGGTGGGGTCGCTCCGCTTCGGCCCGCCCAGCCTGAAGAGCCCGGTGTCGCCCAGCGATAAGGAGAGCACCGGAAACGTGAAGTCCGCCTCGTCCCGGTCCTGGTGCAGGCCCATGCGAGCGTCCGCGTCATAGACATTGACCAGGCAGGCGTCGGGCGGCCCCTGCGCATCGGCGAGGCGGTCCCAGAGATCGAGCAGCCGGACCGGAATCGGTGGCCAGGGCCGGCCGGTTTCGGGATGCAGCGCCTCGTAACGATAGCCGCGGGAATCGGTGATCCAGCCCAGGGGGCCCAGGTTGGTCATGCGCACGGACATGGGTCTGCCGCCGGGCGTCACCGGCCGGAACAGCGGGGCGTCGCGCTCGGCTGTCAGCACGTCGGCCGCCAGGGCTCGCTGGGCGGCCTCGTCCAGGGCGGCGGGGAACAGCTTGAAGCCCTCGTGCTGCATGGATGTGATCCTAGACTGCCGGCGCGCCTCAGGTCAGGGGGCGAGACGCTGGACCGCGTCGGCGGCCTCATCCGGATGTCGAAGACGCAGGACCTTAAGATGGGCGAAGGCCTCATCGGCGATCATCTGTTCATACGCCGCCCGTCGGCGCTTCCAAGTCGACCAGGCCCAGCGGATGGGGTGGCTGGCGTGCAGCCATTGGCGCCAGGTCTCGCGGTTGCCGGCCCAAAGCTCCCGCTGGTCCAGGACGCGCGCGAGGGAGCGGCCGATCACGCGCGCCATGATCACCGGCCGGTCATAATCGAGCCAGACCAGGTGTGTGGCGCGGCTCCAGATCATGTCTCGGACCAAGCCATAGTTCCCATCCGTCACCCACGCCGCCGCGCTCGTGGCCGCGTCGACCCGGCGGACGAACTCATCTGGATCGTGGCAGTTGAGGTCGCGCCATCCCGCCTGCCAGTTGATGGCGTCCAGCTCGACGAACGGCAGGGCGAGTCGCGCCGCCAGGCTCCGCGCGAGCGTTGTCTTTCCCGATCCCGACGTGCCCACGACGGCGATGCGCATGACGTCTCCGAAGCAGGGTGATCGCAGGCCCGCGGGCGGTCGGCAAGGCGCCGCGCCATTCCGTCGGGGCCGCGCCCGCGCGTCATGTCCTTGCGGGTCTTGATTTAGGCCCGGGTGTGCTCCTAGCTCCACGGATGGCATCCAGGACGGAGCTCAAATCCGCCGTAGCCTCGGCCCTCCGCGACCAACGGCTGTCGGACGCCATCCCGCATGTGAAGGAACTGCTCGCGGCCACCCCCGAGGCCGGCTGGCTGTGGGCCCTGCTCGCCCGTTGTTCGATTGACGCGGGCGAAGTGGACTTTGCGGCCTGCCTGCGGGCGGCGGAATTTCCCCTCGACCTCAAGAGCAGCATCGGGGTGGCCAACGCGCTCGTGTTTGTTCCGGGAGAGCTGGCCATCGGGGCGCTCAGGGGACTTCACGCGCAGCATCCAGGCGTCGCGACCCAATTGGCGGTGGCCCTGTGGAAGCATGGCTGCCTGGACGAGTCCGGGCGCATCTGGCGGGAGCTGCTGGAAGAGAAGCCATCCAATCTGACGGCTCGCGAATACCTGGGCCGAATCCACCAGCCAGGAACGCATCCCCGCATCGCGATTGTCGGGAATTGCCAGGCCTACGGCGTCGCGGACTGCCTTCGCAGGATGTATCCGTCGGCATGGTTGGCCGCATATTCGTGGCTTGATTTCGCGACAACACATCAGCGTTCAGCGCTGATGAAAGAGCTGTCCACATACGATATCGTGTTGTCGCATGAGGAGAACAAGTATTGGAAAGCCGACCCAGCCACTTTTCCAGCCAAGCGCCTGGTCAAGTTTCCACGATTGGCTTTCACCGGTTTTCAACCTGACCTCCTGCCCTTCGGTAAGGTCCATTTTCCGCGGCCCCACTCCTTTTCAGGCTGGCACTCCCAGATCATCCTGGGAGGGTGGCGGCTTGGGATTTCCACTGAACGCGTGGAAGATCTGTTCAATTCATATGTCTACGGCGCACTGGGCTACTTCGATGAGTTCGGCCTCGCCATGGCGTTCCAGTCCGAGGAATTCGAGACCAGCGGCGTGCGGGTCACCCTTCCGTCCGGCCCGTTCATGCACGTTCCCAATCATCCGAACATGGCGGCGATCTGGGCCGTCAGTGAAGGCGTATGCGCGGCCCTCGGCGTCCGTCCGGAACCCTCCGAGCCCCCATCGGATCAGCAGGCCCGCCGAACCGTCTGGCCCCTATATCCGGAAATCGGCAAGCGCCTGGGCCAGGACGGCTCGCTGGTCTTTCAGACCGAAACCGGACAGTCATGGGGCCTGCGTCAGGTGATCGACGACGCCTTCGATCTCTACAGCCAGACCAGCGGGACGGCTTTCACCAATCTGGTGGAAGAACCCACGCGGAAGCTCAAAAGCATTCTGGCCTGAGGCGCCATCGCGCCGCCCGGTCCGCCGTGATTGACGCATCCGTCCCCTGGTGCTGGAAGTCGACCGCGCGGCGACCACGGGGAGCTCCATGAATTCGACCAGGATTCCAAATTCTGTACTGAGCCGCGTCGTCTGGCAGACCCTGCTGGACGAGGCCGCCTATCGGTCGAAATACAGCCAGGCCGAGTTCTTCAGGAAGGTCGACTCGCTCGAGGAATTGAGATCGCAGTCGCCGATCGACACGGGCTCAATCCCAGCCTCTTCCGCCTGGCTGCTCTATTGCGCGGTCCTCTATTTCAAGCCCACACGCATTGTGGAGATCGGCACTTTCATCGGGAAGTCCACGATGTCGATGGCCCTGGGAGCGGACGCCGCGCGCGGGCCTTGCGAGATCCATACCTGCGATTCCAAGAACGACTTCGCCCTGCCCGACCTCGCCCTGACGCCGATCGTCCATTATCGCAAGACCACCAGCGGGGGTATGTTGCAGTCGATGTGTCAGGAGGATCCGGTCCGGCCGGTCGACTTCGTCAACATCGACGGCCACCTCCGCGCCGAGGACTTCCCTCCTATGAGAAGATTGCTCAGCGCCGACGCGATTATCGCGCTCGATGACTTCCACGGAGTCGCCAAGGGCGTGTCCAACCTGATCAAGATCAAGGAAGGCGGCCTCGCGCCGAACCACGTACTGATCTACCCCTGCCCGGCGGACTTGCTGGCGACCCAGCACTTGCACGACTACTCCAGCGTTGCGTTGCTGGCGCCCGCGCAACGGGTGCAGTTCACGACCCTGGCCGACACGCCTTCGGTGCTATCGGCGCCGATCTAGACGGGCCCCTCAGCCCAGACGCCATCGAGGCTGGGGAGGCGGCGGATTGCGTTCCGCCGGCCGGCCCGCCGCCGAAACCATGCTAACGAGACGCCGCACCATCAACGGAGGACGAATTTGGCCCGGGAGACAGTCCAACCCACCGTCGCCCCATTCGAACGGATCATTCCGATAGAGACGCCCGATGGCGCTCTTGTGAGCGATTTCTCCTCGACCAGTTGGTGGACCTCGCTGATGGCCCACATGGGCGGCGATCCAGCCGATCAGGCAGGGGCGATCACGCTGGACCCCTTCCTCGACGAGGAGCACCACACCTTCTATGGCCGGCCCTGGATTCTCGGCAGGCTGTATTTCGACACGCTCCTGCGCGCGGGCCTGCGACCGGACGACAAGGTGCTGGACATAGGCTGCGGTGCCGGCCGCGTCGGCGTCTGGTTGATTCCCTACCTCGACGCTGGCGGCTATTTCGGCTGTGACAACCACCTTCGAAGCCTGGTTGCGTTCGCCGGGTATGAGAGCGCCCTGTTCAATCTGTTTCCGAAGCGGCCGCGCCTGCTGCTGTGCGACGACTTCGCCGTCGGGGCGTTCGCGACCAAGTTCAGCGTGGTGCTGGATTTCTTTGTGACGGAACACGTCGCGCCAGATCGCCGCGAAACGGCCTACAAGAATATCGCAGCCGCTTGCGCCCCAGGCGCCCGGCTTTTTATGGTCCAGCCGCCGGATCTGGGATTGGCCAGGATGGCGGAGCTGGGTTTCGAACTGGTGGATCAGCAGGACGTGACCTATCCGATCCTGACCCGTACCGCGCGCGCCATCCGCTTCACGGATCCCTGGCACGAATTCAGGTTTGTCGGGATTTGACGACGCAGCAACGTGCACCCAGGCGGCAAGGCTCGCATGACTGACAGCGTTCTAGACAGGGAAGCCATCCGCCGGTCGCGGCAGCGGCTTCTGCTGGCCGACTACCATGCGCATATGCTTGCGGCGAAGCAGGACGTCCTCGGCCAGCGAGCGGCCCTGGGCGAGGCCTACCTCAAAGACCATGTGGATCAGGATCCGGGCGACCTGATCGCCCGCGACGTGGCGATCGCAACCTCCGACCAGGCCGCGTTGCCACTGGTCCGGGCGACGATCCGCGAGGCCCGGGGGCGCATCGCCGAGGGCCTGAAGCATCCGGTCTTCGCCAAGGGCAGTCTGGAGTACATCGCCTTCGGAGACGCGTTCGGCGAGGACTCGGCGGCGGTGCAGTGGGCCTGGTCGCCGGAGGTGCTGTGCCCGGTCATCCGCTATTTCGGCATGCTGCCCGTATTGGCGGACATCGTCATCACCCGCGCTACGGCGACGGAATTGCTGACCGAAACCTCGCACATGTACCATGCGGACCCTGACGACATCACCCAGATGAAGGTGTTCCTGCATCTGACCGACGTGGTCGCCGAGGGCGGACCCTTCCACGCTTTGCCCGCCAATCTTTCTGCGGTCGTCGGCGAGTCGCTGGCCTACCCGCGCGGCCGGATCATGGACGAAGACGTGGAAAAGGTGGTCGGCCGGGGGCGTACGGTGGCCTCCGTCGGCCCGCCGGGCACGGTCACCTTCTGCGATACGACCCGATGCTACCACTTCGGAGGCCGGCCAGGGCGTGCGGGCGGGCCCATCCGTGAACTCCTCATCGCGCGGTTCATCCTGCCGACCAGCACCCTGTTTCCGCAGTTCGAGGGCGACGGGCAGGCGGACCGGATGATGTCGCTGCTCCAGCCCAAACCGGGCGACGCGACGTGGAACGCGTTTATCGGATCCACACTGGTCTGAAGCCAGGGCGCGCCTGGCGAGCGGCGCAGCGCCTGTCAGCCCTGCTCTTCAGCGGCCACGATGGGATAGAGGTCCTCCAGGCGCTGACGGAGGATCTCGTTCGAGCCCGTCAGGTCCCGCCGGGCGATCAGCGCGGCGACGGCGGCCAGGCTTTCCAAGTCCCGATCCCGATGCACCACCGACCGATCCGTGTAGTGGACGAAACGCACATCGGCCAATTCCTCCGGAAACCTCTTTTCGAACAAGGGGTCGTTCGGGAAGTTATACCGATGAGGGATCGAGATGGCCGGCAGTTCATGCTTCTGGATGCTCAGCGTCAATGCGACCTGGAAGCGTTTGTTGGTCGTGATGTTCGCGGCGGCGAAGTCATCGGCGGCGATCATTTCGCCGCTGATCTTGTCCGCCATCTGAAAGGGGGCGATGACCATGGCGAAGTTGTAGTAGGCAGGCGAAAGCCGATCGTTCGGGTTGTCGTCGCCGGGCAACAGGTTCCAGCCGGGGTGTTCGTAGATCAGAGGCGCGGGCGCCACGCCGTACCCCTCGAACAGTTTGCTCCACAGCACCGCGGGCGGCTCTTTCGGCGTGCCAAAGGGTTGCCTGTGGGCGATCACGCCCGCCACGGCGGGGAAGACGTCCAGTTGGGCGATGAGATCCGAGAAGTCTCCCGTGAAGAGAATATCGTTATTGATGAAGGAGACATACTTGCGGCCGCCATGCTGTCGAAACAGCTCCCTGGCGTTTTCCCAGTACCCGTCACGCTGAAAGGCGTCCCGGCTCACCCATCTCCAGGTGATCGGATAGAGCGTTGACCACGGCTCGGCTTCATAAAGATTGTAGGGATCGACATCGCCCCCAACGCAGACAACGATTTCATAGTCGACGCCCGCGCCGCCCAAATGCTCAAGTGAAGCAGCGATGAAGTGCACCCGCCGAAGCAGCGCGGGGTAGGGGCTGATCGCGATCCGAAACTCGACGCCATTCTTCACCGTTCGGAACTCCTGATGAATTGCAAGCAAGGCTGAGCGCACGCCAACACAGGCGCCGAAGCTCGACCGGCCCCCAGCCGCCCGCGCGGTCGAGGCTTATCACCTCCCGCCCAGGTCAAGGCAAGGCGCTCGGACCCGCGGTGTCAGCCATTGCGGCGACCGCGCACGCCGACGGGAACACCCTCGACTCGGCGCGATGCCGGAAGCGTGGCGCCGGTTCGGATTATGCGCGAGGATACAGAGTCGGGCGCATTCTGGCGGACGCTTGCGGCGCTGATGGAGGGGCGTCGCCGGCGTCATTGTGTCGGGCGCAATTCGCCGTTGAGGCCAGGCGCCGCCAGCCTGAAATCCAAGCCCTGGGGTGCAGGCTGAATGTCGAATGTCGTGATCTTCGGAACGGGGCAGTGGGCAGAGCTAGCCCACTTCTACTTCACCCACGACACCGCGCACGAGGTGGTCGCCTTCACTGTCGATCGGCCCTACTTCACCGAGCCGACATTCAAGGGGCTGCCCGTCGTCCCCTTTGACGACATCACCCAGCACTACCCGCCGTCCGCCGCGATGTTGTTCATCCCGATCAGCTTCAAGCGCATGAACCATCTACGCGCCGATCGCTACCATCAGGCCAAGGCCTGGGGCTACCAACTGGCGAGTTATGTCAGCAGCAAGGCCACGACTTGGCCAGGGTTTCAGTGCGGCGACAACTGCTTCATTCTTGAAGATAACACAATACAGCCGTTCGTTAGTATTGGCAGCAACGTAATCATGTGGAGCGGGAACCACATAGGTCACCACTCGACCATCATGGACCATGTGATGATAACCTCCCACGTGGTCGTTTCCGGATGCTGCGTCATCGGCGAATACAGTTTTCTGGGCGTGAATTCGACGATCCGTGACGAGACCACCGTCGCACCGGAGACCCTGGTCGGAATGGCTGTCCCGATCCAGGCCGACACCAAGGCGTTCGAACTCTATCGCACCCAGGCCACCGAGCCGGCGCGCATCAGGAGCGATCAGATTCGCAGTCTCTCCCACAAGTCGCGGGGCTGACCATGCGGTGGCGCAAGAACGGCCTGATCTTCAATGCGACCGGTCAGCACGAGTGGATGTCCCACCACGCGAGCATGCCGACCGCTGACAGGATTGATGCCGAGACTCTGAGGATATATTTCGGTCCAAGGACGTCCAAGGGAAAGACCGTCACGACTTTTCTCGACGTCTCCGCCAATGACCCGACAAAAGTTCTCTATGTTCACGACCGGCCTATACTCGAGTCCGGCCGGTTGGGAGCATTCGATGACAGCGGCGCCATGCCCTCTATGGTCGTCGATCATGGGGGATTGAAGTACCTATACTATATAGGCTGGAATGAAGGCGTAACGGTCCCTTACCGGAACTCGATCGGCCTGGCGATCAGCCGGGATGGCGGCGTCACCTTTGAGCGCGCGTTTGAGGGGCCGGTGGTGGATCGGACCCGGCTTGAACCGTTCTTTTGCGCCACGCCCTTTGTCATGGTCGACAACGGCGTCTGGAAGATGTGGTATGCGTCGTCCACTGGGTATCTTCCGGTAGACGGCAGAATAGAGCCTGTATATCAGGTAAAATATGCTGAATCTGCAGACGGTATTGAATGGAAGAGAAACAATACAATTTGCCTGGACTATAAATTCGCCGGAGAGGCCAATGCGAGGCCGACGGTCGTAAAGGAAGGCGACCTATTCCGGATGTGGTATTGCGCCCGCGGGTCGGTGAACTATCGCTCCGACAAGCAGCAGAGCTACCGAATCGGCTATGCCGAATCCACCAATGGCGTCGACTGGACCAGGATGGACGACCTGGTTGGAATAGATCGGTCGGAGACGGGCTGGGACTCGCTGATGATGGCCTATCCCTTCGTCTATGAGCATGGCGGCCAGAAGCACATGCTGTATTGCGGAGACGGTTTCGGGGAGACGGGATTCGGCGTTGCGACGCTCGTGGAAGACGATCGCCAGGGCCCTCGATTGAAGACATGACAGCCAAGCCCAGGATACCGGTCGCAAGGCCGCTGCTTCCCTCTTTGGAAGTGCTCGGCCCCTATATCGCGCGCATTGACGCCAACCGGTGGTACTCGAACCACGGTCCGCTCTGTGTCGAGTTTGAGGCGCGCCTGGCCGAGCGATTCGGCCTGCCGCCGGACTGCGTGACCACGGTCGCCAACGCTACTCTCGGCCTGGCGCTTTCGCTCCAGACGACGGGCGCCGCGCCCGGATCCCTGTGTGTCGCGCCAAGCTGGACCTTTCCCGCCTCCATTCACGCGGTGGTCCAGGCCGGCCTGACCCCGCTGCTGGTCGACGCCGACGAGGACGGCCTACTGACCCCGGCGATCGCCCGCCGCGCATTGGAGGCCTCGCCCGGGCCTGTCGGTGCGGTCTTGCCTGTCGCCGTCTACGGCCAGCCCGTCGATAGCGCCGGCTGGACCGCTTTCGCCGCGGAGACGGGTGTGCCCGTGGTCGTCGATGCGGCGCCGGCCTACGATTCCGCCAAGGCGAGCAAGCTGCTCTCAGTGGTCAGCCTGCACGCCACCAAGATCCTCGGCGTCGGTGAGGGCGGATTTGTGATGTCCACCGATGCGGACCTGGTGCGCGAGGTCAGGCAACGGTCGAACTTCGGGTTCTACGGCGCGCGGGAGGCCGAGATGGCGGCCACCAACGCCAAGCTCAGCGAGTACGCCGCAGCCGTCGGTCTGGCGGGCATGGACCAATGGCGGGAGCGGCGCTCGGCGTTCCAGGCGGTTGCCGAACACTATCGCGCCAACCTGAAGACGGTTCCGGGCCTGAACCTGCCAAGGGGATATGGAGAGTCCTGGCTGGCGGCGACCTGCATCGTCGAGGCGAGTTTCGACACCGAGCCGCTCGCGGCGGCGCTTCACGACGCCGGAATCGACACCCGGGCCTGGTGGGGCCACGGCATGCATCTGCAGGCGGCATTCGCGGACTGCCCGCGCCTGCCCTCGCCGGTGACCGAGCGCCTGGCCAGGACGACGCTTGGCGTGCCGTGTTTCGTGGACCTGACCAGGGCCCAGGTCGATCTGGTGTGCCGCGTACTCGCCGATTGTGTGGCGGTGGCCTGATGGCGTTGGCCTGCCGCGCCAGCGTCAGAGACGCAACCTGCGCCGGACGATGAGTCCTCATCCCTACGCCAGCGCCGCCTACGCCGACGTTTTCCGAGACACCGCGAAGCCGCTTTGGGTCTCGGCCTGGGGAGCACATGTGCTGCTCAGGGCGATCGAGCCTGGCGTGAACGACGCCATCGGCGGCTACCCCGTCGCCGTGTTCGACAAGAGCGCAGACCTCAAGGCGGGCCTGGAATTTCTCAAGGCCCAGGGATTGGTCTCCGTGGGGCTCGTCCCCGACCCGGTCGGTGCGCCTCCTCTGGCCGAGCTAAGCGCCGCATTCACCTTGTGCTCACCCTTCAAGGCTCACGCCCTGATCGATTACCGGCGGGAGGTCCGATATTCAAAACATCATCGCGCCGAAGTGAAACGCGCCTTGCGTTGGGTCAAGGTGCGGGAAGTGAGGTTCCGGGATCATCTCGACACGTGGCTCGGACTCTATCGCGAGCTCGGCGCCCGGCGGGCGCTTGGAGGGATGAGTGCGCTGTCGGCCCGCGCCTTCGAACAGTTGAGCACGGTGGAGGGTCTGCGGGCGGTGGCGGCTTTCGCGGGGAAGGAGATCGTGTCGATGCACCTGTGGGTGGTGGACGGCCCGAGCGGGAAGGGTTCCAGTCTGTTCGCCGCGAGCAGCGAAAAGGGATATGCGTGCTCGGCCGCCTATGCCGTCTACGACGCTTCGATCCAGCTGTTCTCGGACCTTGAGATTCTGAACCTCGGTGGCGGCGCGGGGCTCACGGTGCGCGCCGACGACGGTCTGAGCCGCGTCAAGGCTGGCTTCGCGAACGCGGAGGCGATGTCGATGTTTTGCGGTGCGGTCCTGGACGAGCGGCGCTTCAGCCAATTGGTCGGGGGGGCTTCGATGCTGACCCTGCCGTTCCCCGCCTATCGATTTGCGAAGGAGCGCCGATCCTGACCGGGCAGCCAGAGGACGCGCGCGTGAAGGGTGCGGGCGACCGCCAAGGCCGACTGAACGGCGCTCGCCTTGAATCGAGGCCGCAGCCGGACCTGCTGTTGACTTCGACCGCAACCAGCGGAAGGTCCAGGGGGAAGATTCCTTTCCACTTTTAGGTACAACTTGGAGGCGTTGGCGCTACCTCATGTATTTAGGCGCGATTCAAGTCTAATGTTGAAGCTCCGAGCCCTCCCTGAGCTGGGATCCATCCTTGTGGATCAACCTTTAGTCTTGATCAGTCAAATTCAGAGATCAGGTGGCACGCTCGCATGTCAGTTGCTGGACGGGCACAGCCAGATGCCCGTGCATCCCCGCGAACTTCATTGGGGACGGCCGAGCAAATACCATTGGCCTAGCCTCGACCTTACAGCGTCTGCCGCTAGTGTTTTCGATGCTCTGCGTGAACGGTGGGTCGAACACGCCGCCTCCCGCGGCTACGAGAAACTCGGCGAGGCCGTGAAGGCCACCGATGTCGACCTGAGCCACTTCGTCAGGCCCTTTGACTTCTCGACCGACGCACAAAGAGATCTGTTTGTCCGACTCGCGGCTGAACCATTCGCGAGTCAACGCCAGGCGCTGAACGCCTACGCGACATCATTCTTCAACGCGTGGAGGGACTACCGCTGGCCCAGCGGCGAGGTCCGCTGGTGGGTGGCGTTCACGGCGCGGGTGATGACCCTGCCGGGCAACCTGGAACGCTACCTCGCGGACTATCCGGATGGTCGCCTGCTGATCCCGATCCGCGATCCGTTGAACTGGTATGCGTCGGCGTCGCGCCATTCGGATGAATACCGGCCGGTCGCCAGCGCCGCGATGCTGTGGCGGGCGGCTCACGAAGCCACTTATGCAGCCGTTCGCCGCTATCCGGAGCGGGTCATGCTCCTGCCCTACGAGCGACTGGTCGACCACACCGAAACGACCATGCGCGCAGTGGCGAGGTTCCTCGGGATCGATTTTGAGCCAATCCTTTTGCAGCCCACCTTCAACTCCGAGCCGATCGCGTCAAACTCCTCGTTCCAGCCGAGCCTTGGAATTGATCGATCCGGGACACGGCGCTCAATGCAGGTCGCCGCGTGGGAGCGGGACGCAATGGAGGCCGCAAGCTTCGACATCTACCCGAAGCTCCTGGCCTTGGCCGCCGGTCGTATTGACGCCGAAGACGTCTCCCGAAAGCGCGCTTGAGCGGGCGACTCTCGCGCTATGGAGTGAATTCATATGCCGCGGTCTGGCAGAGGTTCACGCCCTTGCGGGTGACCGTCGAGCCGTCATTCATCAGAAACTGCAGGTCGAACACGCAGGCAGCCTTGGGATCGTCCACCTTCAGGGTGACGGTCTTGCCGGGACCGGCCGTCTGCTTGCCCAGCAGGTCGTCGGACATGTCGAGCGAGCCGGGCGGCGCCACATAGACGGCGGTGATTCCACCCTTTCCGCTGTTGGTCAGCCGGACAAGGTGCGGGCCAGGACTGGCGGACGTCGGCGGCGCGGGCTGCGCCAGACTGGCGGACCCGGCGCCGAGAACCAGGGTCGCGGCCGATATGCAGGCGGTTAAGCGGAAAATCGTCATGGTCGTGTCTCCCCCTGGGCGGCCGTCGGCATGGACGGCTGCCTTCGCAGAGCGAGGTCCGGCGTTGACGCGCCGGAACATGAACAAAGCTTCGACGCACTGAACGCGCCGGGCCCCGCTTGATCTGACGTTACGCCAATCGCCTGATTTGGTTAATCCCTGCTTCCATACCCTCGGCGAACGACACGGGCACTTGCGGCGCGGCGCGGCTTTCCCATATGCCAATCCGATCAAGGGCCGGTCCTCAGGGGTCTGCCCGGACGCGTTGGGGCCCGTGTCAGAGGCCCCTCATTTGGAGACCCGATCGAACCGGGGACGGACAATTGAAGGCGCTTGAGCCAAGGCCTTTCCGTCTGCCGCCCGTAAGGAGCGAACTGATCTCATGAGCAAGATTATCGGCATCGACCTCGGCACCACCAATTCGTGCGTGGCCATCATGGATGGCAAGGCGCCGAAGGTGATCGAGAACGCCGAAGGCGTACGCACCACGCCTTCGGTTGTGGCCTTCATGGACGACGGCGAAAGGGTGGTGGGCCAGCCGGCCAAGCGCCAGGCGGTCACCAATCCGTCCAACACCTTCTTCGCCATCAAACGCCTGATCGGCCGCAACTTCGACGACCCCGTCGTGGCCAAGGACAAGGGCATGGTGCCCTACGACATCGTCAAGGGCCCCACGGGCGACGCCTGGGTGCGCGCCCACGGCAAGGACTATTCACCCCAGCAGGTGTCCGCCTTCATCCTGCAGAAGATCAAGCAGGACGCTGAGGCCTACCTGGGCGAGAAGGTCGAGAAGGCGGTGATCACCGTCCCGGCCTACTTCAACGACGCCCAGCGCCAGGCCACCAAGGACGCCGGCAAGATCGCCGGGCTGGAAGTCCTGCGCATCATCAACGAACCGACCGCCGCGGCGCTCGCCTACGGCCTGGACAAGACCGAAGGCAAGAAGATCGCCGTCTACGACCTCGGCGGCGGCACCTTCGACATCTCCATTCTCGAGATCGGGGATGGCGTGTTCGAGGTGAAGGCGACCAACGGCGACACCTTCCTGGGCGGCGAGGACTTCGACCTGCGGATCGTCGACTACCTGGCGGACGAGTTCAAGAAAGAGAGCTCCATCGACCTTCGCAAGGACAAGCTCGCGCTGCAGCGTCTGAAGGAAGAGGCTGAAAAGGCCAAGAAGGAGCTGTCCTTCACGCCCCAGTACGAAGTGAACCTGCCCTTCATCTCGATGAACGCGAACGGGCCGCTTCACCTCAACATCAAGGTCACGCGCGCCAAGCTCGAGGCCCTGGTGGACGACCTGGTGTCGCGCACGATCGGGCCCTGCGAACAGGCGCTCAAGGACGCCGGGCTGAAGAAGACCGACATTGACGAAGTGGTCCTGGTCGGCGGCCAGACCCGCATGCCCAAGGTGGTTGAGGCGGTGAAGGCCTTCTTCGGCCGCGAACCCCACACCGGCGTGAATCCGGACGAAGTCGTGGCGCTGGGCGCGGCGGTGCAGGCCGGCGTGCTGCAGGGCGACGTCAAGGACGTGCTGCTGCTGGACGTGACGCCGCTGACACTGGGCATCGAGACCCTGGGCGGGGTGTTCACTCCCCTGATCGAACGCAACACGACGATCCCGACCAAGCGCTCCCAGACGTTTTCCACAGCCGACGACAACCAATCGGCGGTGACGATCCGGGTGTTCCAGGGCGAGCGGCCCATGGCCGCGGACAACAAGATGCTGGGCCAGTTCGACCTGGTCGGCATCCCGCCCGCGCCGCGCGGCGTGCCCCAGGTGGAAGTGACCTTCGACATCGACGCCAACGGCATCGTGCACGTGACGGCCAAGGACAAGGCGACCGCCAAGGAGCAGT